>Ga0164309_10000558_pt1 | contig 20318 bp, 16 predicted proteins | sample Whisoiple_247_MG_FD_109984 | JGI IMG/M metagenome (GOLD analysis project Ga0164309, IMG submission 109984) | Soil microbial communities amended with fresh organic matter from upstate New York, USA - Whitman soil sample_247_MG | ecosystem: Environmental > Terrestrial > Soil > Unclassified >...
CGGGTGGCGCGGATCCGGGTCACCGACAGCGCGGTCGGCAGTCCGCAGTTCGTCGATCTGGCGGGGACGGGGGTGCTGGCGGGGACGGGGGTGGCGGTGGAGCGTCAGGAGCTGCAGCGGGCGGCGATGTGGGAGTTGCTGGGCTGGGCGCGGGAGCAGGCGGATGATGTCGAAGTCGAATTTGTGGGGCTCCAGCAGACTTCTACACGCGCTCGGTACGGCGGTGCTGCTCGTGGGGTGGACATTCAAGGCAAGAGGAGCCGAAGCCGCTGCGCCTGAATGCAACGCCAAGGAGCAGAAGGTCAAAGTCACGTCCGCTGGAAACGGCTGGGTCGTGACCCGCGAGGCTTGTACCGGCGAGAAGGACGCGGAGCTGACCTACTCACACGGAGACAACGCTCCCGCCACCGTCGCTGGCAAGCTCACGGACAAGATCTGGTCGTTCGCGATCACAGACAAGATCGAAGAAAACGAGCTGCTGCGCCTCGAATTTCGTGTCGTCAGTACTCCAGCGGTTGCGGTCCAAAACGACGCACACCGAGTATTTGCCGCTCAGCTCCGTGGCGAGGTGAAGGCGGCCTACGACGATGCGGTCAAGATCGCTCTCCAGGCCAGCCCAGAGACGCAGGACACGATCCTCAAAACGCAATTCTCTGCTGCCGCTCGGAAGCGCGTTGGGGAACTGCTCAAACGCACGAAGCTCGATGCCTACGTCACCAAGAGTGAGACTGGTTTTCAACCGTGGACCGAGGCAGTGCTCTCGAAAGCAAAGTTTCGTAAAATTGGCACGGGAGATTGGGAGCCGAGCGACGCCGTCCTCGACGAGCTCAAGATCTGGTCCGATGCCGACTCCCAATTGCTCGCTGACGCGAAAAAAATCGGATCGAGCACTCCTCCGAGCGCGGGTTGTTTTGGTGGGTCTGCTCCAAACAGCGCTTCTACCACCAGCGTCCAGAATCAGGCCCTCAAGGCTTGCGTGACAGCGCTCGCGACTTCCGCAAAAGTTCTCGCCGGGGCCAAGGACGCAAACGCCTTGAAGTTCAGCACCCTATCTGACGCTGAGCCTGCGGCGCTCGCCGAGCAACTCGTGCGCGTGAGCGGCGCGGACGCAGAGGGTCGTGGTTCCGCATTCCTGCGTAAGAGTTACTCGGACGCGTTGCAGAAGCTCGAACAAGTTCAGCCGAAGGCGGCACAACCAGCGGCACAAGGGGAATTCAACGACAGCGAGCAGGCGGTGCTGTATTTGGCGGCACTGCGGATCGTGTCGACTCTCCAGCCGAAGGCCGTCGCACTCGATGATGCACTGAACCCCGCCCCCGACACGCTGCTCGCGCTCAGTACCTTCACCCGTGAGAACTTGCTCGGTGAAGTGTTCAAAATCGAACCCGCGAAACCGCGCTTCTTCGTGTCGACCGGCGTCGTCGTGACGTCACTCAACAGCGGGATCGGTGATCCCTTCAAGTTATCGGTGCCGGTGCTCGTCTCGATCTGCTTGTCGCCCAATGGTTGCGAGACCAAGGGCATCGGTGCCAAGGGAACGCCGGGAATGTACGTCTCGGCCGATCTCGGCGTGAAGACTTTCTGGATTGGGTCGCGCAACCCGCGTGAGAGCGCCCCTTCGTTTCTCGTCGGCCTTGGCTTCACGCCCATCTACGCGACCCACATCGGCATTGGCGTCAACGCGTTCGAGAACCCGCAGACGAGCCGCGCGAACTTTGCGCCTTACTTGAGCGTCACGGTGGATGTCGTCGACGGCAAGGACATCCTCGGCTCACTTGGTATTGCCCCGCCCAAAGCCGAACCAATTGGAAAAACTGAACAATGAACATTACCGTCACCACACCGGTGGTCGCTGGTCAGAACGCCAACTGTACCGTCACCGGCAACAACGAGCTCGGATCAATCACCCTCAGAATCAAAGAGGGTGGCAATGATCCGGCCACCGTTCGCAGCGTCGCCGATCCGGACATCGGAGGCGTGCGAATCGTCAAAGCATTGCCTCATGGCAATGTGGTCGCGATCGCCGCGGCCCCACCTTGGCAGCCCGGCGATCGAGTCACCTTCGAGTTACGCGACTCAACGAAGAAGCTGGTTGATTCGTTGGAGACGATTGTGAGCTAGTCATTCAGTCAGCGCTAAGCGTCCTGACGGCGCTGAGCGAACCGGCCGCGACGAGGAGTTACCGCGCTTGCTGCGGCCCAAGGTTGACTCGGCTTCGCAGGCTCCGCGATTACGGGCGCCGTCACCGTATCCTTCACCCCACGCGCAGCCCGGATCTCCAAGCGCGTCATTGGCCCGCGCAGGAGACTCATCGCGTAGCGCGGCTGCACCAAGATCGGCGGACTCGCGGCATGTGCATTCCTCACCACGAACCAGCGCGGGGCGAGCCGCGTGAACGTCGAGCCCAAGTCCTCGTCCGCCGCCCCCAGCGCGCCGGCCAAGCCGTCGATCACCCGCGCGCGGTCTGCGTCCGTCTGTAACCGCCCAATGAACCACAGCCCCGCGTTGCTCAACGCGCGATAGTCCAGGTCCATCGGGTTCTGAGTCGCGACCACGACGCCGACGCCGAACGCTCTTGCCTGCTTCATTAGCGCCACTAGGGGGCGCTTGCTAGGGGGATTGGCCGGGTGGGGCGGGAGGAAGCCATAGACCTCATCGAAGACGAGCAGGGCGCGCAGGCGCTGGGAGCCGGGCAGGGTGCGGACCCAGGAGAGCACTTCTTCGAGCAGCACGCCGAGCACGAGCGCGCGCTCTTCGTCGTCGAGGTGGGCCACGCTGACGACCACGATTGGCGTCTTGCCGGGCTGCTCAGGGGAGGGGGTAAGCCACTCGCCGACGTCGAGGGTGGTGCCTTGGCGCCAACTGGCGAAGGAGGGCGCGGCCAGCAGGCTGTTCAGGGCGGCGGCCAGATTCTTGCGCTCGTTCTTCTTCATGAACGCATTCACGCTCAGCGCGCCAATCTGAGTGATGGGCGGCTCCAGCACGTCTTGCATCAGCGCGCCGAGCTCGGCGGTTTGCCCGGCCAAGAGCCGGCGCTCGGCCAGCACGCTGAGCAGCACGTGCTCGCGACTCTTGGCCGGATCGGGCTCGCGCCCCAGCAGGCGCAGCACGAGCGACACGGCGGCAGTGAGCGCGTTGCGCGCGGCCTCCGGATCGCTATCCCAACGCGGCGAGCGCCGCTCGAGCGACGACAGCATGTGCAACGGCTCGCCCGCGCTGCCGCCCGGCGTGAGCACGCGCACCGCCGTACCCGCGCAATACGCCGCGAGCTCCGGCTCACCGAGCTGCCACTCGGCGAGCGCGGCGCGCCGCTGGTCGCAGAGCTCCTGAGCGCGCGCGGCCAACAGCTCAGGGCTCGGCCCCTCACGCTGCTGGTCCGACTCCAGCTCGACCCAGGGCTCGAAGGGCGCGGGCTCGAAGCCCGGGAAGGCGAGCAGCAGATTGGGCAAATCCCCTTTGATGTCGATCACCACCGTGGGCACCTGCGCGCGCGCGGCCTCCTCGATCATCACCGTGAGTAGGCCAGTCTTCCCGCTGCCCGTCATGCCCACGACCACGCCGTGAGTCACCAAGTGCTCCGCGGGCAACCAGAGAGCGTGGCCACCCTCCGCCCCATTCAACTGCCGCCACGCTCCCAGGTTCAACCGCGGTTTCATGATGCTTGGTCCCTCTCGCTGTTCACTTCACTTCGTGCGCGCTTCAGGACAGAAACGGATCCTTGCTCGCGGGCGCACCCTTCTGCGCCGCGGCCGCGTTGGCTGCTGCGATCTGCGCGGGAGTGACGACAGGAATGGGCTGCGTGGTGTCCGCTGAGACGGGCGCGCTGCCAGTCGCGGGTTGCGCTGCGGGCGGCGACGCCGGCTCGGGCTCGCCCGCGCGCCGCTTGCCCTTACCCGGATAGAGGGTCGGCGCAATCGACTCCGCATCTTCCTCACGGCGGCGCAGATAGCCAATCGCCGCGCGCGCTTCCTCGTACGTGCGCAGCATCAGCGTGAACACACGCAGCCGCTGATCGGTCGCCTCGGCCACCACCGCCGGCCCCTGATCCCGAGCACCCACCAAGCGCGTGAGCCGCGTGCCGATGCGTGAGGCCGTCAGCAAGTCCTCCTGCGTGGTCGGCGTCTTCCCCTGAATCTTCGGCCAGCTATCGAACAGCACGGTGCTCAGCGCCTGCAGATCCTGAGCGATATTCATGCGGCTCGTGGCGCCCTTCAGATTCTCGAGCTTGTGCTTGTCGACCAAGCCGCGCAGCGAAAGTGCCCTCGCCTCCGCCAGCAACACCTCACGCAGCTTCAAGCCCTCCGCCGCCAACGGTTCGAGATCGTCAGAGGGCGCGCTTGCGGTCTGAAAGGCGGCCTGCGCCGCGCTGAGCGCCAGCACGTAGTCCTCCAAGCTATCGAACGCTGCTACGTCGAACGCCGGCAGCTCCTTCACGATGCGCTCGCGGAACGCGCGGATCTCCGGCAGCGCGCCGAGCACGGTGCCCGCCGCGGTCTGCACGTCCAAGTTCACTTGCAGTAGCTGCTCCGGCGAGAGCGCCGCTAGCTGAGGCTTCACGCGTGCGAGCGCTTCACTCGCCAGTTTCTCGTCACCGAAGTTCGCAATCGTTTCCATGACCTCGTCTCCTTGTTTTGATTTGCTGACGGGGATTTCCGTCAGTGACGACAAGTCGGGCGGGGTGTGGGACGGGTTGCGGAGATTGTTGGTGGGGGAGATCTTTTTTGGCGCGTGGGCTTGGGACGGGGCGGGTGAACCACTCCGATGCGCGGCTGGATGGAGCTTTGGCGGGGGCTGACCGGGGCGAAGTTCCGCTGGGCGGATTTTTCGGGCGGTCTGACTGGGTCGTTGTTCGATTGGTCGAACTAGGTGGGTGGTCTGACTGGGTCCTTGTTCGATTGGTCGTACTTGGGGGCGGTTGGACCACGGGCAGTGTGCGGTGAGTCGTACTGGGGTGGGGGTCAACCGGGTCAGTGTTCGATTGGTCGAACGGAGTTGGGATCTGACGGGGCCAAGCGCCGAAGCACTCCCGCATCTCTCAATCTCTCAATCGACGAGGCTGAGACGCTGAGACGGCCCATTTGACCGCGCACCTCGTGCGCGACTGCCCGACGCGGATGGACTTTTTGCGGTACCCGTCAGGGGGGCGAGCAGCCACGCAGCCAAGCATTTGAAACCAAATGTTTGGCTGCTCAGGGATGGGCGAGCGATTGTATCGCAACATCATGCGAAATCCAGCGTAGGGATAAGAAATGCACGATGATAATGCGCAAGTCTTGCCGCCGATCGCGCGTCGTGGACACGGACCCCCTTTGCCTCTAGCTCAGGTCGTTGCGGCAACGGATCGGCTGTGCTGACGAAGACGTCACGCAGCGAAGGCAGGTCCAACAAGGGGGTAAAGTCTGAAATGTCGCACCCGATAAGATGGATCCTCTGTAGTTCTTCGAACTGTGCCAGCGGTTTGATGTCCTTAACTTGGGTTCCTGTGAGATCCAGTTCGCGCAGGCGCAAAGACACGATAGGGGTTAAGTCACTGACTGGCGTGCCCCTTAAGTTGAGTACTTCCAGTTGAGCGAGCTCACGCAGCGGTGTCAGGTCTGACACTCCGGTCCTCTCGACGTTGAGATGCGTTAACATCGTCGCATTGGCTAGGCCGGTTAAGTCGTCAATAGGTGAGTGATTCGCGACAAGGTGCGTTAGCGAACGCAAGTTTTTTACGCAATCAAGATCCTTAAGTGCTCGCGTCGCGATGAGCCTCTGGAGCTTGTCGAGTTTTAGGAGGAACGATGCCTCTTCGGCGTTGGTGTGCGATATATCAAGCTGTGTCAGCTCGGCCAGTGAAGCTAAGGGAGAGAGATCGTTGGTCTGCGCGCGAGCGATTGTTAGTAGTCGCAGTCGATCCAATCCAAGTAGAGGACTAAGATCGCGGATTCCCGTAGTCGATAGGCCGAGCGAAACTAGCGCGGTCATTCCCGCGAGCGGAGCGATGTCTGAAATCGGACACCCCTGACAGGCAAGGATCTCCAAGCTTCGAAGACCCGCGATTGGCGAGAGGGTTGCTATCGGAGTGAATGAAATCACCAAGCGCCTAAGCCCTAACAGGCCCTGCAGCGGCGTGAGGTCGGTCACGCTCGTTTGCGCGATGTCGATTCCCCTGATGTCTGGGCGGCCGCGGACTCGCTCAAGGGATCGGATATGGGGGCGGATTGCGTCGTTGACAACTTGTTCCAACGACCGAAGGATGGCCGGAATTTCTAGAGGGTCGACCGCGCGCGCCAATTCGGAGAGTACGGTCATTCGACTGTCATGCAGAAATTGAGATAGCCTGCTTCGAGCTTCCTTCGTCCCCATGAGTGCAAGGAGTCGAACTGTCGCTGCTGCTTGTCTTGCGTTCGCTTGGTGCGCGTTGTCGAGGAATGGGAGGACCGCATTGCCGAGGCCGGCCAGAGCTTCGGCCTCTGTGAAACCCTTCGGCGGAAACATCTCGCGAACCATGTCGTTGAGTTCGTTGGTGAGATCTGGGTCTAGGTATTGGGCGACTCCTCGCATCCTAACTGCCACGAGTCTTCGCGCATGTGTCGTTGAGTCATCGTCAGCTTCGTTAGGTCGCTGCGGATTGGACAGGACGCTGCGTACGAGCGTTGTGGCCATTCCCTCCGAGGCCGGAACGGCTGCCGCAAAGAGTAACACCGACTCAAATCCCGAACTCTCAATCAATGTCGATAGAAAAATAATGTCTTGCGTGGCGACTAGCCGACAAGCAGCTAAGTAGTCGCGGAATGTGTTGTGATTGAATTCGAGCAGAGCATCGCCGGCCCAGTTGATTATGCCGCTCCGCTCGACAATTGCATCCAAAACGGCTTCGGCTTCCCCGTCTCGTCGGTCGGGAATTCGTGCCAGGCGAGTGGCGATCATGATCAACGCCGCCGACCGTTCCACTGTCGCCTGGCCAGAACGCACCATGGCCTCGGCGAAGTCCATAGCCATGTCGCGTTTCTGATCATAGGTTAATGCGGCATAAGGTTTGGGTAGCCTACTCAAGTCGAGTCCGGTCTGTCGGTCGCGTTCAAGGAGTATTTGGCATAGCGTGTCCACGACTTCATGCTGCCGTTTCGGAAGGATCTTGCTGCGATCACGGTGCAGTGCACAGATCATCGCAGCTAGGAGTGGGTTCGTCGTCAACCGCCCGATGTCCGGGTTGTCGCTCAGTTGTAGCTTCAGCCTTGACGCGGTTTCTTGGGCCGCGACGAGATCGTCGGGCGCCGTCGATTCACATGCTGCGATATGCCATCGGTCAATGAATTCGTCGCGGCTGGCCTCAGCCAGGGGCGCAATTGTGGCCTCCCGAAATCCGAGTTCGCGAAGCCATTCCTCGTCGACGGCCTGTGGCCGGGTTGACACTACGCACGATAGGTTGGGGAATCGCTCCAAGAGGGTGGCGAGGGCCTGTCGAAACCCTGGTCGCGACCATTTCGGAATTTCGTCAATCCCATCCAGAAGCAGGAGTGCCCGGCCGTCCTCCACGGTCGCGCGTACCCACCCTGCTGGCGCTGACTCTAGAAACCCCGCATCGATCTCAGGTTTACCCCACGCCTCAAGTTGCGGAAGGATTCCATAGGTAAGGTCTCGGAGGCGCAGGAGGAATGGAACGCGCTCGAACCAGCGAACGTCATCCTTTCCGCTCGCCTCACTTCCGGCAACCTCGGAAGTTAGCGCCCCGTAGCCCGCGGCCGTCATAGCAAGCCAACGGAACACCGTGCTCTTTCCGCTACCTGCATCCGCACGAATCATGACTCTTTGGCTGTCCTGAGTCAGGTTGTCGAGCGCTTGAGAGATAGGGACGGTGCGTTCGTTGTCTTCCGACCCAACCTGCAGGCTTAGAGTCGTGTATCCAAGCGACAGCTTTTGGCGGACAGACGTGTCCCGCAGATCGGCGCCATAGAGCAAGAGGTAGTCGTGTGCCTTTATCACCGATTGTCGGTAGTCCTTCTCGAAATCTGCGAAGCTCTCAGATGGCTTGACGCTGCTGAGATCGCTACGGATCTTATTGATGGGACCTACGATGCTTTCCATTGTTGTGGCGAGATTTTCAAGCCGTCGAAGGCTCTCTGCGGCAGCTGCTGTCTGAAATTCGGGGAGTCGATGGGCCGTTGCGACGAGGTATCGCACCGCCTCGTCAAGTGCTCGATTGTAAAGAGCGACCTCATCCGCGGATAGCTGCGTCAAGGGCAGCGGGCGAGTCGCGCGAAGTTTTTCCGCGATTCTCGGCGCGCCGAGATTGTTCGCCAGGAAAAGCTGCACGGATCCAAATTCTGTCAGCGTGGTCGCAAGTTCATAGGCGACGGCTTCCACGTTCACACCCGACACCGACTCTAAAATTGGCACAAGCTGACGGGCTACGTCATCTGCAACCGCCTCGGCGCTTCTTAGAGCCTTCCGTTGTTGCACGGTGTCGAGGAGTTGCTTCCCTGCGAAGTCGAGCGCGTTGCCTGCAACGCCAGCCAAGTCTTCACCGAGCCATCGCTTCAACAGTAGCGAGGAGATCGACGGGCTCAGGATGGAAAAAATTGTGGCGGCGATAGACATGCTTCCACCTTCAACTATCGTCGAATTTGGCCCCGGTGGCCACGGCTCCATCCCAATGGCAGCTCAGGTTGATTCGGGACCGATCGCCACTCGGATTTCGACGGTAGGCGGAGACCACAGCTATCTGGGGGCGGCGTACTACCCAGATTGCCGGCGCCATCTGGGCAGGTCTCTGTGGCCGGGTCTCAGCACTTCGCTTGACACCGCGTCGCGTCTTATCTTGTCACGTCGCGAGCAAACGGGGCCGCGGGTTCCGCTCAAGGGCCACCCGAATTGACGTGGTCTTGCCGCGACAGATTGCTCGAGGTCAACGCGGTGCTCGCGCCAAAATGTCGCGAGCGACTTGTAGTACGTTCGCCTCGCCGTTGTTCCGCTTCACTGCTTCAACCACCCAGCTGCCCGGTCTTCTCGATGTGTCTCAAGAAACCGTGTCAGCCGAGGTGTCTTCCGAGACGGTCGGCGTGAGCGAGTTGCGATCGGCGAAGTGCTTGATTAGGCGAGCGATGCGTTCGACCTTAGAGCCGTTTGATTTGAGCTCCAGGCGCTTCAAGACACTTTCTATGTCGGTGCTGGACAGTGCATTGAGCAGCGTAGTCTCGGATCGGTGGGCCGCCCATAAAGTTGAGATCTGCACCTCCTTGGTGCCCCAGCGCTTGAGATCGAACTCTCCGAGAATTGCCGCTAGATCCTGCGCGCGCAACTGAGCAAAGAGCCTCGAGAACGCACCTTCGTCGAGATCGCGCGGCTCCTCCACCGGCGGAGGCGGCTCTGGCTCGCGGCGCAAGTCCCGACCAGATGCGACGTGAGCAATGATCCTCGTTACGAGTTCTTCCTTAAGCCCCGAGACGTTTGTCCCGATTTCTTTGCAGAGTTCGCGAAGGCGCTCCAGTCCGATGGCGCGGATGCGCAGGACGACTCGCGGTTGCGCCATGTGAGCCACGAGCCGATCGATACGCTCGTCCTTGCTACCAGTCGTCGGCGCGTGAATTGCCGAAAGCGCCTCGTAGAGGTCCTGGTTCGAAAGCATCGCGTAGAGACGTCGCGCGGCCACGGAGGACATGTCGAGCCCGAGCACATTTCGGATAACGACGGCAATGTCATGGGGCAGAAGGGTCTTTCCATCCCGCACATAGACGAGCCCAGCAGAACGAAGCGCGTTGAGCTCGCGCATGAACGCTTCGTCTTGACGCCAAAACTCGCGCAGATCTCGATGATGCTCGAGCAGAAAGTGTTCGACCTGTGAAACTTCGAGTTCCTGCCGAAGAACACTCAGTAGTGCAGCCTCCGAGGAATCGATCAGTTGGTCGTTGCTCCGAGCTTGATAGAGCGTCCTCCGGTACACCCGGAGTTGATCATCACGGGCCAAGATCTCGCGAGCGTCTATGGCATCGCAAAGTCGCGCAGTTTCACTCAGCACCATCTCTCTGAAACCCGAGGTGGGTAGCGAGTAGTCCTCCGCATCGAGCAGCAGGGTGATGATGGCGAACGTCGGGGGCTGTCGATTGAGAAGGAATTCTTGTAAGAAGCGGTGGCTTCGAAGCACGCCTTCTATGGTCGCCAGCAATTGCGGGCGGGACAGCTGTTCGTCGGCTCTCGCGTGCTCGTGCGCGAGGCGTTCAAGGTCCTCGAGTTCGATTTCGGCGAGAAGGTCAGCGAGGATCATTTTGCTGAGTCATAGTGGGCAGAGTGGAAGTGTTGCCACAGCCGAGTAGCTGTGAAGGCGTCGGCGCGCAAGCGCCCGTCCAGCTCGACCTGATAGCGCAGGCGAGAGACTCCGGGGTCGGCGGACCGTACACGAGGCACATGCGTGGCAGCAAACCATGCCGGTTCTTCGAGCACGACGAAAGTCGAGACGTACGAATTCTTGTCTGCGGGTGAATAGCCGGCGGCTAAGATTCGCTTCAGAGCGTCACCGCGGTCACTCGAGCACTGCAAAACTTGTTGGACCAGCGCCGGTACTGTCAGCCCATCTCCGCCGGCTGTTCCCTTTACCCACATCGACAGAAACCAAGTGGGAAAGTCACCAAGCGGCCGATCTACTTGGTCCTGCGAAACGAAGTGTCGATGGCGCACTCTTGAGGCTTTGATCTCTGCACCAACACCGTCGATCAGAAAGTCGATAGAATCGCCCGACGGCCCCAACCAAGCCGGAAGCAAACGCGAAGGCCCATCGCCTCGCGATAGGAACCAAAGCTCGCCCCAAAGCCCGAGCTCCGCCTCGGCGGTTGGCCGACCTTTCGGTGCGAGAAGCGAAAGCCAACTCTCCACGGCGGAAACCACGATCTCCCAGCGGTTGTCGTGTTCGCTCTTCCTGATCACGTCGAGCGTTAGCACCGCGAATGATTCGAGAAGTTCCGCATTGCGACAGACGAGAGACGCCGCCGGTGCAGTCCAGGAGCACACGCCGTCGCTGAAGAGTGTCGACGAATGCGGAATCAACTCGAGGCCTTCCGTTCGTCGACCGATCGCTCCCATCGGAGCGGTCGAGAGCGGTAGCAACAGCGAGGGGAGGCCGTCACGGGAGCGTGCGGCATAAGCCGCCCCAAATTTCCGAATGAGCGAATAATCCGAACCTGGCGGTGCGTCCTGCAGCACCTCGAAGCACCCGCGCAGGGCGGATACTTCCTCGTCGTCAGACGCCATCGGGAGTCGTGTTTACGATGACACTCGGCATGTTCCGGTCCAAGAGGAGCGTCGGATACCAAAACTCGTTGGCCGAGACTCCCTTTATGTCCCGACCATCATCGCGAAAAGCGCAAATCACGGGGCCATCGAGGCCCTGTAGCTTTTCTTTTTCTGTGCCATTCAGGGCGCCAGTTGTGAACTCCTCGGTGGTTCTCTTGGTCTTGCGCGTGTGAAGGTAGGCACGCCCCCCGCAACGTTCGCGTTGGCCTTCGAGGACTTTCCGGAGGACACCCGGTACCCAACTCGATGAACCGTGGCTCTTGTTGTACGGCAAGAGATCAACCAGTTCAAGAAGCTCCTCGTAGCTGATTTGCACCGTCTGGGCTTTGCTGTCGAGTGAGCCTCCGACCAGCCCTTGTACCCTGTTTTGAATCGATTCGTAATCAGCTCGCGGAAGCTTGAAGTCCGGCCAGATAGGATAGATCTGCTCATCGGCATCGAATGCATCGATGTACGTTGGATCGAGCACCCCTTGGCGTGTCGGCTTCAAGTTGCCTGCCTTCTCGATCAAGATCGGCCGACCCATGTCTGCCGCGATCAGTTGCCGCCGGAGGCGCGTTTCGATCCTGTGGATCTCGTGAAAGCGAATGGCGAGCGTCCGAGGAAGAAACACGCGAGTCAGATGCATCAGGTGCGCACGGTATCCGTACATCCGCGCGTGCTGCAGCATCGTGTCCATTTGACCAGTTTTCGGTTGCCTTAAGTAGTACGTGACTAAAAGATTCTCGATGGTGACGCCTCGCCCGAGGATGTTGCCCCCGATAACGAAGTTCAGCCCTTTCCCTGCCTCGGCGTCGGCCTCGCCGTTGACGACCACCACTTTTCTGCTCACTAAGCGCCGTTTGATTTGGTCGAGAAGCGCTTCGACTGCGGGCGCATCGGGAAAAGTAACGAGTAGCTCGTCGTAGGCCCTGTGAAGGCGAGTGATACACTCCCCGTCGCCTCGCTCCAGTTGATCGTCTATTCGGTCCACGTAGTCGCGGACAATATTTTCTAGGGTCCGGTGCTGAACCTTGAGCTGACTCGTGTGGCAAAGAAAATTTTGCCCGCTACGAGCTCGCTGCATGTCGGTAAGAGCTTGAGCGGCAGCGGCCACTAGGAAGAACGCGATCGCGTGTCGCAGTCCCTCTGGAGCTTCCTGCGCGCCTTCTTGTATCGCGACCGACTCTTCCTCGGACACGTATACCAGCGGCGGAGCGGGTCCGGCGACGTGTTGCGCCTCGAAGAAACTCTCGCCGCCGGTATACCCTTGTCCAGGTTCAAGTAAGCGCACGAAGCTCGGGCGGAGCTTCGTGCCTACGGTCTGTAGGAGCAGCGCGTACGGGGTCGCGGTAACCTGAAGGAACACATGATGCCGCAGGGCGGGGCTGAGCTGGCGGACTACTCGATCGTAGATCGCTGTTGGATCGAGTTCATCACCAGTATCCGACTTGCTCTTGCTACTCTTTGCCCGGTTCGTATCGAGCGTGGCTTGATCTGCCTCGTCGTCTAGGACGAGCGCTGGATAGTTCGGCGCACCGATCTGCTGAAGAAATGCCAGGAGGTTATCCAGGCGGGTCTTGTTCTTGGAGCACACGAAGACGACGCCCGACTGTCCAAGCTTCTTTCCGATGTGCCGATGGTCGGACTCCCAACCTTTCGTGAGTGCGTCTACCGCGATGGGACCATCGAGTGCTGCGAATCGGTCGGTTGTCTGTGACACGAGCTTGAGATTGTCGGACGTCAAGACGATGATTGCGCGGAAGCCATTGTCGATGGCCGCAGCGACGAGGGCGATCATCGCAACGGTCTTACCGCTCTGAATCCGCCCGTAGAGGAGCCCCGTGCACGGCTTTTTCGGTATCTCGGCTGATGCTACCCCCGAGCCAAAAGCGCCGACCTCTCCTTCGGCGACTTCCGCCTCGTAGACGCTGACGACTCGCTCAAGCAGAGCGAGCGCGTCCGACTTGATCTTGTCGAGGGCGGCCGGAGGCATCGTCAACCCCGCCAACGTGCCGTTCAGACAGGGCCCGTCCACCCGAATGGTTGGTGGCGACCCACTCCCAGAAACAGTTGCCGTCCCGATTGTTGTTCCCACGATCCTAGAGAATACGCTCAGACGATCGCTGCTACGCAAGGTCGAAATCCGACCCCGACCGCTAGGACCAAAAACGACCGGTCTTTCGTTGAACTGCCGCGGCGGGCCTGATAATTTGCGCAGGGTGAAGGGCACCCGCACAACGTCATTGTCCAGGGCTGCCGCGCATGGCGGATCTCGCGCCGGGTGCTGGGGATGAGTCGATTGACTAAAGCGAGGATCGAGCGAAGCCCGATATCCGCGGTCGATCTTTTTTGTGGCGCCGGCGGGTTAACCCACGGGCTCGTCCGCGCTGGGGTGCGCGTGGAAGCGGGCATCGATATCGACCCGCTTGCGCAGTACGCTTACTCAGCAAACAACTCTGGAGCGAGGTTTCTCGCCTGGGATGTCAGCAAGAAGTCGACTCGAGCGGTGTCGACACTCTTTGGGGCCGGATACCGTCTTTTGGCCGGTTGCGCGCCGTGCCAGCCTTTTTCGAAACTAACGAACGGTCAAGCGGTTCACAAGTCGTGGGACCTCCTCGACAACTTCGCAAGGCTCGCCGGCGCTATTAGGCCCGAGCTCGTCACGATGGAGAACGTCCCAGAGCTGGCCGCGAGAGGAAGGCCGGTGTTCGACAACTTCCTACGTGGTCTGGATCGGGCTGGATATTCCACGTCCTGGAAGATCGTGAACTGTAGTGACTACGGCACCCCGCAGTCTCGCAAGCGCCTCGTGCTGCTGGCGTCTCGTCTGGGCCCAATCAGTGTTCCCGCGGGCAAGTACGCGGAACCATCGAGATGCAGGACGGTGCGGGCAACCATCTCGGACCTGCCCCCGATTAAGTCCGGCGAGGTGCATCCTTCGGATCGCCTGCATGTAGCGGCGCGACTGTCACCACTCAACATGGAACGGGTTCGCGCCACACCTCGTGACGGAGGTACGAAAGACGATTGGCCGCGGCGCTTACTTCTCGATTGTCATCAGCGGGAGAGCGGTGCGCGGTACCACTCTGTCTACGGTCGCTTGTGGTGGGACAAGCCTGCGCCGACGATGACCACGTTGTGCAACGGTATTGGGAACGGTCGCTTCGGCCACCCCGAGCAAGACCGAGCGATCTCTTTGCGCGAGGCGGCGATGCTGCAGTCGTTTCCCAAGGGCTACGAGTTCTGGCCGAAAGACAAAAAGCTGCACGCAAAAGCCGTGGCGAGATTGATCGGCAACGCCGTTCCGCCAGCACTCGGTTTTGCGCTCGGCACCGAGTTGATGCGTCACATTCGTGCGCATGGACAGTGAGCTCATCACGGACAATATTTCGTGAGCTTTGAAGAAAGTTGCGCACAAGCCGCTTCCTGAAACGACGACGCGGATGAAGGGCATTCGCCAACGCGATACGGCTCCGGAGATTGAGCTGCGCAGTATTTTGCATGCGCAAGGCCTACGCTTTCGTGCTTGTCCAAAGGATCTGCCGGGGCGCCCAGATATCGCAAACAAGGCTCGACGTTGGGCCATCTTCGTCCATGGTTGTTTCTGGCACGGCCACCGTGGCTGCAAGCTTGCTCAGTTGCCTAAGACGAACACGGAATGGTGGGTCGCCAAGATTGGCGCCAATCGCAAGCGAGATGCCAAGAAGGTGCGAGCCATGAGGGCACTCGGTTTTCGTGTAGAGACCGTTTGGCAGTGCGAACTGAAGAACGAGCAGCGAGTTTGCGAGCTCGCTCAATCGCTCCTGCCTGATTGAAGCCATGCGCCGTTTTCACGGAGGCCGTCAGCCGATAGTTGCTCCTGGGTCTCGCGCGCCTACATGAAAGGAGCAACCTCTACGTCCGCATTGACTTGATAGGCCGTCTTCCCGCTCGCCGAGATTGCGAGCGGGAAGTTTCCGCCTTTTTCGGTCATTACGATCAGATTCGAACGGCCAGATGCAAGGGGCCCGCTGCTCAAGTAATCGGTGAACGTCCCCTCGGTGGTGCATTCGATTGTTTCTCCTACCGCGGCATTCACGACCAGAGTGGCATCGAGCGTGTGGGTGCTTCGTGCGTCTACACGTCCAGTACTGACCAGCGCTGCCTCAGCGCTGGGACCATCGACAGCCGTGAAGCACCTGGCTTTGAGGTTCCAAGGTGTGGAGAACCAGGTCCCGTCTTCCACCACGTACAAGGAGCGGAACCGAATCGTCACGCGGTAACCTGGATCCAATGCAATGCCGACGTTTGAGCCAGGCGGTCGCCCTGGAATTGCTCGGTAGTCGACGAAGACGGGTGCCGGCGCGCCGTCGGTATCGTACGCGGACATGACTTCGTCCTCGGCGCGGGCAAAGAGGGCGCTCCCCGACTTCGGTCGCAAGCCGATGCCGGAAAAGGTGCTCCGAAGCCTCGAGCCGTCTGCGAATGAAGATACCTGGCCACTCACTATCGAAAGTGACGCCCCGACGGCGGCGTTCAATCTGCGACGATCACCGTCGAAAATTGCTTCGTAGGAGTAGCCCCAATAAATTCGCGAAATATAGAAAGCTGCCCCTTCCGGAGCCTCGTCGAAATCGGAGCGATCGTCGAGGGAAGAGATGCTGCGAACCTGGAAGGCTCGATACGTGGCGAATCGTCGGTCAGAGGAGTACCGCAACGAAGCATCGACCGTTTGCCAGGCCGAGAGGTTTGCCTCCAGCGACATGGAGTCTTGAATGGCTGAGCAATATTGGCCAACTGAAGTTTGAGCGAGGCTTCGAACTGCCGCCTCCGGAAATATCGACCGCCCGGCGGCCCCCTGAAAAGGCCTGAAGTGAGCGTCGACCGGCGTACCGAGTGCGCTGTCGTCGATTCCGCGAGGAGCGCTTGCGAAGATGGGCGGCGCTGCGGTTGGAGCAATTGTTTTCGAGCACCCGCACCACAGAATGGCCGTCATCGCTACAGCTGTGCGATGCAGGCAGCTGAAGCGCGGTGCCATGCGCCGAGTTCGACAAGTCGCGGTTCGCGCGCCCAGCTTCCTCATGCTCATGGATCAGCCGCGTCCACGTCTGCAGGCGCGCCCTCTATCGACTGGCCACCGGCTAACGGCCTGAGAAGTTCCCCGATTTGCTGGATTTGAGCGCAAACGGATGCAACCAATTCGTGTCGCTCGGCGCCGGGAGAGACGTGGAGCGCGACCGTCGGGTATCCATCCCGACCTTGATGAATGGTGTTGGGATGCGTTATCTCGTGCTCGACCAGCACCTTTTTGACTAGCTCCGGAGGGCTCTTGGTCCAGGCAGTGCCATAGATGTTTAGCCAGATCGGGGTCGCCGCCATCGACGACCACTTCCATGTGTTGACCTGCAGCATGACGCCGACGCCGTGAAGGCGTGCGTATCTGCCATACCATCCGTTGGACGCAGCAGAGCGCAGGCCCTTCATTTCGAACAGCTGCGCTGAGGCCAATCTGTCGGTTATCGTATCCACTAGCAAACCGAATTCGTGCACCCTGCGGACTAGACTGTTTGAAAGTTCCTCGCTATTCACGGGAACGAACGCCGCGTCGTCCATTCTGGAGCAAAGGCCACGAAGCTGGCGAAGATCAGCGAGCGCTTCCGGTTCGTTGGATAACCCTAGTTCTACGCAGTGCAAGAGCCGATGCCATGACCAGAGTGCTACCTTTCGGGCGCCAATCGCGATCTCGCCTGATTCACCAAGCGTCGCGGTGACGTCGATGTTGAGGTTCGAGCCTCGGAGTCGCTTCAGCAGCTCGTTCCACAAGTAAGGCAGCCGTTTCGCGGGAGCCACCACGAGCAGAATGCCGTCGGCGACTAGCTGGTCCAAGTAACCAACGGGTTGCAGCTCCGTAAATCCAGCGTCGAACTTTGCCTCGACTAGGAGCGCTTTCCTCCCTTCGTGATTGAAGCCAACCAAGTCTGGCCGACCCTGGTCGCTGCCGTCCTGCGTCTCGAATCTTAAGTCGGCTGGTGAGTTAACTGGCGCTTTACCCAGACCAGAGGCCAGGCCACTGCGAGCCGCCGCCGACTGCTTCAATATGTACCCAAGGGCTTCGGTTGCAAGGTTCTCAGGGTGCGAGCCGAACTGGAGTGCCAGATGCGCAAAGAGTGCCATGGCTAATTCTCCGTCCTCCGCGGCAAAGAACCATTGCTGTCGCGTGTTTGGTGCACTCTTACCGCCAGATTCCGTAGACGGGTCACCATTTCACGCGGACGTTTTTGATCAATTCGCTTCGTGACCCCGCTCGCCCTAAGAGCGTTCCCTTCGTCGGTACCGGACATCGTATCTCCCTTTGCCCAAAACCCGGGTACGCGCGCTACGCGCCCAATGGTGGCAGATGACCAACTCAAGGGGACGTTGTCAAGATCGGGATTTGGGGCGACGGAATTCGTCGTCGTCGTCGTCAGTGAATGCGAATGCTGAACACCGTAGTCAGCACGCGCAGCCTCAGCTGAGAGCCCGTTGGCGCGCGCTGGGCGAAGCGCTCGAGTGCGTCGCGCAGCAGGCGCACGCCGCCCACGGTGATGAACGCGATCAACACATCAATGCGATCAGCCGAGGCCACTTCGCGCGCGAGCTCGCTGCCCAGGTTCGGCTCGGCGCGGTTGCGCGTGAGCAAGGTGCTGGTGGCGAGCGGCGTGTGCGGGCGCTCGTACGGCGCCGTGCGGTGAATCGAGCGCAGCTCCGTGCCCGGCGCCTCCACGCGCTCTTCGGCCTGCAGGGCTTGGAGCAAGCGATTGACGAGGGCCACCTGCGCGCCGGGCTTGTCTTCCCCGCGCACCGAATCGAGTACGCGCTGCACTTCAGCTGCTAAATGCCGCGCCAGGGCCACGTGTGAGTCGGCGGGATCGAGCGGTTCGGTGGTCGCGCTTTGGCCGGGCTCAAGGGCGCGTAGGTCCTCCGCGAGCGCGCTCGTCACTACGCGCTCATAGAGCCCTTCGGCGAGACGCCCGGCCATTGTTTAGGACTTTTTCGCGGATCGCTAGTTGGCGTCAAGCAGGTGCGGCAGCTCGAGTGCGGTGAGAGCCAGTGCGATAGGCGCGCGTTGGATGATTCGCAGCGCGTGGGCTGCGCGCGGGGCTCCGGTTCGCGGCATAGTCATTTGTTCGATGGGGCGACGGGCTTATGTCGCCGTCGCGTCCGCGACGCCGAAGGCTCTGCCGGTCGAGACGTGGCGTCTGACCATCAATCCCAAGAATGCTTCGCGATCGCGGTGGCGGGGATCAGCGTCATGGCGTCCAGCTTCTTGCGAGGTTACTGACCGCCGCCGTGCTGGTGCTATCGAGGACATTGTCCGTCAGGCGTGCCGTGAACGACGAGGAAACGCCTTGCGTCGAAAGATCGCGGGCCGTACTGTACGAGCGCACAGTGAGGGCCCATTCATGACTGATACCGCGAAGAAGCAGCCTAACGCTTGGCACGCGCCGCCGAATGCACGGTCCGAGTCGTTGCAGGGTGTCCGTCTCACGCGGCCCTCTCCCGAGGAGGCAGAGCGCTTCATCGCTGCCGCGGATGCCACGGCCTCGGAACGGTTGAAAGCGTATCAGACTCCGGTGACTGAGGAGACGCTGCGGCAGAAGGTGTCCTGAGCTTGGCCGGGGGGCATCGCGCAGAAGAGCTTCGGTTCGACAAGTTCGACCTGGCTTCTTTTCCACGAGGGGTCAAAGCTCGCAGGCAAGTCGAGTACCTGCGCTGCTACCTGACGGATCTCGGTGCAAAGGCGGTGGTGGAGGAGTCCCAGTACTTCGATCGAGACTACCTGGCGGAGTTCTCTGCATTCTACGCGACGAGCAGCGTGACTTGATCTGGCCCGAACTGGCCGGCCACAGCTCGGTGAAGGTGGACTATGCGCTCTTCGCCAAAGATCGCAGCTAGGTCTACTTCGTCGAGTTGAAGACGGACGCGGGCTCGCGGCGAGATACGCAGGACCACTACCTCGAGACCGCGAGTCGCCCGAATTGCCTGTACCTCGACGCGGCGCAAGTCGCGTGTTAGGAGCCGAGTGAGTGGAATGGGAGGCTCGCTTTGAGCGGCGTGCGCGATTTGTCATCGGTGCAATTGTGGGCGGGATCATAGGCCTCCTCAATGCCCCCAACTGGCAAGGTCAGCTGTCGATTCTTGGAATCGACAAGTATTCTCTGCCGCCGGGCCTGGCGATCATCGTCGCATCATCGTTGGTGGGCGGCTATTTGTGTTCCAAGCTGCCTTCCGTCCTTCGATAGGCCGATAGCGGAATGCAAAGCCCCGTTGCCCGCGCGGCGCGTGGTCGTATGCGCGCCTTCTCCAGTGAGCGACGTGGCGATCCCGGCCGTCGACGTTGGCGAGGACATCTTCGTCGTCGAGGTAGGCCACAAGTGGTCGAAGGATTGGCCAGTGGGCTCCGCAGTCGTCTCGCGAGGGCCGGCCGTGCCCGCGCTGCTTACGCCCGCCGCGCCGCTCGCTTCGCCGGCAGGCGTCCGAGCTCCTTCTCCGATTGCGGATCGCGGAACGAGATAGCGCCGAACACCTTTACGAGCTCGTTCGCTTGAATACCCGTTAGGAGCACAGCAATTTGGTCCTCGAAGCGACCGACACTCTCGTTGAATGCTTCGCGAGTGTCATGGGAGATGAAGATGCGCCGCGTTGTCACGTGAACGCTCGGAAACTTCTCTCGCACACGCAGCTGGCTCGCTTCATCGAGGGCGAACGATGTACCGTCTAGGCAGGTCGCCACGTACACCACGATCGGGCTCACCGCCGCCTGTGCTGCGGTCTCCTGCGTTCGACGGGCTACAGAGGTACGCATGGGAAGGACTCCGGGTAAACGTACATCTTCTTGGGCTCCGGCGTCCCGCGCGGTGCGCTATCGCACGAGTACAAGGCAGCCCCATTTGTGAACGCGAAATGGGAAGTTACCGTCAACCCAATCCATGGACACCCGTTCCGCCATTCAAGCGCTGAGATTGCTTTTCCCATTGCTCGCTGGCTTGGCTAGCGGCTGTGGTGGAAACGTCCACCGCAGCTCGGGAGCCAGCGAGGACGGGGGAAAA
>Ga0164309_10000559_pt1 | contig 20245 bp, 13 predicted proteins | sample Whisoiple_247_MG_FD_109984 | JGI IMG/M metagenome (GOLD analysis project Ga0164309, IMG submission 109984) | Soil microbial communities amended with fresh organic matter from upstate New York, USA - Whitman soil sample_247_MG | ecosystem: Environmental > Terrestrial > Soil > Unclassified >...
CAGCAGAGCACCGAAGTCTTCATCGTCGGCCTCGGCCTCAAAGCCCCCACTGTGTAAGGGCTGTGACGTCGAGGGACGGTCCCGGAGATTGAACCGCCGAGCCGCAGAGGCCGCAGAGATCTGAGGGAGATTTTGGGGGGGCTCAACAAGTCGACTTGCGTCGTAGATACCGCCGATGCGCGACTTGGATCGGGAACAACCAAATCACTGCGCGTGCTGGGGCGTGTACTTCGTGTCGCTGGGGAGGATTGGGCGCTCTGGGCGGCCTCTGCGGCTCGGCGGTTAATCCCTCTCTTCTCTCTCGAGTCGTTCGCGACGCCGAAGGCTGGGACGCGGTGGGACGTGATGGGTGACCATCAACAAAAAATATCAGCGTGCCTCAGGGGGACTGAGGCACGCGTGGTCGGTCAGAGTGACTCGAGGTAGGCGACGAGATCGTTGCGCTGAGCGTCCGTCAGCGTCGCGACATTGCCGTGCTTGTCACCGCCGCACTTGGGGTTGAAGCGATCGAGCAGGGTGGCTGCGCAACCATTGTGCATGAACGGCGCTCGATAGCCGACAGCGATCAGGGACGGAACCTGTAGCGTGTCTTTGGCTGCGGAATCGATCGAAACCGAGCGATTGTCCGTCAGTTTTGGCCCAGAGTGGCAGGTGGCACAGCCCACGTCGGCGGATTGAAACAGCGCTTGCCCGCGCTGGGCCGCTTCGTCCTGCGCGTCGCGAATCGACGGCGGAGCCTTGAGCGAAAACAGCCATTCGGACAGCGCGGATACGCGCGCGTCATTTTCGCGAACGCCGCCCATGCGGCCGACGAACACTTCGTTCATCAGTGCGCCGACGTTCGGCAGATCGCCGGCCCAGTGGAACGGCGCGGTGTCGCGCAAGCCAACGTGCAGTGCTTGCGTGCGGCGATCGCCAAATCCCGAGAAACGCCAGGTATGTCCGTCTTCACCACCCTCAGGGTGACACGAGGCGCAGGCGATGCCGCCACCGGCGTCGGAGTGGAACAGATCGCGACCGGTGTCGGCGCGCGACTCACCGCCGAGATCGACGACGCTCGTCGACCCAAAGGGAAGCTCAGATAGGACGAGCAGCTGCGCGGGCTCCCGCGTTTGCACGACGAGCCGATTATTGGTGGTGAACGCGACGGCGGTTGCCGCGCCCATGACCGCGCTGCCCTGTGAGAAGTTACAGTTGTTGCTGCCGTTTGCGTTCACGTTCGACGTGGGCAGGATGCTGACGCCTTGCCCGAACCCGCCCGGGGCCTTTCCCGTTGTTGCTGACGGGCCATTGCCGGGAAAAACCAGGAATGGACGCGGCGCGTCCATATCGGCGATACCGGCGTGCGCGACGGCAATCCACTTTTGATCGGGCGAAAGTGCGACGTCGACCGGCAGCGGAGCGCCGGAGAACTGAGCGCTGACGACGCTGCCATTGGCTGCGACCGTGCTCAGGACATTCTTCACGATGCCGTCACAGCCCGGGCCACTACCGCCGCCATAAGAGCTCCCGTTGGCGCTCGGCGCGCTGATGGGCACTTCGTCGTTCACGGTGTCTTGATGTACGAGCATGGCGCCGCCCGTCGAAGTCGCAATCGCACGCCAGGCGACGCCCGGCTGCAACGTGACGTCCGTGGGCCCTTCGGATGGCGTCGAAAAATCCGTCGATTCGCTCGGCTTCGAGAGCAGGCCGTGACCCTGCGGGATCTGCACTCGCGTACTGATCGCGCCCGCGCTGCTGACGCGCAGGATTTCAGCTGACTTGAAACGCGTGATCCAGAGCTCGTTGTCGCGCACGAGTACATCTCGCAAATCAGAATCGAGCGAGAGGGTGCGTACGACATCACCACCCTGAGCAGGGAGCGAAACCAGCTTGCCTTCGGAGCATGCGACGTGCAGCAGGCCCGTTGCCGATTCGAAAGCAACGCCGCGTGGTGCTTTGCACACCGCTCGTCGATTCAAGACCGCTCCGCTGACGGGGTCGATCGACACGACTGCGCCGCCGCGTCGCAGCGCGACGTGAACATGCCGTTGCGCGTCTTCCGCGATGCGGCCGGGCTCGTCGCCCGGCTGAAGTGCGATCGTGCGCACGGCCGAGGTATTCAAATCCACGATCGAGATCCGGTCGCGCTCGGGATCGGCGACGATCGCAACCGAGTTGTCGGACAGCACGCTGAGCGTTCCGCCGCTGACCGGCGGTGGTGTGACCGGCGCGGTGAGAGCCGCCCGCTCATCCACAGGGATGACGAGGCGCGGTTGATTTTCATCCACCGGCTTCTTGTCGAACGAGTTGCAGCCCCCCACAACGACGCTGAGTGCCATTCCAGCGCACAGCCCGAACTTTCTCGTGCTCATCATTCGCTCTCCACTTCCCACTTCCCGCCCCATTGCGATAACGCCTGAAAGCGAGGATAGCTCAAGTTCGAGCCGCGCGCCCTGCGAAGGTTTTTCCGCATGACCGAACGCCTAGTGTAGTGAAATCACGACACTTCCTTTTCCAGCGGCAGAATGCCATAGAGGTCGTCGGGGACTCGAAATGACTCGGTTATTCAAAGGGATTGCTTCGTTCGTGGTGTTGGTGGGAAGCCTCCTGTCGTCGAGGGTGGCGGGCGCGCAGACCGCACTGCCATTGAACTGGCTTTCGGCGCAGGTGAACGAGAGTGGTCAACATTGCGCGGCGCTGGCTGAGCAGCGCGAGGGGGACCAACTGCTGCTCGCCTGCGGTGCGGCCGGCGCCTGGGAAATTTCGCTCGCCGCGGCCACGCCGAAGTTCGTTCGCAGCTACGGCTTCTCGGGTGATGTGGTCGGTTTCTTCAAGGAGCCTGATGGTCGGCTGTGGGTGAAGCTACGAGTGCTCGAGGCGCGTCCCTTTGCCAACGCCGCCGAACCGAACGCCGGGGCGTTTCCGGACGTCGCGCCGCCACCGCCGGCAGTCGCTCAACCCCTCCCACCAAGCGTCGCGGCCGCGGTTCCTGCGCCCGCCCCAGACACGCGCGAGCGAGTCGGTCGAGTCGAACGCGTGCTGCCGGGTGAGGTGATCGTCACGTTTGGCTCGTCGGACGGAATCAAACGCAGCGACCACATCGAGTTCGCGCTGCCAGAGGCCGACACTGATGAATTCGGACTGACCAGTGAGGTGCTGGCCGTTGGCGTCGTGACCAACGTCATCGCGCACAACGCTCGCGTCCGAATTGGCCTGAATGAAAGCGTGCCGGTCGGTGCCCTGGCCGTCCCCACCGTGGCGATGAGCACCGGCAGTCTCTCCGCGCCGCCCCGCGTGAGTGGGCTGTGGGAGCTCGAACTCATGATGCGTCCGTTCGTCGCGGTGGGCGAACTCGGCGGTGGAGCCTTGTTCAGCGGCAGCATCGGCTATCGCTACACGCACCTGCACCTGCAAGCAGTGATCGATCCGGTCGCGTTTGCCGCGGTCGAGAACAACGGCAGCGTGGCCGCGGTCAACGCCGCGGCGATTGCGAGTTACGACTCGCAATACTTCGAACTCGGACTCGGCTTGGGGTTCCAATCCATCAACGAGACCAGCCAGATTCTCCAGCCTGGGACAGGGCTGACTGCGGTCCAGGCGATCCGGTTTGGCGCTCGTGATGGCTTGAACCTATCGGCTCGCACGAACCTCGCGCTGTTTCACAGTGAGTTCCAGTTCGGCGCCATCGTCGTGAATTCGCAAGTGCCGTTGACGCGCGGCTATTGGCTGTTGCTCAACGGCGGCGGGGGCAACGTCGGCTACGGCTTTGGCGAGCTTGGCCTGCGCACGCTGCTGGCGGGCAATGGGCTCGCTGGCTCCAAGTACCTGACCATTACCGCTGGCGGCGTGGGCGTCTTCAAGTCGGGTAGCTGCGACGAAAATTTCTCGGCCTGCGGCCAGGATAAATCGTTCGGTGGCCCCACGTTGGGCGTCGGCGGCGAGTGGCGGTTCTAGTCCTGGTTCGACGAGCCGTTCCCGCGCGGCTCTGCCCTCGTGTCTTGTCGGAGTCTATGGCACTCTGGAGTGATGGCTCGAGTTCTGTCTCGGCAATCCGCGCCGGTTTGGCTCGCGTTCGGACTGTTGGTCTGGAGCTGCAGCTCCACACCGGGCCCCGGCACGTCTGACGGACGCGCGGGAAGCGGCGGAATGCTCGACGCCCCCGGTGGCAGATCGACGGACGTTGGCGGAACGACGAGCAGCCAGGGCGGTGACGGTCAGCAAGGATCGACTGCAGGCCTCGGTGGCAACGGCGGTAGCGGCGGCTTCGCGGGCGGGGCGGGCGGCCCGAGCGAGACTGGCGGTAGCGCGTCGGGAGGAATGGCAACGAGCGGGCGAGGCGGAGCTGACTCATCATCTGGCGCGGCCAGCGTCGCCGAGGGCGGCGCAGGCGGCAGTGATGATTCCGTTCCTGATTTCGATGGCCACTGCGGCCAGGGCTGGGCCGCGGTTGGCGCCGCGGCACCCCCGAAGTTGAGCGGCAACGTCACCCCTCAGAGTGGTAGTGCGGGCAGCTGGAGCTTCACGTTCGGCCGCTTTCGGCTGGTGGTCGACGGAGCGCACGGCGCGCGCGTGATCGAGTTTTCGATCGACGACAACAACTTGATCGACGCCACCGGCGCTTCGACATTTTGGCCGAGCCCGCAACAAAACTACACTTGGCCGCCCCCGGCAGAGATCGACTCGGGCGCGTACAAGGCGCAGGCGGACGCGACGTCTCTGGGGTTGACGAGCGCCGTGGCTACCTTCACGGGCACGTCGCCGACCACGGGTACGGGGTCGACGACGTTCAAGCTCAGTGTGCACAAGCGCTTCTCGGTCAACGCGAATAGCGGCGTGGTGAGCATCGAGTATCAGCTGACCAATGAGAGTGCTACGCAGACGGCGTCCTGGGCGCCCTGGGAGGTGACCCGCGTGCGCGCCGGTGGCTACACCTTCGCGCCGAAGGGCCCGGGCAATCGCACCATCACGCAGGATTCTTTTCAGAAGCCGCTGTCCTTGAGTTTGCTACCACCGCCGCCGGCAGCGGATGCGATCGAGTGGCTGAACTACCCGAGTCTGACCTTGACCGGGGACAACTACATCAACGAGTTCGATGGTGCAGAAGGCTGGCTCGCGCACGCCAATCGCTTCGGCACGAAAAACCTGCCCGTGCTTTTCGTGAAGAGCTTCGTGGACGCGCCGGACGAAAGCCTGCCTCCGAATCAAGCAGAAATTCAGCTGTGGACGAGCGGCACAGCCAATCCCAAGCTGATCGAGGTCGAAGAACAAGGCGCACTCACGGAACTCGCGCCCGGCGCGTCGCTGACCTGGACCGTCCATTGGTCCGCGTGCGAACTCTCGAGCACCTCGCTGCTCGCCGCCGGCAACGCCGACCTCGCCGCCCTCGCCCGCGCCCACGCCGTCAAACCCTAGACCCTACTGAGCGTGCCGACCGCACCCAGGGTTCCGCTCTGAGAGACCGGAGGAGACCGCACCCCGGGACGTTCACCCCGGGACGTTCACCCCGGGACGTTCACCCGGGACGGTCTCCCCGGGTTCGGTTTCATGGGGCCCTTAGGAGCGCGTTGCGGCTGCGGCTCGGCAGGCGCCTGGCAGGGCTTCGACTTTTTTGCCGAGCAGTAGCGCGGCGGGGAAATAGGCTTCGCCGCGTTGGATGAACAGATTGCCGCTGGCTCGGTACGCGCAGCCGACGATATCGTCGAGTTGCCACTCACCGCTGCCGAAGCGAACGTCGACGCTGAAGGGCACGAACTCGCGACCTTGCTTGTCACGAACGACGGTCGCCTGAGTGACACGCACACGGCGCTCGTGTGGGGGCGGCCGAGCGCGCGAAAAACGGCTGCTCGTGCGCTCGGCGAGCGGTTGCAAGAGTCCGGTTTCGACGCGGCGCTGTGTCCACTCCGCGAGCGAAGGCTCATCGGCCGTCGCGAGCGATGGGACGAGGCAGAGCACGAACACGCAGCCCAAGAGCAAACGGAAATGATTCACGACGTGTCATCCTTTCTAAGAGACTAGATTCGAGCGGCTTTCGTGAACGATTCGAGCGTCGAGAAAGCCATTCGACGACCAACACGCTGGCCAAAACTGGCAGCCACAAAGCCACGACGTACACGAGCTCCGGATCGAGGCCGACGACATCGAGCCCCACGATCATCGCTCGCGAGATCACGGCGACGCTCATTTGCCCGAGTACGTGGCGCATGCTGCGGGCGTGCAAGGTCAAGTCGCGACGCCGCGCCGCTCGCACGCCGACGATCATCGACGTTGCGACGATCGCCGCGGAGAGCAAGAAACCCGCGGTCACCCCCCGCCCGCCCTTCGCGTCGAACGAGAGCACCACGCCTGACGGCACCAGCGCGAACAACACGAGCACGCCGGTGACGCGCCCGAGATAGCGATGAAGCTTCGCGCGTCGTTGCGATGCGCGTGTCATCAGCGCCAAACACAGCGGAAAACTGAGCGCTGCGGCGGCCACGTGAATGCGCAACGCCGCGAGCCAGAGCGTCTCGAATCTGAGCGGTAACTTCTCGATCACGAACGGCGGCAGCGTCTCGAAATCGAAATAAGGCAGGCTCATCATCGTGATGAGTGCTGAGCCGAGCAGCATCGAAAGCAGAAATCCGCGCGTGCCCCAGTGGGCGAGAAGGCGTCGCATCCCTGTTCGACGCGCGACCCCGACAAAGGAGTTGTCCTTTTTGGCTGTGGGCAGGGGTGAGAGTTCGAGGCTTGGCATTCGCTGATTCAGTCGTCGAGTCCCCCTTGGCTGTGACAGCGCGCGCGAACGAAAGTTTCAAAAACGAAATTCGGGCTCCGCGGCAATGCGTTGGCCTGGAGATGCTCCGATTCCTGTGTCGCCGAACGGGCTACGCGACGCGCTGCGACGCACTCGGCCCGCTACCCCCCCCCAAAAAAAATTCCCGATTGTTAAAAGGGAGTTTGTTTAGCGGGCGCGGCCGCCAGAGCGCGGCGCGTAGCTCACACGACGTCCACCTCATCTCGGAGTGAGGACCTCTCGATCGCGTCGACCAGCGGACGAAGCGTGATACACCTGCTCGCGATGCGGCGGTCTGGCTTGGGTTTGGGGATGGTCGTTTTGAGCGCGTGCGGGGCGCGCAGCGGGTTCGATGTGCTCGAATCGGGCAATGAAGGGCCCGTGAATGTGATTTCTGTGGCTGGGCGAGCCGCGCTGGCGAGCGACTCGGCGGGCGCCGGCGCGCATGGCGGCGGGACCTCGAGCAACGTCGGCAGCGCGAGCCAGGACACTTGCGTTCCGTTCCAGTTCACGTTGATCGACGATGTGGAAGATGGCCAGAACGACAAGATGGTCAGGCCCGGCCTGTTGCTGGCCTGGTTTGCTGGGTCCAAGCGGGGATCGGCCGTTCAGCTTGGTTCACAGAAGCTGTTTCCGGCGCGAGATTCGTCGCGCGTTGCCATGCACGCCAGCACCAAAGGCACGACGCTGAGTCTCGGTTTCCAAATGACTCCCTGCGCGCACATCGGCAGTCCGCGTGCGATCGCGTTTTGGGCGCGGGCAAACGCGCCGACCTGGGCGTCCGTGGAGATCGCCAGTCAGAGCAACACGTCCGTGAGCGATGGCGGCCTTTGCTATTCAACCCTGTGCTCACCCGCGCTCGATTGGATTCAGCTCACCAGTGAATGGCATCGTTTCGAGCTCTCCCTTGGCTCGTTCACGCCACAGCCCCCCGGCGGGCTCGAAGCGTTTCGATCATTGGAGCTCTCTGTCGACGCGGCGTCGATGTCCGGTCCGGTCGAACTCTGGATGGATGATCCAGAATTCTTGCGCTAGCGAGTTCGGTCAGAAAGCGTTCTGCCCAGTCAGCGCTTTGCCCAAGACCAGCGTATGAATTTCGTGCGTGCCCTCGTAGGTGTACACGCTCTCGAGATTCAGCATGTGGCGAATGGCTGGATATTCGAGCAAGATGCCGTTGGCTCCGAGCAGCGCGCGGGAGCGGCGAGCGCAGTCGAGTGCGACGGCCACGTTGTTGCGCTTGCACAGTGAGATCTGCTCGGGGAGCAGTTTGCCCTGTTGTTCCTTGAGCCGCCCGAAGTGCAGCGCGAGGAGGTCGCCTTTGACGATCTCGGAAGCCATGTGCACGAGCTCGGCTTGGATCAGTTGCTTCGACGACAGTGGGACGCCGAATTGCTTGCGTTCACCGCTGTAGGAGAGCGCAGATTCGAAGCAGGCTTTGGCGGCGCCGAGCGCGCCCCAGGCGATGCCGAAACGCGCTTCGCTGAGGCAGCGCAACGGTGCGCCCAAACCGCGCTTACCGGGCAGCAGGTTCTCTTGCGGCACTCGGCATTCGTCGAGCACGATTTCGCCAGTTTCGCTGGCGCGCAGGCTCATTTTGCCGTGGATGCGCGGGGTCTCGAAGCCCTTCATCCCGCGCTCCACGAGGAAACCCGAGATCGATTCGGGTTGGTCGTCGAGTTTGGCCCAGACCACCGCGACGTCCGCGAAGGGCGCGTTAGTGATCCACATCTTGGTGCCGCTTAGGACGTAGTCGGAGCCGTCGCGCCGAGCGCGCGTCTTCATCGAGCCGGGATCCGAGCCGCTGTCGGGTTCGGTGAGTCCGAAACAGCCGATGCATTCGCCGCGCGCCATGCGCGGCAAGAAGCGCTGCTTCTGCGCTTCGTCACCGAACGCGGAGATGGCATACATCGCGAGCGAGCCCTGTACGCTGACGAAGCTGCGTAGACCGCTGTCGCCGTATTCGAGCTCTTGGAGCAAGAGGCCGTATTGTACCGGCGTCATGCCGGCGCAGCCGTAGCCGTGAATGCTCGCGCCGAGCACGCCGAGCTGTGCAAGCTCGGGGATCAAATCGCGCGGGAACGCTTCGTCTGCAAACAGTTGCCCCGCGCGAGGTGAGTATCGCTCCGCGACGAAGCGTCGCACGCTGTGCTGGATCAGGCGCTCGTCCTCGCTCAGCAACGTGCTCAGGGCGCTCAGCGACTCCAACGGTTCTGCTGCCATCCAGAAACATACCATGCGTTCCGCATGGGGACCGCAAGCTCGCGATTCTCGGCTTTTGCGGGCAAAAAAACGGTGCCTCAAAACTTGGCCCGGGTGGCGGCGCTTGGCTAAGCCTGGCGGATGGCAAGCGTGCGCCTGTTGTCCATCGCGGCTCTGGGTATGGGCGCGTTTACGTCTTGTTCCGCGGGCGAAATGGCGCGCGCCGTCGCAGATCGTGGCGCGGCGGTCAGCGCGCCGATTGCTACGCTCACCATTCCTGCGCCGCCAGCCACGCCGCCGTCACCCGTCGAGCCAGCTCCGGCATTGGCGGCCGAACCGGCCCCACCAGCCGTACTGGCCGCAGCCGAGGTTGCGGCAAGCGCCGCCATTCCGGCGGAAACGGAGCCGACTTCAAACCCGGACAGCCCGGGCGAAGACGACGACGAGGACGAGCCGACCCCGAGTTCACAGCGCGAACTCGAGCCGATCGTCGATCCGTCTCACTTGTTGGTGGCGATCGGCAGAGAAACCTTGGTCTATGAGCGACCGAGCTTCAAGTCACAGAAGATCGGTTATCTGCGCGCGGGCGCGCAAGTGCGGCGCGACGAGAAGCCCGCCGGCTTCGACGGCTGCAAACTCGGCTTCTACCGCATCATGCCCGAGGGTTACGTGTGCGTGGGCCCGACGGCCACGCTGGACCCGAACCACCCGGTCGCGCAGTTTTCGCGCGTGCGTCCGGATCGCAGCGCCGCCATGCCCTATCTGTACGGCCGCTCGCTGTACCCGACGCCGCCATTTTATACGCGCTTTCCCAGCAAGCTCGAAGAGCAGCAGCAAGAAGTCGAACTCGCGCGTCATCTGGAAGCGAACACGCGCTACGCCTGGAGAAATGCGCAGAGCGATCCGACTCCGCCGTTCTTGCTCAATGGCGGCCAAGCGCCCACCCCCTTTGGTTACACGCACGAAGCGAACAAGCTGACCAGCGGTCGCGCGGTTCCCGATAGCTCTTTCGCGCTGTTGGCAATCTACGATCACCAAGGACGCCGCTACGGGCTCTCGACCGACATGAGTCTGTTGCCGCTCGATCGCATGAAGCCGGTCGCTCCGAGCACCTTTCATGGCTTGGCGTTGACGGGTGGGGTGACGCTGCCGGTGGTGTTCGTGCGTGCCCGCAATGCGCTGCTGTACTCGGGCAGTCCGAGCAGCGGGCTCAGCATTGCGCGTCCGATCGGCTATCGAGAAGCCTTGCCGATCACGGGTCGCTCCCGCGTTTTGTCGGGACTTACCTACCTCGAGACGACTACCGGCGAGTGGCTGCGCGACGAAAATCTGGTGCGCGTGGACAAGATGGTGCAGCGCCCGGGTTGGGTGAAGCCAGGCCGAACCTGGATCCATGTCTCGATTCTGAAGCAGAGCATGGTCGCGTACGAGGGAGACACGCCGGTGTACGTCACGCTCGTCTCGACGGGCGCGGATGGGCTCGGCGATCCAAAGACCACGCACTCTACCGTGCGCGGTCAATTCTTGATTCACACCAAGCACGTCACCGCCACCATGGACAGCGACGAAGTGGGTGACTCGTTCGACCTACGCGATGTGCCGTACGTGCAGTACTTCAGTGAAGGTTTCGCGTTTCACGCCGCGTATTGGCACGACACCTTCGGCACGCCGCACAGTCACGGCTGCGTGAACCTTTCACCGAGTGACTCACGCTGGCTGTTTCATTGGACCGATCCGCCGGTGCCGCAAGCCTGGCATGGTGCGATGAGCTTGCGTGGTGGCACTCTGGTGTACATCAGCCCGTAGCGACTGGTCTCTTGGGCATGCGGGTGTATGCTCACGCCCGTGTCCGACAAAGCCACTTTGGGGTCGTTTGGTGAAGCTAGCGCGCGCACGCTGAATGACTACGGGCAAATGGCCGAGTCTTTTTGGGAGTTCACGCGCGACCACGACGTCACTCAGAACTACGCCGCGCTGCTCGATGCAATCGCTGGCGCGCCGCCGCTGCGATTGCTCGACTTTGGCTGCGGTCCCGGACGAGATCTGATCGCGCTGACCGCGCGCGGGCACGCGGTCACGGGCCTGGATGGATCGCCGGTATTCGCCGAAATGGCGCGCTCACAGTCGGGCTGTCGCGTGCTGACGCAGAATTTTCTGGAGCTCTCTCTGGGTGAGCAGCAGTTCGACGGCGTGTTCGCCAATGCGTCGCTGTTCCACGTGCCACGCGTGGAGCTGCCGCGCGTGCTCGGGGAGTTGTTTCGCGCGCTCGTGCCTGGTGGAGTCTTGTTCTGCTCCAATCCGCGGTCCTTCGAACGCGATTGGGAAGGGTTCAAGGGCGAACGTTATGGCAGCTTTCTGACCATCGCCAGCTGGCTCGAGGTCATCGCGCAGGCGGGGTTCGCCGTTGAACGACACTTCCTGCGCCCTTCGGACAAGCCACCGAACGAGCAGCCCTGGCTGGCGATTGTGGCGCGTCGACCTGCGGTTTAGAAAGCAGTCGCGCGCGCAGAACCATCGCACATTTGGCTACTCGCGCTGCTCGAGTCGGCTTTTGTTACAGTTGCGATCTGCTTGCGCCGCGACAGACTGAGCCGAGCCAGCGAAGGCTGGGCTTAACGTTGGACGCGCTTGTACCTTGGAAGAATCGATGACTCGAAAGATCTTGGGCTTGGCATGGCTCGCGGTGGGGGGATTGTTCATTGCTTGCTCTGGGGTTGCCACTCGAACGTCGCTCTCCGACGCTGATCCTCGACTCGTCGGAGGTAGCGGCCCGTCGAGCGACGGCGGCAAACCGTGCACCGCTGGGAGCTACATCTGTGACGGCCAAACCCTGCTTCACTGCTCCGGCGAAGGTGAGCTAGAGTTTGGCCGCGAATGCGCGAAGAGCGAGTACTGCGACTCGCGACGCGCCCAATGTCAGCCGCAGATCTGCAAGCCGGGCGCTGCCTCGTGTGACGGTGCGAAGATTCAGGTATGTAGCGACGACGGCTCGGAGCTCGTTCCGAAACGGCTGTGCGCGCTCAGTCAGGTCTGCGTCAGCGGTGAATGCGTCGATATCGCTTGTGTGCCGAAGTCCTCTTTTTGTGCTGACGGTAACGTGTGGAAATGCGGCGCGGATGGCACGACCTCAGCGCCGGTCGAACACTGCGCCTCCGGACAATATTGCTTGGAGCGAGAGCACAGCGCGAGCTGCAGCGCGACAGTGTGCTTCGCTGGCGACGGTATGTGCGTCGGCAATCTGGCAACCGAGTGCAAGCCCGATGGATCTGGTCCGAAGCCAGGCGGAAGCGATTGCGCTGCAGCCAAGCAGATTTGTTACGAGGGCGAATGTCGAGACCCGGTTTGCACCCCCGGGTTGAAGCTGTGTGACGGCAATAGCTTGTATTTGTGTTCCGAAGCGGGCGCCGGCAGGACATTGATCAGCAAGTGTGGCGACACCTCGTCGTGCGATGCGATGACCGGAGCCTGTCAGCCACGTATCTGCGAAGCGGGGAAGCTGGGCTGTGATGGCTCCCGCGTCGTCAGCTGCAATGCCTCGGGCACCGGTTGGTTGCAATCCGGACCGGACTGCGCCGAAAGTCATGCGCTGTGCACTGCTGGGATGTGCAAGCCCATTGTCTGTACGGCGAACCAAACGTTTTGCCAGGACGGGAACGTCTACCAATGTAACGTGGACGGCACTTCGTCAGTGCTGCAAACCGATTGTAGCGCTTGGGGCGTCAATGGCGCCTTTCACTGCGTATCGAGTGGCACGTTTGCCACCTGCAACTCGTACTTCTGCCAACCGAGCGCGGCGGGTTGCAATGGGAACTTGCTCACCACGTGCAAGGCCGACGGTACCGCTTGGGTTGCTGGCGGCACCGACTGTTCCCTAACCGGAGCAGTTTGTTCCAGCGCGCAATGCAAACCGAAGATTTGCACGCCATCCACCCTTCTTTGTGAGGGCAGTGACGTGCAACTGTGTGACTCACTGGGCGTGAGTTCGTCTCGGTACAAGACCTGTGGCTACGCGACCTATTGCAAGGCGCAAGGCAACAGCGCTGATTGTGCAGCGACTCCTTGCGTACCAGACACCAATAGCTGTCTGGCTGAAAAATACGGTTATTGCGCCTCGGACGGCATGAGCGTGAGCGACGACGCGACGGATTGTGCGGCCTCTGGTCTGGTATGCAACGGCTCGGGTTGCGCTGCGAGTGCCGTCGATACCATTGCCAGTGCCGACGGCGTGGGCGCATCCAGCTACAATACGATCGTCAATGTCATGGACGTGCGAACCTCGCGCAAATTGACGACGATTGAAACGTACCTGTCGCTGCCTGCGAACCGCACGTTGACCTTCGTCGTGTACCAAAAGAGCTTTGTCGGTAATCAGCCTTCGTACGAGCTGAAATTTCAGAAAGTCGTCAGTGCTAGCGGTAGCGGCTTCCAGAGCAGCGGTGAGATCTCGTACGAGCTGGAAGCGAATCGGACGTACGGGATTGGTGTCAACGTCTCCGGAGGCAGCTTTGCCTACTACTACGATCGCGCGCTGAATTTCTCACTGACCAGCTTCGCGTCGCTGCAGGGCGGTTACTACTACAACGAACTGCCGTCCTCGACTACTTATACCTACCCGCAACTTACCCAAATCTACCATCAGCGGCTCACGACTACCTTGCCTTAGGGCCTAGCCGACTTCGTCGATCAAGCGCGCGGCGTACTGACTGAGCGAATCCGTGTTCCGTCCGCTCAGGCGATCGTAGGCTTGCGTGACGGGCTGGGTCGAGCCGCCGTCGGGCAAGAGTAGCGTGTAGCTTTCGGGGCCAATGGGTGCGGACAGCGCGTCGCGCCAGGCCGCACCCACGGCTACGCGCAACACTTCACCGAGGTATGCGCCGATCAACACCGACGCGCGTTCGACCCAGCGAGCAGCCCCGGCGGGACGCGCGTTGCTCGGAGCGAGCAGCGCCACGTAGCTGTCGAGCGAATGCAGTCCGAGTGGCGATCGATCGAGCGGTCCGCCGCCGAATTCAGCGCAATACAGCTCCACGACCGACTGTGAGAAGGCCAGGCCGAGTCGTGGCAACATTCGTGGACTCGGCCACTGCGCGGGATCCCAGGGCGTGGGCGGGGTGACCGGAAACGCGATCGGGGCGCCACTTTGGCGGGTATTTCGGCCTTCGGCACCTTCGAACAAGAGCGGCTTGCCCTGCTCCAAGCGCAAGCGCAGCTCGTGGAATGGGGCAAAGCGCGTGTGGTTGGCGTCGACGAATACGGTCTCGGGGCTGGCCAGGGAGCCCGCCCAACGTCCGCCATATCCCTGACGCAAGCACTCACCGACGTAGCTGGCGAGCATCACCTGCGCGGGAAACGCCGTCGAGCTCAGCGCTTCGCGCGGGGCACGGCCGTACATGATGTCGAGCACCGCCTCGACCCGTGCAATGCTGCCGAGTGACAGATCGAATGGCGCAAAATGACGCCACACTGGCTCGGTGGTGAAAAAGCCAGCAGCCATCGTGGCCAATAGCGGGATGGCGTCGGTCGCGCTTTCGCCGACCAAGCCGCGCAGCTCGCGCGCGGCACCGCGCTCGAAGGTTGCGATGGCGAGCTCTTGGTCGCCGCCGAACAGCTCGACTTCGACCTTGTCCCACAACCGGATCGCGGAGCGATGACTGCGCGAGGACGCGGCTCCCATATCGCGCAGCGCGACGCCCAATTGTTGCAGGCGATCACCGAGGCGCTCGGCCTCTTCGGCGGACAGATCGTGGAGCCGTTCCCAGGCTGCTTGGGACTCATCCAGTCGGCCCAATCGCGCACACGCCAGGCTGATTGCGGCCTCGGCGTCGAGCGCGCTCGGATCCAGCTTGAGTGCCAGTTGCGCGGTGGTGATGGCGCGCTCCGCATCGCCTTGTTCGGCCAAAACCGAGGCGCGTAGAGCTTGGGCGAGCGCCGGGATCGGCCCTGGTTTGGCCCGCAAGTGACGCAGCACGGCTTCCGCTTCGTCGATGGTCTCGTGATTGGGGGAGCGCCTGGCGGCGCGCACCAGCGCCCACGCCAAGATCAGTTGCAGCAAGGGGGAGTTCGGATCGTCTTGATTCGCGTGGCGGGCTTGGAGTACTGCGCGCTCCGGTTCACCCGCCTCGATCAAGAAGCGAGCGCAATTGGCGCGAAACTCTGGATCGAGCAAGGGCGCGTGTTCCAAGCGTTCGACTTCGGCCAAGGCGCTATCGTGTCCGCCCTGATCCCAGAGCGTGCGCGCGTGCACCAGGAGCGACTCGGGGCCCGGCGCGCGCTGTGGTGCTTCGGGCGGCACAGTGCTCAAATCGCTCGCCCTGCGCTGAACTGGGTTCGGATCGCGGACAGTGGGTGGGACGCTGTTCGGGTCGCGCACCGTGGGCGGAGCCTGTGCGGACGTCGACTTTGCGGACGACGGGGGCGGTTCTGGTTCCGGCTGCGGGATTGTGTCGCGCGGATCCTCGGGTAGTTCCAGCTCGAGCTCGAATTGCAGCGAAGCGCTGCGCGCTCCGGGCGCGTAGCTTGGAGCCATATTTTCGGGCACCAAAAAGCGCGGCAGGATCGGAGCGCGCGGAATCTCCGGCATGCTCATGCTGCGATTCGGCGCAGCCTTCGCCTGCGCAGGTGCCGCCGGAGCGGTCACGGCTCCCGCGAGGCCGAGCTGGTCGTGATCGGTGTCCACGTCGTCCGGAGAGAGCGTGATGATCGGCTGCTCTACGGGCTTGCGCGGCGCTCCCGTTTGAGCAGTGGCGCGTGCAGGAGCGGGGCGCGTGGGCGCGTTCTGCCGTGCGTTCTCGGCGCTCTGTCGCACCGTGAGCGGTTCCGGATCCGTCGTCGCGCGTAAGAATCCTTCGCGATCGGGCCGGAGCGTGCCCTTCTCGGCCGCCGACAACATCGCGTTCGCCTGCGGAAAGTCGGGCTCGATCGAGACCAATTCGCGCAAGCGATCGACGACCCCGGCCGCATCCAGGCGCCCGCGTTGGTACAAGAGCCGAGTCGCGAAGTAGGTGATCGCAACGCGGTGTACGTTCAAGTCCCCGAGTTCGGCCAACAGCCGCTGCGCGGTATCTATCTCCGCTCGGTCGAGCCGCTCTTCGATCTCGAGCAAGCGCGGGTGATCGAGAGGACCCGAACCCATCGCCCAATAATCGCTCTTTGTGGCCGCGCTGAGAAGAGCAGCTTTGCGGGGTCGCTCCAAAGGCGAGGCAGAGCAGGATTTGTAGCGGTTTACGCCAGGCCGGCGTTTGGGCTCTGGCGCGTACTTTGGATGCGCTCTAAGGCTTCAGGCTCTTCACGCAGCGGAAGCCAATGCCGTAGCTTTGGGCATTGGGGACCTGCGCGTAGCGAAATGACGGGTGGAGCCAGGCCTCGTAGCCACCATTCCAGGCCCCTCCGCGGATGACCTTGCGCTCGCCGGTTGCGGGCCCGAGTGGGTTTTTGGTCGCATCGGCTTGATACGTGCCGTACCAGTCTGCGACCCACTCCCAGACATTTCCCACGACGTCATAGGGACCGAAGCGCGAGCGCCCGGCGGGAAATTTGCCGACCGGCGCAGTGGTGGCAAATCCGTCATCCCCCTTTTCCAAGGCCTTCAGCTCGACCTTGTGCGCCTTGCCCCAGGCCATGCACTGCGCGTCACAGGCATTCAAATGTTCCGACGTCGGCGCATCGTCACCCCAGGGGTAGATACGTCCGTCCGGGCCGCGCGTGGCAAACTCCCACTCGGCCTCGGTCGGTAAGCGCTTGTCGTTGGCCTTGCAGTAGTTGTCGGCCATCTCCCAGGTGACGCAGGTGATGGGATGATCGAGTTTTTCTGGATCGGCAATGGTGCACAGCGGTGAATAGGTCGCTCGCTCCGCGGCCGTGATCTTCGGCCAGTCGACTTCCGTCGGTGCGCGGCGGCACTTGCCCTGGTCGGAGCACGCTTTGTATTTTCTGGCGCTGACTTCGTACAAGTCCATACACAGGGACTCGACCGTCACGTTGTGGGACGGCTTTTCGTTGTCGGGCGCGTCTTTCTGATCCGACCCCATGAAGAATTGCCCGGCGGGAATTTGCACCATTTCTTCGGGGCAAGCGGGGGCGGGGGGCGTAGCGGCAGAGGGCGCAGCCGCCGAGGGCGCCGCAGAAAGGACGGGGGCTGACGGAACCGCGACCGCCGCCTTGGGCGACGGGTCCTCGTGTTTGCCGCCGAGCAGCAAGTAGCCGGCCGCACCGATCGCGATCAGGCCTACGCCGAGGCCCAGGACCAGCCCGGTCTTGCTGCTCGGGCTTGGAGTGGCATTGAGCGTGGCGGGGCTACTCGTGCTCGCGATATTGCCAGGGGCGATCGGTTGCGGGACGGTTCCCCCTTGCACCAGGTGCGTGGTGCGAGTCGCGAACTCGCCGCTGACGAGCGACGGGCGGAATCCGGGTTGTGTGTAGAAGCCGCCATAAGCTTGTTCGAGCGCGCTCCAGAATTCGCGCGCCCGCGCGAAGCGATCATGCGGCATTATCGCCAGCGCTTTGGCGAACACCGCTTCGACGGCATCCGAAACCTGTGCGCCGAACATTCGCGGTGTCGGTCGGCGTTCGGGATTGCCAGTCGAGAACGCGAGCTGCACGATGTCCTCGCCGTCGAGCGCGGGCTTGCCGATCAACATTTCCACGGCGACCAGAGCCAGCGCGTACACGTCCGTCCACGGCCCGGTTGCGCCGTAGCTGCGGCTGAATTGTTCGGGCGCGCCGTATTGGGGCGTGAACGAGGTGATGTTCATGCCCGTTTTGGCCATCGCCGCCTTCAACTGAGTGTTGTCACTCATCATCTTGGCGACGCCGAAGTCGAGGACTTTCAAAGTTGCGGACAGGCGGGGCTGCTCGCCTAGCACGAAGATGTTGGCGGGTTTGATGTCGCGATGCGCGATGCCCTTGCCGTGGGCGACGTCCAGCGCGTTGGCCACCTGCGAGAGCAGTGTCACCACCTGCTCGATGTTCCAAGGCCCGACGCCGCTGATGCGCTCGCGCTCGAGCAACTCGTCGAGCGCCACGCCGTCGAGCCACTCGAGCACCATGTACGGCATCCACTGCCCGGAGGGGCTCGTGTACTCGCCGACGTCGCGAGCTTGCACGATGCTCGCAGTTTGACTGCTGAGCTCGGTGAGCAGTGCTCCCTCTTGGATGAATTGGCTCTTGAACTCTTCTCGCTGTTCGACCGGGGCGGAGGACAACCCGTTGAAGAACTTGATCGCTACGGGTTGGTTCCAGATCGTGTGCTGGGCGCGGTACACGACCGCGAACCCGCCTTCTCCCACCAAGCGCTCGATGCGGTACTTTTCCGCGATGGTGCTGCCAACGATATTGAGGGGGTCGCGGGTGGTCATGGGGGAACTCTCGAGCGAGCCTGAGATTAAGCAGGATTGCTTGGTTTGGGCAGAAAATTGGCGGAGATTGCCGGGTGAGGCGGGCTTTTCCCGAGCAATGCCCCGCGCTCGGCCAAGTCGGCGAGTAGCCGTGCGGCGCGTGTCAGCAGCTCGTCATCGAGTGGCAGACCGATGCTTTCGGCCGCGCGCAGCAGCGCAGCCTGCAGTGTCAGCCGTTCGCGGATCAGGTTCGAGAGCAACGCTTCGGCGAACGGTCCGAGGTCCAGGTAGCGCACCTCGTGCTCGGGGCTGCGGTAGACCAGGAGCGAAGTGGCGCAGCGTTCGGGGGGCTCTCGGCTGCTCTCGTCCTCCGACAACCGGTGCACGGCCCAAGCGTAGTGCACGAGTCGCACGGCATCGATGAACTCGACGCCGTGATCGAGCGACAGCTCTGCCGCGATGTGGTCTTTGGGCCGCGCCAAGAGCGACGCGACCTCGACTTGCAACGCCTCGTGTCGGGCCAGATCAGCGAGGTACGCGGCGACGAGTGGATCTTCCGCCCAGCGCTCGATCGCAAATTGCAAGAACTGCGGCGTGAGATCGCGCAGGTAGCGCGTGGCCGGCGGTGAGACCGCGAGAAACTCCGCGAAGTAGGGTTCGAAGCGATCACCGAGCCGGGCGAGTGTGCGCGGGATCGTGGCCTGCAACGCGCCGCGCAGGGTACCGCGCACCAGTTTTCGGTACACCAGCAGGCGCGAAAAATCTCTCGTCAAAGCCTGCGCGTCGGCCTGAGCGACGTGGTGACGCTCGAGCCACGCGGCGATCGCCGCCGAGTCGCCAGCGGCGATCTCTGGCCCTAGAGTGAGCTCCGCCAGGGCCGATTCAAGCGCTTCTTGCATGGCGCTCCGCATGGCGGCGCAAAGCTCGTGCCTGCAGCTCGCGCAGCTGACTCAGCTCTCGCAATAGTTCGCTCAGCTCCGGCACCTCGTTGTCGCGCTCGAGCAGCACCGGTACCGGACCTACGCGTTCGAGCGTCCACTCCAGCAGCTCGAGCACTGGATCGGCGACGGCCTTGCTGTGCGTGTCGAGTAGCATGCCGTCTTCCAGCGTGTGGTGGCCCGCGACGTGGATTTCCAAGACCCGCTCGAGTGGTAACTGCGCGATGAACTCGTACGGATCGAAGCGGTGATTGCGCGAGTTTACGTACACGTTGTTGACATCGAGCAGCAGCTTCGCGTTGCTCTGCTCGAGCACGCCCTGCAAAAACGCGAGCTCGCTCATCTCCGGCTCACCGGGGTGCACGTAGTAGGTGATGTTTTCGATCGCGAATGGGCGCTCCAAGAACGCCTCCATGCGTCGAGCCCGCGTTGCGACGCGCTGCACATTTTCCTCGCTGAACTTCAGCGGCAGCAAGTCGTGGAGCACGCGCTCGCCCGCGGTCGAGAAGCACAGATGGTCCGAGTGCCAAGGCGGATTCAAGCGCGTGACTTCGGCACGCAGCGCGCTCAGGTAGGCGGGATCTGGCTCGGCGATCGCGCCGATCGAGAGCGTGAGGCCATGCGTCACGATCGGATAGCGTTCGGCGATGCGTTCGAGCGCGTAGGGATAATAACCGCCGCGCCCGAGATAGTTTTCGGGAGAGACCTCGAAGAAGGCAACGTCATGGACTGGACCGTCCAACACGTCTTCGAGGAATTCCCAGCGCAATCCCAGCCCGACTCCACCGAGTGCAGGACGCTTGCCGGGCTCGGTCGCTTCGCGCTGGGGCACGATCATGAGTTCGTACTCAGCCGCAGGTACCAGCGCCGCAGCCTGCTTTGGCACCAGCTGCCTTCTTCTTGCCGGCTGTCGCTTTGGCTTTGTCGTCTTTGGCGGGCGCTGCCGCGGGAGCAGTGCTCGGGGTCGCGGGAGCGGAGGGAGCAGCAGCGGTGGCGTCTGCGGCTTTCGGCGCTTCGGGCGC
>Ga0164309_10000560_pt1 | contig 20165 bp, 16 predicted proteins | sample Whisoiple_247_MG_FD_109984 | JGI IMG/M metagenome (GOLD analysis project Ga0164309, IMG submission 109984) | Soil microbial communities amended with fresh organic matter from upstate New York, USA - Whitman soil sample_247_MG | ecosystem: Environmental > Terrestrial > Soil > Unclassified >...
GCTCAGAACTCCATCAGCACGAGGCCGGCCGCGGGCTGAAAGCGGTCGAGGCCTTCCTTGGGCGGCACCTTGTACTGCTCGGGCACGCTCTGCCAGTTCTCGTAGGCGCGCCCCTCGACCACGAACTTCGGGCCGCTCTTGTTCTCCGATCCGTACAGCCGGTAGTGCCGCTCGGGCGGAGCGGTTCCGACCTGTTTGCTCGACGCGACGAGCTCGGTGTGGCCGTCTTGATCGGTGTCGGTCGCGATCCAGCCAACCGAGAGCACGGTGTTGTAGGTACCGTCGCGCGCCAGCTCGCGGATGGCGGCGTTGAAGCGCTTCATCACTTCTTCGGCGCCGGGCAGGCCGCGCTCGAGAGCGAAGTGCAAACCCCGGGTGATGAGCGCGTTCTTGCCGGAGACCAAGAGCGCCTCCGCCTTGGCCTTCTGCGTCGTGAACACGTGATAGACCGTCAGCTCGTCGAGCAGGATGTAGTCGAGCTCCTTCTTCAGGAGCGCCTCCAGGTTCGCCGGCTCGCCGGTGCCGCGGACGAAGGTGACGCCTTTGGCTGCGTCGAGCTCAGGGCCATAGGCGTAGTCCTCGACCAAGCCCACCTTCTTGCCTTGCAGGTCCGCTAGTTGGTCCGCTGACACGTCGGTGCCGACGCGCGCCAAGAGCACCAGGCGGTTCTCGAGGAACGGATCGGAGTAGAGCAGCTCCTTCTCGCGTTCGGGCGTCTTCCATACGGCCTCGGTGCCGTCGAACTCGCCACTCGTAATGGCTGGCAGAACCGTGGGATGATCGACCAAGGTCGACTCGACCTGGATGCCGCTGCGCTCGAGCGCTCGTTCGACGAGGTCGGTGGCGAAGCGCGGCTTGCCCACGGCGTCGGCATAGGGCGCCCAGATGCCCGTCACCAGGCGCAGTTTGGTCGGAATAGGCGGCGGGGCCGGGGCCGGAACTGGGGCCGCAACCGCACTCGAAGTGGGGGCTGGCGCCGCCACCTCGGGGCTGGGCTTGGGGCCACAACCGAGGAATCCCAGCAAGACGAGCCCGACCAAGAGCCCGATCCATCCGTACTGCCGCTGCATGGTCCGGGCCATAACATGACGGAGCGCCCTCCGTCAGGTCACGCCGAGGGCCTGCAGCAGGCGCGAGCTCAGGATGCCCTTCGGATCCACCTCTTGGCGCAGGCTCCGCATCGAGCGGACGAAGTCGGCGTGCATCGAGCGCAGATCCTCGGGCCGCGCGTGGATCTGCTTGCACAGGGACACGCGTGCACCCGGCGCGTAGCGCACACACTCGGCGGTGACCTCGCGGAAGAACTCACTCGTGCGGCGTTCCGATTCTCCGCCGCGGTCGACCTGAAAGCTCGCGGTCAGAATCCCGATGCCGCCCTCGGTCCGACCCATCGAGTGCGATGGCCAGTTGCAAGGCCGCAAGAGCACGAAGTCCTGCTGCTCGACGCGCCGCTCGAGACCGGGGTACCGCCCGAGCACGTCGAAATAGCCGTCCGCGAAGGCACGCATCTCGGCGCGCGGAAAGAACCAACCCATGTGACAGACCGGCATTCGATCGCGCACGCCGAAGAGCCGCAGGGCGCGCGCGCCGGGTCCACCCGCAGCCATGCGACGCTGAGCCTCGTCGTAGCTGCGCTGGAAGAACTGAAAGCCATACCAAGGCGCCCAGCGGGCGATCCCTTGCGTGTAGGCCCGTGAAACGAGCCACTCGGCCAAACGCGGCGCCCGGTTCACCAGCGCCTGGGTGACCGCTTGCTGGCCGATGTTGTCGTCGGTGAGGAGCGCCCGCGGCCCCTTGAACTTCTGGCCCGGGGGAAGCAGCTCGTCACCGAACACGATGGTGTGGCCGCGATTGCCATAGACGACGGCGCCGCTCCCTTCGCCATAGCGTGGATCATCGGCTGCTTGCTCGAGGTATCCGAGGTACGCGCCGGAGTCGCTGCGACCAGCGTAGAGCGCATGCACCAGCACGATCTGCTGGGGATCGATCGGTGTGAGTCGAAGCTCGATGTCCGTCGTCACCCCGAGGGCGCCCAAGGAGCCGGGCACCGCGTCGTAGAGGCGGCCCGCTAGACCGGGCGCGCCACGCACGCAGCGATGGACGACCCCCGTAGGAGCCAGCACCGAGAACGCGCGGACCGAATCGGCAAGGTAGCCGCCCGAGCTGTGCGTGCAGGTCGCCAGTGCGCCAGCCAGGCTGATGGTGTCCGCCGTCGGTGGGCAGTAGGTGCGGTGGCCTGGAAACAGCTTCCGCAGGTCGCGAAACGTGGTGCCACCGCCGGCCCGGACCCAGAGACTGCCGTCCGTCTCCTCCGAGAGTAGCGTTGCGCCCCGGTCGAGCTCCTCCACGTCGAGCACGACGTCCCCTTCCGGCGGCAAGTAGTGCTCACCGAACGACCGCTTGGCGCCGGCGATCGCCAAACGATGTCCGGAGCGCTCGGCGCGCTCGAAGGCAGTGAGGACGTCATCCTGGCTCTTGGCTAGGAGAATCGGCGCCCGGGCCTCGAAAAGGCCGCCGAGAACCTTGAGCTCGCGGGTCAACATCGCGGGCGGATATAGCAGGGTGGCTTGTCGTCCCCCAGGCCCGGGCGTTAGGAGAAGAGCCACATGCTCAGCCATCGGGTCCTGCATCGCCTGGCGCCGACGATGTTCACGCAAGCGCCGGGACTGCCCTCTGAGATTCCAGGGCCGGCACCGGCGCGTTTCCTTTCCACGGGCGGAGCGATGCTGCCCTGGGGCGCCGACTCGCTCGGCCACGCCAGCCTGCTCTTCCGTCGCTACGGCCGCATCGTCGCCCTCGTGCGCGGCGGTGGCATGCGGCACATCTCACCGAGTCCGACCTGTCCAGGAACCGTGCTCACCTACGGCCCCGATGCCGTCGAGGCGGTCACCTCCGCCCACGATGTCTACGGCAAGACCAGCCTGGTCGGCGCACTGCACCCGGGCCTCGAGGCTCGGCCCCGCCAGCAAGGCCTGCTCACCTTCGGCGCCGGCCTCTTCGCCGTCAACGGTGACCAGCACCGCCGCCACAGGCGTCTCCTGTCTCCAGCGTTCTCCCGCAAACGCCTCGGCACCTACGTCGAGCAGATGGTCAAGGCTACCGACGGCACGCTCTCCGCGTGGACCACGGGCGAGGAGCGCGCCATCGACCTCGACATGCGGGAGCTCACCTCCCAAATCGTCTCGGAAACGCTGCTCGGGGCGGGTAGCGGCAAAGAAACTTCACAGGCCACGGCCAGCTTGTCCCGCGCCATTCAGCTCATGGGGCGGCCTCTCACACGCCTCTTGCCGTTCGACCTGCCCGGCTTGCCCTACCGCTCGTACCTGAACGCCACGACGGAGCTCGAGAACCGAATGCTCGGCTTGCTCGAAGGGCGCAAGCGCGAGCTCGCTGGGCAGGCAACGGACCGCGGCGACGTGCTGTCGGCCTTGCTCGCGGCTCACGACGCTGAAACGAACTCTCGCCTGACCGATAGCGAGATCCTCGGCCACGTCAGCGTGTTCTTCGCGGCGGGTCACGAGACGAGCGCCAACGCCTTGAGCTGGGCACTGCTGCTCTTGGCGCTCTTCCCGGAAGTGACCGCACGCGCCACGACCGAGGTGGACGAGGTCCTGCGCGGTGGTGAGCCAACGTCCGAGTCCCTGGACCAGCTCGTCTACCTGGGCTGGGTGGTCAAAGAGATGCTGCGCCTGTTCACCCCGGCGCCGTGGAATGGCCGCGTGCTGACGGAAGAGACCGAGCTCCTGGGGCACCGCATCCCGGTCGGAGCGGAGGTTCTGGTCAGCCTCTACGAGACGCATCGCATGCCGGAGATCTTCCCGAATCCGCTGCGTTTTGCACCGGAGCGCTGGGAAACGGCGAGCCCGAGCGCGTACGAGTACAACCCCTTCAGCGCCGGACCGCGCACCTGCATCGGCAATGCGTTCGCCACCATGGAGATCAAGATCGTGCTGGCGATGATCCTGCAGCGCTATCGTATGGCCCTCGTGCCCCAGCGCGTGGACCGCTTCGCCGAACTGGTGCTCGCCCCCAAGAGCCTGCGCATGCGGGTGCTGAAGAAGGACGGCCGCTTTCACGAGTCGCGTGCACGCCTGACCGGCGACGTCTTCGACATGGTCGAGCTGCCGCTCAATTGAGCTACGTCGGCCGCTCGGTCTTGCCGTCGGGACGCCGGGCAAAGCGCGCTGGATCGCCACCGTGCACGGGCGCCGCGTTGTCCCAAGGCCAGCCGCCGAATTCGGTCTCCTGAAAGTCCAGGAACGCCTGCTGGATCTCCTGCTGCGTATTCATGACGAACGGCCCGCGCTTGGCCACCGGCTCGCCGATGGGACGACCCTGCAGCACCAAGACCTGCGCCGGAGCACTGCCGTTCTCGAGGGAGAGCGCGGCGTCGGCGCGCACCTCGGCGCCTTGGAGCCCGCGCAGCGACTGCGGGCCGACCGCCAACGTGTCCCCTGCGACCAGATAGACGGAACGGAGCACGCCGGGGCTCGCCGCCGGGACGGTCCACCGCGCGCCCGGGTCGAGCTCGAGGTTCCAGATGCCGACCTCGTGCTGGGGATCGCTAGCCCACGAATCCGGCGGCGGTACAGGTGCCACGAGCCCGGCCACACTGCCGGCGCGCACGGTGAGCGCGACGGTTCGGCCTGCCGGGTCGGCGAACGTGCGCGTCGGAATCGTGCTCGCCCACAGCATGCTGAAGTACGGCTCGACCATCTTCGATTTGGCCGGCAGGTTCAGCCAGATCTGGAAGAGATCGAGCGGGTTCTCCGCCTCGCTCGACAGGAGCGGGAACATCTCGGCGTGCTGAATGCCCGAGCCCGCGGTGAGCCACTGCACGTCGCCGTCGCCGTAACGCGCCACGGCCCCCATCGAGTCGGCGTGATCGAGGCGACCTCGCCGCACCACCGTGACCGTCTCGAAGCCCCGGTGCGGATGCCGCGGGAAGCCCGGGATCTCGCGGCCGTGGTACATGTTCCAGCCGTCCTTCCAAGCGAAGTCGTTGCCGATGCGGCGACCCGCCAGTGATTCTGCGGGACCGAAGCGACCATTGCCGCGCGGAAAGCGGTCGTTGTGGTGCACGCAGAACAAGAAAGGATCCTGCGTGCGGAAAGGCTGACCGCGCGACAAGTCGAACACCGCCTGCACGAGCGGTGTCTCGCCGACGGCCTCCACGGAAGCACGCGCATCCGGCTCCTGGCGTTTGGGCGTGCAGGCAACGGCGGCCGTGCTGGCGAAAATGGCCTCCAGCGCTCCTCGGCGATCGAGCTCGGACATAGGGGCCACAAGTTTAGCTCAAGCCCGCGCTCGGCGCCGTCCCAGCCCAAAACGGCTCAGGCGTGACAAAAGCATGACGGGCATCCGGGCTTGGTGCGCCTCATTCTAAAAGGGTGAGCAGGAGTATCGACAGAACGCTCGGCGCAGAGCTCAGGAGTCGGTTACCCGCGGAGATCTTCCGCCCCGCGCGCTCGCGGCTCCTTTGGCTGGCTGTTCATCTGCCCGTCGTCCTTGGCGGGCTGATTCTCCTGGCGAGCGGCGTTCCAATCTGGGCACGGCTCGCCATTTCCCTGTTCATGGGCCTCGCCTTCGCGGGCTTGGCCTTCGTCGGCCACGAGGCGCTGCACGGCGCCCTCTGTCGTCGCGCCTGGAGCCGCAAGCTCGTCGGTGCTGTGGGCTTCTGGCCCTTCGCGGTCAGCCCGCGGCTGTGGGTGGCCTGGCACAACCGGGTGCACCATAGCAGCGCCAACGATCCAGCCACCGACCCGGACGCGCTCTCGACGCTCGAGACGTACGCAGTTTCGCACAGCGCCCGCATCTCGAACGATCTGCAGCGCTGGAGCCGCGGGATCTTCACCCTGCTGTTCGGCTTTTCGGTACAGAGCACGCAGGTGCTCCTGGTGGCCAAGAAGCGCGGCTACCTGAACAGGGTTCATTTTCGGCGAGCAGTCCTGGCGACGGTCGGCTGCCATCTGTCTTGGCTTCTCGTGCTCGTGCTGCTCGGACCAATGGTGTTCCTGCACGGCTACCTCCTGCCGCTCATGATCGGCAACGCCATCGTGATGGCGCACATCGTCACCAATCATGCTTTGCGGCCCCTGGACCGCGACAACGATCCGCTGGCAAGCTCCCTTTCCGTGACCGTGCCGCGCTGGTTCTCGTTTTACACGCTCGACTTCGGCTACCACGTGGAGCACCACCTGTTCCCGGCCATGAGCAACCGCCATGGCCGCCGGGTGCGGGACGAGCTGCTTCAGGTCGCGCCGGAACGCTACCGCTCCATGCCGCTCTCACGTGCGCTGTTGACCGTGTGCCGAGGGCCGCGCATCTACCGGGATGACACCACGCTCATCGACCCGCGCAGTGGAAAAACGCTGGCCGTCAGCTGAGTGCGTCCGCCCAGCTTCGGAGCTAATCTCGAGCGCAGTGGGCGAGCGGAAGACGAAGACCGGCCGGAGTGGGCGGGCCCCATGGGTCCTGCTGTCACTCGGCCTTCTCACCGCGGGCGCCTGCGGCCCCGCAGTCGCGGACGGCGACGGGGGCACGGACGCACCAGCGGGCGGCACGACGGGGTCCGGCGGCGCGACGACGGGCTCTGGCGGCACGACGAGCAGCGGCGGGACGGCGTCCGGTGGGGCCTCCTCCGGCGGCGAGGCGAGCGGAGACCTGGGTGGCGAGACGAGCAGCGGCGGAACGAGCTCCGGCGGAGAAACCGGCAGCGGGGGCGTCGTGGGCGAAGACGGTTGGTCCCTCGTCTGGTCCGACGAGTTCGACGGCGACGCCATCGACCTTGCCAAGTGGGAGCACGAGGTCGACTGCTGGGGTGGCGGGAACAACGAAGACCAGTGTTACGTGACGGACGCCAAGAACTCCTTCTTGGCCGACGGACTGCTCCACATCGTGGCCATCAAGGACAATCCGTCTGGACCCGAGGGAGGCGGCAGCGGCAACGACGGCATCGTCAGCAAGGGACACTCCTCGGCACGCCTGCGCACCAAGAACAAGGGCGACTTCAAATACGGGCGCATCGAGGCAAGCCTCCAGCTGCCATTCGGACAGGGCCTGTGGCCCGCGTTCTGGATGCTGCCGACGGACGAGGCGTACGGCGGCTGGGCGGCGAGCGGCGAGATCGACATCATGGAAGCCGTGAACCTCGACCCTGCGACGGAGGTGTATGGCACGCTCCACTATGGGGGCGCCTGGCCAGACAACACGAGCAGCGGGGACTCGACCACGCCGTCGTCGAATGCTTGGGAGAACTTCCACGAATACGCCGTCGAGTGGGAGGAAGGCGAGGTGCGCTGGTTCGTCGACGACGAGCTCTACCAGACGCAGACCGACTGGTTTTCCGCGGCGGCCGACTTTCCAGCTCCGTTCAACGAGCGCTTCCACATCATCCTGAACGTGGCCGTGGGCGGCAGTTGGCCCGGCCCACCCGACGGCACGACGACGTTTCCGCAGGAGTTGCTGGTCGACTACGTCCGCGTCTTCGAGTGCGCCGCAGATCCCGAAACGGGCCACGGCTGCGGCGGCTAGGTTCATGGACCGCAGCACGGAGCTCCCCAGCTGGCTCGACCAGACCGCTTTCCCCTTTGCGCCCGGGAGGGTCGACCTCGGTCACGGCGAGGTGCTGTCGGTGACGGACGTCGGACGAGGACCAACAGTCGTCTTTTCGCACGGCACGCCGACTTGGTCCTTCGAGTGGCGGCACATGTTGCAGGCGCTGAGCGGGAGCTACCGGTGCATCGCGCCGGACCACCTGGGATTCGGCCTCTCCGCACGACCGACCGGCGCCGACTACAGCCCCGAAGCCCACGCTCGGCGCTTCGCACAGCTACTCGAAAAGCTCGAGCTCGAGCGCTACCACCTGGTCGTTCACGACTTTGGCGGCCCGTTTGCCCTGGACGCGGCGTTCCGCGCCCCCGAGCGCGTTCAGTCGCTGACGGTCATCAACAGCTTCGCCTGGTCGTTCGGTGATACGCCGCAAAGACGCCGTATGGCCTGGCTGGCCGGGACGCCGCTTTTCCGTTTTGCCTACGGCGCTTTCAACTTGTCGTTCGCGATCGCACGCTCCGCGTGGGGTGATCGCAGCACGATGACCAAGGAGACGTGGGCGCCGTACCTGCCGGTGTTCCCCGACGCCGAGTCGCGCCGTCGCGTCTTGTGGGCCCTGGCGCGCTCGATGAGCGCATCGGCCGACTACTGCGACTCGCTGTGGCAGCGGCGGGACGCGCTCCGGGACGTACCCACCCACTTCATCTGGGGCCTGAAAGACAGCGCCTTCCCGCCCGACGTGCTTGCGCGCTTCCAAGCAGGGTTCCCCCACGCAACGACGTTCACGCTGCCCGAAGCGGGTCACTGGCCGCACGAAGAGCAGCCCGCGGCGTGCGCGGGCTCACTCGCGGAGTTTCTCGCTCGGGTGGGCTAGAGTCGGCAGCGATGGCCACCCGAAAGAAAGCCACCAAAAAGGAGGCGACGGTCGATGCTGCCACGGTCCTGGCCTGGCTGAAGCGCAAAGGGCAAAAGAAGAACCAGGATGGCATGGCCCGCTACGGCATCGTCGCCCGGAAAGTGTTTGGTGTGTCCGTGGGGACGCTCCGCGACTACGCCAAGACCATAGGCAAGAGTCACACGCTCGCGCTCGCGCTCTGGGACACGGGCTGGTACGAGGCGCGCATGCTGTCGGCCTTCGTCGACGAACCAGCCCTGGTCACGCCCCAGCAGATGGATGCCTGGTGCAAAGACTTCGACAACTGGGCCATCACGGACACGGTCTGCTTTCACCTGTTCGACAAGACGCCGCACGCCTACAAGAAGGTGAAAGCCTGGGCCAAGCGCCGCCCCGAGTTCGAGAAGCGCGCCAGCTTCGCGCTCTTGGCGAGCTTGGCTCTGCACGACAAGAAGGCCGAAGACGCGCTTTTTCTGCCGACCTTCGCACTCATGGATCAGGCAGCAGACGACGAGCGCAACTTCGTCAAGAAGGCCGTCAGCTGGGCTCTGCGCGGGGTTGGGCAGCGCTCGCCGGAGCTCTACAAACGGGCTATCGCTCTCGGTAAGCAGCTTCGAGATGCCGAGGACCCGACGCGGCGCTGGATCGGACGCGACGTCCTGCGCGAACTCGAGAAGAAGAAGCCCAAACAGAAGGTGCGCCCATGAGTTTGCTATCCAGCTTGCGTGGACGGGGCCCGAGTGGCTTCGGCTACGGCTCCACCGCCGAAGAGGTCAGCGCGGGACTCGACCTCAGCGGCAAGCGCTACCTGGTCACCGGTTCGACCTCGGGCCTCGGTGCAGAAACGGTGCGCGTCCTGGCGCTGCGCGGGGCCGAAGTCATCGCTACCGGGCGCAGCTTGGAGAAGGCCCGGGCCGCTGCTGAAGCCTGGGGACCACAGGTGCGGCCCGCCGCGCTGGAGCTGTCGGAGCCCAGTACCGTGCGCCAGCTCGTTCGGGACCTCGTGGCTCGAGGAGAGAGCCTCGACGGCATCATCTGCAATGCGGGCATCATGGCGTTGCCCAAGCTCACGCTGAAGTACGGCATCGAGCTCCAATTCTTGACCAATCACCTCGGGCACTTCCTCCTGGTGACGGGCCTCTTGCCTCTGCTGGCACCGAGCGGGCGCGTGGTCGTGCTCAGCAGTGACGCGCACCGCGCGGCGCCGCGTGTCGGGGTCGACTTCGACAACCTGGACGGCAGCCGAGGCTACGGCCCCTGGATGTTCTACGGTCAGACCAAGGTGGCCAACCTGCTTTTTGCCAAGGGCTTGGCGAAGCGTCTCGATGGCGGGAAAGCCGCCAATGCAGTGCACCCTGGCGTCATCATGACCAACCTCTGGCGCAGCATGCCGTCGGTCGCTACCCGAGCTCTCGGACTGACCGCCTCCGTCTTCCTGAAGAACGCGGCAGAGGGCGCGGCGACCACCGTCTACGTCGCCACGAGTCCGACTCTGGCTGGCGTGAGCGGCGAGTACTTCGCCGACTGCAACCTCGCTCGTCCGAGCCGCATCGCGCGAGATCCGGACCTCGCCGAACGTCTGTGGACGTTCAGCGAAGAGCTGGTGGCCAAGCTCGGCTAGGAGGGCTCGGCTAAGAAGCGAGCATCAGCGCTCGAACGCCACGGTGACCATGGCGTGGGCGGGGAGATCCAAGAGTGCCGAGGCAGGCAGAGGTCCCAGGGTGACCGAGCGCTCGACGCCGTCGAACGCGGTTCGGGTCACCTCGGAGGAGCTGAACTCCTCGCTGCCGAGCTCGAGCCGGACGCTCTGCTCGGTGGCGGCAGCGTTGACCAGAACGATCGACAGCTCGCTTTCGTCTTCCGACAACCAAGCCGATGCCAGCACCTCCTCGGCGTCGACCGCGGCCTCGACCCGCACCCAACCGGGATCGGTGAAGCGCGTGAAGTGCCTCATGGCGTGGAAGGTGCTCTCCGCCTCGAAGCTGTCCGCATCGAGGGAGATCAGAGCGTTCGGGTTGCTCCCTTCCGCCGTGCCCACGAAGTCGTTCTGCAGATAGGTGGAGGCGCCGCCGTCCGTCAGCGCGGCTTGCATCAAGAGCGCGGTACTGAACCCGTCGGCCTGCATCTCCGTCTGAAACACCGGCAGCTCGAGATCCTGGCCAAGCGCGCCAACAGTGGCCAGCGCGTCTCGATCGATGGCCGAGGGGTCGACGTCGTAGAGGTGATACCCGAGGGCCCCGATGTCGCTGGGCTCGAGAGCGGAGACGTATTCCTCGAGAGCGGCTGGCCCGGTGACTTCGGGAGCGATGATCTTGGGCACCGTGGGCAGGTCGCCGATCGCGGCGAGCGTTGCCGCCAACGCTTCCGCAAAGCCGGCGTACTGCACTTCCGTCTCGGTGCCGTCGACGAGCACCGTCTCGGTGCCTTCCACTGGCAGGAAGTGACAGGCGTCGGTCGGTTCCGACTCCGGCGGCAACCAATTCGGATTGTTCTGCACGCTGAGGTAATCGATGGTGATTCCGACCGCTGCGTGCGCCTCGAGCGAGGTGCGCCAGTGATTCGCCAGGCCGGCGTAGTCGAACTCGCCGCTCGGCAGCTGGGCCAGGGTGCAATCGGCATTGCCATCGCAAACCCTCGCTCCATTGGCCTTCAGCTCAGCCGGCGGACTGCCCTCGGTGATCAGCGTGGTTGGAGCGTGGCCGAGGCGATCGGCCGCGGCGGCCAGAATTTCTGCCATGGCCTCGAGCTCAGCCTGATTGTCGCCATCGAACCGGTTTCTCATGCGGACGATGTCGACACCCAGGTCCTCGAACATCAGGTCGAAGAGCGCTTCCTTTTCTGGGTGGCCGGTGATCGCATCTTCCGCGTAGGCAATCGACGCGCCGAAGCCGACCAGCGTCTGAAAACGAACTCCCAGATCGACACTCACCTCGACCGTGGCATCGACGCTGCCGCTGCACACTCCCGCGATGCACGCCAAACCGTCACCGCACGAATCGCCGTCGCAGCGGGCGAGGCACAGGCCGGCACTCGGGAAACGCTCACCACCGCACACGGCGACGGCGCCATCTTCGACCGCGGGAACACACGAAGCACCCTCGAGGTCGGCACATCCGGCATCGTCGTCGCAAGGGCGCGTGCACGTGCTGCAAATACAGCTCAAGGCTCCGCAATCCGCGGAGACCTCGCAGGCCTTGATCCAGTTGGTCTGGCTACCCGTCAGAGGCTCGCCGGGAGCACAGCCGACCACAGCGCCGCTGAGCCAAGAGCAGCCGAGAAAAACGAAGAGGAAGCGTCTCACTGCTCGTCGTCTGCTCCCATCAGATACTGTCCAAAATAGAACGTCACTTGGTACGCGCCCTCACCAGTCTTCTCGCGGTTGTATTCGGTCACGTCGTCCCACAGGGGAATCGCCTGGTCGCGCGTCGCCTGGAGTAGCCGGCGCACCTCGGCTTCGCGGGGATGGCCTGGCCACAGGTCGAAGGTCAAGGTCGTGCCGCCGAGCTCATCGTTGCGCGCGGAGACGTGCGTGCCTCCCGTGACCTTCGCGGCCAGGGCATTGAGGACCGCCCGATGATGGTCGACGACGGCCGCCTCCCATCCGGCCGCCTGACCGACGGGGATCAGGCAATGGTCGGTCAAGCAATACTCGCCGTCGGCCCGCGTTTCGACGACGATGCGTCCGTCCGCCACGAGCCGTGCCACCGCAGCATCCAGCGCGTGCACGGGCAATGACATGAGCTGCGCCAGGCGATCCCGGCGCACGGGTCCCTCGCGGTACACCTGCACCCAGACCAGCGCCGCGGCGGCCTCCCCCGGCTGGGCGGCGCCAGGGCCGTCGAGCTGGTCGAGCTCCTCCGCCGTGGCCACGCGGTAGCGCGTCTCGTCGCCCCGCCCGATCCGCAGGACCAATCCACTTTCGATCAGGTCGTTCAGGATCCCACGCACGGAAATCGGGTCGTCGTATTTGAAGCGGTCGAGCACTTCCGACCGAGAGGCCGACTCACGCTCCGCGAGGTAGGACTGCACCGCACCCCACAAGGTCACGCCGGGAGCCGTCTGCGACTCGCTCACTCGTTGGACCTTCTGCCGGTAGGACCTGAGCGCGAGGCCGAACATGTCGGCGATCACCTTCTTGCCGACCCCTTGGCTTTCCAACTCACGCACCAGGCCGACGAAGACCTCGTGGGCGATGTGGGATAGCGGCGAACGGACACCGTTGGCCGTGGAAAGCCGCGCAATCAGCACCGTCGTCTGACGAACGATGGCATCGATCAAAAGCTGCGGATTCATGCGTTGCGGATGTGGACCGCCCCTAGGTCTAGCAGATGCGGCGGCAACCACCCTCCCACACCCCGTGGCAGCAAATCTCCCCCCATCTGTGAAAAACTGCAGCCCATCCAGGCCCCGGGCCCTCGGCCGCAGCACACCCCGAGCCGTTTTCTGCATGCTTCTGGCGGCAGCGGGCCGGGCCGCGGTAAGTCGAGGTAAGGTCGATGGCGCCCTCCTTCCTTTGGCTGGCCGCACGTGCGGGCGCCCTAGCGGCGACGCTGACCGCGATCGCTCGGGCCGAGGCCGAGCCACCCCAGGCCGAGCCATCCCAGGCCGAGCCACCCCAGGCCCCGACCCAGCCCACGCTCGAAGAGCAAGTGCGACAGCTCGAGCAGCGCGTGGCCGAGCAGGACGCCCGCATCGCCGAGCTCGAGCGGGCCAACGTCCCGACGACCAAAGGCGAAGATCGGCGCGCCCACACGCCCGCCGCGGCACCGGTCGACCGAGCCCAACGGGAGGACCCGCTCTCCCTGCTCACGTCCAAGGACTTCCCGCGGTCGGTGCCGCTCTTCGGCAGCGACTTCCGCTTCGCTGTCGGCGGCTACGTGAAGGTGGACGCCATCTACGATTTCGCCGGACTGCCAGACCGCTATCGTTTCGCGCTCGCGGGCATCCCCAAGCGAGACGACCCGGTCGACAGCGCGCCCTACTTCTCGCTCCATGCCCGCGAGACTCGGCTCAAGTTCGACGTTCGCTACATGGGCAAAGGCGCGCCCTCCAACCAGGCCGTCGTGGAATTCGACTTCTTCACCCCGAGCACGCCGGGCTACATCTCGCCCCGCTTGCGCCACGCCTATTTGCGCTGGGGTGACTTCTTGGCGGGCCAGACCTGGGCGCTGCTCACCGACATGCGGCCGCTACCGTTCATCATCGACTTCGCCTTCGCCGATTCCATCAACGCGGCGCGCGTTCCCCAGCTGCGCTACCAAGCCTGGGTCACCAACTTTCTCGTGGTGCGGGCCGGCATCGAAATGCCGGAGCTCGGTGGCGTGGACAACCCCGAGGACCTCGCAGGCGCGGTCAGCCCGCGTTTGCCGCGGGCAGCGGTTGGCGCTTCGCTGGAAACGAAACGCGGCTTCGTCTCCGGGGGTGCGAGTGTGAACGAGATTCGCTGGGACGGCACGGGCGTCTCCACCAGTCGGAGCGCGCTCGGCTGGGCGGCGGTGCTCAACGGACGCTTCTTGCTCGACGAGAAAGGCCGCGGGGTGATCGGTGCTCACGGCTCGATCGGCGAGGGCAACGCCGAATCGGTCGGTGCCTTGGCTGGACAAAACGGCAACGCCACGCTGACGGCCACTAGCCTCGAGCCGATGCTGTCGGGGCACGGCATGGTCGGCATCAGCAATCGCTGGATCGAGCTCATGTCGACCAACGTCGCCGTCGCCTGGGATATCCTGGTTCCGTCGCCCGAACGCTCTCCCGATGCCCTGGCCTGGGCTTGGTCCGTTCATGCCAACGTCATCGTGCACGTCTCCGAGCCGCTGCGGCTCGGGGCAGAAGCCATGCTAGGCGAGAGCGCCAACGTGGATGGCCGCTCGGGTCGCGCCACCCGTCTGCAAGCGATGGCGATGTATTCCTTCTAGTCCTAGTCCGCGGCGCAAGGCTCCAGCACCAGCTGCGTTCCACCGCTAAAATTCCGCTATGCTTGGCCGTGCGGTCCGATGAAATCGCTACCGGTGGTGGTTGTCGTTCGTGAGTGACACCGCTCGGGTAGACTGACCGAGCCCATGGGGATCCGGCGAGCGCGGGATTTCGGCGCTCGCGCGACCGAACGACTTCTGACCGCCGCGTCGGCTGCCAGCCTGCTCGTCGCGTGCGGAGGTGGTGACGGTGGACCGGATGGCGCGTCGTTCGGCAGCGGTGGCGCTGGCAACCCTCCTCTGGGTAGTGGCGGCAGCAATGGTGGTGGCGGTGGCATTGCGCCGTGTGGCACCGGCCCGGTGGACACCGGCGCGACGGTCCTCCGGCGCCTGTCTGCACTCGAGTATCAGCTCACGACGCAGGACCTGCTCGCCCTACCGGAGCCGCCGGATGCAAGCGACCTACCGCTGGACAACGAGCACCTCGGTTTCCGCACCTTCGCCGAATACCAGACGATGTCGGCGGACAACCTGCGCGCCTACTTGGACAAGGGGAGCGGCCTCGCCGCTGACCTTTTCGCAGACAGCGCGCGTCGACAGTCCGTCATCGGCTGCGACACGGCGGAAACCGACTGTCTTTCCGACTTCGTCACGCGCTTCGGCAAACTGGCCTACCGCCGTCCGCTAGAAGATGACGAGATCCTGGCCATCACCGACGCGGCGACCGAGTTTGGTACCGACGCAGACGACCGCTTCGCGTTCGCCATCGAGGCGATGCTGGCTTCACCGAACTTTCTCTACCGCGTGGAGGTTGGCGACGCGCCCGAAGGCCTATCGGAGCTGACCGAGTACGAGCTCGCGGCCAAGCTCTCGTTCGCCGTGTGGGGGCGCAGCCCGAATGCCGAGCTCCTCGATGCTGCCGCCGCAGGTAGCCTCGACACCCCCGACGGGCTCCGGACCACGGCCGTCGCGATGCTGGCCGACGACCGAGCCAAGGCGTTCTTCCAGCAGTTCTTCCGGCAGTGGCTCCGCTACCAGACGCTGAAGCCGCCGGACGCGAGCGTGACCGATGTGTTTTCCGACATGCAGACGGAAACCGATCGCCTGCTCGAGGAGTACGCATGGGGGACGGGCCGATTCCTCGACGTGCTCACGGCGAACCACAGCTACGTGACGCCAGAGCTCGCCACCTACTACGGCCTTGGATCACCAGACGCCGATGGTCGCGTGGAGTTCGACGCTGATGACCCGCGCGCGAATTCGGGCTTGCTGACCCACGCTTCCCTGCTCAGTGCCAAGACCGATGGCGACCTGATCGCGATCCGCGGCAGCTGGGTGCTCCGCACCTTCTTGTGTCAGGAGGTCGAAATCCCCGCCAACTTGGCAGATACCATCGGCGAGCTGCTCGTTGGCCTCGACCGCGTGGGGATCGTCCTAGCCCGCAACACCCGCAGCGAATGCGTGAGCTGTCACAGCGTGATCGATCCGATCGGCATCGGCTTTGCGGCCTTCGACCGGGCCGGCATCTTCGACGAAGAGGAAGACCCTTCGATCTTCGGCATCGACGCCGCCCTGCCCGTGGCGCCCGCGCCCAACACCTTCACCAACGTCTCCGGGCTCTCCTCCCAGCTCGCCAGTCTACCCGCCGTGCCGGGGTGCCTGACCGAACGCGCCTACCTCTATGTGAACGGTCGCGAGCCGACGACGGTCGACCACTGCGGGGTGGATGGGACCACGCAGGCCTTCACGGCCGACCAGAGCTTCCGCAGCCTGCTCGATGGCCTGGTGAACGATCCCGCTTTCCGCCTGCGCCGCGCGCCGGAGCCCTGAGAAAGGTCCAGGACACGATGATCATCCGACCCTTACCTCGACGCACACTCCTCCGCGGAGCTGGAGCTGCGCTCGCCCTGCCCTTGCTCGACGCGATGATGCCGCGACGCGCGAGCGCGCAGGCGGCCGCGAAACAACGCTTCTTCGCCTTCTTCTATCCAAACGGGACCGACCCCGGGCGCTGGGAGCCAGCTGCTGGCCCGCTCGATGCAGCCAACCTGCCCGAGTGCCTCGTCGACATGAACGGCTTCGACGCCGAAGGCATCTGGCCAGCGGGCGACGCCATTCTTTCGGACGTGACGGTGGTGACGGGCACCGACCACTCGGGCGTGTCCACGGACATCCACATCCCATCGATGGCGCTGTCCGCGGTCGGGGGCATGGGCAACAACTACACACCGTCCGAGCCCACCCTGGATCAGTACCTGGCCGACCACCTGCGCGGTGACACCCCGTTCCGCAGCCTGTCCCTGACGTCGACGGGAGACCAGGCCATCAGCCAGGGCACCATCTCCTTTCGGGCGAATGGACAGCCCGAATCGTCGATCCGTAGCCCCCAGCAGCTATTCGAGAACCTGTTCGCAGGGGGCACCACGGACACGGGTCCGGATCCCGCGAAGCTCCGCCGCCAGGGCCTGCTCGACCTCGTGAGCGAGGACGCGACGCGCTTGCAAGCGCGTCTGGGCCAGGCCGATCGCCAGCGCCTGGAGCAATATTTCGATGCGATCAGCGAGCTCGAGACACAGCTCAATGCGACGCCCGGAGCAGGCTGCAGCGCCCCCGAGGATCCGGGCATGGTGAGCGGCATGCACCAGAAGTCGAAGCTGTTCATCGACCTCTCCGTGCTGGCGATGGCCTGCGATCTGACCAACGTCGTGGCCCTGCAGTACAGCAACAGCTGGGACATCGCCTACGGTGACTACACGCTCGGCGAAGGCCTGGAGAGCGTGGGCACCTGGAGCGACCACTTCATCTCGCACAAGCTCGACGACACGGACCGCGCCACGGACCTCGACGGCCTGAACCGAGACGAAGCCATGGCGATCGCCAACGCTCGGGTCGTCGCCTGCTCGCGCTTCAAGGTGCGCCGCTATGCGTACCTGATCAATGCGATGAAGAGCGTCGTGACTCCCACGGGCACTCTGCTCGACGAGTCACTCGTGCTCTACTGCTCGGAGAACGGAGACGGCGACAGTCACGCGCGCACGCGCATGCCCGTGCTCTTGGCGGGCCACGCGGGAGGCTTCGAGACGGGGCGCTGCGTGGCGGCGAAGGACAAGCCGACGGCGGCGCTGCACGGGGCGATCATCGGGCGCTACGGCATCGAGGTGTCGAACTACGCCGGCGCCGCGCCGATTGCAGATCTTTGAGCCATTTCGGGCACCAGATTCCACTGACAGTGTCCGCGGGCGTCGGTGGGCCTTTCATGTCACCCTGGCGAGCCAATCGAGCCGAGCCAATCGAGCCAAGAAATCGAGCTCTAGGCGCTCCATCCACGGTCAGGATGGGAGTAGCCTCGCCCCCGTCCAGCCCAGGGCAAAATAGGTAGCTTCAGGAGAATCTTATGATGCGCGGATATGGTCGCTCGTTCGAGCGCGGGTCATGGTTTGTTTCTTCCTCTCTCGCAGCCCTGTGCTTGCTGGTCGCACCCGACGTGGTGGCCCAAGTGCTGGTCGATGCGGATCAAGAGCACCAGACGATCGACGGCTTCGGCGCGTCGTCGGCCTTCTTCTCGGAGAGCATCACCCCAGCGCAAGCGGAGTTCTTGTTTTCGAAGGACAGCGGCATTGGCCTTTCCTTGCTGCGCGTGCGCATCAATCACGAAAATGGTGACACGACCGACCTGAACACCGCTCAGAAGGCGCAAGCCTGGGGAGCCAAGATCTGGGCCGCCCCGTGGACGCCGCCCCCCGAGTGGAAGACGAACGGCATCCTCGAAGCGCGCGTCGAGGGCGAGGAAGACGGACACCTCATCGTCGAGAACTACGGCGACTTCGCCGGCTACTTGGCTGATTTTGCCGAGTACATGGCGGCAAACGACGTCGTTTTGACGGCCATCACGCCGCAGAACGAGCCCGATTGGCCGTCGGAGTGGCCCGGCTGTCTCTACACCCCGGAGGAAATGGTCACCTTCATCCGCGACTTCCTCGGACCAGAATTCGAGGCACGGGGCCTAGATGACATCCTAATCTTCGCTCCCGACACCGCGCACCTGAAGAACCTCCCGGATTTTGCCGATGCGCTCGTCGCCGACGCGGATGCGCTCGGGTATTTGGACGGCATTTCGACGCACCCCTACTCGCAGAACGGCGACGTCTTCGACACGAGCTGGTCCCTGCCACGCGACAACGGCCTGCGCTTCTGGCAGACGGAAATCTCCTGGGAGCGGTTCTTCGAGAATCCGACGCCTGCCATGGACACCCCCGATCCGGGGATGAAGACGGCCCTGTGGATGGGCAAGCTGCTGCACGAGCACATCACCGAATTGCAGGTGAATGCCTGGAGCTACTGGAACCTGGTTGCGGTCGAAGAGAACTACGACAACGACAGGCAAAATCCCGCGCTGATCCAGGACGGCGTCATCTTCAAGCGCGCCTACGTGCTCGGCAACTACTCGAAGTTCGTCCGCCCCGGTGCGGTGCGCATCGAAGCTCCGGCCGAGCCGGCGACGGACGTCTACGTCAGCGCGTACAAGCAGGACGAGCGCGTGACCATCGTCGCCATCAATGATGGCGCGAGCGCGTCGGCCCAAGACTTCACCCTGCAGGGTCAGCTCCCCTACGACATCGTCGACGTCGTGCCGTGGGTCACCTCCGACACCTTGGATCTCAAAGCACAGACGGCGCTCACCATGACCGACGGCTCGTTCTCGTTCGAGCTGCCCGCAAAGAGCGTGACCTCCATCGTGGTCACCCTCGACGCGCCCCTCCCCCCCGAAGGCACGGGCGGCACGTCGGGCGTGGGCGGTAGCGGAGGCAGCACGAGCGGCAGCGGCGGTGGCAGTGACGTCAGCGGCACGGGCGGTGCGGGTGCCACGAGCGGCACGGGCGGCGCGACGACCGGCACGGGCGGCGGCGTCGTGGGCGCTGGCGGCGACGCCGGCGTCGTGGGCGCAGGGGGCTCGGGTGCTGCCAGCCCAGGCGGGCCAGGCGCGCCCCCGGGCTGCGGCTGCAAGACCGTTGGTCAGTCGAGCCAGAGCGAAGCGTCGACTTGGGCGCTCGCCCTGCTCGGCCTGGGCGCCGTCTTCGCCCGGCGCCGGCTGCGCTCTGCGTGAGTGGCTCTGCGTGAGCGGCTCTGCGTAGGTGGCTCTGCCTAGGCGGAGCCGACCTGCACCCACCTCGGCACCACGCTACTCGAACCCTCACAACGTGGGGCTCGAGCAGGCTATTTTCGGGCCATTGGCTACTTCTTCTTCGCCGCCGAAAGCGCCGATGGCGCCCGGCTGACCGCTAGCCTTCCGGTGGCATCGGCCTGCTTTTGGCCTTTGACCACCGCCGTTTGCTTCTTTGCCTTGTCCTTGGCCTTTGGAGATTTGTCGCCCATGAGAGTCCCGCTTCCCTTCCTGAATCAGTCGAAAGGGGGCACCCTATCTGGCATTGGAACAAGGGGCACGCAGGCTGGCTAGCTACCTAGTGCTGTCGTGCGTCCTGGGCGCCAGCGCCTGCGACGCCGACAGTCCTGGCACCGGAAGCTCGGGCGGCTCCGGTGGCGTGACGCCAGCGGACGGGGGCGGCGGCTCCGGCGGCTCCGGCGCAACGTCGAGCGGCGGCGCCCTGACAGCGGGGGGCAGCGGCGGCGCGACCGACGAAAGCGGCGGCGAAGCCGGAGCACCGGCGGACAGCGGCGGCACGTCCGCGACGGGTGGCTCCGGCGGCACGGTGGGAGATGAGCTCGACGTCTTCGGAGTGAGCCAGCTCTATCCGTCGGCGCCGGGGGGCGCCGAGTGGAACTCGCTCCACTGGGACGACGGCAGCGCC
>Ga0164309_10000562_pt1 | contig 20129 bp, 22 predicted proteins | sample Whisoiple_247_MG_FD_109984 | JGI IMG/M metagenome (GOLD analysis project Ga0164309, IMG submission 109984) | Soil microbial communities amended with fresh organic matter from upstate New York, USA - Whitman soil sample_247_MG | ecosystem: Environmental > Terrestrial > Soil > Unclassified >...
ACATAAAACACTTTCTAGGAACAAAAAATGAGTAAACTCTATTACCAAGGGTTTACTTATTTTTTATAGATTAATTCGTAAGCCACATATAAAACAATCAGGGTTATAAAAGTGATTTTTATTTATATGAAAAATTCACAAATCATCCTTTAAATACATATTTGACTATTATAAAAAGAGATAATCATATTTAAAACTTCTATGGAAAATAATACACTTAACGGAATGGATCGAATTGATCCAAATTTACGTGATGAAATGTTGGTTGAATTGTTTCTCGATCAAATGGTGAGTGACTTCAAAAGAAGCAAAATCCTCGAGAGAATTGGTTACTCCTTAAAGAGCAAAGATAAAGAAGCCTTTTTACGTTTAACAGAGGAACTTAAATCTGTACCTTAATAAAAATACTTTAATTATACAAGAAACTCATCAAAAAGAAGCCTTACTATATTAAGATTAAGGCTTCTTTTCTTCTTAAATACACCTTTCATATTCTTTCTCTAATGATGCAAGCCCTTAACTACGAGAAGCTTTAATTCCTTTATCATAATAGTCTTTTTTTATGTTATCAGGAACCATACTCCCACCTGTACCCCATACAATGTGTGTGCCTTTATTTGTTTTTTCAGTAAGGTTGTGATTGTTTAAATAGTCCATTCCTTGTTGATGTAATTTAACAGGTCCTATGATTCCTGCAAGTGCTGAAGGTTCCAATTGAACATTCTCAGTGTCCACAAGATTTTTTAACAACTTATATAAATGCTCGTCATTAACCGTATAACTTCCACTTAAAAATGGTTCTATGACTTTACCAACAAAACGAGAGGCTCTACCTACTGCTAGGCCATCTGCATCTGTTTTATTATCAATTCCAATCTCTTGTACAGAAATTTGATCGTGTAGTCCAGTCATTAAGCCTAATACCATACAAGGAAAATGAGTAGGCTCTGCAAAGAAACAATGAACATGATCCTGGAACATTAATTTTAGACCAAAGGCCACTCCTCCAGGACCACCGCCTACACCACAGGGCAAGTAAACAAATAAAGGATGATCCTCATCTACAGGGATATTTAATTCCGCCAGTTGTTTATTCAGTCGAGAAGCTGCCACCGAATATCCCAAAAATAAATCGTGTGAATTTTCATCATCCACAAAATGGCATGTAGGGTCAGCAGCTGCTTGCTTTCTTCCTTCTTCTACAGCTTTACTGTAATCGGCCTCATACTCAATAACGTTAACATTTTTACTTCTAAGTAAATCTTTTTTCCACTGTTTTGCATCTGCAGACATATGAACAGTCACCTGAAAACCTAATTTTGCACTCATAATACCTATACTAAGTCCTAAATTCCCAGTAGATCCTACAACAATTGAATATTTGGAGAAAAATTGTCGAAATATATGACTGTCTAATATTGAGTAATCGTCATCAAGGTTTAACAAGCCATGCTCAAATGCTAATTTTTCCGCATATTTTAGAACTTCATAAATACCTCCTCTTGCTTTAATTGAACCTGATATCGGAAGGTGACTATCACATTTCAAAAGAAGTTGTCCTTGTATTGTTTGCTTGTAATCCTGTTCTAGTTGTTTTTTCATATTTGGGATTCTTATTAGAGGAGATTCGATGATTCCATTTGATTCCTTAGTTTCAGGAAAAACAGTAGCAATATAGGGAGCAAAACGCTTTAACCTTTCTTCTGCATCTCTTACATCCTCTAATGTTACTGGGCTCTTCGTGATTCCAGACTCAAACTCTTCAAGATTAGGGTTTATCCAAAATAATTCTTCTAAAGAAATAAGATGGTTTAGTAATGGATAATTCACTTTTAAAGTTTCTACATCATAATTTTCCACTTATATTGTCCTCCTAAGATGCTTGTTGTAAGTTTTTATATGAATTATAATTAAATAAATTAAATATAATTTAATTTTAACTTTAGCATATCAATTTCATTTTGTTAAGTTATATTTAATTTATTAAGTGAAATTTAATTGAGGAGTTAGCTTTGTGGAAAATATAGATATCGGAAAGAAAATCGCAAAATATAGACAAGCCAAAAGGTTGAGTAGCAAAGAGTTAGCTAATCTTGCTGAAATCACACCTTCTATGTTAAGTCAAATTGAACGGGGGTTAGCAAACCCTTCTATTCAAACTCTTAAAGTATTAGCGAAAAACCTTGATATACCAACATTTATGTTTTTTTTGGAGGAAACGAATACCTCTGATTTAGTAGTAAGGGAAGATCAAAGAAAGAAAATGATTGTTGATAATTTATCTTATGAATTACTATCTCCAGATTTTAAAGGCAATCTTGCAACAGTGATTATGAACGTTCCTCCAAATACGACTTCTTCTGAAAAGCTGTTAGCTCATGAAGGGGAGGAGATTGCTTTGATTTTAGAAGGAAAGATTAAAATATATTTAAATGAAGAAGAGTATATCTTAGAAAAAGGAGACAGTGTAAAAATACCGACCAACTTAAGACACAAATGGGAGAACACATTTAATCAAAATGCGATTGTATTATTTTCAGTTACTCCTCCTATTTTTTAATAATTAGTTCGTGCAGAAAGAAAAAAAGAAATACACACTTAATATTTAAAGATATGGGAATTTATTAGTCTCCGCACTTTAAATAGTGGCATTTTTACTTAAAGGAGAATCTGAGGAGGAGAGGGTCTCTTTCTTATGCTTATATATGATAGGCGTGTTATTTTGTATCCCATAATAAATAATGAAAACAAAGTGAGGTGCCTTCTTTCATGAAAGATAAATTGAAAATCCATTATAAAAGGGGAACAGAGGAACTAAAAAAAGATAATATTCGTGCCCATAAATTAACTCAAGAATTTAACAATACAGATGTTGAAGAATTTGAAAGAAAAGAAGATATTATTAGGAGACTTTTTGGAAGTGTCGGAGACAGTCCTAGTATCGAACATAATTTTCATTGTGATTTAGGTTATAACATTCATGTTGGTGCCAATTTCTATGCGGGATATAATTGTACAATTTTAGATATGACTGAGGTGATTATTGGAGACAATTGCATGATTGGTCCGAATGTTGGTATTTATACGGCAGGCCATGCTATAGAACCTAAAGATAGAAATAAAGGTGGCTATGCAATACCTATCAAGATCGGTAATGATGTATGGATTGGTGGAAGCTGTACCATTTTACCAGGTGTTACAATTGGTGATAATTCTATTATTGCTGCTGGTTCGGTTGTAATAAAGGATGTGCCAAGTAATGTTATTATGGCAGGAAATCCAGCAAAAAAGTTAAAAGATATTTAATTTCTCTTAAGATACATGATATTAAAAAGAACCATTAATTTTAATTGGTTCTTTTTTGATTCCGGGAACATTACTTATGTCAACCCGAAAAGAAAAAGCTTGTATCTAAGAAGATACAAGCTTTTTCCATACTGTTTAGGAATTTGTTTGCCCTTGTGAGGCCCTTTCGTTACGTATATCGGTTCATAACCAAAGTGCCTTGTGCAAGATACGAATATCTGCTCTCAATTTGAGGTAATACGTTTGTTGAAGTCGCTGTTAATTCTTTCAAAACTAATCAGTCCCTTCATGGATTAAGTATTTACCTTTTCCCAACAACCAATAATAGTATTAGTTGTACTATATGTGTACCACATGTTTTAAAGTTAAAACGTTAGTCTAACAAATTTTTTATAGGTTTCTCTTTCATAACAAAACGGTACATTAACCAACTTTTTGAATTGTTCATAACCGATTTAAGGAAAAGGTTTTCCTTAAATCGGTTATTTTTATTTCTTATAAAAATTTACCTGAGTTTAAAAGTGAACCAATCCACTGATGCTTAATCACCTATTTAAAGCGAATATATACTGTTATATAAGGATTTAATATTTCAATTCGAAAAATGTTGACTTTGTTACAAGAAGCTAATTATAATAAAAAATATAAGGAAAACGTTTTCTTTTTTATTTTTATGTTTTTATTTCAGAATATTCTAATTAAATTATTGGGAGGCAGTGATTAATAATGAAAAAAGTCAAAGTTGGAATCGTCGGATTAGGGAGATTGGGAAGAAAACATGCAGAAAATTTAGCATTTCGAATCCCAAATTGTGAATTGCTGGCCGTCTGCAGCGTTATCAGAGAAGAAGCTGAACAGGTACAAAAGGAATGGGGAATTAAATACGCCTACACTAATTACGAGGATATGATTCAAAACAAAGAACTTGATGCAATTCTTATTGCTTCCCCATCAGGTTTTCATTGTGAGCAAATTGAAAAGGCCTTAAATGCTAATCTACATGTTTTTAGTGAAAAGCCTCTTGGTTTGTATCTAGAAGAAGCGTTACAAGTACAAGAAGTCGTTAACAAACATACGGATAAGGTTTTTATGGTTGGTTTTATGCGAAGATACGATAAATCGTATGCATATGCTAAAAACCAAGTTGAAGAAGGAAAAATAGGCGAGCCCGTTTTGATTCGTTGCTATGGACTTGATCCTACAAAAGCAATTGAGGGGTTCATGACATTTGCTAAGAACAATTATAGTGGCGGTTTATTCCTAGACATGGCTATTCATGATTTGGATTTAGCTAGATGGTACTTAAACTCAGAAGCTAAACAAGTGTGGGCTATTGGAGGTTCTTATGGTTATCCTAAAATTAAAGAATTAAATGACGCAGAGACAGGTGCTGCCTTAGTGAAATTTGAAAATGACACAATGGGTATTTTTGTTGCGGGTCGTAACTGTGCACACGGATATCATATTGAAACTGAAATTATTGGTACAAAAGGAACCTTAAGAATTGGAACAACCCCAGAAAAGAATATGGTAACTGTATTTGATGAAAACGGAGCGATAAAAGAATGTTCAGATGGATTCTTAGAGCGATTTGAGCAGGCATACTTAAGTGAAGTTGAAGAGTTTATCTCTTGTATTAGAGAAAATAGACAACCAAACGTCACAGTAGAGGATGGAGTATTGTCCACTGCTTTAGGATACGCTTGCAAGGAATCATTTGAAACAGGAGAACTGGTTTCAGTTAAATCTCCTTATACAGTTGTACCATCATCTTTATAATCGCATAGCCATGTTGTCATCTATTGGGGTACTAGTATGTGTTTTACAGAATCCCCTCTAAATAATAGAAAATTGATTCTCTTAATAATGTAAGCGTTATCGTAAATTAAGTTTTCTACTAATCTTATAAGCTCGTAAACATTACTTTTTATGTTTGATATGAGTAGGAGGAAAATGGATGTACATAGAGACGAAAGGGAAGAAACAAGACCCTAAAAGAATGGTAAGGAAAATTGCCTTTATTTCCACATTTGGTGGTCTGCTCTTTGGATATGATACTGGCGTTATAAATGGGGCATTACCCTATATGTCAGAAGCAAACCAACTTGATTTAAATCCGTTTACACAGGGACTCGTTGCTAGTTCCCTTCTATTAGGTGCAGCTTTTGGCGCATTATTTGGTGGACGTTTATCAGATTATAATGGTCGTCGTAAAAACATCTTATATCTAGCACTACTGTTTTTTATAGCAACCCTTGGATGCACCTTTGCTCCAAACACTACGTTAATGGTCATTTGTCGGTTCGTTTTAGGAGTTGCTGTGGGTGGTGCATCTGTAACTGTCCCAACTTTTCTAGCTGAGATGTCACCAGCTGAAACAAGAGGACAGATTGTTACACAAAATGAATTAATGATTGTTACAGGCCAGTTTTTAGCTTTTACGTGCAATGCAATCTTGGGCAATGTATTAGGAGATGTAGGGCATGTCTGGAGATTCATGTTAGTTATTGCATCATTACCAGCTGTTGTATTATGGTTTGGAATGTTAATCGTTCCAGAGAGTCCTCGTTGGCTTGCATCAAAAGGCAGAATAGGTGATGCCTTAAGGGTGCTTAAACAAATCCGGGAGGAAAATCAGGCAAATATAGAACTGAAGGAAATTAAATCGTCAGTTGACGAAGAGTCCAAATTAGAAAAGTCTAGTTTTAAAGATTTGTCTATTCCTTGGGTGCGCCGCATTTTATTTTTAGGAATTGGAATTGCTATCGTTAATCAAATTAACGGTGTGAACGCAATTATGTACTATGGAACAGAAATACTTAAGAATACGGGATGGGGAACCAAAGCAGCGTTAATTGGAAACATTGCCAATGGTATTATTTCGGTAGTTGCGATGCTGGTTGGAATCTGGTTGCTTGGTAGAGTGAGAAGACGGCCAATGTTAATTATCGGTTTATGCGGTACTACCGCGTCTCTTTTTCTCATTGGTTTTTTCTCTTTTATTCTCAATGGTTCCGCGGCACTTCCTTACATCGTTCTCTCTTTAACGGTTGTGTTTTTAGCTTTCATGCAAGGGGCTATAGGACCTGTAACATGGTTAACACTGGCGGAAATATTTCCGTTAAGGATGCGTGGTCTTGGTATGGGTTTTAGTGTATTTTGGATGTGGATTGTTAATTTCTTAATCAGTTTGTCGTTCCCTGTGTTACTTAGCACTATAGGCTTATCTACTACTTTTTTGGTATTTGGCGTATTAGGATTAGTAGCAATCGCATTCGTCAATAGGTATTTACCAGAAACGAAAGGAAAATCACTTGAAGAACTGGAATACTATTTCCGTTCCTATGATGATCAAGAATTAGAGAGCAAACAGGCAAGATAATTTCTTAAGGATCGCTCTTTAATATGTATAAAAATTATAAATGACGGACGAATAATGGCAGACAGCTTTGCTTTAGGTAAAGCTGTCTATTTATTAAAGGGTATAATTTATATGCTATAATAAATAAAATTAATCTATTGTGATACATACCTATTTACAAACTAAATATCTGATTGAAAGGAGGAACTTTATGAAAATAACTATTCGCAGTGTGGCTCAAGAAGCAGGTGTTTCTATAGCAACAGTTTCAAAAGTCATCAATCATACAGGAAAGATTAGTGAAAAGACCAAAAAGAAAGTGCTAGTAGCAATGGAGAAACTGAATTATAAGCCTGATGCAGCTGCGGCTTCTTTAAGAGGGAAGCGAACAAAACTGATTGGCTTGCTTGTTCCGGATATATCTAATCCTTTTTACTCTGAAATTGCGAGAAGTATTGAAGACCGTAGTCATGAGATAGGATTAAACGTTATGATGTGCAATACAGATAATGATGTGAAAAAAGAAAAGACATATCTATCTTTGCTGACCAGTCAACGAGTAGATGGCGTAGTGGTAGCCTCGGCTTTTAGAAGTACGCATTTACTTGAAGAGATGATAAATAAGGGAGTACCTAGTGTATTAATAGCTTCAGAAATACCTAGCTTGTCTATGAATACCGTAACAGTTGATGATTATAAAGGTGGTTACTTAGCTACTTCATATTTATTATCTTTAGGACATAAGAAGATCGGGATTATTTCCGAAGATGTTCGAAGTAATACACCGCGTTTAACAGCGTACAAAGATACAATACAAGAAGCGAAACTTCCTATACGGGATGAATACATAATAAAAACAGAAGCTACCATTCAAAAAGGATATGAGAGTGCTAAGCAACTTCTTTCATTGGATGACAAACCTACTGCTATCTTTGCTTGTAATGACTTATTAGCAGCTGGCGTCATACAGGCTGCAAAAGAAGCCAATCTAAACCTTCCAGAGGATTTATCAATTGTGGGATTTGATAATACTGTGCTATCTACTACCACTTCTCCCATGCTTACCACGGTTTCTCAACCTATAAAAGAGATGGGGGCGAAAGTAGTTGATTTATTACTTCAAGAAATGGAGGATTCTAAGCCTTATAAAGAACGCTTACTTCTATCTCCTGAACTAGTTATTAGACAATCAACAGCTTGTTTTTAGTCAAAATACTTTTCTAATTTAAAATGACTCTCTAGTATTCCTCCTATTCCAATAAATTTGAAAATCCTTTGCCTACATGGGCAAAGGATTCTTTTTAAAAAAAAGTAAGTTTACGTAATGGAGTTTATACAATGACCTCAACATTGATACACAACAAAAAAACAGCTGTCCGTTTATTCTAGTTCAAACCAATTTTTAAATTCCTGAAGTGCACGAGTCAATAAAACATCCTTTCTATGAATAAAGACGGTTACTATGCTTGAATAGTCTTTAGGAATAGAGTATAGATTCAGTTCTTCTTTTATAGGTAGACGGCTAACATAAGATTTTGATAAGAGTGATATTCCAAGACCAGATTTTACGCAGCCAACAATTCCTTCTAAGGAAGAGAACCGCATTCTCCTCTTCGGATACAAGCCTTCCGTTTCCATCCACGTTTCAAAACGTTTCTTATACTTACAACCTTGCTCCAAAGTAAGAATTGTTCTTTGACTGATATCCTTAAATGACTCTATTTTAGAGTGTACTTTATCGGTAATTAACACTAATTCTTCCTCTCTGAATGTGTGTTGAACCAGATCTGGATGATCTACAGGACCTGTCACAAACGCACCATCTAGTTTATATTCCAATACCTCATTAACTAATGCCTCTGTCGTTCCACCTTTTAGGGACAAATCAACTTGTGGAATGTGGGTCATAAAGGAAGTCAGTAAATCTGGAAGTCGGATAGCAGCTACACTTTCAATACTTCCTATCGTTAAGGAACCACGTGGTATCTCATCGCTGTAGATTGCATTTTTTGCTTCTTCGAGGACAGAAAATAACTTATCTGTATAGATCAGTAGTGTCTTACCTGTAGACGTTAATGTAACACCTCTTGCATGACGATAAAACAATTGTGTTCGTAATTCTGTTTCTAATCGTTTAATTCTCACCGTGACATTAGATTGAACATAATTAAGCCTTTTGGCAGCTTGGGAAATGCTCTTTTCATCGGCGACTATTCTAAATACTTCTAAATCACTAATTTCCAACGTATAGCTCTCACTTTCGATATGATTTTTATTAATACCAGCCATCAAATACATTCAATTCTTTTCATATGAATCTTCTACTACAATAAAATTAATCTATATTATATAGGATTTAGATTAACAAAAAAATGGTTGGTATAGATGTTATATTGAATTAATCATTCTTGAGCACATCTACGATCATCATCATAGTAGGAGTGAAAAATGCAAATGAATAATTGGTTATTTCTATTATTAAGCATTGCTGGTGGGGCTGCCTTAGCCTTTCAAGCAGGGGTTAACAGTCAATTGGGGAAAAAGATAGGTACAATAGAGGTTGCTTTTTTAGCCTACTCTGTTGGAGCTGCAGCATTACTTTTATTAATGATATTCTTAGGAAAGGGAGATCTATCTGCCATTTCCTCTTTTCCTAAATGGAAACTGTTTGTCGGAGTTCTTGGGGCTTCCTATATTTTTATAACAATTTTATGCATTCCTAAAATTGGAACAGCATCTACAATTGTCGCTGCCATGGTTGGTCAAGTAATAATCGGTTTAATTATTGATCACTTTGGATTGTTCGGTGCACAAGAGAACCCCATTACTCTCTCTAGATCTATGGGTTTCATCTTATTGCTCTTCTCTCTGTTTTTGTTATTTTTAAAAGGATAAATTCCTTTATTATGTTTCAATTAGCCTAAATCAAATAATGGTTTAGTTTCTTTCTAGCATATTGCCTCCTTCTGACCCTATCTATTTTTTAAAAGCTGACCCTTTTTAAGAGGACAATATGCTAATACACTCAATCTATGGAAATATTTTTAAAAATTCTCATTAAATGAAGGTTGTGTTAAGATGCTAACCCCTGTAACTCTTTACGGTTCTTTGGTCTGTTTAGAACCAATGAAAACTGAACACGTCTATGAGCTTTGTGAAGCTGCTTCTGAAGATAGATCAACTTATGCATATACCAATGTTCCAAACGGAATAGGAGAGACTAAGTACTACATTGATAAAGCTCTTGCAGCCTATTCAAAAGGGCGTGAATTGCCCTTTGTCGCTCGGCATATTGAAACAGGTCGTATTGTAGGAACGACAAGATTTCTTGACCTTGAAGTTTTCTCTTGGCCACCGCCTTGGCCGCCAGGTGTTGGTGTTGGAGCTTTACCAACAGATATAGATCCCCCCACAGTAGCTGAAATTGGTAGCACTTGGTACGCATCTTCAGTCCAGCGTACGGGAGTCAATACAGAATGTAAACTCCTTATGCTTACCCATGCCTTTAATGTTTGGCATACAATGAGAGTCACTCTGAAAACAGATGCTCGTAATGTACGATCCCGTTCTGCTATACAGCGACTTGGTGCTACCTTTGAAGGAATTCGAAGAGCACACGTCCCAGCAAATGATGGTAGTGTTAGAGATACAGCTTACTATTCGATTCTCAGTGAAGAATGGCCATTGGTATGTAAGAATCTCCAAGAACGACTTCAGAGGGGAATAAATAGTGAAACCAAGTAATAAGTAAACGGAAAATCAAAAAATAAAAAGACCTCCTTATGAGGTCTTTTATCTATTTACTTATTTTTTATAGCTTACCTCGTAGGCTACATATATAATGAATAAGGCTATGAAAGTAATTACTATTTCTACAAGGGATCCGCAGATTATCCCTTCAACACATTTTTGGCCATTATGAAAAGATACTACCATACTTAACACCCCTATATATACTGGTGTTAAAGCATATGTTTATGGATTTCTTTTTAGTTAACATAAAACGGATTATAAGAACCAATTGAAAAAGGGTGCTTCCTCTGCAAAGAAGGCACCCAAACGCTACGATAAACCATTCCAATTTTTATGAAGGACGCAAAATTTCTTCGCAGATTAGTACCAACCAGTAGTTCCTGAGGCTATATCCCAATTGATATACCCTTTAGCCTTAGCTTTATACCCAGCCCCATTATACACTTGAGCAGTATAACAGGAGGTTTGACCCTTCATTATCGCCCCGTTACCACCATTACTACCACAAGTATATCTCGTTCTGTAAGTACCACTACTAGTGTAACTATACACCACTGCATTCGCATAGTAAGCACCGTTATCGTACGGAGCAGCATGATAAAGTTTTATTTTACCCCAAGATGTCTTACACTTCGCACTCCATTTTAGCTCCACTTTCCCATAAATATTATCGTGACTGTCACCAATATAACTATAGGATTTGGTGACTGCATCATTTGCACAACCTGTTGAAACAGGGTCTGAACCATCATAAGATAATGCAGATGCACCGGTAGGTCCAACACCAAGCAATAAACCGAAAACAAGAAAAAATAAAATTCCTATATTGAATACTTTTTTCATAAAAATGTATCCTCCTTTATTTTACTGAAAAACACATTAACTATTCTATTGTAATTTTCTGAATTTTCCATCAAACTTTATCACTATTAATTTTATGGATTATTTTGGATTTATATGGTTATTTTTACGGATTAAATAGAAATGAATAATATCTAATAGTTTGAGCAAACTAAACAAGATGCCATCCGACTCGGCATCCACAACCTATTTTCTTTAGTTATTCCAGAAAAAACTACCTTCTCCCTAACTCCAAGGTAGTTTTTTCTATTTTCAGGTTGTATACGCTATGCATTTCTAATTAACATAATCACCATTCCAAGAATTCAATATATTTAGAAAGATATAAGAAAACTTCATCCTTATCCTGAAGTTTTCTTATTATTATGGAAGTTAATAGTCTTCATGCGGAAACGACGTTCTTTTGTTTTGATGTTTTCTAATGCAATAATTTATGAAGAAAAGGTTACAGTCTCCATTATTTTTATGGATTTTATAATACCAAGTATGTTTTTGAGTCTTTTATATTAGCATTCCAATACTAGTTTACCAATCGTATTTCTTCCTTCTAAAAGTGTATGTGTTTCCGCAGCTTTCTCAAGGGGATAGATACCAAATATTTCAGTATGAAGATCACCTCTTGCTAACAGCTGGAGAGCTTCTTTTGCAGCTTGTTGAACTTCATGGGGATGAGTTACTGCATATCCACCTAATGAAAAGCCGACGATAGCTTTGTTATTTATCCATAATTCGTTAGAAGAGTGCAATACATCTTCTCCACTTGCTTCTCCTAAAGCCACAACTTGGCCGAGTGGACGAAGAAGGTCAAAACTTTGTTTTCGTGTCAGTCCACTAACCGGATCAAAGACAATATGAACTCCTTTCTTCTCCGTTGCCAATTGAGTTCTTTGTATAAATTCTGAACGAACAAATAACTCATCATAACCTAGCGATTGTGCTAATTTTGTTTTTTCCACGTTCCCGACTGTTCCCATTACCTTTTCAGCTCCAGCTAATTTTGCCATTTGTCCAATAAAACTACCTAATCCGCCTGCTGCTCCATGTACAAGTACATGATCACCCTCTCGCAAGTTGCTCACCTTTTTCACAGCTATGTAAGCAGTCGTGAGATTCACAATTGCTGCAGCTGCAGTCGCTAAGTCCATATCTGCTCCAAGTTCATCTAGTGGAACAGTCAAATTGGCTTTAACATTAGCCATAGTCGCATAACCACCAAGGTCAAGTAAGGTTAATGAAGCTACTGGCTGACCAATATAAAATCCTTTTACTCCATCACCAATGGCCCTGATATATCCTGCCACTTCAATTCCAGGAGTTGCTGGTAAAGGGAAAATATCACTTAATTCTCCTTTGCGTACTAATATATCAATATATCCTACGCCTGCATAAGCAACATCGATGGTCAATTCTCCTTGACCCGGTTTTAAATCAGATAGCTCTTTTACATGTAAATTCTCGATTCCACCAACTTTGTCAATAACAACAGCTTTCATTTATTACGCCTCCCTTAATCTTTTCTTTTACTTAGCATTAAAGCTTATAATTTTGATCATGTATTTACTATTCATTTTTAGTTAACATAATACCTCTTTCCAGAACCAATGGATGTATAGACCTATCACCCATATATACAAAATGAAATAGAGTCGGCTATTAGAAACTAAAAGCACCCACTAATCATTTTAGTGGGTGCTTTCGATATGTTATTATTCCTTATTATCATCAGCCACGACAAAGTATTTACTTGTGGTGAATACGATAATGTTCCAGAAATAGAGTGAATTTCACTACAAATCTTTATGAAGCCATTTATTATATTACTTTTAAAATTGATTAATGCTCCAACTTTCCGTGATGTAGTTTTACCAATTATTCTATATAAAAGACTATAATCAAAGCGCTAAACTTTGGTTATAGTCTCAATAATTTTTAAATATTGCACATCCCCTAGACCATACTGAGGAAATGACTGGAACAAATTTTTCAGCAATTCATTTTGTGATTGACCTTCATTTTCCCTTATATACGTTACGATTTCATTATCGTCCTTTATGTATTCCATGTATAAACCAATTCCTTGAAACATACTGGATATTACTTGTATTTTAGGGAATTGATGATTTATTAATACTTGTTGATAAACCTTTTTATAACTACTTAAAAATATTTCAATGGTTTCAATCCTATAAGTTATTTCATTAATCATATTGAAAAAAATTTTCCCTTTATACGCTACTTGTTCTAAATATGCTAGTACCGTTAGCATATTCATTTGACAAAACATATCATCACCAAACCATAAGACGATACATTTATACTCTCTCTCAAACAGTAGTTTCAAAGGGGCCATAGTAAAATTTTCGTATTCTTGTTTAGATACCTTATGTCCTAAGGCTCTTAACCTTTTAAATTCGTCACTGAATATTGCAACACTTGTCTCATGTGAGCACATAGCTTCGTTAAAAGAAATATAATCACCTTTTCCCATTAATTGATGTGTTTGAAACACCTCATGCATTACCTGTCCATTTAGAATATTTAATATTTCGAAGCCAAATTGATGATTTATCTTATTATGGAAATCCTTAATCTTCAACTTGTGGGAAAGGTTTATCATAACACTCCTCCTCATATCACTTACATTTCATTCTACATCATTCATACAAAATAATGGATTTTTGAAATGAAGCTTTTTTATAAAATCCAATGTGTTAACAGAGTTTGTAAAGGAGATACATACTATCTTACATAGGTGATGTTACCATTTGGATTATTCATTCCGGGAAATCCCTTTATAGAAGCTGAGCAAGGATATGAAATACATTCTGAAGGTGGAGAAAAGGAGATGTAGCAATGGAAGTGGAAATTAGTAATTATGACTTTTAAAGAGGGAGGTTAATAGATGAATCGCTTAAATCTAATTACTTTAGGTGTAAAGGATATGGTGGAATCACTTAATTTTTACCGTAATGGACTTGGGTTTGAAGTAGTAGTATATGGAGACGAAACAAATCCAGATGTGATCTTCTTCAATAATGCAGGCACAAAAATCTCACTCTTTCAACTCGATCGTTTAATGAAAGATATTAATGAAACAAACCCACCATCAGTCCAAGGTGGATTTGGGGGGATTACACTTGCCTATAACGGAAAATCCAAAGAAGAAGTTGATGAGGTGTTCTTATTAGCTGAAAAAGCTGGTGCAAAAATTGTCAAAGAACCTGAAACAGTATTTTGGGGTGGATATAGTGGATATAGTGGATATTTCCAAGACCCAAACGGATTTTATTGGGAAGTTGCATATGGAGAGGATTGGGAATTTGATAAGAACGATATGTTAATTATTTCTAAAGGCTAGTATGATGATAATTATAGGAAACTATATCAATGCCTAAAAACCCTTCATTTTAGCAATGGAGGGTTTTTAGTTTATAGCTAAATATAACGGTGATTATTTGTTAAACGTAGACTCTAACTTTTGAACTAGCTGATGCATGGATTTAAGTAACAGATCATTAGACTTTACTAATGATTGTTTTGTTTTTAAAATCTGTTGCTCAGCTTTTAGTTGTCTTTCTAATGTCATAACTTCAGAAGTTGTTTCTGTACAAACAAGGTGACCTACGTTATCCTGCCAGTTAATCGTGCATGCAAATAAACCAAAAAAACCATAGTGAAGGTTGAGCTTTAGACTCACTCTTATAGGAGGAGAGAAAGAAGACTGATTGAGTAATTGTTTAGCTATAAGTCGATCATCTATATGAACAAGCTCTAAAAAATGGTCCGCAGGCATAAAAAGAGTTGTTACTTCCTTAGAATAACTAAGGATGTCTCCACGAGAATTCAGTTTGAAATACGGAACGGGCATCCATTCAATTGCATTTGTTTTCATTTTTATTCTCTCCTAAAACGCGACTTCTATTGCAGGTTTTGTTTATTACCTAATTATTTCAATAAAGAACTTTTTGTTACAATTCGTATAAAAAGACCAGAAAAAAAGGGAATATGATACGATTAAATTATTAAATTCAATAGCAACCTTATCTTTAGCAATCTTCTTTTACTCAGATCGGAGGACCTTACCATGACGATCATTGAAATTAAAGAGATGATAATCACCTTATTAAACTATCAGGATAGTGAAATTAACCATGTAATTGGGAATAGATTTGAACTAAGTTATTCGAAATCATTCCAACATATTCGCATATGTGACATGGAAAACCAAACGGTTAGTTGTTATGAAGAAGTGGAGGAAGCTTCTTTATCATTATATAACCTGTTACATATGAATCATTCATAATCCGTTGCGAATAGCTTTTCAAGTGTTACGTCTCACCGGTCTTTTCATCATAAATAGCGTAACGGTCCAAGGCTTCTTGTAACAATAAGATATCTTTTTTTATTTCGTATTTAATGGTGTGTATCTGACACTGTTCAAATTCGTCTACTAGGCGGAAAAATTCTCTTTTTAACAAAAACAGATTGTTTTGATCATTCATAGAAACAGATCCCTACATTCTTTATTTTGCTAGATAACCTAATCCATTCAATAAAGAAAGTGTTCCCTATATTCTCTAGAAAAAACAAGATAGTCGCTGGTAAATTTACGTATATACCGTTCTATTGCTCAAAAAAGGCAGCCAACATCATAGGGGGCTGCCTTCTTGCAATGAAACATCTATAACTAGACTAGAGAAATTAAGCTTATCATGGTTAGAGTTCCCTGCATATATGTAACTCTTTTGTTGTATGTAGAGTTTGCCGTTATTGGCCTCATTTTGAACAGACTCACCCTATGCTCGATTCGATCTACATATAAGGTGAATACTTCCTACTGTCTTTCTATGTAATCTTTTAATTGCTCACCTAATCCTATCCTACCTACTGAGTTAAGGCCTTCAAATTGTTGAGTTAGATTAGGAATATGAATATTTCCTAATGTATCTTCAACGGTAACAATTCTTTCAAAGTTCTCATGTGTACATTTGACTGTGTAACGTTTTATAGGTCCATCTTCGTTAAGATATAATATTTGTAATTCGAATTTTTTAGTCATATGTATTTCTCCATTCTAGTTATTTATTTCATTTTAACAGATGGAGGTAAATAGTTTTAATATTTATCTATTCTGTTACGTCATGACTAACCAGAAAAGTAAAATATATAATCTTCAAAAAAACCATGATAAGAGTTGTTTAATATGCTGCGCCGATAAAGAGCATTATGATGCTACCATAAGTCGCTTTTATATAGTTTTTACGCCCACTAGTTTAGACGTAAAAACTATATACGACCAAAACTGCGGGTCTGGTAACGGGCTCGTGAGTTCCATGTTTGGATATCGGCAAGAGAAAAAGTAGATTCATAATGTGGCATTGATGACACGAAGAAAACAGCTGATAATCGAAGTGAATTCGTCAAAGGAACGATGGGATAAGCGTTCTTTGAATCAAATCAGCAATATAATGTAATGCTCATGAACTTGAGACAAGGTCACAATTCTGATCAATTACAAGGTGTTTAACACTTTGATAAGTTAGATTTGCTTAACCTTTATATACTAGTAATCAAAAAACATTAAATTAAATAGACAGGTTTTATAATATTTTGATAAAAGGAGAAGAGATGATAGTATAAAGAACCATAGGGTAATTAGTCTGTCTAATATAGAAGAGGTGATGAAAATGATAACAAAAGATCTAATTCAATATACGTTAGTTAAAGACTTAATTGCTTTACCTACACCTTGTAATGATGTTGTCTACTATCCTGCTAAGTTAGCTATTTTAGAAGTTCAAGGGACATACTCTGTTTTTCAAGCTCTTAGTCATAAAAGTGGACTGGCTTATATCGTTGTTACTCAGCCTAATACAGCTAAGATTATATTAGCTGGATCTAAACATTCAATAAATGAATTATATCATGCTATTCCGTGGCCTAATTATGAGATAGAAGATGGAGATAATAAGTTTTATTACAAAGAGTTACCCTCATTACAAGTCTTGGAAGATTATTTTACTAATCTTAAAGAACAATGATTTATTTTGTAGATAACCTATGAATGCATTTATTCATGGGTTATTTGCTTTTTATATGAATTAAAACATCATAACCAGAGCAAACTACCCAAGAATCTGTAAGATTTCAATCCTTTAATTAAATACATGTAGCAGAAAAAAACTCCCAATCGCCTGTGGAGTTTTCTGTTTTTTTATATGTATATAATATATATCTTAAAAAACGAAAATTATTAACTTAAAGGAGATAGAACATGGATACTAGTAAAACTAAATGGATTCCTGTTCCTTATTTTCAAATCAATCAAGAAGGTACAATTTTAAATTCTTCAAATATAACCCATACCTATTTTCCTCCTACGTCTAATATATGGAATATTATTCATAAAGAAGATCGAGGTAAAGCGATACCAATGCTCTCGCGGGGTGCTAATTCTGATCCTATAACAAAACATTTGATTTTACAAACAAGTAACAAGTTATTTGGGAATTTTAAATGTACGATCCAATGGAAAGATGGTATAGGTCACCTGGCATGTACAGAAACCAAGAGTATTGAAGTTCTAGCTGTTACATCTTCATCTGTTCAAAAATCTTTCGTAAAAACCCAAAAACGGTTGGAGGAATCAGAAAAACATTTAGACCATGCTGCTAAAATGTTAAGTATAAGAAAACACTAATTCTTTGCATTTCATTACATGAATTTATTCTATGCTGAGCAAACTATCCAAGACACCGTGAGGTATCATATAAGTAACTCTCCTATACTCCGTTTACAAAACCAGAAAAACCAACCTTTAGAGCTTACAGGTTGGTTTTTCTGGTTTATATTCTATACATTTGTAGTTACCATAAAACGGATTATCGGCACTGAAAAAGAGCCTTTTAACTACTCATTCAGGTGTTTCTTCTACCATATAGACCTGGATTAGTAATATACTGTTTTTACATCTATAAAAGAAAAGGGGAGTAACAATGGGAAAACAAGTATATATTATCCATGGATACGGAGCCTCACCATCTAATCATTGGTTTCCTTGGCTAAAAGAAAAATTACTAGCAGATGATCATCAAGTTTCAGTTCTTCATATGCCAAATTCGTCTGACCCGAAGAAAGAAGAATGGTTGAAGACATTGACTAATAAAATAAAGGATTTAGATAACAACACTTATTTTGTAGCACATAGCTTAGGCTCTATTACACTATTAAACTATCTAGAACAATTAGATCCATTACCAGACTTTGGAGGCTTTATTCTTGTTTCCGGCTTTTCTGAGCAATTATCGTCTTTACCCTCACTAGATCCCTTTACGGTTAAAAAAGTAGATAATCAAAAAATAATTTCTGCAACTAATTCACGTGCTGTTATTGCTGCGAAAGATGACTATATTGTTCCTTTTCAATTAAGTGAAAATTTATCAAAACAATTGGATACATCATTTTATCCTGTTAAGAAGGGTGGTCATTTTCTAGAAGATGATGGTTTCATTACTTTTAAATTGGTTTATGATATTTTAAATAATATGATGAAAACTGTATAAAGTAAGGCATCTATCCTTAAATTTAAATTACGTACATATGTAGTTACCATAATGTGAATTACAGGAACCATAAATTAAAAAATACATTCACTTTAATATATAAAACAGTCAAATACTGTGATCATTCTCGTAGCCATGATCTCCACCAACGTAACCATTGCCAACGCCACCATCGACGAAAGAGCATATATTTATACTTTTAAAATATGTACGAGGAGTAAAAGGGTTCATTTTGAAATTAGACACTTCATATACTAATGAACCATATCAAAAAAAGCCTTGGGATCATTGATCCCAAGGCTTTTGAAATAGCTTATGAGATTTGAAAAACCAATGTTGTATGATTTTATCAGTTCCAGTATATTCACTTTCTTTGTTTTAGGTAACTTGCCTATTACGAATAAAGATTTTATATGATAAGCAAACTACTCAGGAAAAAATAGGGCATCATTTTACAAAACCCAATTACTCAACAGCGAAAAAACTACCTTACTCCCATTGAACTGCACCCCAATTGTTAGACAAAGAAACTCTAATGATTGGGGTGCAGTTCAACTCCCATGAGGTAGTTTTTTCTGTTCTTTTGATGTATATGAGATACATCTTTACTTTAAAGCATTAAATTGCTAGTCTTTTAGGTGATATTTTATCTTTCATCGGTATTGACTAAATAAAAAAGATCAACCTATTTATGAGGTTTAGCTTTTTACATTTATATATTTTATTACCTACAAATTAATTAGGAGATGACATCAGACTAATGTTAAAAAACAAAGAGGAAAAGTTAAAAAAATTCGAGGTGGAATACTCTATGCATAAGAATAATATTATCGTTAATAGATCCATAATTATAGAATCTATTAACGATCCAAATAAAATTATAAGATTAGCCAAATTAAATATATCTACAATGGAAAGAATCTTCATTCAAAATGTAAAAATTTTGGGGTTCAAGACTGTATAATAAACTTCCTTCCATAATGAATAAATTTTGATACCTTGAGCAAACTACTCAAGATACGTGAAGTATCACTTTTAATACCTTGATAGGTTACAGAAAAACTACCTTCCCAACTCGAGAGGTAGTTTTTCTATTTTTAAACTGTATACGATATACAAAGTTAGTTAACATAATCAACGTTCTAGGCACCAAAAAGAGCATCTAATTATTTAATAAGATGCTCTTTTTAAACATTGAACTTCCATTTAATTTCCAGAAATTAATCTCCTTAATTGATAATAAGTAATTGTAACCAAGTACCTTGTAATTAAAGAAGGTTTTGACA
>Ga0164309_10000563_pt1 | contig 20093 bp, 18 predicted proteins | sample Whisoiple_247_MG_FD_109984 | JGI IMG/M metagenome (GOLD analysis project Ga0164309, IMG submission 109984) | Soil microbial communities amended with fresh organic matter from upstate New York, USA - Whitman soil sample_247_MG | ecosystem: Environmental > Terrestrial > Soil > Unclassified >...
CTGCTCCTCCTGGACGCTGGTTTCGCGCTCGAGGGCAGCAATCCTGGTGCGCTGCGCCCGGTCGCTCTGGCGGTGGGCGAGCTCCCTGCCGAGCAGAAAGGAGACGAGAGCCGCCGCGACGAGGAGCCCGAGCGAGAGGCCGACGACCTGCGCCGGCTCGCGTCCGTCCAGGCTCAGCAGGGCCAAGCACACGGCTCCGGTGGCCAAGGGGAAAGCGCGCAGGCCAACGTCCAGCCAGGCGCTCTGTGGCGGAAAGAGAGCCTCGAGCAGGATGCGGTCGCCATCTGCCGGGAGGACGCTCACCCGCGCCTCGCGCCGGCCGAAGAGCAGAGGCACGGCGGCCAAATCCGCGGCGAGCGCCCGGGTGACGAGCTGTCGGTCCGAGGGATCGAGGTCCATGGCGGGGCAGGAAGCGCGCCAGCTGTGCCGAGCGGCGCCCTCCTCCGTCCACTCCCCCGGGGCCCCGTGCTCGCTCGAGAAGGTCACGAGGCGCCGATAAACGTCGTCCGGACCCTCGGCACCCCGCAACAAGAGCGACCAGTGGCCGAGATTCGTCGGATGAACGAGGTATTGGGGCAAGCGTTCGAACGCGGCGGGGCCGAGCAGCTCGGTGAAGACGCGCAGGGCTACGAGCCAAAGTTCCAGGGTGAGACCGGCCGTTTCGTCGTCGTCGGCTCGCCCGGCCGGGCTTTTCCGGGTGAACGCCCCCGCCGCCTCCGGGCCCCCGACGTCGCGCACGCACAGGTAGAGCGCCTTAACCCGGTAAGCCGGGATCATCGGGCCAGCGTGCGGGCGCATCCGGAGGAGGGTGCTGGACCCCAGCCCACGGCGTCAAGCCGGGTTCTTCGGGTGGCCTGGAGGCGACCCTGTTGTCCTGGCCGCGGGGGTGTTAAGGCTAGATTCGAGGTCTGAGGCCCGAGACGCAAATACCATACCAGAGTCCGGTCTCCTCCCGTCCCCATGGAAATCAAGCAGTCCCTTCGCCTGTCCCAGCAGCTGGTGATGACCCCCCAGCTGCAGCAGGCCATCAAACTGCTGCAGCTCTCGCGCATGGAGCTCATCGACGAGGTCCGCAAGGAGCTCGACAACAATCCCGTCCTGTCCGACGACGAGCCCGACGCACGGGGGAAGGACGAGCGGGCTCGGGAGCGAGCGGAACCGACCAGCGGCTCGGCCGAAGACAACCGGGCGACCGAGAAGGCGACGCGCGAGGTCGACTGGGAGAAGTTCTTGGAAAACCGCACCCTGCAGAACTCGGGTGGCGGCCCCGGTCAGGGCTCGGGGGGCTTCGAGGACTTGCCGCCGATCGAGCAGAGCCTGACCCGGCCCAAGAGTTTGCAGGACCACCTGATGTGGCAGCTGCAGATGAGCGATTTTTCCGAGGTCGAGCGGCGTTTCGCGGAGCTCGTGATCGGCAACTTGGACGACCGCGGCTACCTCGATCTCGAGGGCGTCGAGCGTCCCGATGGCACCCGCACGCCGGACCTCACCGTGGCCGACTTGGCCGAAGAAGCAGGCCTCGATGCCGACGAGGTCCCGTACGTGCTCGAGCTGATCCAGAGGTTCGACCCGCCTGGCGTCGCCTCGCGCAACCTGCGGGAGTGCCTGGAGATCCAAGCCAGCATCGCGGGCTACAAGCCCGGGGACACCATCTACGAGATCATTCGCAATCACATCGGCGATCTCGAGAAGCGGAACTATCAGGGCATCGCCAAGGCCATGAAGCTGCCGCTGGAGGAGCTCTACGACCTGGTGCGGGAAATCCAGACGTTCGAGAGCACGCCGGCGCGCAACTTCATCGACCACGACGAACGCAGCATGGCCATCACGCCCGACGTGTACGTGACCAAGGAGGGCGATGGCTATCGCATCTTGGACAACGATCGTGGCGTCCAGCGGCTGCACATCAACGAAGAGCTGACACGCAAGCTCCTGGCCGATCCTCAGGCCAAAGAGTTCATCGGCGAGAAGCTGCGCAATGCGCAGTGGCTCATTCGCGCCATCGAACAGCGGCGCAAGACCATCATTCGCGTGAGCGAATGCATCGTCGAAAAGCAAAGAGAGTTCTTCGAGCTCGGTGTGGCGTACTTGAAGCCCATGATCCTGCGCGACGTGGCCGACGCGCTCGGCATGCACGAGTCGACCATCTCGCGGGTGACGACCAGCAAGTACATGCACACGCCGCAGGGCCTGTTCGAGCTGAAGTACTTCTTCAACTCGAGCATCCGCCGCGTGGCCGAGGACGACATCGCGTCCGAGAGCGTGAAGCAGGCCATCAAGAAGATGATCGACGAGGAGCCGAAGGCGCGACCGCTGAGCGACCAGACCATCGTGGAGCGTCTCGCCAAGGAGCAGGGCATCAAAATCGCGCGCCGTACGGTGGCTAAATATCGAGAAATGCTTGGTATTTTGGCTTCGTCGCGACGAAAAGAGATGTTCTGAGCTCCGAGGTTCAGCCGGACTGAACGGAAAGGCCTGCCCGCCCCGGCCGGTCGGCTCGGGAAGCCATCACTCGGGTCGGCAGACCTCCGACCTAAATCGGGCCCGGCATCGATTTTTCACTCCCGCGGCCGAGCAGAGGCCTATATTGGCTACGTTGACACTGGGAGTCGAAGACGTGGCTTCCTCCGGCGCGTGGCCGTTGCCCCTCGGGGCGCGGTCCCTCAAGCGGCCCCTCTGGGCCCGGATGAGCGCCGACGGGGAGGCTCTAAACGCGACTTCGACGCCTTCGCGTCGACATCCCGCGAGACGAGGGCAGCTTGGCGCTGAGCTCGCGCGATCCATCATGAACAAAGGAGCCAACATGACCGTCAACATCACCTTCCGCCACATCGACGCGACCGAAGCCCTGAAGGGACACGCGACGACCCGGATTTCTCGGCTGCAGAAGTTCCTCCAAAAGCCGATGGAGGCCAAGGTGACCCTTGCCCATGAAAAGCTGCAGAGCTCGGTGGAAATTCAGGTTCATAGTGGCGGTGAGTGGTACGAGGCCAAGGAGGTAGCGGCCGACATGTACGCCGCCATCGACACGGTCGTGACCAAGCTCGAGCGCCAGATCACGAAGAAGCACGGCGTGTCGAGCGCGCGCCGTCACAAGGAGGTCGATCTGCGTCATAAGGAGGGGGAACCGGCTTCGGACGCTCTGCTGGCGCTTGCGGAGGCCAGCGGAGACCGATAGAAGGCGCCCGATTGACCCTCGAGTGATCGGGGGCCCAAGCTCACCCCTGCCTCCGGTGCTTCCGATGTTTCGGCGGGACCGGAGGCGAGCCGGGTGCTCGCGCGGGCTCCCCCGCTCGGCCTCCCCGCTCGGCTTCCTCGCGCGGGAGCCCAAGACGTTGGCGGACCATGCGACTGACCGAAATCCTCACCGTCGACCGGATCCTCGTCGATCCGAGCGGTGCCCTGATCACCGACAAGTCGAAGGTTCTGGCCGAGCTGGCGGCGCTGCTCGGCGCTGCCTCCGGCGCGGACCCGGCCCACATCGAGCACCAGCTCGCCGAGCGTGAAAAGCTGCAGAGCACGGGGATCGGCGACGGCGTGGCCATCCCCCACACCTCGATGGAGGAGTTTTCGGCGCAGAAGGCTGCTTTGATCCTGGTGCCCCGGGGCGTCGAGTTCGAGTCGATCGACGGCCAGCCCGCCACCATCATCTTCGGGGTGGTGGGGCCGAAACGTGCGGCCAGTGAGCACCTGAAGATCCTGGCTAGGGTTTCGCGCCTCCTGCGCCCCCCGGAGACCCGCCGTCGATTGCTGGAAGCTGCGGGGCCCGAGCAGGCTTATGCTCTCATCGAGGAGCACGAAGCCTCCTCGGTGACTCCATGAGGTCGACGACTCCGCCCACGTCTGCAGCACTCCTCGCCGTCAGTGTCCGTCAGCTCCTGGCGGATCGTGGGCTCGGCCTCGAATGGCGACTCGCCGCCGGCGCGCACGGGCTCGATCGTCCGATCACCCACCCGCGGATTCAGAAATCGGGTCTGGCGCTGGTGGGTCACGTGCATGGCCTCGTGCCGACGCGCGTTCAGGTCCTGGGCGAGACGGAGCTCAGTTACGTCGAGGGACTCGGACCCGACGCACAGAACGCCGCCGCGGCGTACCTGTTCAGCCAGAGCCCCAGCTTGGTCGTGGTGACACGTGGTGCGCCGCCGCCGGCGGCGTTCATCGCCGAGGCCGAGCGCCGGGGCACCCCACTCATCGTGGTGCGCGAGCGATCGTCCATCTGCATCGCCGCTCTGCACACGGTGCTCGACGAGCACCTGGCCCCGCGCAGTCGCATCCACGGCGTTTTGGTCGACATCTTCGAGGTGGGTGTGCTCTTGGTCGGCAAGAGCGGTATCGGCAAGAGCGAGTGCGCGCTCGAGCTCGTGATGCGCGGGCACCGCTTGGTCGCCGACGACGTGGTGGAGTGCGATTACCGCCCGCCTGGCATGATTTTCGGGGAACCCGCCTCCGCCCTGCGTCACTACATGGAGGTGCGGGGCCTCGGCATCCTGAACATCAAGGACCTGTACGGCGTCACGGCCGTGCGCGATAGGAAGCGCGTCGACCTCGTGGTGGAGCTCGAGCTCTGGGATCCCGAGGCCGAGTACGACCGAATCGGCGTCGAAGATCATCACGAGGAGATCCTCGGCGTTCCAGTGCGGAAAGTGCGCCTGCCCGTTCAACCCGGCCGTAACATGAGCTCGATCATCGAGATCGCGGCGCGCGCCGAGCTGTTGCGACGGGCGGGGCATCACCCGGCCAAGGAGTTCATCGATCGCATCGATCACCAGGCGGAGTCGCGACCGAGTCCAGCCCCGCGCCTCGCGGACGAGAGCTCGGCGCCCCCACCGGTCCATTCGGTCGAGTCGGTGCGGTTCACGGGTCTCCTGTCCGCGATGCGCGGCATCCCGGGTGACGACCAGGGCAAGAAATGACCGCCTCGGCCTTGCCCCTGGAACTCGTCATCGTCACGGGGCTCAGTGGTGCCGGCAAGTCCACGGCCGTGGCCGCGCTCGAGGACCTCGGCTACTTCTGCGTCGACAACCTGCCCATCCCGGTCCTGGGTTCGACCTTGGACGCGCTCGAAAAGGGCGGGGAAGGGCGGGTCGCCTTCGGCCTGGACGCGCGTGGCGGCAGCTACCTTCTGGCGACCCCGCAAGCGCTCGGCGAGCTGTCGGCGCGTCCCAATTTGCGCCTGCGCATCTTGTTCTTGGACTCGTCGGATGAGCTCATCATTCGCCGCTTCAGTCAGACGCGCAGGCCGCACCCCCTCACCAAGGGAGATCGAGCCAGCGTCACCTCGGTCGCGGAGGCGGTCCAGCTCGAGCGGGAGATCCTGACGCCCTTGCGCGACAGGGCGAGCCTCATCGTGGACACCACGGAGATGTCCGTGCACGAGCTGCGGCGCACGTGCTTCGACCACTTCGCCCAGGCGGACGTGTCGGGCACTGGTGCGCTGCGCGTGCGCATCATGTCGTTCGGCTTCAAGTACGGTCTGCCCAGCGATGTGGACCTGGTGCTCGATGTCAGATTCCTGCCCAACCCTTACTTCAAGGACGAGCTCCGGAGCCTGTCGGGTCACGATGAGGCCGTGCGAGACTACGTGCTTCAGAGCAGCGACTCGCGGACGTTCCTGGATCTGACGGAGGCGCTGATTCGTTTCTGCCTTCCGCTGTTTCGCCGCGAGGGCAAGAGCTACCTGACCATCGCCATCGGCTGCACGGGCGGGCGGCACCGTTCGGTCGCGCTGGTGGAAACGCTGGCATCGGAGCTGGCGGGCGAGGTTGGAACGCGCCTGGAAACCCGGCACCGCGACGTACATCGCGCCGACGGCAATAGTCCTGGTACTCTGGGCTCGGTCGGACCGCGTCCGTCCGAGATCCCGCCGAGCGTCGTGCGATGAAAAATAGAGAGGCCGATTCCCCCCATGCGGAGGGCAAGTTCGAGATCGTCAATCGGCTAGGGTTGCATGCTCGTGCCGCGAGTCGGCTGGTGCAACTTGCGTCCAAGTTCCCGTGCGACGTGACCCTGCGCCAAGGGGATCAAGTGGCCAACGGCAAGAGCGTCATGGGGGTTTTGCTGCTCTGCGGCTCGAAGGGCACGTTCGTAGAAGTGGAGGCCAAGGGTGGCGGGGCCGAGGAGGCGGTCTCCGCGATCGGGGCCTTGATTGGGGACCGGTTCGGGGAGGAGGACTGAGGGGGGGATGGACGGGGGAGGCGCACGGAAACACCGCAGTGTGGAGCTGGACGGCATAGGCGGCTCCGGTGGCTTTGCCATCGGCCGCGCCATGGTCGTCGCGACACTGCGCACCGGCGTCACACACCGCCGCATCGCTCACGCCGACATCGAGCACGAGGTCGGTCGCTTCGATCAAGCCGTCTCTCAGGCCGTCGAAGACCTGCGCGCCGTGACGGAAAAACTCCGGCGTGGCGACTCCGTCATGGCCGAGACGTCCATTCTCGACGCCTACATCATGATGCTCGGCGACCCGACGCTCCGGGACGACGTGCGGGACCTGATCGGCCTGGAGAATCAGTGCGCCGAATGGGCCTTGGAGGCGTCGGTGGAGGTCATGTGCAGCCAATTACGCGAGTCCGAGGACCCGTACCTGGCGGAGCGTAGCCACGACTTCGAGTTCATTCGCGATCGGCTTCTGCGCACCTTGGCAGGCCAAAAGGAGGGGGTGTTCATTCCCGAGCACTCCGAACCCGTGGTCATCGTCGCGCGCGACCTGTCGCCCGCCGAGACGGCGACGCTCAACAAGTCGCACGTTTTGGGCATCGTGACCGAGGTCGGCACGCGCACGAGCCACACGGCCATCCTGGCACGCGCCATGGAAATTCCGGCGGTGGTCGGGGCGGTCGGGGTGCTCGGTTACGTGGGCGACGGCGACCGCATCGTGGTCGATGGCGTTCACGGCAAGGTCATCGTCAACCCGAGCCCGGAGTTGCTCGACGAGCTCGAGCCGCGGGCCGAGCGCTACTATCAGGTCGCGCGGGGCTTGCGTGAGCTACGGGACGAGCCGGCCTGCACGCGTTGCGGGCACCCGATCAACCTGGAGGCGAACATCGAGCTGGCTCGCGAAGCCGACATCGCGCTCAGCCACGGGGCGCGCGGGGTCGGCCTCTACCGCACCGAGTTTCTCTACATCGATCGCAAGCTGCCCCCGACCGAAGAGGAGCAGTACCAAACGTACCGCACGGTGGTGGAGACGATGGCGCCCAGGCCAGTGACCCTGCGCACCTTCGATATCGGCGGCGACAAATTCGTGTCGGCCATCAAGATGCCGCGGGACATGAATCCCGCGCTCGGTTTGCGCGCCGTGCGCCTCGGCCTCGAACAGCCCGAGCTCATGAAGACGCAGCTGCGCGCGATGGTGCGCGCCTCGGCACACGGGCCCGTGCGGATCATGGTGCCGATGGTGGCCGCGCTCAGCGAAATGCGGGCCGTCCGCGCGTTGCTCAGCGAATCGGTGCTGGAGGTCGATCGCGCCGGCCACGCCCATTCCGATCACATCCCGCTCGGTTGCATGGTCGAGGTCCCGTCCGCCGCCATCATGGCGAACGAGTTTGCGCGCGAGGTGGAGTTTCTCAGCATCGGCACGAACGACCTCGTTCAGTATTCGCTCGCCGTCGATCGGACGAGCCGGGAGCTCGCCCGTTTGGCGAGCCATTTCGACCCCGCGGTGGTGCGCCTGATCAAAGGGGTGATCGAGGCCGGGGCGCTCCGACAGCGCTCCGTTTCGGTGTGCGGCGCGATGGCCAGCGACCCTCTGGCGGTCATCTTGCTGCTCGGCATGGGGCTGCGGAACTTCAGCATGGAGGCGTCGGCCATCCCCGAGGTCAAGGCAGCGATGTCCCGGGTCACCTTGGCCGAGGCCGAGGACGCCGCCAGCCTGGCGTTCGAGGCCTCCACGGCCAACGAGCTGGAGCAGGGGCTCGCCGAGCGCTTCGCTCCCCGGCTGATCGATATCCTAGATCCAGCGTAACTGGATTATTCGCCTCAGGTCGGTGCTGGACTCACACTACGGCTGCACCTGAACTTCTGCGCCCGGTCGAAGTTGACCGGCCGGTTTCGGCACATATACTCGCCCCTCCAAAAAACGAATACCGAGGAAAAGAGAAGAATGCCTCTCGCACCTGGCGCCAAGCAGACGCTCATCGAAACGACCCGCCTTCATGCCACCGACACCGGTTCGCCGGAGGTCCAGATCGGCCTTTTGACGCAGCGGATCGCACATCTCACGTCTCACTTCGAGACGCACATGAAAGATCACCACAGCCGCCGCGGCCTGCTCAAGATGGTGAGCCGTCGTCGTCGCATGCTCGACTACCTGAAGCGCAGCGACGTCGAGCGCTACAAGGCTGTTCTGACCGCTCACGGCATCCGCAAGTAAGCGGGGCCGAGCGCACGTTGACTGGCGCGGGGCATGGGGCCCTACTCCGTCCGCGTGCGCTCTCACTACCGGCAGATCAGGCGCGATCCCTTCAACTTCGTTTCGTGCGAACAGGCCCCCGGCTGCCGGCGGTCCGTGCGCAGGAACCGAGGCTGAAGCCCAGGTCGCCCGCCGGCGTTTCGCTGCACGCAGCAGCACGTCCGCGCCAAGGAGCGCACACATAGCCATGTTCGTCCGTGAATCCGTCATGATCGGCGACCGCCAGCTCACGCTGGAAACTGGTCGTCTTGCCAAACAAGCCCACGGTGCGGTCCTCGTGACCTTCGGGGGCAGCCAGGTGCTGGTGACCGCCGTCTCGTCCGAAGAGCGGCCCGGGCTCGATTTCTTCCCTCTGACTTGCGAGTACTTCGAAAAGACGTACGCCGCCGGCAAGATCCCTGGTGGCTTCTTCAAGCGGGAAGCGCGCCAGCGCGACTACGAGGTGCTCACCTGCCGCGTCATCGATCGACCGATGCGCCCGCTCTTTCCGAAGGGCTTCAAGAAGGACACCCAGGTCATCGCCACGGTGCTGAGCGCCGATCGCGTCAACCCGACCGACGTGCTCGCGCTCACGGGTGCCAGCGCTGCGGTTCATATCTCGGACATTCCTTGGGCAGGGCCGATCGCCGGCGTGCGCGTTGCCCGCGTCGATGGCCAGCTGATCGCCATGCCGACGTTCGAGCAGAGCGAGCGTGCCGACATCGATCTGGTCGTGGCCTGCAGCCAAGACGCCATCATGATGGTCGAAGGCGGTGCCGACGAAGCCAGTGAAACCGAGATCATCGACGCGCTCGAGTTCGCTCACGCCACCTGCCGCACCATCATCGGCTTGATCGAGAAGATCCGTGCTGCCGTGGGCAAGCCCAAGCGCGCGTTCTCGGTACCGACGATTGGCGAAGGCCTCGCGCGCCGGGTCGCCGAGCTGGCCGATAGTGGCCTGCGCACGGCCTGCGTCATCAAGGAAAAGCACGCTCGCTACGACGCCTACGGCAAGGTCAAGAGCGAGACGCTGGCGACCCTGCTCGCAGAGCTCGGCGCGGACGAATTCGCCGCTCAAGAGAAGCTCATCAAGGGCGAGCTCGAGCATCGCAAGGCCGAGGTCGTGCGCACGATGGTGCTCGATACCGGCAAGCGCATCGACGGCCGTACGGGTCGCGACATCCGAGCCATCTCGTGCGAGGTCGGCCTGTTGCAGCGCACGCACGGTTCAGCGCTGTTCCAGCGCGGCGAAACGCAGGCGATCGTCACTGCCACGCTCGGCACCTCGAGCGACGAGCAGAAGATCGATGCGCTGACGGGCGAATCCTACAAGCAGTTCATGCTGCACTACAATTTCCCGCCCTTCTCCACGGGCGAGACCAAGCCGATGCGCGGTCCAGGCCGCCGCGAGATCGGCCACGGGGCACTCGCCGAGCGCGCGCTGGTGCGCATGATCCCGAGTCACGAGCAATTTCCGTACACCATTCGCGTGGTGAGCGAGATCTTGGAGTCGAACGGCTCGAGCTCGATGGCTTCGGTGTGCGGCGGCACTCTGGCCATGATGGACACCGGTGTTCCGATCAAGCGCCCGGTGGCTGGCATTGCCATGGGCCTCATCAGCGAAGGCAACGATCGCTTCGCCATCCTGAGCGACATCTTGGGCGACGAAGACCACCTCGGCGACATGGACTTCAAAGTCTGCGGCACCGAGAAGGGCATCACCGCCATCCAGATGGACATCAAGATCGCCGGCCTGGCCCGGAGCGTGATGGAACAGGCCCTGGAGCAGGCGCGCGAAGGGCGCCTCCACATCCTGGAGCGCATGCTGTCGACGCTCTCGGTCCCCCGTGAGGAAATCAGCAAATATGCGCCGCGCATCACCAGCATCAAGGTGAAGCCCGACCAGATCCGCATCGTCATCGGCCCGGGTGGCAAGACGATCAAGGGCATCGCCGAGCAGACGGGCTGCGCCGTCGACATTCAGGACGACGGCACGATCAACATTGCCGGCACCGATCCGGAAGCGGTCAGGAAGGCCATCGAGATCATCGAAGGCCTCACCGCCGAGCCGGAAGTGGGCAAGGTCTACAAGGGCACGGTCAAGCGCATCGTCGACTTCGGCGCGTTCGTGGAAATTCTGCCCAACAACGAAGCCTTGCTCCACGTCTCGGAAATCGATCACGTGCGCATCGAGCATCCGAGCGACGTGATGGCCGAAGGTGACGTCATCGAGGTCAAGGTCATCAGCGTCGAGCGCGATGGCAAGACCCGCCTCAGCCGGCGCGTGCTCCTGCCCGAGCCCGAAGGCGGCGTTCCGCCGCGTCCGGAGCGCAGTGATCGCGGTGATCGCGGCGACCGTGGGGACCGTGGTCCCCGGCGCGATCGCGACCGAGGTCCGCGCCGCGATGGCGGCCCACGCGGCGATCGCCCGCGCGGCGACCGGCCCCGTGACGACCGTCCGCGCGCTGACCGGCCCCGTGACGACCGTCCGCGCGAGGATCGGCCGCGTGAGGATCGGCCGCGTGAGGATCGGCCGCGTGAGGATCGGCCGCGTGACGACCAGCCGCGCGAGGATCGGCCGCGTGAGGATCGGCCCGCTGCAGCGGCAGCAGGGCCTCGGCCCGAGGGCGGCGACGACCGTCCGCGTTTGACCGAAGCCGAACGAGCCGAGGCGCGGGAGCGCCGTCGGCGCGAGCGGGCCGAGGCGCGGGACCGCACCGGCGGCGACGAGTAAGAGCGCCGTCCGGCGCTCGAAGGGGCCCAGGTTCAGCGCGAGGTCGCTGGCCCTGGGCTCGCTTGCGTCATCACGGGGGCGGCAAGGAGCTGATCCAGGCTTCCATGGCGGCCTGGCCGGCTGGATCCACGTCCTCGGTGCCGAGCGGGGGCATGGTCCACTCCGCCGTCTTGTCCATGAAGCGCTGATAGACGGCGCTGTCTGCGAACGATCCTGGCAAAACGCGCTTGGCGGCCGCCGGGTGCGCGCCGTCCGTCTTGACGATGTCGACGTCGACGAGGTTCTGATAGACGGAAAAGTCGCTCACGGGTCCATCGAGGTCGGCGACCTTGAGCCACATGTCCAGGCCGGTCTGAGCGTTGGCGGTGCCCGTCGGGTTATGGCAGTGCCCGCAGTTCGAGTGCAGATAGCCGAAGAACGCGACCTCTTCGTCGGTGCCCGGCACGGTGAAGGGCGCGGCGGGTGGCGCGGTGAGCAGCTCGTCGTCGATCAACGTCTGCAGCGTCCACTCCAGCGTGTCGGCCGCATCGGCAGGCTCGTGCGACAGCTGAATGGCCGAGAAGCCGAGGATCTTGTCCGGCTGCTGGCTGTGGCAGGTCATGCAGTTGTCGGCGTTCGGAATGTCGTGGGGCGTTCCCGAGGCGTTTTGTTGGCCGTTGGGCACGGCATCCGCCTCCAGCTGGTCCTCGCGCCACTGGTAGGCCACCGCCCGCCAGGCGCCGCTCGTTTGTTTTTCGAGCAGGCGAGTTTCGACGCGCACGTCGTCGCGAGAGAACTCCTTCCACAGCTTGGTCCCCGGCGGGAAGACCCAGAAGTCCATGTCGGTCGTGTCGATCTGCGTGTCCGGCGGCAGCTGGATCCAACGTTTCTTGGCCGCCGAGTCCGTCCACAAATGGAACGTCGGACTGTAGGTGTGGACGTCGTCGGCGAGCGTCACCATGTCCGCCTCGTAGAGGCCAGTGAGGGAGAGCTGGCAGGGCAGGCGCGTCGTGAGCGATCCCGCGTCACTCGGCTGGCTGCAGTCGACGCCCGCCGTGCCGCCGGCTGCCGTGCCCCCGGCCGCCTCCACGCCGCCCGAGGCACTGCCGCCCGAGTCACCGCCGCCGCTATCGGCGCCGCCCGAGGGCGCGCCGCCGCTGCCCACATTCCCCCCGCTCGCTACGCCGCCGCTGCCGCCGCCGGGCGTGCCCCCGCTGCCGCTCGGAGGCGTACTCGTCCCGCAGGCGGAGAACACTGCGGTGGACAGCACAGCGGCGCCGAGCAAGACGAGTCTCGGAGAGGTTCGCTCCAGAGTCGTGCGGCCGAAGGTGCGGAGCTTCATGCGGCGCTCAGCTTAGCAGGGCGGTACGAAAAGCGTTCTCCAAACTCTGCCGCGACCATGTACCGGGGCGCGAAAATTCCAAGATCACGTCGATCAAACTGACGAGTGACCTCGACAAATCTGGTCCATTCGCGAGCGCTCGTGACACGTCTCGCGAGTGACGTCTCACTGCAGAAAAAACCTGCTCTCATCGATCGTGCGTGCTCTTGTTCCAAACGCCGAGCGCGCTAAATAGGCCATATGCTGCCCGCCAAGAGAGCTTTCTTCGGTCTCCTCCTCGTTTCGCCCGTCGCCCTCGTCGCTGCGTCCATGGGCTGCAGTACGACGAGCAATGATCAAGGCACTGGCGGCAGCAGCAGCACCGGCGGCTCGCAATCAGGCACTGGCGGCAGCAGCAGCACCGGCGGCTCGCATTCGGGCACTGGCGGCGGGAACAACACCGGCGGCTCGCAATCAGGCACCGGCGGCGGGAACAACACCGGCGGTAGCGATCCAGGCACGGGCGGCTCGTCCAGTGGCGGGGGAGTGGTGCCGGGAACGGCTGGGTACGACTGCAGCCCCCCGAGCGGTGCGGCTCCCGCGCTGCAGGCGACGGCCGTGGGCTCGGACATCAATGGCGCCATGCAGGTGGGTTACGAGCCCGACACCGCGGAAAATCGACTCTTCGTGCTCGAGGTGACGGGCGCGATCAAGATCATCGAGGACGGCCAGACGCTCGGGACGCCGTTCCTCGACTTCTCCGACAAGGTTGGCCACGCCAATTCCCCGGGCGCTGCCGGTGACGAGCGCGGTGCCCTCGGCTTCGCCTTCCATCCGGACTACGCGACGAACGGTCTCTTCTACGTCCACTACAGTGACGTCGATAGCAACACTGGTGACTCCATCCTCGAGGAGTACAAAGTCAGCGACGATCCCAACGTCGCCGATGCGGCGAGCGCGCGCTTGGTCAAGAAGGTGACGCAGCCGAGCCACGGCGGTGCGACGTGCGGGCTTTGCAATCACAAGGGCGGGGCCATCGTGTTTGGCGCGGACGGCTTCCTGTATTGGGGCCTCGGTGACGGCGGCGGATCCAACGACACGGACGGCAACGCTCAGAACCTGGACGTCATGCTCGGCAAGATCCACCGCATCAACCCGGTAGCGAGCGGGAGCGACCCGTACACCACGCCACCCGGCAACATGGCGGGCGGCTTGCCCGAGATCTGGGATTACGGCATGCGCAATCCCTTCCGCTTCACGTTCGATGGCTGCACGGGCGACCTCTACATCGGAGACGTCGGGCAGGACACGCACGAAGAAATCGACATCGAGAAGGTCGGCGAAGGCAACAAGAACTACGGCTGGAACATCACCGAGGGCCTCGGTTGCCGCGGCACCACGACGGGCTGCGATCAGACCGGCATCACGCCGCCGGTGCTCGAGTACCCGCGCACCGACGGTAAGTCGGTCACGGGCGGCGCCGTCTATCGTGGTACCGCGATTCCGGGGCTGCGCGGGACGTACATCTACGCCGACTACAACGACAACAAGATCTGGTCGATCGTCTACGATCGTGATGCTGGCACGATCTCGGCCATCACCAGCCTGACTCAGGATCTGAACAACGTCACCAAGGTGGTCGGTATCCACAACGGACCCGACGGAGAGCTCTACTTGAGCTCCATCATGAGCGGCGTGTTCAAGCTCGAGTCTGCCGAGTAAGCCCGGCCGAGTAAGCCCGGCCGAGTAAGCCCGGCCGAGTAGTCCTCAGTGAGCTCGCAAGTCAGGCGATGACGGGCAGCGCGCGCCGCGGCAGCACTTCGTTGTGCGAGCCGGTGCGGTAACCGAGCAAATCGAGCGTGACGTAGGAAAAGCCGACGTCACGGCCGACGGCCGTCACCAGGCGGGCCACTTCTGGCTCGATCAAGCGGCTGAGCTCGGCCGGCTCCACCTCGATCCGCGCGAGTTCGCCGTGATCGCGGACCCGCACGCGAGACAAGCCGAGGTCCTGCAGCGCGCGCTCGAAACGCTCGATGCGCTCGAGCTTCTCGGGCGTGACGCGCGACCCGTACGGGATTCGACTGGCCAGGCACGCAGCGGCGGGCTTGGCCCAGATCTCGAGCCCGAGCTCCTGCGCCAGAGCCCGCACGTCACTCTTCCTGAGGCCGAGCTCGACCAAGGGCGAGCGCACCTCGGCCTCGGTTGCGGCCCGAAGCCCGGGGCGGTGGTCCCCGAGGTCGTCCTGGTTGGTGCCATTGAGCACGTGCTCCAGCCCGAGCTCCCGGCGCTTCTGCTCCGCAATGGCGTAGAGCTCCGTCTTACAGTGAAAGCAGCGGTCCGGGCCGTTGGCTACGTAGCCCGGACGCTCGAGCTCGTGGGAGAGCGCGATCTCGTGGCGCGCGCCAATGCGAGTCGCGATGCGGCGTGCCTCGTCGAGCTCGCGCGCGGGCAGGCTGGGGCTCACGGCGGTCAAGGCAACGGCCCGTGGGCCGAGGGCGCGATGAGCTGCCGCCAAGACGAGAGTCGAGTCGATTCCGCCCGAGAAGCAGACGAGGACCGATCCCAGGGTCTGCAGGTGCTGGTCGAGCTGGGTGAGGTGAGGCGAGGGCGACACGGTCGAGGCAGAGCATAGCATCTGCTAGGGTTCGCACTGCTCGGGAGACGTCATGCTGCTGCTCGGCCTGGGCCTTTTGGTCTTCCTCGGTGTCCACTGTCTGCCCATGCTGCCCGCGACGCGGGCGCGCCTCGCGACCGCGCTGGGTGAGAACCTCTACCGGGGCCTGTTCGCCCTGGTCAGCGCGGTCGGGCTGGTCCTGCTCGTCTGGGGCAAAGCAAAGGCGCCCTACGTGCCCGTGCTGTCGCCCCCACCATTCGGTCGCAGCGCGACCTTCGTCCTTTTGGCGGGGACTGCCGTGGCGTTTGCGGCCATGTACCTGCCGACCAACCTCAAGCGCGTCACCGCGCATCCCATGCTTTGGGGCACAGCCTTCTGGGCGCTCGGACATCTCTTGTCCAACGGCGACTTGGCCGCGCTCCTCTTGTTCGGCTCGTTTCTGATCTTCGCGTTCGTCGACATGGCGTCGGCCAACCGGCGTGGAGCGCGTCCGTCGGCCCGGCGCCTGCCGCTGTGGCGGGATCTCGTGGTCCTGCTGGTCGCCATCGCCCTCTACGGCGCCGCTCTCTACGGTCATCCGCATTTCGCGGGCGTGCGCCTCGTCGGGACTGTTGCTCCGAGCGGCGCAAGCTCTTGCCCTGGGTGCGCCTAGCGTTCTCGGCTCGCCAGCCGCACTTTGTCCCCCATGACGCTCCGTAGTGTATCTCAGGTCATCCCAGCGGTTCGCACGCTCGAAGGCGGCGGCTTTCCCGTGCGGCGGCCGTTTCCCACCGGCAGCTTGCCCCTGGTCGATCCGTTCCTCCTCTTGGACGAAATGGGCCCCGTCGACTGGGAGCCCGGCGAGGCGATGGGAGCACCGGATCATCCGCACCGCGGCTTCGAGACGGTCACCTACCTGCTCGCTGGGGCCGTGCAGCACAAGGATTCGCACGGCCACGTGGGCAGGATGGGCCCGGGCGATGTGCAGTGGATGACGGCCGGAGCCGGCGTGGTCCACTCGGAAATGCCGACGCGCGAGTTTCGGGCCGAGGGTGGCCGCTCGCACGGCTTTCAGCTGTGGGTGAACCTGCCCCAGGACAAGAAGATGATGCCGCCGCGCTATCAGGAGATCAGCGCCGCACAGAGTCCGGTCGTCACCTCCGAAGACGGCCTGGCGAAGGTACGAGTCATCGCCGGCGAGGCGCTCGGCGCACGCGCCACGCTGAAGACCGAAATCCCCATCGTGTATTTGCACGTCTCGCTTCAGCCTTGGGGAAAGCTATCGCAGCCCGTTTCGCCCGAGCTCGCGAGCATGGCCTACCTGTTCGAAGGCTCCGCCCGCTTCGGCGAGGGCAGCGCGGCAGCGCGCGATGGCAGCGAGGGCGACCTCGGGATCTTCGCGAACGACGGTGACACGGTCGAGCTCACGGCAGGTCACCTGGGGGCGGAGATCCTGCTCTTGGCCGGTCAGCCCCTGCGTGAGCCGGTCGCACGCTACGGCCCCTTCGTCATGAATACGTCCGAAGAGATTCGGCAGGCCGTCGCCGACTATCAATCGGGCCAGTTCGGGCGCATCCCGGCGACGTTGGTCTGACGGCGGGCCGATCCGTTGACCCTCGGCGTCGCCGCGGCCACGATGCGTTCGCGATGTGGAAGTGGATTGGGCTCGGGCTGGTCGGTGTCTTGGCGATTCTCGCCGTCGTGGTGGCGGTGCAGCCGGGTGAGTTCGAGGTGAAGCGCTCGCTCGTGATGCAGGCGCCGCCCGCCGCGGTGTTCGACCAAGTGCAGGACTTCCGTAACTGGAGCCATTGGTCGCCGTGGGAGAAGATGGATTCCTCGATGCAGAAGCATTTCTCGGGCCCGCCGAGTGGAGTCGGCACGAGCTACCACTGGGTCGGTAACGATCAGGTGGGTGAGGGCAAGATGACGATCACCCGCGCCGACGCGCCGAGCCGCATCGACATCGAGCTCGTGTTCGTCGAGCCGTGGCAAGCCACGAATCCGACGGCCTTCACCTTCGCGCCAGAAGGGTCTGGCACGCGCGTGACCTGGAGCATGAAGGGCAAGAGCAACTTCGTGGGCAAAGCGTTCCATCTGGTGATGGACATGGACAAGGTCGTCGGCGCCGACTTCGAAAAAGGCCTGGCATCGCTGTCGCATGCTGCCTCAGTCGGCCAGGCTCACTGAATATGTTCAGCTCGGTGAGGAACTTTAGCTCCCCTCCCCGGTGAACGGGGGAGGAGGTGAGATGGCGCATCGATGGCCTTGTCTCGCCAAACCCTCACGTTGCTCACAGTGCTGCTCGCCGCGGCCTGCAGTACCTCCAGCCCGCCACCTCTCGGAAGCGGCGGACAGACGGGCGCGGGCGGCGCGAGCGGTGGTCTGACAGGGTCGGGCGGCGCTCCAGCCAGCGGAGGCGCCGCAACGGGCGGCCAGTCGAGCGGCGGATCGGACGCGGGCGGCGGACCACCGGCGACGGGGGGAACGGCGTCAGGCGGAGGCACGGGCGCGGGCGGTGCGAGCTCGGGTGGGACGACCGGCGGGGGCGGCAGTGGTGGCACGGCCAGTGGCGGTGCAGGCAGCGGCGGGGGCAGCGGCTTTTCTCCGTGTCCACCCGCGGGCTCACCCTGCGTGATCCTACCGCTCGGTGATTCCATCACCGAGGGCTACGCGTCGTCCGGCGGGGGGTATCGGGTGGAGCTCTTCCACCAGGCGCTCCAGGGCGACAAGGACATCACGTTCGTAGGCTCGGCCAGCCCGAACGGACCGAACATGGTCGACGGCACGCCGTTCCCCCGCAATCACGAGGGTCACGGCGGCTACACGATCGACACGGACTCTGGGCATTCGGGCATTTCGGGCTCCATCACCGACAGCGCTCTGAGCGACTTTTCGCCCGACATCGTGCTCTTGATGATCGGAACCAACGACATCAACGGCAACGTCGACATCGGAAATGCACCCACGCGCCTGTCGAACCTGATCGATGACATCGTGGCGGGCGCCCCGGACGCGCTCGTCGTCGTCGCATCGGTCATTCCGGTGAAGAATAATAGCGGCACCAACGCCAACGTCGTGACGTACAACACGGGTGTGGCAGATGTCGTGAGCGATCACGCCGCCGCTGGCGAACACGTCGTCTTCGTCGACAACTACGCCGCCATCCACGACGTGGCCAACTGGGAGTCGGCCGTCATGGCCGACAACCTGCACCCGAACGACGCCGGCTACGCCGTTTTGGGCCAGACCTTCTACGCGGCGATCCAGGGCTTCTTGCCTTGATTTACGTTCGAGCGCAGCTATGTGCTGTGCCGCAATGGACACGATCACACTCAGCTACTTCGATGCGCCAACCAGTCGCGGCGAAGAGTGTCGCTTGGCGCTGACGCTGGCGGGCGTCGATTTCCACGATGACCGCATCAAGTCCGCCGATTGGCCAGCACGCAAAGCGAAGACTCCGTTCGGTTCGGTCCCCGTCTTGACCGTCGCCGGCCGGGAGCTGGCGCAGTCCAATGCGATCTTGCGCTACGTCGCCCGCGAGTACGGGCTCGAGTCCAAGGACCCCTGGCAGCGCGCCCAGGAAGACGCCGTGCTGGAGTCGGCGGAAGAGATCCGCATGACCATCTGGCAGGCTCTTCGCGCCGGCAGCACCGTCGAAGAGAAGAAGGCGGCCCGGGGGGCGCTCGCCGAGGGGCCGATTCCGCACTGGGGAGCTTCCGTGGAGACTCTGATCCAGGGGCCGTTCTTTTCGGGGGAGACGATCGGCGTCGCGGATCTCAAGCTCTTCATGATCGTCACCTGGGTCTCGAGCGGGGTCATCGACCATCTGCCCGTGAATCTGCTGGCTGACTGTCCCAAGCTCGTGCGCCTCCACGCCGCAGTTGGGGAGCATCCCCAAGTGAAGGCCTTTCGCGCTCGCTACGCTGCGAAGTAACTGAAATGACTTGGCTAATTCGAGCGTCTGGAAGTTGTTTGTCCTAGCTCGAGGGCCACGTGCCTGCCATCTGTTCAGGTAGATGCTAACCTGTTCAGTATGGCACTCCCCGCTCACGTTCTGGAACGTTTGCCGGCCCGACTGCGTCAAAATGGCCTTCTGACGACCGGGGACCAGCTCTCCGCGGCGCGGAGCCTGGGCGCCCGGCCTGAGGGCCGCCCTCGATCGGAAGCCCAGCCGGACCCGTGGGGCGAGATGCTCTTGTCCGGGGAGTGGCCCGAGGGCGTGGTGAGCGAGCTCGCGCTCGGGGGCGGCTGGGCAGGCGGGACGAGCCTCGCGCTCGCTGCTTGTCGCCACGTGCAGGAGGCAGGAGTGCTCTTTTCGCCGGAGCCCTCGTGGTGCGCCTTCGTGGATCCATCGCGCTCGCTCTATGCCCCGGGCGTCGTGCGGGCAGGCGTCCGGCTCTCGCATTTGCTCGTCGTGCGCCCCAAAGTCGAGGATCTCGCCCGCGTCACTTTGCGCCTGGTCGAATCACGGAGCTTGCCGCTGGTGGTCGTCGATCTGGTGGGCACACCGACGAGCCCGCTGGATGTTCCGCTCGGGCCGTGGGGCAGGGTGGTGCAGCGCTTGTCGCGCGCGCTCGAGGGGACCCCAAGTCGCGTCCTCTTGTTGACGGATCAAGGCGCACCGCGACCCTTGCCGCTCCGGGTCGGCCTACGTGTCGAGCTCGTGCGACCGGCTCCGGCCGAGCTCGCTTATCGTGTCACGCGGACCCGGGAAGGGCTGCGTCGGGGCGATGTTGGCTCGGAGGGCGCCGCGCTCGAGTTGGCCGAGGCGGGCCGCTTGCCGGCGATGCGGGTCAGCCATGTCGCCTGACTCGATCTCCTCGGGCGATGCTTCCTCGAGCAATGCTTCCTCGGGCGATGCCCCCCGCCGCATTTTGGCTGTGGTCTTGCCGGACATTTTCTTGGTAGCGGCTGGAGTACGGACGCTGGTCCCCGCGCCGAGAGGCGCCGCGTCGAAGCGGGCGAGGGCGCGGCACTCTCCCTCTCGCGAGCCCCAACCACCCTCGCCCCGTCCACCACTCCGTCTTCCGCAAGCCGTGGTGCTCTTGCCGCCCGGACGCGAGCAGGTCGAGCC
>Ga0164309_10000564_pt1 | contig 20090 bp, 16 predicted proteins | sample Whisoiple_247_MG_FD_109984 | JGI IMG/M metagenome (GOLD analysis project Ga0164309, IMG submission 109984) | Soil microbial communities amended with fresh organic matter from upstate New York, USA - Whitman soil sample_247_MG | ecosystem: Environmental > Terrestrial > Soil > Unclassified >...
ATCGCCGACGACGTCGCCGCGGGCCGACTGCGAGCGAGCGCGGTGTCGGAGAAGCTCATCCAGCGACGGCTGTACATCCCCGATATGCCGGACGTCGACCTCTTCGTGCGCTCGAGCGGCGAGCAGCGCACGTCGAACTTCCTGCTGTGGGAGTCGGCGTACGCCGAGTTCGTCTTCCTCGACACGCTGTGGCCGGACTTCAGCCGCGCCGACCTGTGGCGGGCGATCGACCTCTACCTCGATCGCGACCGCCGATTCGGCGGAGCGGTCGACACGCCGGAGATCCCGGCGCTCTGAGGGCACCCCTCATCCCGCCCGGATGAGTGCAGGTGGCCGCCGAGCGTTGACAGCCGCGGAGGGCCGCCGGTAGACCCGAGGGCGTACCGTCTCGGACCCTCGCCACGGGAACTCCGACGACCACACCGACGAGGGGGCTTTCCGATGCTGCACCACCGCGAGAACATCCGCGACGAGATCCTCGACGAGGTCTTCGCCTCGACCGACCTCTCGATCGCCATGCCGAAGTACCGCATGCCCGAGAAGGAGCATCTCGCCCGTCACGCCTATCAGGTGGTGTCGGACGAGCTCATGCTCGACGGCAACTCCCGCCAGAACCTCGCGACGTTCTGCCAGACCTGGCTCGAACCCGAAGTCCGCCTGCTCATGGCCGAGTCGCTCGACAAGAACATGGTCGACAAGGACGAGTACCCGCAGACGGCGGCCATCGAGGAGCGCTGCGTGCACATCCTCGCCGATCTGTGGAACTCGCCCGACGCCGCCAACACGCTCGGCACGTCGACGACGGGCTCCAGCGAGGCGGCCATGCTCGGCGGCATGGCGCTGCTGTGGAACTGGCGCGCGCGCCGGCGCGCGGCAGGTCAGCCGACCGACAAGCCGAATCTCATCACGGGGCCGGTGCAGGTGTGCTGGCACAAGTTCGCGCGCTACTGGGACGTGGAGCTGCGCGAGATCCCCATGGAGGGGGATCGCTTCCTCATGACTCCCGAGGAGGTCCTGACGCGCGTCGACGAGAACACGATCGGCGTCGTACCGACCCTCGGGGTGACGTTCACGGGCGGCTACGAGCCCGTGCAGGCGGTGAGCGGGGCGCTCGACCGGCTGCAGGCGGAGAAGGGACTCGACATCCCGATCCACGTCGACGGCGCCAGCGGCGGCTTCCTCGCCCCGTTCACGGCGCCCGACATCGTGTGGGACTTCCGGCTGCCACGCGTGAAGTCGATCAACACGTCGGGCCACAAGTTCGGGCTCGCCCCGCTCGGGGTCGGCTGGATCGTGTGGCGCGATGCCGCCGACCTTCCCGAGGAGCTCGTCTTCGACGTCAACTATCTCGGCGGCAACATGCCGACGTTCGCGCTGAACTTCTCGCGCCCGGGCGGCCAGATCGTCGCCCAGTACTACAACTTCCTCCGTCTCGGGCGCGAGGGGTATCGCAAGGTGCACCAGTCCTGTTACGACACCGCGATGTGGCTCGCCGACCAGATCGCCGGGCTGGGCCACTTCGAGATCATCAATGCCGGCCGGCCCGAGGAGGGCATCCCGGCCGTGTCGTGGAAGCTCACCGACGGCGTCGGCCACGGATTCACACTGTTCGACCTCGCCGACCGGCTCCGCGCCCGCGGGTGGCAGGTGCCCGCCTACACGATGCCGCCGAATCGCGAGGATCTCCCGATCCAGCGCATCCTGGTGCGTGCGGGCTTCGGGCGCGACGAGGCATCCCTCCTCATGGACGACTACCGCGATGCGATCGTCCACTTCGACAAGCACCCCATCACGGTGCCCATGAGCGAAGAGGAGGCGGGGTCCTTCCACCACTGATGGCACGCACGACCCGCCTGCGCCGCGAGGCCTGGGGCTTCATGATCGGATCGGCGTGCTTCGCCGTGGGCGCGATACCCGCCTACGCGGACGCCGTCGGCGTCGTGTGGGGATCGGCCACGTTCTTCGTCGGCTCGATCTTCTTCACCCTGGCGGCGTTCATCCAGCTCGCGCTGAGCGGACGGCGTCCGCCCGACAACCCGCTTCACGGGGCGGATGCCGCGGACTGGTGGGCCGCCGCCATCCAGTTCGTCGGCACGATCCTGTTCAACCTCAGCACCGTCGCGGTCCTGATCCAGGCGGCGGCATCGCCCGCGCATGAGCTCACCGGGTGGCGGCCCGATGCCTGGGGCTCGATCGCCTTCCTCGTCTCGAGCACGTTCGCCCTCGTCGCCGCGTACCGCAGCGGGGAGCTCTGGGACCCGCTCGCCCGCACGTGGCACGGCACGATCCTCAATCTCGTCGGCTCGATCGCCTTCGGCTTCTCGGCGCTCGGGGCCTACGTCCTCCCGGCGACCGGCGATCCCCGCAATCTGGAGTGGGCGAACCTCGGCACCTTCCTCGGTGCCGTGTGCTTCTTCGTCGCTGCGGCGCTGGCGAAGCGGAATATCGCGCCCGCCCCCGCGCGTTGGACCTGACGTGACCGAAGCGATCAAGATCGACGTCTGGAGCGACATCGCCTGCCCGTGGTGCTACATCGGCAAGCGCAACCTCGAGAACGGGCTGGCCGCGGCATCCGCCGACGAAGACGCACCCGTCGTGGAGGTGACGTACCACTCCTTCGAGCTCTCGCCCGACACGCCCGTCGACTTCGAGGGCGGCGAAGCCGACTACCTCGCCCGCCACAAGGGGATCTCGCCGGAGCAGGCGAGCAGCATGCTCGAGCGCGTCACCGGCGTCGCCGCCGACGCGGGCCTGGAGTACCGCTTCGATCTCCTCAAGCACACGAACACCGTCAAGGCGCACGAGCTGCTGCACTTCGCGAAGGAGCAGGGCCGCCAGCTCGAGCTCGCCGAGCGGCTCATGTCGGCGTACTTCACCGAGGGCCGCCACCTCGGCCGGGAGGACGAGCTCGTCGCCCTCGCCGCCGACGCGGGCCTCGACGCCGATGCGGCGCGCGGCGCGCTGCAGAGCGGCCGCTACCTCGCAGCCGTCCGCGCCGACCAGGCGCAGGCAGCGGCCTACGGCATCAACGGCGTGCCGTTCTTCGTCGTCGACGGCAAGTACGGCGTCTCGGGCGCGCAGCCCGCCGAGGCGTTCACGCAGATCGCCCGCCAGGTGTGGGCCGAGCACCGCGAGGCCGACGAGGCGGCGGCCTGATCGGCAGCCCTCCTCGCTAGGCGGGGAGGTTCTCCTCGATCACGCGCACGATGGCGGGGTCGTCGGGCTTCACGTTCGGACGGAACCGGTGCATCGCGCCGTCGGGCGTCAGCACGAACTTCTCGAAGTTCCACAGCACGGGGCCGCGCTTGCCCTCGGCATCCTTCGTCCGCTTGAGCGCCTTGTAAAGCGGCGCCGCCTTGCCGCCGTTGACCTTGACCTTGTCGAGGACGGGGAAGGAGACGCCCCACGTGACCGAGCAGTACTCGAGGATCTCGTCCATCGACCCCGGCTCCTGACCGGCGAACTGGTTGCACGGGAATCCGAGCACCGTGAAGCCCCGGTCGGCGTAGGCCCGCTGCAGCTCCTCGAGCTGCTCGTACTGGGGCGTGAGGCCGCACTTCGAGGCGACGTTGACCACGAGGAGCACTTTGTCGCCGTAGTCGGCGAGCGTCTTGGTCTCGCCTTCTGCGGTCTGGAACGGGATGTCGCGGAGCGAGACGTCGACGGCCTGAGTCATGTTCACAGGCTAAGCGACCCTGTCAGGGAGAGGCACGGTTTCGTCTGGGAGAATGGAGGGATGACGACCGCCCTCGCTCCGGCCCGCGCGCTTCGCATCGGGCCCATCGAGCTCGATGCGCCCGTCGTGCTCGCTCCCATGGCCGGCATCACGAACACCGCCTTCCGCAGACTGTGCCGCGAGTACGGCGCCGGGCTCTACGTGAGCGAGATGATCACGTCGCGCGCCCTCGTCGAGCGCAATGCCACGACGATGCGCCTCATCACGCACCACGAATCCGAGACGCCGCGGTCCATCCAGCTCTACGGCGTCGACCCCAAGACGGTCGCCGAGGCGGTGCGGATCCTCGTGGCCGAAGACCGGGCCGATCACATCGATCTGAACTTCGGATGCCCCGTCCCCAAGGTCACCCGCAAGGGCGGCGGCGCGGCGCTCCCGTGGAAGCGCGAGCTCTTCCGCGACATCGTCACCGGCGCCGTCCGCGCCGCGGGCGACATCCCGCTGACGATCAAGATGCGCAAGGGCATCGACTCCGACCACCTCACCTACCTCGAGGCCGGACGCATCGGCGAGGACGCCGGCGTCGCCTCGATCGCCCTGCACGCCCGCACGGCGGCCGAGTTCTACTCGGGCCAGGCGGACTGGTCGGCGATCACGAAGCTCAAAGAGACGGTCACGAGCGTGCCCGTCCTCGGCAACGGCGACATCTGGTCGGCCGACGACGCGGTGCGCATGATGGCAGAAACCGGCTGCGACGGCGTCGTCGTGGGGCGCGGATGCCTCGGCCGCCCGTGGCTCTTCGGCGACCTCGCCCGCGCCCTCGGGTCGCCCGGCGCCGCGGTGGGCGAGCCCGTCGACGCGACGCTCGGCTTCGTCGCCACCGCGTTCCGCCGTCACGCGGAGCTGCTGACCGAGTTCTTCGAGGACGAGGACCGCGGCTGCCGCGACATCCGCAAGCACGTCGCCTGGTACTTCAAGGGCTACCCCGTCGGGGGCGACACGCGCGCACGGCTCGCGACCGTCTCGAGCCTCGCCGAGATCGACGAGCTCCTCGCGACCCTCGACCTGGAGGCGCCGTACCCCGGCGAGGCGGCGGAGGGCCAGCGCGGCCGGGCCGGAAGCCCGAAGCGCCCGGCCCTGCCCGACGGCTGGCTCGACTCGCGGGAGCTCGGTGCCGAGGCATCCTGCGCCCTCGCCGAAGCGGAACTCGACCACAGTGGCGGCTGACGGCGCGCTGTCCGCTGCCGCGACGGGGGCGGTCGTCGCCTCCGAGCGGCCGGCAGGCTACGACGACACGGATGCCGCGCGATTCCACCCCGAGCGCCACCGGTCGCAACGCGACGACTTCGCCCGCGACCGTGCGCGCGTGCTGCATTCGGCGGCGCTTCGCCGCCTGGCCGCCAAGACGCAGGTGCTCAGCCCCGCGAGCCCCGTCGACTTCGCGCGCAACCGGCTGACGCACTCGCTCGAGGTGGCGCAGGTGGGTCGCGAGCTCGCGACGGCGCTGCGGCTCGCGCCCGACGTCGTCGACACGGCGTGCCTCAGCCACGACCTCGGGCACCCGCCCTTCGGCCACAACGGCGAGCGAGCGCTCAACGAGTGGGCCGACGACGTCGGAGGGTTCGAGGGCAACGCGCAGACCCTCCGCATCCTCACGCGCCTGGAGCCGAAGGTCGTCGACGACGACGGGGTGGGCTTCGGACTCAACCTCACCCGCGCGAGCCTCGACGCGACCTGCAAGTACCCATGGACGGCGGAGCATCCGCTCCCCGATCCGGGCGGCCGCCTCAAGTTCGGCGTCTACCCCGACGACGAACCGGTCTTCCACTGGATGCGCCAGGACGCGCCGGGTCGCGTGCGCTGCATCGAGGCCGAGGTCATGGACCTCTCCGACGACATCGCGTATTCCGTCCACGACTTCGAGGACGCGATCGTCAACGGTTACCTCGACCCGGCGCGCCTCCTCGACACGCACGAGCACGAGGCGCTCCTGACCGCCATCCAGGCGTGGGTCGGATTCGACTTCGCCCGCGACGAGCTCGCCGACGCGCTCTACCGGCTCATGCGCATGCCGGAATGGATCCGCACGTTCGAGGGCACCCGCGCCGACCACGCGCGCCTCAAGAACCTCACTTCCGACCTCATCGGCCGCTTCGCCCGCGCCGCGACGACCGCGACGCGGGAGGCGTACGATCTGTCGGTGCTCACCCGGTATCGCGCCCACATGGTGGTGCCGCGTGTCGTCGAGGCCGAGATGGCGGTGCTCAAGGGCATCATCGGCGCGGTCGTGGTGTCGATGGAGGGCCGCAAGGAGCTCTACAAGGAGCAGCGCCGCGTTCTCAAGCGCCTCGCGACCGCGTTGTGGGAGCGCCCCGAGGCGCTCGACCGCATCTACGCCGAGGACTTCGCGATCGCCGAGACGGATGCCGCGCGCCGCCGCGTCGTCGTCGATCAGGTCGCGAGCCTGACCGACCAGCTCGCCATCTCGTGGCACGGACGCCTCGTCGGCGAGGTCGACGCGGCATCCATCGGCGTCTGGGCGCCCGGTTCGCCCACGCCCGCACGCCGCCTCTCGCGCGAGGACGCCTGATGGCAGGGCGGATCCGTCAGGCCGACGTCGACGAGGTCAAGTCCCGCACGAACATCGCCGACATCATCGGGGAGCGCGTCGCCCTGAAGTCCGCGGGCGTCGGCTCGCTCAAGGGGCTGTGCCCCTTCCACGACGAACGCAGCCCGAGCTTCAACGTGCGCCCGCAGGCCGGCTTCTACCACTGCTTCGGCTGCGGCGAATCGGGCGACGTCTACTCGTTCCTGCGCAACATCGACCACCTCTCGTTCACGGAGGCCGTCGAGCGCCTCGCGGGACGCATCGGGTACACCCTCCACTACGAGGACGGGGGTGCTGCCCCCGAGACCTCCGGGCGCGCCCGCCTGTACGCCGCCAATGCGGCCGCCGCAGAGTTCTTCCGCGCACAGCTCGCGACCCCGGAGGCCGACATCGCGAGGCGGTTCCTGGGGGAGCGCGGGTTCGACGCCGGCGCGGCCGCGCACTTCGGCGTCGGCTTCGCCCCGAAGGGATGGTCGGGAATGCTCGACGCCCTCACCGGGCAGGGCTTCTCGCGCGACGACCTGATGGCGGCGGGCCTCGTGTCGCAGGGACAGCGCGGCGTCTACGACCGCTTCCGCGGGCGCGTCGTGTGGCCGATCCGCGATGTCACCGGTCAGGTGCTGGGCTTCGGCGCACGACGGCTCTTCGACGACGACAACGGCCCGAAGTACCTCAACACGCCCGAGACGACGATCTACAAGAAGGCGCAGGTGCTGTACGGCCTCGATCTCGCCAAGCGCGAGATCAGCCGCAGCCATCGCGTCGTCGTGGTCGAGGGCTACACCGACGTCATGGCGTGCCATCTCGCGGGCGTCACGACGGCCATCGCGACCTGCGGCACGGCGTTCGGCTCCGACCACATCACGGTGCTCCGGCGCGTCATGGGCGATGATGCGGCCGCCGGCGAGGTCGTCTTCACGTTCGACCCCGACGCGGCGGGGCAGAAGGCAGCGCTGCGCGCCTTCGCCGACGCCAAGCGGTTCAACGCCCAGACCTATGTCGCCGTGGGTCCCGAGGGCCTCGACCCGTGCGACCTGCGTCTGCGCCGCGGCGACGGCGCCGTACGCTCCCTCGTCGACACGAAGTCGCCCATGGTCGAGTTCGTGCTCGACCAGCGCATCTCGGGCTTCGACCTCGCGAGCGTCGAGGGCCGCGTCGGCGCTCTCCGTGCCGCGGCGCCGGTCGTCGCGGAGCTTCGTGACCCGCTGCTGCAGCCCGAATACGTCCGGGTGCTCGCCCGCCGGCTCGGCATGGACACCGAAGACGTCCGGCGCGAGGTGGAGCGCGCCGGCCGCGCCGGGGAGCGCGGTCCCGCGCGGCCCGCACCCGATCGGCCGCCGGAGGAGGGGACGGATGCCGCGCCCTTCGTCCGCGTGACGCTCGCGTCGCTCCCGCGCACGGCCGACGTCGCCGTCGAGCGCGACGCCCTCATGGGGCTCCTCCAGTTCGGGCACCGCCTCGACCCGCAGCTGCGCGAGCGCGCGTTCGCGCTGCCGTTCCGCCACCCCGCCCTCGAGGCGGTCCGCGCGAGCGTCGCGCCCGACGCCGCGGTGGATCGTCCGGGCTGGGCGGCCGAGGCGATCGGCGCGGTGCGGGAGCCCTTCCGCTCGCTCGCGGCCGAGCTCCTCACGGCGGACTTCCCGGCGCTCACCGACGACGAGGCGGTGGCCTCGGCATCCTCTCTCTGCCGCAGGCTCATCCAGCGGTCGCTGGATCGCGAGAAGGCGGAGCTGCTCGGGGCGATCCAGCGCGTGCCGGCCGACTCCGAGGAGGGCCGCACGATCCGCCTGCGACTGCGGGAGCTCGACATGACCCGGCAGCAGCTCACCGCCGACGCGTAGGGGGGCAGGGCGCCTCGGCCCCGCCCTGTCAAGATCGTTGGCGCCACGCAGCCGCGCAGGGCAGGATGTGACCATGCCCCGCCGCCGTGACGCCGACGTCGCCATCCGTGCGACCGATCTCTCGCTGGCGCGGTCGACGCGCGGGGCGGCCGACGTGCGCGTCGTCGACGGGGCCTCGTTCGTGCTGCATCACGCCGGCACGCTCGCGATCATGGGCCCGACCGGGGCCGGCAAGTCGAGCCTCGCGGCGATGCTCGCCGGAATCGAGACGCCGGGTCTCGCCGTCGTCGGCGGCGACGCGTGGGTCGAGGGCATCCCGGTGCGCCATCCCGGCAGGTCGCGGCGCGAGTGGACGTACTTCACCGGCTATCTCGCGCAGTCCGCGGGCGCTCGGCTCCCGGCACGGATGACGGTGGCCGATGTCATCGGCGAACCCATCACGAGCCGCGACCGGCGGGTCAACCAGCGCGCACTCGCGGTGCGGGTCGCAACGCTCCTCGACGAGCTGCTGCTGCCGCTCGGCGCGGCGGCGAAGTACCCCTACGAGCTGAGCGCGGGGATGCGCCAGCGGGTCGCCTTCGCCCGCGCGCTCGTGCTCGGGCCCCGCGTCTTCGTGGGCGACGAGCCCTTCGCCAATCTGGATGTCGAGGCGCGCCGCGCGGCTCGTGACGCGATCCTCCGGCGCCGCGCCCGCGGGATGTCGGCGCTCCTGGTGACGAACGAGGCGGAGGTCGTCAAAGACCTCTCGGCCGACGTGCTGGTGCTTCGTGGCGGTCACACCGTGGCGTACGGCCGGGGGACCGATCATCTGCTGTGGACGCCCAGCTCGGACGCGGATCATCGTCTCGTCGCGTCGTGAGCACCCCGTTTGCTTTGCTAATATGGTGTGGTTGCCCGCGCGAGAGTGCGGCACATTCCTCCATAGCTCAATTGGCAGAGCAATCGGCTGTTAACCGATAGGTTCTTGGTTCGAGTCCAAGTGGGGGAGCGAAAGCCTCGGGGCTCCACCCCCGGGGCTTTCTTCATTTCCGGAGCCCGTGCATCCGCGAAGTCCCGGGCCGGTCGCACGAGCCCGGCAACCGCCCGCATTCGCGGACGGTCAGCACTCGTAGGCGGCTTCCGGCGCGTCGACGATGGCCAGGACGCGGTCGAGGTTGGTGAGCCGCAGCACCGACACCACCTGGGCCGACGGTCGCGCGAGCCGCAGATCGCCCTCGGCGTGCCGGGCGGCCTTGAGACAGCCGACGAGCGCCCCGAGTCCCGACGAGTCCATGAACGCGACGTCGGACAGGTCGACGACGAGACGCGTGCGGCCGGCCGCGAGGGCGTCGGCGACGATCGAACGCAAGCCGGGGGCACTGACCATGTCGAGTCGTCCCGCCGCGCGGATCAGCGACACGTCGCCGGTGAGCTCCTCAACCTCGAACGGCATCGACCGCCTCCTTCTCCTCGTCGGGATCGGGTTCGAAGCCGCGATAGCCGACGGCCTGGAAGAGCACGCTCAGGATGACGAGGTCGAACACCGCCCACCCGATGTTCACGATCGTCCCCACCGGATCCGCCCCGTTGAAGATCAGGTGCACCACGCCGATCACGGTCGCGATGACGAGGAGGCCCATCACGATCAGCTGCGTGCGGATGAGATGCCACTGCGGCCCGGTCGTCTGCGGCCGGGTCTTGGGCGTCACCGCGAAGCCGAGCGGGATCCGCAGCACGACGTTCTCGAACGCCGTCGTGCACGCTTTGATCCACACGGGGAACAGCGCGAGGCTGTACTGCTGGCCCCGCCACGTCGGCGTGCCTCTCGCGGCGACCGCGAAGAGCACCTGGTTGACGAGCATGAACGGGATGAAGCGGACGAAGAAGTCGAACGCGTTCGTCGCGACGGGAAGGATGCCGAGCACGAGGAAGATGATCGGCGCGGCGATGTAGACGACCGACGCGAACCCGCTCAGGTAGCTCCACATCGTCGCGAAGTACATCAGCCGCTGAGGGAGCGAGAGCGCCCTCTGCACGAGCGGGTTCTCGCGCAGGAAGACCTGCATCGTGCCCTGCGCCCACCGCAGTCGCTGCGTGAGCATCGTCCCGAGGTCCTCGGGCGCGAGGCCGTCGGCGAGGAGCTCGTGGTGATAGACGCTCTTCCATCCCAGGCCATGCAGCCGCATGCAGGTCGCCATGTCCTCGGTGACCGAGATCGTGGCCAGCGGCATGACCGGCTGAGCCTCGCCCGGCCGGTCGACGGCGATCGTCTGGAGAACGGCCTGCACCGACTCCAGCGCATTGAGCGGCGAGAGCTGCTTGCCCGACAGCGCTGTGACGATGTCTTCGACCTCGAGCTGGGCCGCATCGCTCTGATCGCCGCCGCGCAGCCGCGCGAGCTCCCTGATCTCCGCGAGATCGTCCTCGATCCCCGCGACGTCGGACGCCACGAGCGAGAAGCTCGCCGCGTCGACGCGCCGGTGCAGGTCGTAGGTGATGGCGGCGACCGACTCGCCCGCCGAGAGCTCGGTGCGTGCCTGCGAGATGGCGGCCGCGACGTCGTCGAGGGCGGCGCGCACGGCGGCGTCTCGCGCCGCGGGGTGCGACATCGACTTCGACACGGCGCGCGCCGCAGCACGCAACGCGCTGGCGAGCCTCTTGTCGAGGTCGCGGACGTATCCGACGATGCCGAGTTGCATGAGCGCCTCGCGACGGAGCGCCGCGTTCGAGCCGCAGAAGAACGCGGCGTTCCACCCGTCCTTGCCCTGCTGGATCGGACCGTAGAACAGCGGCGCCTGGCTCCCGAGGGGGTCGCCCGTCGCGACGTTCGAGAAGACCTGGGGCGTCTGGACGAGCGCGACCTCCTCGTCGCGGAAGTACCCCAGCGTGTGCTCGAGGATCTCCGGACGGGGGATCTGATCGGCATCCAGGATCAGCACGAACTCCCCGGTCGTCTGCTCCAGGGCGTTGTTGAGGTTGCCCGCCTTCGCGTGCCGCGGCACGTCCTTGGTCCAGGCATCCGATCGCGTGATGTACCCGATCCCCGCCTCGGCGGCGGCCTGCCGCATCTCGGGGCGGTCGCCGTCGTCGAGGATCCACGTGCGGTGCCGGAACCTGACCGCCTCGGCGGCGATCGCGGTCGTCATGACCAGCTCGACGGGCTCGTTGTACGTCGTGATGAAGACGTCGACGGTCGCCGCCGGATCGGGCGGCGGGGGAGCCGGACGGCCCCGGGCACGCCACATCGTCATGCCGAAGAGCCCGACATCGATGAGGCTGTAGGTCTCGGCCACCACGAGCGGCACGGCGATCCACCACGCGCTCCAGTTCAGGGAGTCCAGCCACCGCCACGCGACGTAGTTGACGCCGAGCACGAGCGTGAGCACGACGATCACGCGGAGCAGCAGCATCCGCCCGGGCGAAGCCAGCGTGCTGCGGGTGTCGCCGTCAGAGCCCCGTCGCCGGCTCATCGCGGGACCACCGAGAAGAGGAACCGGGTCTTCACCATGATCCACAGGATGGCGAGGACAACGACGTAGGCGAGCGTGTCGATGAGCACGTTCCCTTCGTTGAGACCGGGCACGTTGGCGATCAGCAGCACGAAGAACACGTGCATGACGAAGACGTACAGCGTGGCCTGGCCGAGCGGCAGGAGGAACCAGCCCAGCACCTTGTTGACGGGCTGCCACAGGACGCTGAGGAGCGCGTACGCCGTGATCGTGACGAGGAACACGTTGACGAGCCGCCCCGGGTCGAGGGTCGTGCGCTCGAACAGCGTGGAGTACAGCGCCGCGAAGTCGTTGGCGGGGATGATCCCGAGCCGCACGTCGTACGAGCTCGAAAGGTACGGGTTGTTCCAGGAGAAGAGCGCGAGCACGGCTGTGGCGATGACGCAGACGCCCAGGACGACCGAGCCGAACCGCGTCGAGAACCACTGCAGGATCTCGCGGCGGTGGAACCCGGCGACGGTCCCCGTGACGAACAGGACCTGCCACGTGAGAAGCGGGAACGAGTCCTCGAACTGCGAAGGCAGCAGGCGCGTCGACACGAACCGCTCCAGCACGTACACGCCCCAGCTCACGGCCAGCACGAGAGCCCACCGCCGGCGCGAGAGCGCCCAGAGGATCAGCGGCGAGAGCGCGAGCATGATGACGTAGAGCCCCAGGACGTTGACCTGCCACGGCCCGAGTCGCAGGAGCGCGAGGTCGATCACGATGGAGGGGTCGACGGGGTAGCCGAGCACCGTGTCGAAGTTCGTGTAGAGCTCGTACACGCGGCCCGTGGCGTCACTGCCGGCACCGCCGGTTCCCTGGTCGACGAAGGTCGTGACGGGCAGCGCGTTCACGAGCGGGATGAGGCTGACGGCGCCGACGATCAGCACCACGACGAGCGCGGTGACGTACAGCTTCCACGCGCGGCGTGTCGTGCGGATGGTGACCTCGCCGATGCCGCCTGCGACGAGCTTCGGCCGGTAGACCATCCCGAGCACCGCCCCCGAGAGCAGGACGAACAGCTCGGCGCCCGAGACGACGCCGATCGCCTCCTGCGTCGCGTTCTGGAGGAGCGAGGTGAGGGCGAGGTGGTTGACGACGACGAAGACGATCGCAAGGCCCCGCAGCAGATCGATCCGGAGGTCGCGGTTGGGCGGTCCGGAGTAGGAGAGCCGCGCGCCGCGCCCCCTGCCCAGTCCCCACACGACGAGTCCGGCGGTGGCGGCGAGCACGACGATGACGACAGCCCACGCCGCGGCGCCGGAGAGGGTCAGGCCGCCCGCCGCGGCACCCGGTGTCACGCCGGACGGCTGATACACGGGCCCGAACACGAGTGCGCTCGTCTTCGCGTCGGCACGGAAGGCGGCAGCCGTTGACGGGGAGCCCGAGATGCTCCAGTCGAGCACGACTTCGCCGACGACGACTCGTCGCGACGAGGAGTCGCGCCACAGAGCGACGTCGATGAGAGGGTGGGAGTCGTCCGCGACGGCATCCATCATCTGGCGCCACCACTCGCGCTTGATCGCGAGAGCGCCGTCCCCGCCGCTCGCGGGGGCGTACAGCGCCGCCGTCTCGAGCATCATCGGGGTGTCCGTCGCCGCGGCGAACCGGCCGTAGAAGTCGAGATCGCCCGGTCCGGACAGGTCGGCCTCGAGTGCCCCTGCGCGCGGGAGGGTGTTCGTGGGCGCGCCGCCGCCGCTGTCGTCGTGATACACGGCGAGCCCCACCCAGTCGACGACCGCGTCGCCGGGGTAGTACGGCCCGTACGGATCGTCGCCGAAGGCGAGGCGGCCGTCGCCGTCGGTATCGAGGGCGGGGTCGGCGGTGGGTCGCGGATCGCGGAACGGGTACGTGTCGCCCGCGACCGGCGACCACACGAGCGCGGCGTCCGGGAGAGCGTCGCGCAGCGCCGCGGCGAAGACGCGGTATGCCGCGACGTACTCCTCCGGCCGTTGGCCCCACGAGACCCAGCTCGCGTTCATGTCGGGCGCGAACCGGACGTAGAACGGGATGCCTCGATCCCCCCGGCTCTGCGCGAGTGCGGCGACGACCTGCTCGGCGGCGGCCCGGTCGAAGCCGGCGAGGTCGCCGGAGGGCTGCAGTGTGACGACGGCGAGGGCGCCGGAGGCCTCGGTCTGGCGGAAGAACTCCCCGAGGTAGCGCTTCTCGATGTCACTCACCGGCATCCGCGTCGTGTGCTCGTGGACGGCCGGAACCAGCCCGAGCCGGTCGGACTCGAGCGCGGTCGTGTCGATGCTCCAGTCGAGCGTCGCGCCGAAGTACGCGCCCGACTCGGGTGACAGCGACGCGCTCCGAGGCGGGGGGAGATCGGCGGCGGCCTCCGACGCCGTTGCGCTCGGCGAGGGAAGCGGAGACGGTGAGGCCGCAGACGCGGGCGCCGCGATCGCGAGCGAGGCCGCGGTGAGCAGCAGCACCGCGAGCGCCTTCCGGAACCACGCGGGACCGACGAGGCGCGACGAGGTGTCCGGGACGGGACGGTCGCCCACGACACTCCTTCCGATGGCATGCGAGATGGGCATGGCACGCGACCGCGGCGTCGGGCCTGGACGTGCAGGAGCCTATCGGCGCGACGTCACCGAGCCCCTACGGCAATCGGAGAATGCAGTAGTGCCGAGGAATCGGCATCGGCACCCGGGCATCGCCCGGGCTCAGGCCTCGATGTCGTCGACGCCCGGCGTCCAGGACGCGCCGGGGCGCCCCCAGCCGCGCTTGCGGGCGATCTTCTGCGTCGTCTTCCAGTCGCTGTCGTCAAGACGGTCGATGTAGAGGATGCCGTCGAGGTGATCGAACTCGTGCTGCATGATGCGGGCGCGCCAGCCGTCGACCTCGATGCGGACGGGCAGCCCCTCCAGATCGATGCCCGTGACGAGCACCTGCTCGGATCGGCGGAGCGGGAACCGCTCGCCGGGGAACGAGAGGCACCCTTCCGACTCGTCGTCGGGGTCGGGTTCGCCCGGCACGAGGGGGCGCATCCACAGCTCGGGGTTGATGATGACCCCGCGCCACGGCTCGCCCTCGTCGTCGGGGTAGGAGTACGTGTAGATCCGCAGCGGAACCCCGACCTGCGGTGCCGCCAGGCCCACGCCGGGCGCGGCATCCATCGTCTCGAACATGTCCGCCACGAGCGTGCGGATGTCGTCGGTGATCTGCTCGACGGTCGAAGCCGGTGCGTGCAGAACGGGATCGCCCATGATGCGAATCGGGAGAACGGCCACGCCTTGAGCCTATCGAGGCATGGGTGCGGTTAGTGTCGGAGGGTGGTGTGGGCGGCGATGACTCTCGATGAGGTGACCGACGACCTCATCGGTTTCTTCCGCGATCCGGCCATCCTGATCGGCATCCCGCTGGCGCTCCTGGGCGCGGTCTTCATGTCGTTCGGCGCGCAGTACCAGCACCGCGGGGTCACGAAGGTCGAGCGGCTGAGCGGCTCGTCCGGCAAGGCGGGGCTGAGCGGCCGCCAGCTTCTGAGCCTCCTCAAGCGGCCCTCGTGGGTCGCGGGCACCGGGATGCTGGGCCTCGCGATCATCTGTCAGCTGAGCGCTCTCGCCTTCGCGCCCCTCATCATCGTCCAGCCGATCGGCGCCATCTCGCTGGTCATCACGACGCTGCTGAACTCGCGGGTGACGGGGATCAAACCCACGGGGCGCTCCGTCATGGCGATCATCGCGTGCGTCGGCGGCATCTTCATCTTCGTCACGATCGCGGCGTTCTTCGCGACCGAGAACCCCGTCACTCCGCGCGAGACGATCGTCATCCTCTCGCTCCTCGGGATCGTCCTCCTCGCGCTCGGCGGGCTGTGGCTGTGGCTGCGCAAGCGCGGCCAGGCGCTGTTCTACATCGTCGCCTCGGGCATGATCTACGGCTTCGTCGCGACACTCGCGAAGGTCGTCATCGAGCGCATCAAGGCCAACGACTTCGACTGGCTCACGATCCTGTGCATCGTCGCACTTCTCGCCGCCGTGGCGATCGGCGCGTACTTCGTGCAGACGGCCTACGCCGTCGGACCGCCCGACCTCGTCATCGCGGGCCTCACCGTCGTCGACCCGATCGTCGCGGTGCTCATCGGCCTCACCGTCCTGCAGGAGGCGGCCAACGCCCCGCCGTGGGCGTTCGTCGGCTTCGGCATCGCGGGCATCATCGCGGTCTTCGGCGTGATCACCCTCGCCCGCTTCCACCCTCAGGTGCTCTTCGACAGCCAGGAACTGCCCATCCAGCGGGGCAGCACGCCGCCACCGCCGCCGGGCCCCGAAGGCGATCACTGAGCGACGACAGCCGCTACACCCGGGTGAGCAGGCCGTGCTCCTCGACGGCTTCGAGCCCCAGCACCTTGTAGCCCTGATCGTCGAAGAAGACCGTGATCCGGTCGCTCTCGACATCCACGACGCTTCCGTGCCCCCACTCGACGTGCTCGACGTCGGCCCCCGCCGGATAGGGCGTCGCGGACTCGTCGACCGTGTCGGTCTTGGCCGTGCCCGCGCGGCACGTGTCGCAGTGCCCGCACGGCTCGGCGAGCTCCTCGCCGAAGTACCCGAGGAGCACCCGTCGGCGGCAGTCGCGCGTCTCGGCGTAGCGGCGCATGACCTCCAGGCGCGATTCCTCGATCCGCTCACGCCGCTCCGAGGCATCCTCGGCGGCGTCGGCGGCCTGGTCGGGCGTCAGCCCACGGCGCGTCCTCGCACCCTGGCGGGTGAGTGAGACCGCCCCTCCTTCGGCGAGCAGGTTCAGCAGGCCCGTCGCGGTGCGCGCCGACACGTCGAGCTGTTCGGCGAGATCCTTCGGCCGCAGGGGAGAAGCGGATGCCTCGATCGCCGCGTACGCCGCGGCGGCCCGCGCCCTGTCGACACCGCGTGCGACGAAGTACTTGCGCAGGCCCAGGTCTTCGGACCGGTAGAACAGCACCGCGGAGGCGGCCTCGCCGTCGCGGCCGGCGCGGCCGAGCTCCTGGTAGTAGGCGTCGAGAGACTCCGGCACGGAGGCGTGGACGACGAAGCGCACGTTCGGCTTGTCGATCCCCATCCCGAAGGCGTTGGTCGCCACGACGACATCGAGGCCGTCGTCGAGGAAGGCGTCCTGCACCCCGGACCGCTCGCGGGCAACCAGCCCGGCGTGATAGGCGGCGGCGCGCAGTCCGCGCTCGCGAAGCGTCTCGGCATACTGCTCGGCCTCACGACGCGTCGCCGTGTAGACCAGGCCCGGGAGGGGGAGGGCGAGGACCTCCTCGATGACGGCGTCGCGCTTGTCGTCGTCCGACGTCGATCGGTGCACCCGCAGCTCGATGCCCGGCCGGTCGACGCCGCGCACGACCAGAACGGGGTCGGTGAGACGGAGACGGGCGATGATCTCCGCCCGGACGGGCTCGGCCGCCGTGGCCGTCAGCGCGACAGTGACCGGGTCTCCCAGTCGCGCGCGCACATCGCCGAGCCGCAGGTAGTCGGGGCGGAAGTCGTGGCCCCAGCTCGCGACGCAGTGCGCCTCGTCGACGGCGAGGAGGCCCACGTGGAGCTGCCGCAGGCGCTCGACCACGTCATCCTTCGCCAGCTGCTCGGGGGCGACGAAGACGAACTCCGCCGCGCCGTCGGCCAGCGCCGCCCATGCGTCCTCGACCGCGCGGTCGCTGAGCGACGAGTTGATCGCGACCCCGCGCGGCGCACGCGGTGTCTCGTCGAGCTTGGCCAGCTGATCCCGCTGCAGCGCGATGAGGGGCGAGACGACGACCGTGACGCCGTCGCGGATCGCTCCGGCCAGCTGGTAGACGGCCGATTTGCCGGCGCCCGTCGGCAGGACGGTGATGACATCGCGGCCGTCGACCAGCGCCGAGACGGCCTCCTCCTGCCCGTCGCGCAGGTGCTCCCAGCCGAAATAGTCGCGTGCCGTCCGCGCGATCGATCGCTCTGCCAAGTCCGGTTCCCTTCGTCGCCCGAACATCCTCGCAAGAAGCGAGGCTCGGGCCGGCGGGATTGACAGCGACCTGTGGAGAAGTGCGTAGGGCGGGTGGGACTTGTCCCTCCCGCCACTCCACACGCCGCTTCGCGGCGCGCGGAGCCTCCGGCGGCAGGGGCCCGCCCACGGGTGGGTTCGCGCAGCCACCCACGCATACGGATGCGCGGCGGGACAAGCCCGCCGCGCATCCGTAGGGCGGGTGGGACTTGAACCCACGATCGTCGGGTTATGAGCCCGCTGCCTTGACCAGCTTGGCCACCGCCCCGTGCGCCGCTGAGGGCGCGCAACGAGCCTACAGGCGACACGAATGACACGCTTGTCATTACGCCGGACCGTGGGTGATAATGGCCCCAGCACAACAGAAGAGCAGTCGCAGTTCCGTTCAGGTCGTTGGGGAAGAACTACCTGGTGAAACGGAGACACTATGGCGACACCACAAGCGCGTGGAGTGATCTATATCCACTCCGCGCCACGCGCGTTGTGCCCCCACCTCGAGTGGGCGGTCGGTCGTGCCCTCGGGCGGGCCGTCAACTTCGACTGGGACGACCAGCCGGTCCTCTCCGGCTGCCGTCGCGCCGAGTTCTACTGGGAAGGCCCCGCGGGCACCGGCGCGGCCCTCGCCACGGCGATCCGCGGGTGGGAGCACCTGCGCTTCGAGGTGAGCGAAGACCCCACCCCCCGCAGCGACGGCGGACGGTGGATGCACACGCCGGGTCTCGGCATCCACTATGCGCAGACCGACACCGCGGGCAACGTCGTCATCGGCGAAGACCGCGTGCGCTACGCGATGGAGGTGTCGGCGGGAGACCTCGCCGAACTGCAGCGCGAGCTCGAGGTCGCCCTGGGCGCCGCATGGGACGACGAGCTCGAGCCGTTCCGGCACGCGAGCGACGACGCCCCCGTCGTCTGGCTGCACAAGGTCGGCTGACCGGGCGCCGCGGGTCGTGGCATCCGGAATCCACAACTGAAGACGTCAGGCGGGCGAGGCGCGACTACCGGTGATCGGAGGCCGCTGAACCCGGAGGCTGGGAAAGCGAATCGCCGCCTGAGAGGAGAGAGGCCCCCGGAACCGTCAGGTTCCCGGGGGCCTCTTCGCGTGCGCGGTGCGGCTCAGACCGAGGCGAACGCCGCGACGGCGTTGTGTCCGCCGAAGCCGAAGGAGTTGCTGATCGCGAGCTGCGGGCCCTCGCCGAGGGGCTGCACCTCACCGGAGATGCGGAAGGGCACGTCGGGGTCCTGCGTCGTGATGTTGATCGTGGGCGGAGCGACGCGGTCGCGGATGGCGAGGACCGTGAAGATCGCCTCCAGCGCGCCGGTGCCGCCGAGGAGGTGCCCCGTCGAGGCCTTCGTCGCCGAGACGGGGATGTCGTCGATGCGCGAGCCGAACACCGTCTTGAGGGCGACGTACTCGTTCGGGTCGCCGACGGGCGTCGAGGTCGCGTGGGCGTTGACGTGGGTCACGTCATCGGGTGAGGCACCCGCCATCTCGAGGGCCATGCGCACCGCGCGCGCGGCACCCGTGCCCTCGGGGTCGTTCGCCGTGATGTGGTAGGAGTCGGCCGTCACTCCGCCGCCGACGACGGCCGCGTAGATCTTGGCGCCGCGGGCCTTCGCGTGCTCCTCGGTCTCGAGGGTCAGCACGGCGGCGCCCTCGCCCATGACGAAGCCGTCGCGGTCGATGCTGCCGGGGCGCGAGGCGGTCTCGGGGGAGTCGTTGCGGCGCGAGAGCGCCTGCATCGAGGAGAAGGCGGCGATCGTGACGGGGTGGATGACCGACTCGGTGCCGCCCGCGATCACGACGTCGGCCAGGCCCGAGCGCAGGTGCTCGACCGCGTTGACGATCGACTCCGTGCTCGAGGCGCACGCGCTCGCGACCGTACGGGCGTAGGCGCGCGCGTTGAAGTGGAGCGAGAGGTTGCCGGCCGCCGCGTTGGGCATGAGCATCGGCACCGTCATGGGCAGGACCCGCCGCGGGCCTTTCTCGCGGAGGATGTCCCATCCGTCGAGCAGGGTGTGAAGTCCGCCGATGCCGGTCGCGAAGTCGACGCCCAGTCGGTCGGGGTCGACCTCGGGGGCTCCGGCGTCGGCCCACGCCTCCATGGCGGCGACGAGGGCGAACTGCGACGAGGGATCGAGGCGCTTGGCGACCGGCCGCTCGAGGACCGTGTCGGGACGCACCTTCGCCTCGGCGGCGAACGTCACCGGCAGGCTGTACCGCTCGGCCCAGTCGTTCTCCAGGGTGTGCGCACCGGATTCACCGGCCAGAAGCGCCGACCAGCTCTCGGGAGCCGTGCCGCCCAGGGGCGACGACGCGCCGATGCCGGTGACGACGATGCGGGAGTTGCTCATGTGGTTGGGTGATCCCTCGCTTGAGCCGGTGGGGGCCGAAGCCCCCACCGGATGGCTTCTTACGCCTGGTTGGACGTGATGAAGGTGACGGCGTCGCCGACGGTCTTGAGGTTCTTGACCTCGTCGTCGGGGATGGTGACGCCGAACTTCTCCTCGGCGTTGACGACGATCGTCATCATCGAGAT
>Ga0164309_10000566_pt1 | contig 20053 bp, 17 predicted proteins | sample Whisoiple_247_MG_FD_109984 | JGI IMG/M metagenome (GOLD analysis project Ga0164309, IMG submission 109984) | Soil microbial communities amended with fresh organic matter from upstate New York, USA - Whitman soil sample_247_MG | ecosystem: Environmental > Terrestrial > Soil > Unclassified >...
CGCCATACAGCTCGATGTAGTGAGATCGAGGACGCGGGCTTTACACGGTGCGCCGCTCCCTCCCATTGCGGAGGACGCTTGCTCATTCCGGGTAGAATTGCGTCACCGTCAAAAAGGGCGACCTCGGATTGCGTCGCTGGTTTACAGTCAAGGGCAATGAAGGTGGCCTCGGGGCTCGTGGCGCTTGTTCTCCTCGGCTGTGGCGGGCGCTCGCGGTCCGATCACGAGCAGTCCTCGCAGCCTGGCGCGCAGGGAGGGATGGCGGGAAGCTCGCTCGGTCTGGACCTGGGCGTGCTCGCAGCGGCGCGCTGCGCGGGCTTCGAACTACCGCCTGAGCCGGCGTTCGTGGCCGAAACGGCGGGCTTCCCGGTGTTCGGAGCTTGCGGGCACCTCACGATGATGCGGACCGACAGCACGCCGATCTGGAGTCCAGATCTGAGCGTGCTGGTTGCCTCGGCGCGACAAGTGTCTTTCAGTCCCGAAGGCACGCGCGCCATTTTCGTGCCCGCGCCGCCCGATGACGATCGCGTGCGCCGGCTCGACCTCACGACCCTGAAAAGGTTCGACACCCCCGTCGCGAACGTCGCCGAGCTCGACAACGGCGGGCTCAACTACGGCCTCTTCGTCAACCCGCTGGGCGATGTCGAAAGCTGGGTGTGCAGCGACCGGCACTTGCGCCTCTTCGCAGACCGAACGGCAGCTCAGAGCCCGCTCTTGGAAGCAACCGTGCCGTCGTGCTCGCCGCAGGTGAACGACGGCACGTTGGTTTGGTCGGTGGGGGCGTCGGTCAAAACAATCGATTTGCGAGGGGCACGCGTGTTCGACCAGTCGTTGCCGCCCTACGACACGAGCGAAGGTGGCGTCTGGCCCGCCCTCGATGGCTATGCCGGTGGCCGCTTCACTACGGACCCCTTCGCTCACGGTCCGCTGTATTCCTTGCGTGACGGGAGCTTGCTCGCCAACACCTACGAGCAGGTGCCCTATTTCGGCTCGAGCAACAACGCCGCAAACTCGCTCGATCCCCAGCTCGCGCTGCTCGTCGATGACGGAACGCGCGTCATCAGCGTGTCGGGCGTGCGCGGCCTCTACGTCTTCCGCGACAAGCGGCGCGCCTTCGCCTTCCAAGCGCTCGACGCCGACCGCGCCGCGCTCGTCTACCTCGACATCGTGAGCGGCAAGACCACGCCAATCGCCGAATATTCGAGCCACGTCTTGGATCCGTCCGTGTTCGCGCTGCCGGCCTTCGGCGTGTCGCCCTCGGAGCGTGCGGCGTACTTCTCGCTCGACCCCGTCGTCGACCCTTCGGATCCGAGCTCGCAGCGCGCCGCCGTCGTGCGCTGGATCGAAGGGGAGAGCCACGTGCTCAGCGACACGGTGCCCGCCCCGGCCACGAACCCGGCCGTTTCCGATGACGGCACCGCGGTCTTTATGGGGCTCTCGACGTCCACGCGCTTCCGGCCTGGTCTCGATCCGCTCATATTCCCTGGCATCGTCGGGCTCGATCTGAGCGAAGACGGTGCGGTCGATCTCACGTCCGCGCCCGTGCAAGGTCAGTCGGAGTCCGAAGTGCTCGTGACGAACCTGGAGAACGGCGGGGTCAGGACTTTGCTCTCGAATCTGTCCACGCTCACCAACGCACGAGATCTCTTTCACGAGCGTTACGCTATCCTCTTCGGACGGGGCATGAACGCGACGCTCCACGAACTCTGGGCGGGGCGCTACCCGGCGCCGCCCGTCCCGAGCAACTGAGGGCCGGTGTGCCACGAGCGATCACCGAGGTACACCGTTAGCCAGTTAGGGCAGCAGCTGCCCTCCGCCAATCTGGAACAGCGGCTTGCTCGGCCTCGCCAGGACGAACCCTAGCTCGGAGCGATACAGCCACGTGGCCTTATCATCGGGCGCGTCGAGCGCGAAGCCTTCGCCACCACGGAGCGAAGCGCGGACGCTGAACGTAGCGCCAGGCGATGAGAAGACCTCGGGAGGCGTCGAGGTGTCTCCAAAGACGAACACCTCTCCGCCTTTGGTCCCAGCAGCCACGTAGCGACCGGAGTGGCCCAATCCTGCGTCACACGCGAACACGCCGTCGACGGTGTGGCGATTGCTGCCGTCGTCATTCACGAGCGTGAGCGCGCCGCTCGCTCGCTCACACGTGACGACGAAGCCCGCTCCCATTGCCGCGAGGTCAGACGTGCTGGGAAATAGCTGCACGCCCGTCGTGGCCCCGAGCTTCCACGCTTCGAGGGCGCCGCCTGCGGTCTCCACGAGGAAGGTCCGCGGGGACGAGTAGCCAAAGCTTCCCTTTGCGCCGGGCACGAAGGTCGCGTTTTCACCAGTCACCTCGGCCGCCAATACCCCCACCGGATTGTTCTGGACCCCGTCGCAAACGATCGCGAAGGCCGAAGAATCACTAGCCCAGTTGTCGCGGTCGCTCGCGTAGACTCCTTCGTAGACGGTGACGCCCTTGCCCGCGTTGCGGTCCCAGACGCGCAGAAGGGACTTGTCTCCCTGGAGCGCGGTATACAAAATCTGGCTGGAATCAGGCGAGATCGAAAACCTAAACGGACGACCGAAGTCGCTGATGTTGCTGCTCTTGCCCGACTGCGCCTCGTAAAAGTCGATGCTGGTCGTGCCGTAGATGAGAACATCGTTATCCGCATCCCACGCCCATTCGATGGTGCCCCCATTCGAGACGACCGACTTGGCCGGACTACCGTCAGTTCCTGCCACGAACAGCTGGTACGTGAACGCTCCGTCGTCGTCGGTGTAAGCGTAATACTTCCCGCTCGGGCTGATGCGGGCCTGCATCGAGCCCGCGCACTCGATATCTCGGCGATTCTTGCCGTCCAGATCGATCAGCACGACCTGCCCGCCACCATTGATGAGCACGCGATCGCGCTTCTTCGGCAAGCTGAAGCCGTAGGAGAGCCCGTACATGAGAGAGCCGCTACTGCCATCCACATTGAATGACCACACGGCGAGCGCCGAGGTGCTGTTCTTCGTGTCGCTGGCTTCAACGAGCAGGTGCGTGGGTTTAGGCTCAGCTTGCCCGCCTTGGCCGGAGCCGCCAGTCTCATTTCCGGCACTGGCCTTGCCACCGCTATTGCCGCTCACGCCAGGGCCTTGCCCGCCGCGAGCGGTCTGGCCCCCAGACGGGTCTAGCGCACCACCACTGCCACCACTGCCACCGCTAGGCGACGGGCCGTTGCTCGTCGAGCTACCGCAGCCCGCAGCGAGCATGAGTGCCCCCACCGCCACTCCCCGTACTGCACTGAGTTCGATCATGCTTGGCCGTCTAAGGTCAGTCATACGTACGCGGCTCGTCAACCGATTCTTCCTGGGCGTCGCGCGCCGATCTCCGCTCTCGATCGGTGTGGCACGTGGCTCAGGCGGAACGTTGGGCGGATCTCGGGTGAGACGCGGCGACCTCTGGTGGGCCGAACTGATAAGAGCGACGCTCGACGGGCTCAGCGCAGCCAGCGGATCATCTTCGGATAGCCGTGCGGATGGTCGTTGCTGTGTGCGAGCCCCATCCAAACGAGCAGGGGCAACCCAATGTACTGTCCGCGGGCGAAGCACTCGAGGAGCCAGCTGCTGTCACCCTTGTATCCCGAGGAATGAAACACGATCTCTGGCGCAATGCGGAGTTCGGAACAGGCGGCGTAGGTCCAAAGCATGACCGCTAGTTCGTCGCCCGCCTTGGCCCGGTTGCCTTCGACGACGTTGCCGGACAGGTTCGTTCGCTCTTCAGCAACGCTGACCGCGATGTGGGCGGCTTCGTGCAGGAGATCGCCGGGATGCAAAAGGCGCCGCTCATCCACGACGAGTTCGCCATTGCGAATGCAGACGCCGGGCAAGAACGTTTGCTCCACGAGCTCGGCGTACGTGACTCGGAGACCGATCGTCGTGAGAAATTCGCAAAAATGCTGGAGCAGCGCGCGTTTGCTGGACAGCGAGTTCGGTGCGTTCGCCACGGGTGCGCCATGCTATCTGAGGTCGAGCAGCGGCGCCGCAGCTGAGCTGCGTGCGGCAGCGCGTTGTGCGGGCGCGGGGACGGCTCGGCGCTGCGCGTCCTTTCAGGCACGCCGCCCTTCTTCAACCAAGCCTGGTACTTGTGTGTATGCAGCGGCGCATGAACCCCCGACTTTCGAGGGGCCTGCCCTGTGCCGACGCGTTGCTGCGTGGCGTTGGGTAACTGATGGGAAACGGCGTGGGTGGCTCACGCCAAAGCGTCGAGATCCGGTGGGGAGGGTGCGTCCGAAACAAATGCCCATGGTGCCAGCCATTAATGACCTGTAGAGCAGTCAGGCCTCGAGTGACGGCAGCACGACCCGCGTCGCATCGACGAGCAGCGTGCGCGACCATGAATGCGTCTTAAAGCAAACGCCGAGCTCTTCGAGAGCCTGGGCGCTGCCACGCCGGAGCCCGCGCCCGTGTATGCGTCGCATTGCGGGCTCGAGGCGCGCGCGTTCTTGACCAGCACTGACGGCGGTCGATTTGCCCGACGTCCCACGCGCAATCCAGCACTTCATCCGCAGACGAAAATCGCTGCGACCAATCCCGCCACTCTGCGTCACGTGAGCGCAAGGCATGAACCAGCTGGAATCATCTGCAGTTGTCCAGCGCAAAGCCCGCGTTCGCGGAAACTGGCCTGAAACGTCTGAGGTCTCGCTGCTTCGGTTCGCGTTGGCGCCCCATCAAGGAGACATCGTATTCCCCGGCCGCTCGGAGGATGCGCAACGCTCGTCACGAGCTCGCGCGCATGGAACTGCTCGACGGACTCGAATATCGAGGCGGCTAAACTCAATGTCCAACAGCACCAGAGCTCGCGAAATTGAGCTCGCGTTGCTGAGTGAAATAGCTTATTTCACTAGGCTCGATCGAGGAGCAGGGTTGGCGGGAATCGTCACCTGGAGACTTTCAATTGGGATGAAGTATAGGTGTACGAATCGAGGCGAGGTGGGCCAGCGATTTCGTTGTGCGAGCGGCGCGACATTTCGGGTGTCTCGCGTCTGCGGGGGTGTGAGCTTCTTGCCTCGATTTTGGGCGTCATCGGCGTGCCTGTTCGGTCTCGCCTCCGGTTGCTTTGCGCCGGATCTGGACGGCGCCTGCCGGGTGGCATGCGATCTCGGTTGTCCCGAGGAGTGGAGCTGCAAAAATGATTATTGCGTGCCGCCCCACTTCACGGGTTCCTGTGCAACGGGGGGGGCAGAAGCGAGCAGCTCAGGCGGAGCTTCGGCAGGCACCAGTGGCGACACTAACGGCAACCCCGGCGGCGACTCCAGCGGTGACTCCAGCGGTGGAGCTCCCATGGATGGCGGTGCGGCCGGGACACCGGGTGGAGGTAACGGAGGGGCGTGCTCCGGGCTCGAAGTTCGGCCTCTCGAGAACGGGAATTGGTGCAGCGGCGACACGTCGCTGCAACTGCAGGTCTCGGGCGGAAAAGCTCCCTATACCTGGCACGCGAACAGCACTTGCGGACTCTCGTTGGAGCCGGACGCGAAAGAGTCGGCGGTTCTCCACGGTACGGGAACAACGGCTGGCGACTGCAACATCACAGTTACAGTCGATGACAGTCAGGGGGCATGCGGCAACCTAAAGCGCACGATCACCGTCCACGAGATTCCGGCGCTGGATCAGACGCAGCTTCCCGCCGCGTGCGCCTTCGAAGAGTACGCAGTGCAGCTCGTGGCCCGCGGTGGCGACGTGGCGACACGCAAGTTCGAGACGAGCACGTCTGGTTGGTCAATCGCCGACAACCAGCTGCGCAGGTGGCTGGGCGACCCGACGGCGAAAGATCCGATTCGCGTGAGCGTCACCGTTCGCGACGACTACTGTACCGCGCAACCCGTCGATCTCGAGCTACCGATCGAAGATCCGGCCTCGCAGCGCTGCCCGAAGTTGGTGATTGTTCCCCCACCGCTCGCAGACGCCCCAGCCAATTCGCTGCCGCGCCCCTGTGCCAACATGCCGTACGAGATTCGCATCGAAGCGAGCCCAGAACCTTTGGGGTGGGAGCCAGTCGCGCTGCCCACCGGTCTGGCGGCTGGAGCGAGTCCAACTGATCCCAGTCAGCTCGCGGTCAACGGCACGGCGGCGTGGCCTGCCGCTGCAGCGGCGGCAATGCAGTTTCGCATCAACGCCCTCGACGGACGCCATTTCCTTTACAGCTATTCTTTGACTCCGCGGGACAAGTGTTGGTTCGCGGACGTCGAACGCGCTGCCGAGCGTTGGCAGCTCCAGCTCTGGGATCCGGAGCTGGATCCTGCGCTGGCTCACCGCCACGCATTTGGCGCGGCCGACGCCGAAGTCACCAGCATGAGCTTTTCACCCGACGGCAAGTTCTTGGTCTACCAAGCGAGCCGCGCAAGCAACAGCGAGCTCACCCTGGTGAGCCTGAGCAACCTGCAGGAACAAGCCATCTCGTTCACCGGCAACGTCGAGCAGTACGTGTGGTCTCCTGATGCGTCGTTGCTCGCGGTCGTCACGCGAGACACGGGCACCACGCTCGGCGGCATCGACGTGAGCGGCGTCGCGGCGTCGTCGCAGAGCGACACGGGCATCCAGGGATTAACGTACTTGCAGCCGGTTGCGACGCCAATTGAGGCCCCGCCAGTTTGGTTTGGGGACCACTCACTTGTTCTGCAGGCGCATTCGAGCAAGTACCCTAAATACTTCGATACGCGCTTCGCTCACGTCGAGTTGGGTGGGTTCGCGGAAGTCACCGAAGCGGGTGTTCGGACCTACAACCTCGCCTTGACGCTCCTTGGGTTTCCCGGTGGCTATGTCGCGAGCGACGGCTCTTTTCTGGACTTCTTCGAAGTCGGCGCGGGGAATAAGTACACGGTATATTGGCACGATGATAATATGTTCACGGCTTTCCCGCCGAGTGGGCAATTCGCGGGCCACACGGACCAGGGACAGCTAAGTTGGTTCTCTGTCCCGGCACTGGAATCAACGGACTCGCTGATCGCCCAAAGCGCGGCCGGCGAGTGCGGTGCGCTGCTCGCGTGGAGCGATCAAGGGGAACGCAGCGCTTGCGTTACCGGTAGCGGCGTAGGGGCACTGCGCTTTTTCGAACGCGGAAGCGCTAACCCCGGCACGCTGAGTTCGACGACAAGCACGACCACCTACGTCTATTCGGAGCAAAGCTCGAGCGAGCGGCGCCGCGTCTTCGCCAAAGATGGTCGACATTTCGCGTTCACGACTGATGCCTCGCTGTACGTGGTCGACGCAAAGGATCCTAGGGCATTTTACGAGTACAGCGCCCCATGGATCGATGGTGGTGCTGAGCGAGCTAAGCAAGCCAACGCGATCGACCTCGCTTTTTCCGCCGACGCTCGCTTCGTAGCTGAGCACCGCGGCCGTCAACTGAAGGTTGCCGATCTCTCGTCGAACCCCAACAGCCCCTGGGTGCCGGAAGTGGGGATGAACCTCGCGCCCGATTGCAGCGAGAGCTACATCGCTGCGCCGAAGGCCTGGTGTGGTGCGCAGAGTGCTCCGCGCGACCTGAGGTGGTCGCCCCGCGGGCCTTGGTTCGCATTTGTCAACGAAAGCGAGGTCCTTTCGATCAGCTACCTCAGCACGGGCCTCAACAAACTGCACTCTGACCAGGTGAACGCGGCATGTAGTGGCGATTGCGTTCGCAGCTTCGACTTTCAACCGTAACGTCACACAATAACGATCGGAGGTAAGTAATGAACATCGCGACTTTCGAACTGCCAGTCACATTAGACAGGCGGAGATATTTGGGAACGCATTCGGTCTTCAATGCCTGGCGTTCCACCAATCAAATCAATGTCATCTTCGTCCACAGAGGGAAGGATGCAAAAAATCCCGTTTCTGGATCTCTTGATCCCGAGTGCAAGGTCTTGAGCGTAGACCTGAGTGCCGCTGAATACGATAAACTTTGGGCAGAAATATGGGGGCAGCAGGCGCCCCATTTGACCGTGAGACTTGAAAAGAATGAGGTCAGGCAATTTGGTGTGAAACCCGAGGAAACAAGGATAACGCAAAATGACTGACTATATCGCTACGCCTGTTGCTCGCGGTACCCGCGACCCCTCTGGACCGAGAGTCGTACTCCGCTGCACGAACCCGGATTTGTGCTACATTGAGGTTCGCCCCAACTTCTCGAATTTTACCGAAGGTAGCGTGGAATGTAATGCCGCTTCGGTATTGGTTCCAAGTGCACAATTTGCTGCCTTGTTTGATGACCCCGCTGTGCGTTCTGCACAGATCAACGTTGCCGGCGACATGGTCACGAGCTGCGAATTCGATCGTTGACATGGGGTGATAAAGCGCCTCGAACACGGCGCCCCTTAGCGGACTCTGTAACTGCTGCTAAGCTTCGCTCTATGTCGCTCCAGGGGTTGCACGAAATGTATTGTGCGGGGAAGCAGCGCTGGCCGAATGTCGAAGTGGACTTCGATGTTTTTGCTGCCCACTGCGAGCGCGCGATCGCTCCCGAATGGGGGGAAGACGCGCGCTCGCACGCGGCCGAGCTCTATCTGTGTTGCGGTTGCGTACTGGGCAACGCGAAAGCTGCGCAGGCATTCGCGAGCGAGGCGGCACCCGTCGCGCGCGGTGCGATTGCGCGCATCCGCCATGATCCGGATTTCGTGCAGGAAACGCTGCAGGAGCTGTGGGGCAAGCTTCTGCTGGGGCCCGCGCCGAAGGTCGGAGAGTACTCTGGGCGTGGCTCGTTGCACGCTTGGCTGAAGGTTGCGGCCGCACGCATGGCGCTCGATCGGTTGCGCCGTCAGAAGGTCCAAAGACGAGATAGCACCTCGTTGGACGACGCCGTGGCCGGGGCGACGCTCGGTCCTGACTTGGCGTTGATTCGCGCGCGCTACGGCGATGCCTTTCAGGCCGCTTTGGCAAGCGCAGTGGCATCGCTCTCGGTCCGTGAACGCAACGTCCTACGGTCGCATGCGGTGGGTGGCTGCAGCATCGATCACATCGGGACGGCCTATGGCGTGCACCGCGCCACGGCGGCCCGCTGGCTCGAACGCGCGCGACGCAAGATTTACGACACGGTCCGGGCTCAGCTCAAACTCCGCTACCGAGAGCTGACAGAAACCGAGTTTCGCAGCTTGGCGCGGGCGCTCGGGTCGCAATTGGAAATAGGCACTTTTGCGAGTCACGACGGGACGGCTGATTCCGCAGACGCAGAGCCGGCTACTGGTCGTGGCCAGAAGCTCCACCCCTAGCAGACTGCGATTCCGCCCAGACGACATGGGGGCCAACACCACTGTCGAGTTGCCGAGTCTTCGGGCTCGCCCCATTGCCGAAGCTCGCCCCTGGCGTCGCAAAGTGTCTAATACTATGCTGTTTCTAACGGCCGATGCCGCATCGCACCATGCCCGACCGACCCGCGAAGGGCGAATTGCGCACGCCATCGAGCCCACGGCCCTGTTTGAGCGACGACGAGATTGCCGCGTTCGCACAAGGGCAGCTCAGTCAGGCCGAGAGACTACGAATCGAACAGCATATGGATGGGTGTGAGGCCTGCGCAGCGTTGCTGGACGAAGTCATGCGCGGTCTCAATACCACGCTGCCCTCGGCCGTCGCCGATCCAGGAACAGACTGGGCGACAACCTTTTCGCGCGGCGCGCTGGTCGCCGACCGCTACGAAGTCAGGCGCTTCATCGCGCGTGGGGGGATGGGCGAGGTCTACGAAGCCTATGACCGCCAACTACAGGAACGCGTGGCGCTGAAGACCGTGTCGTCCAGCGCTTCGGATAGCCCACGCGCGATCCGCGACTTGAAAGCAGAAGTGCAGCTCGCGCGGCGCGTGACCCACGCCCATGTGTGTCGGATCTACGATCTTGGCACGCACACGCTCAAGAATGGCGGAGTGGTTCACTTTCTAACGATGGAGTTCGTCGAAGGCGAAACGCTGGGCCAGATCCTTCGCGCTCGGGGCGCGCTCACGCTCGACCGGTGCGACCAGTTCGCTCGAGGTTTGCTGCAGGGCCTCGCCGCCGCGCACGCTGCCGGCATCCTGCACCGTGATTTCAAGAGCGACAATGTGATGGTGCGTCGCAATGACGGCGGGCGGCTGACTCCGGTCATCTTGGATTTCGGACTGGCCCGTCATCTCGACGAGCGCTCACGGGCTCGATCGAGCGGCCAAACGATGGTGGGTACACTGGCGTATATGGCACCCGAGCAAGTCGAAGGTGCCCCACTCTCCAAGGCCACGGACATCTATGCGTTCGGCGTGGTCTGGTTCGAGATGTTGACCGGCAAACTCCCGTTCGCTGGCTCACCGCAACTGGGCGCGCTCGAGCGTCTGACGAAGCCGCCGAACGCACCGAGCGTGCTCAACCGCGAAGTCCCCAGAATGGTGGATGCGGCTGTGCTGCGATGCCTCGCGCGCTCGCCCACCCAGCGCTTTCAGACCGCGCAGGGAGTGCTGGATGCGCTCGACGCCACGCCTTCCGTGCCGCTCAAACGCTCACCCTTGCTCATCATGCAGATCGCAGCTGCATCGCTGTTGCTGGTGGGCTTCGTTTATGCAATCGGCAGCCAGCAGCCGCGTGTGGTGAATTTGCAGGCGACGCTGCCAGCGGGGGCGCCCACTGCGCCCGCGTCACAATTGCCGGTTGAACCCACGGCTGCCACGGCGTTTCCGCTTGCGAATTCAGCGCCGTCCCCGCTACCGGAGAAAACGGGCGCCCCTGTGGTCAAGAAAAACAAACGTCCAGCCGTCGCAGATTCGGCGCGTGTCATGCCCGAGTCTCCCGCTGCTGCGGCCGCGCCGAGCGCGAGTAGCAACCCCACGTTGCCGAGGGCAAGGCGCTGGCCGTTTGGGACGAGCCCCCTCGAAGCGACAAGTGGCGCGTCGGCAACGGCGAGTACTCAAAACCGCAGTGAGTAGCTCGCATTCACCGCTTGGGGCTGTACGGAGACAGCCACGTCCTGAGTGGGACTTGGCTTGGCCCCCGGATTCAAGACGACGAGTAGCGTCCCGCCCACCGCCAGCGCCGCAGCGGTGCCGCCGAGGATCCGCGCTGTTGTAGCGGACGCCGGACCGCGCTGCTCGAGGTGAGAGTGTTGCTGCTGCCAGTCGACGCTGCGCGCTGGGTCGCCCGGGGCCGCAGCCCACAACTGTTCGTACTCGCTCTCGGCATTTTCGGCGCGCACCGCATAGAAGACCGCGCCCGCGGCGAGCACCGCGCTCACGCCGATCGACGACCATCCGCCGACGCGCGCGGCGGTCCAGTAGCGGGGCCCCGGCGGAGACTCTCGATGAGCTTCGACGTTCAGAGGCGTGCTCGGCGGAGCTGGTAACGGCTGCGTCGCCTTGGGAAGCTGCGGCACCGACGTACAACGTGCCCGTAACTCGACGATTCGCTGCGCGGCAAGCGCACCCTTTTGACCATTCGGGTTGTCCTTCAGATACTCCTCATACCAAGCCAAGGCGTCGCAGTCGTTGTGCTGCTCTCGCTGCAGCTCGCCCAGAATGAACAAGAACACGGAACAGCTCGAGATTGCGTGCGCCTCGCGTAGGAGCCCCACGGCGGAATTCGTGTCACCGCCCTCCCATGCCGCCAACGCGCGATGGAAGAGCTCGTTCGTGTTTTGGCTCACCTCTTCGGTCTTCACACAACCGGCGTCCTCCAGGTGGTCGGAGCTCTCCGCTGGCGGGGCCTCGGGCGTCGCTTCTTGAGCTGACGCCCTGGCGGGTGCATGCATTGCCGCCAACAGCAATGCCAGCGTCGTGACCCGCGGCCCCTGCCAATTCCGCGTCTGCCTAGCCGAGGCTGAGCTCAACACGTTGTGCATGCTACTTCGATGACGCGGAAGTGGCGATAGGTCGCAATCTTTCGGGCTCATGGCCGCGGTACTGGGCCAGCGCGTGGCACGGCCCCTCTGCGTGAGCTGCAATTCTCGATTGAGCGGCGCGCTCGATTGCTCGGTGAGCCGTCGTCCACACTCTGCTGTATGGACCTGACGGTCCGACCGTCAACGTCCATACAGTTACTGGTTGGAGCGACACGGTCGCGCTGTCAATGCGTTCCCATAAACGCCCGGGATCGAGGGGGCGACCGTGCTCATCTATCCAGTAATTGGATGAATCGCCACGGTCGAACCGTCGCGATTGCACAGCGACTGGATGGACGGTGACGGTCCTACCGTCCTATTGATACAGCGATTGGATGGACGAAGACGCCCATACTGGCCTCGTTGTTCCAGTTACTGTATAGACGTGTGGGGTCGCTAGCGGGGCAACTGAGCCGCCTTGGGCGCGTCCCAGTTGGGAGTGGCATGGTTCGCAAACGAAGCCGATTCACTCGAATGCGTGCGAAGCGGAGTCGCCCAAAGACCCGAGCGCCGAAGACGGGCTGGTTGATCGCGGAGCTGGCGGAGCTGAGCGGCGTTCCGGTTCGCACGCTTCGCTACTACGTCGAGCAGCGATTGATCGAGCCGTCCGAATTTCGAGGCACAGCCACTCGTTATCAGCGACGTGAGTTGCTGCGCTTGTTTGCGACCTTGCGCTTGCGCGCCGAGACTCGCTTGAAGCTGTCCGAGATCAGGAAGCGGATCGACGTGCTCGGGGAGCGCGAACTGGAGTCTTGGTTGCGGGAGCAGCCACTCCCGCCCACGCTCGCTCGAGCATTGGCGGTGAGTTCGACTGGAGCAGCGCCCTCGACGTCGCCTGTGCCCACGCCCCCAGCGCAGCTTCCGCCGCTACAAACAGCAGCTGGCGCTGTGGGTGAACTCGCTGCTCCGTTGCTCGAGAGTTGGCAGCGGATCCGGCTTGGCTCGAGTCTCGAACTGTTGGTCCGTTCGGATGCGAGCCCGGAGGTTCGTGGCGCTGCGCTGCGAATTTGCGCGGACTATCTAGGAAAGATTCCCTGAGTCTATGCGGGCTGATTCTTAGACGCGTCGGGAGCGTCGGCGATTAGCGAGCTCGTAGCTGCTCGAGCTGTGCGCGCAGCGACTCGATCTCTCTGGCTTGCTCTTCTGCCCGTTGCGCTTGCTCTTCTGCCCGTTGCGCTTGCTCTTCTGCCCGTTGCGCTTGCTCTTCTGCCCGTTGTAACGCGCGATCTCGGGCCTCGACGAGGTCGCCCACCATGCCGTTCAATTTGCTCACCAACTCTTCGAGAAAAAGCACCGGCGCGGTTCCATAGTAGAAGCGCAGCATGCCGCCTTCGAGCGTCAGATCCAGACCCAAAACGTTGGAAGTGAGCCGCCCAGCCTGGGGCACGATCCGCTCGTAACTCGAGGAATTCGCCTTGAGTCGGTAGCCGAGGATCCGTGCTCCGACGCGATCGAAGATGAAATACTCCGGAATCCCGAGTCGAGCATAGCGCAGCACATTGGTCTCGAAGTCCTTGGTCGCGCAGCCTCCGACGTGAACCTCGATCACGAGATCGAGGCCCTTGCCCTCGTGACTCGTCACCCAGCGCGAGCGCTCGTGCGCATCGACGTCGAGAACGGCGAGGATGTCGGGACAGAAGCGTGACTCATTGGGATAGTAAGTGGCGAGCTCACTCGAAACGTAGATCCGCCGACCGATGGTCCTGAAAAACTCATCGAGAGCGTTACGCGCGCGCTCTTTCGGCACGCGATGCGGGTCACCCTCGGGCGGATGAAGGTCGAGCGGGACTTGTGCCGGCAGCGCGGCGAGCACTTGTTCCCGTTCTTCTTTCGTCATCCGGTCCCAGATCTCCCGCGCGGGCGCGCGTGGATCATTGGGATCCACGGTCCAGGGTGGATGACTCATGTTGTCGACGGTAGCATCAAACGGTTTTGGGGGGTGCATTTCCCCGGATCGGCACACGAGCGGAGCAGTTTCGGAAAAATGGCCTCGACTCGTTGAGCTGGCGGCGAGGGCGGGGAAGGCGGCCTACGGCTTTGCTAGCTTCATGATCGTGCCGGTCGCCGTGTTGGACTCCCATCCTGGCACCGACCAGTAGATGGCCTTATCGTCGGTTTTCGGTGAGCCGCACATGCCGGACTCGCGAGGGATCGAAAAGAGCTGCTTCGAGGTTCCGCCAGCGCGGGACACCATAGCGAGCACGCTTGGCTTTGAGCCCTTGATGCCGTTCTCCGTCCAATAAACCGTGTCTTGATCGATCGCGAGAGCGTTGCCCGCGCCCGGTCCAGTCGCGAGTTGCACTGCGCCCGTGCCATCGAGATTGGCCTTCATGATCGTCCCGCCATTGGCCAAGTTGGCCCAAAAGAGGTTCGATTCGTCGACGGCGATCCCGTTGAGGTTGAACTGTCCGGTCACGATGGCCGTCGATGTGGTGCCGTTCAACGGAACGCGGTTGAGCGTGGTCGTTGTCACCCAATACAGATACGCCGAATTGACGGCAAGAAAGCCTTGGATCGACGTACCAGCGCCGACGGACTCGCTTGTACCGCCGCTCAATGGGATGCGCCGAACGGCGACGCACCAAGCGTTCAACGTTGGGCAGTCTTGAAAGTAGAGCCAGTTTGGACTCACGGCAATCGCAGGGGAATTGAGCGCACCAGCCACGACAGCCGCGGTGCCCCCGGCGACGCTGAGCTTTTGAATCGCGCCGCCGCTGACTGCACTCGACCAGTACATGTTGCTGCCATCGAGCGCGAGCCCTCGTGCAGTGTTCTGATTGGCAGCTACTTCCACCGGCGTCCCGCCGGTCGCGGCGACCTTCATCACGGCGCCGCCTTGACCAGTGGTGGTGTCGCCGGTTCGCGTCCAATACACATAGGGTCCAGCGACCACTACTGCCCCGGGATTGAGCTGCCCGCTCGCGAGCACGATCGGCTGACAGGTGCCTGCCTGGCACACACCGCCCAAACATGAGTGCCCGCATCGCCCGCAGTTCTCGGGGTCGGTACTGAAATCGACCCCGCAGCTCGCGCCGCCGCCATTTCCACCGTTCGAGCTGCCACCGCCGTCTCCGCCGCTCGAGCTGCCGCCGCCAGTTCCGCCGCTCGAGCTGCCACCGCCACCGGTCCCCGCGCCTCCGTTCGAGGTGCCACCGCCACCGGTCCCGGCGCCTCCGTTCGAGATACCTCCGGTCCCGGCGCCTCCGTTCGAGATACCTCCGGTTCCGGCGCCCCCGTTCGAGGTGCCCCCGTTCGAGGTGCCCCCGTTCCCCATGCCTGCAGAGCTTGATGGTGCATTCGCGGTGTCAGCAATTTCGTCCCCGCGAGCTCCGGCCGAACTGATCTCTTCGCTTCCTTCGCCGGCGGCGCCAGAACTCGCGCCGTTATCTGACGCGTGAGTCTGGCCGCTCCCCCCTGAAGCGTGCTCATCAGGCGAGCCGACTTGGCCCCGGCCCGACGCACCGCCATTTTCCTCGGCCGCCGCACGCGTGAATTCACGATGTACGGAACAAGCCAGTGTCAGAAGCCCAATACTCGCAATCGTCGGCAGCGCGGTCTTGATTAAAAAGTTCATTTCGTGACACGGCATTGCAGCGCGCGTGCCATCCGCAGCCACTGCGCCCATCAGCGATTTGCGGCCGAATTTCAGCTGCAAATGCAAGCAGAGTCACGCGCCGCGCAGGATTGGTGCGCAAGCTGCGCAGTTTCATTGCGCAGTTTCATTGCGCAATGCTTGACCTCGTCATTGCCGCAGGACGGCGCCAACCTGGGCCTAGTTCACTGGCCGATTCGGTGAGAAAGACCGTGGGTTTGCATTGATTCCCCAGGTCTCGCCTTTGCACTCACGGGTGTGTCCGTGCCGCTGCCAACCTTCAGCTGTGGACTAACGGAAGCCGCCGCTCCTGCCGGGGAGCGTGTCGAGGGGGCTGACCGCGGACGGGGCACGCGGACATACCGAGCGCCGCGGGTTGCGATGCTGGCTCGCGAGCGCCCACCAATTCAAGACCGCGCGGCGCTGGCGGAGACACGGCGCAATGCTCGCGTCAGGTTCTTGATCACCCTCGCCAAGTTCTGCATGGTGTCGGCTTCGCGATCTCCCCAGGCCCAAAATGAGATCATCAACTGCGAGCCGAGCTGTCCGTCACCCACCGGGAGCGCCAAGTAGCGAGCAGGGATCCGGCTGGTGCCGATTGCGCCCCATTGAAACGCCGAGTCGAGTTCCGCAAGCTCCAGGTGCAGCTCGTTCTTCAGCCACACCACACGGCCGTCTTCCGTATTCCGCTCGAGCGCGCGGAACAGCACTACCACGCGGCCACAACATTGGAGTGCTTTGGGGATGGTCAGGTCTTCATTGGTATGCGGGCCCGAGAACGCGCAATCATTCGACTCGAGCGCTGATCGGGGATGGTTCAGCTGCTCCAGCATGTCATAGAACGATTGCACTCCGGCGAAGCGACTCCACGGTAAAAAGTCCTCCAGCGAGCTTCTGATGAGTGAAGGCGCCGCGGTCAAATCGTAATACTGCGACTCCGGGTTCTCGGCCGCGCCAAGCCACGGATGAGAACGCGGTTCGTGGCAGGCGCTGCCGGCGTACTCGTAGGTTTTCAATCGAGTGCGCTCTCGACCAACGTCTCGAGAGCGACGAGATCTTCATTGGCAAGCTTCACCTTGTCGAAGGCCGCCTCGAGAGCCTCGCCAATCATCGACTTGTCGGCTCGCACGCCAACCTTGAGCTCACGCAATACCTTGGCGACGTTGGCCTGGGCGTCACTCAGCTCTTGCTGCGCTACCTTGATCTTGTCGAGAATTGCCTGCTTGTTCATGAGCGCAGTCGCCCCGCGCTGGCTTTGGGCTGCACTCATTCGAACCTTAGTGCCTCTAGCTCTCGATTGAGCGCGTCTTCGATGTTGCGCTTGTTCTCCGTGCGCTCACGGGTCAGCTCGGCCTGCTGCATCAATTCCGTGCGCCTCTTGTTGTTGACATCGGTGATGAGCGTTTGCAATGCGTCCCGCCGGCTCGCGACTTCACCGGGCTTCACCTCGATGTGCAGCAGAAATTCGGCGCCGCGCTCTTCGGTCGACACGCCGTCACCTTTGCCGGCATCGAACAACTCGCGCCACCGGGCTTCCGGGCTCCGGCTCAAGCGAAAACTCACGCGGCCGGATGGTTCGCCGCCGCTGGCACGCGCGCTTCCCTGAATCGCGCGCAAGAGTTTGATTTCTTCGTTCACGCCGCACCAGGCGTTTCCGTGCCTGGCGTGGACTTGCCGAAGCAATGCAGGCAACGCGTCGCGTTCTGTCGAATGCGACCATGGCAGTGGGGACATTGGCGGCGTGTAGGTTCGGGCTCGATCTGAATGAGCGCCACCAGAGCTTGCCACGACGCCTCCAATTGCTCGACCCGCAGCGCCTCGCTCTCGGTTTCGCCCCTCGCCGAAAACCCCCTGACTCGGAACTCCATTTCGGCGATTGCCCCGCGCAACTTGTTGCGCTCGGGCGCGCCGCGCTCACTCTGGTCCATACAGGCCTCTCTGGAGCCGACATCGACTCCGCTACTGGGTTGATTGCGAGCGACAACAATTCGTGTCTCGCGCGCCACCGCCTTTGCGGACTGAGTTTTTGCGAAATGAATTTGAGGGACGCGGCGCCGCGCGCACCGCCTTCCTTGGCGCTCACCGTACGCTTCGTTCGGCGAAAGTCAAAGCTCGCGCCGAAATGCCTCATGCTTGAACGAGCATCGCGCGCACATCAGTCGTCGCATGGTCGCGACCGACGCTAGCGATGTTGCTTTCCGCGATGACCGGCGGCGTGGGGCGCCGGTGCGCGTCTGGAGTCTCTCCATTCGTACGTTTCGCCGGACCGGCCGGCTTCATCATCCCCGTCTGCACCGATGGCGGAAATGGCGTATTCCGCTTGTTCGCCCGAGCCCCTGGTGGCGAGTCGAACGCGACGAGCCTGACCTGTTGCCCGATCTGCCGTCACAAAGACCGCCACGACTTGGTCGTGCACTGAAAAAGCGTCGCGCAGTGCCTGCTGCGTGGACTCGACAGAAATGCTGCCAACGAACGTACGATCTTCCATTGGGGAAACTCGCTGATCGACCCAAGGACTTGTCATCACCGGCGCAGTGGGTCATTCCACGCAGCGATCGGAGCACCTGAGGAGCGACTTGAAGTTGGGAGCGCTCTCGATCCTCGAAAACTCGGCGTTTGGCCGAGTAAATGACGGCTACTGCGAGAAGCAGGAGCCGTCCCGCCGCGCGGATCGAACACGTGCTGGGGCGTCACAAGGCACGTACGACGATCACCTTGATTTTGCGAGGCTACCCGTCAGGGCATGACCCGTCAAGCGACGTTCCGGAGCGCTCGGTTCGACAATGGGCAACCACTTGCTCACTTCACGCCCTCGAACACGACGCCAGATCCCTTCCGTGGGCAGGTTTGCACCAACTTCAGGTCATGAGCGTAGCCGGCGCCACTTCCGAGCTAAGAGCCCTCTGCCTGGAGCTCTGCGACGTTGAAGTTCCACGATTCCGCGCCGGTCTGTCCGCTGACTCTGACACCGCGAACGCCTTGCAACTCGGGGCCGCTGAAGGTGTAGCTCTGTCCTGCAGCTGATGCCGAGTAAGGATACTCGGGACTCACGCTCCATCCTGATTCGATCCAGGTCTTGCCGTCAGTCGTGAATTGCAGGCTGCAGCTCTGTTGTAGGTAACCGTTGCCGTAGCCGTCTACTGCACCATTGACGAAGGACACTTGCGAGATCGTCTTGCGATCGGGCCAAAGTAGTCCTGCGGCTTCCCACAGCGTGGCTCCGTTTTCACCCGCCTCGTTCAGCGCAATGCCTTGGGTGGTGTTGCCATCGTTGAGTCCAGCGTTTTCGATACGGTTGTCGTTCGCGGTCGCGTTGCTGTTCGCGGACCACGCATACGCGGTGGCGCTGGCAGCAAGACCCGAGCTTGGCTGACCAGAGGTCGGCACGGTCTGATCAGGGGCGTCTGCCAGCGGCACGAATTGAAAATCGCGGATGATGACCTCGACGTCTTTGCCGTCGGAGGGCGGATTTTCAGTGCACCAGAGGTTGATGGCGAGGGGCACGGGTTGCTGAGTAATTCTCTCCTGCGGTTTCGCCGGAGCATAGGCCCAGGAGGCGAGCAAGGGTCCCTGATCGCTGCCAACCGGCGCATAGCCACCGATTAGAAAGTCGCTGATGTTCGTCGAGGTCCAAACGAAGCGCGAGGTGGTTTGGGTGCCGCCATTGAGCGTGAAAGACTCGGCGTGAGTGGCGTCGTCTGGGGCGCCTTTGCCGACCACCGGGTAATTCGTCCAGCTGACGTTGGGCGCACTCTCGTCACCCCAACGTGAGTATTCGAAATCGATCTCGTTTTGGCCGTCTTCACCGATGCAAGCGCGGGGCCCATAGGTGAACAGGCCCAAGACCACGTTCTTGTCGAGCAGGTCGAGCGGCGCTTCGATTTGCCACTGATAGGTCCCAAATCCGAGCAGCTCGCGCGTGTACATCTCCGCGGCGGTCCAGGTGTTTCCTTGTTTTCTGATGCGCAGGTGAAGATAGCCCTTGGCGTCGACGAACACGTTGTTCGGATCAGCCTGCGCAACGCCGGCGATTCCGCCTTCGATCACGTCCCAGGTGTAGCCCCGCCAGGAGAGAGTTTTGGCGGGCGAGTCGGGCGTTGGACAGCCCGTGGCCGATTCGCGGCTGGGGTCTCGAGAGTTCGGACGGGTTGGCTCGGCGTCGCCGTTCTGCGCGCAGCTGCTCAAGGCGAGGGCTGCGATGCCGAGCCAGGTTCGTGAGTGTTGTTCGGCTATCATCATGTGACGTCCGTACCGATTCGCCGAAAAACGGGTGATCGCGGACGCGCAAGATGAGGATGGCAGTTCCCCTCAGTCCGTCCCAGCCACGCCAATCCCAACGATGACCCACCTGCCGTCGCGTTGTTCGAACCAGAAGTGATCGGTGATGCCCATGCTCGGTGCGTGGCAATAGCAATAAGGCGCGTCTTTGGCGCATTCGAAGGTCGCGCAGGACGCGTTCTTTCCCCAATCACCGAGCGTGTCGAGCCAGCGAAGCTTTTCGTCGCTCAGATCGTCGCGTTGTTTGGGGTTCTTGCGGAGTGGGGCTCCACCGCCCGTGTCGTACCAGCCGCTCATTTCGAAGACGGTCGCGGTGCGTGCGGCGTTCGCGCGGAAGCCGCGCGCGGTTTGCGA
>Ga0164309_10000567_pt1 | contig 20040 bp, 33 predicted proteins | sample Whisoiple_247_MG_FD_109984 | JGI IMG/M metagenome (GOLD analysis project Ga0164309, IMG submission 109984) | Soil microbial communities amended with fresh organic matter from upstate New York, USA - Whitman soil sample_247_MG | ecosystem: Environmental > Terrestrial > Soil > Unclassified >...
GCCATTACCGCCGAGATACATGGTCCCGCTGTTGGTGCTGTTGGTAGCCATAAAATTACCGGCGCGAAGAGTGCCGTCAGCATGGCGCAGTGCGACAGTGCCAGCAGTGCCGTTTGCATCAGGAACAAAGCCACGTAGAAGATCAGCATTCAAGCCAGAACCAGAACCCATATTGCCTGCGGTCCAAATCCCATAGCCGTTGACTGTTGGTATCGCGCCCGTGAAGCCGAAGTAATAGCCGGTTTCGGCAGTCAAATTGATTGCCCCCGGAGTATTTGAAGCGCCCATGTACCCGGAGCGAGCACCTGCTGCGTTTCTGAATTCCACATACCCCGAAGCACTTGCACTACCCGGAATTAGCGAGACATAACCGATCCCACTACCCGGCGTACCTGCGTTCACACTCGCGAATGACGTGCTGTTCATCACCGCAGGCAGCAGGTTTTTATTCACCGTGCCAGTCGTCAGGTTGGAAGCGTCATTCGTGCCGAGTGCGGCGCGCGCACCTGCGGCAGTCGTAGCGCCGGTACCGCCATCCTCGATAGGCAGCATGGTGATGGCACCAAAGGTATTCAGTGCATCGCACATCACCACGCGGGCCGCACCGGCAGCGATGGTTGCCGCCGTACCGGATGCCGTCTTGACGGTGATCGCAAACCCGCCAGTGGTGGAGTTGCGAATGAAGTAAAGCTTCTGGACGGTGGGGATGGTGACAGTACGGGAGGCCGTCAATGCGCCGGTAAATTCCAGCATCATGTTACGGCTTTGGTCGGTCGCCGCATCCAATGCCGTCAGGGTGACGTTGGCGTCAGCCATCGCAATAGACTGGAAACCAGCAATAGCCTGTTCGATCAGGGTAAAGTCATTATTGGCCTTGATACCCCATGTCGAACGGTTCTCGCCAGTCGCCTGAAGCTCAAGACGAAGACGAGTGCTGAATGTACTTGGCATTTATTCCACTCCTGTGATGACAGGGTTCCAGTTGTTCTGACCGCGCGTCACGCGCGTCCATGTGTTTTCGTTCGTATCGACTGGCGTCCAGTTGCTCGTGTCGCGTGGAACGGGTGTCCACGTGTTGTCGCCGGGATTGACGGGCGTCCAGTCGTTGACGCCGCCATCCTCTTTCTTCCAAGCCCTGACATAAACGAGGCCATCGAATGTCTGCATCTCCATGCCATCGACCATGACGGTGGAAGCGCCAGTGACTTCAGGATCACCGATGAGAAGATCGGCTTGCAGCCCGACAACAAAGATGCGCTGGGTCAGAAGGATGGTGACGGTGCCAACATCACCGAGTAGTTCTTCGCCGGTCTGGACGAGAACCTGATCGGTGATGAAATCCACGATACCGTCATCGGTAACCAGCATCTCACCAGTGATGGTGGGTGCCACACTGATCTTGACGGTGACCGAGTTGATCTGCGTTACGCCGACGAGACCGGTGACCGTGACATTGCTGTCAGCAATGACCGTAACGGTGCCGGTTGCGGTGGTCGCCACTTCACCGACTGGCGAAACTCTCGCCTTGCCGATGACACTGACGGTTCCCATTGCAGTGGAAAGCTGATTGCCGGTGACCGCAACATTGGCCTTGGCAACCACAGTGACGGTACCGGTCTCGGTGATGAGAGCGGTATCGTAATTATCGACACCCCAATCGCCGCCGCCCCAATCGGGCCAGCCCCAGCCCTCAAGGTAAACGGCTACGTCTGCCATGCCTGTCTCCTGTTAGGAGATGCGGATGATCGCGTTGGAGCTATCCGGCGTCGGGAAGATGATCGCGAAGTCACCAGCGGTCGATGTCTTGTCCGAACCGAAGTCCAGAACCAGCACGGCCTTGTCTGCCTTGGACGAATTGTAGATCAGGGCACCACGGGCGGTGATCGAAGCCGTCGTCCATGTCACATCGTTAAAGTCACAGATGGCAACGCTACCGGACAGGACCGGCGTGACAGAGGTCAAGGTCATGCCACCAGCGGTATAACCGGCACCGACAACTTCACTCGTCGCGCTGTAGGCCGTGGTCGATGCGCCCAGCGTGGCCGCTGACGTGTAGAGCGCAATCTTGAACGTGTCGCCCGTCGATGCCGTGAAGTTGTGGGTCCCGACCAGCAGTTCCTGTTTGAAGCTCGACGCCAGAGCTTGGGTGATCGCCATGTGTATTGTCTCCGTTATTGGTCACGACCATGACTGAACCGATCACCACCGTCGTCATACCGACATCCTCTTGTCAGAACGGCGATAGCTATCCTTGCGGTTGCGGCCTTCAGCGATGATCTTCAGTGTGGCGATGGCTTGGGTATATTGCTCTTGGTACTGCTTCATCACATCCTGATCGCCCTTCAGGTAGATGTAGCCCTGCACGACGGTGCCAAACAGAATGGCGCTTTCACCGTTGACAGATAGCCATGTTTCGTCGCTGTCATCTCCGGCTGAAAGGCTGGCCGGTTCATAGAAATAGTTCATCTCGACTTGGTAATCGATGTCAGGTGTCGGCCCCAGAACCAGCGTCTTTTCATCGAAGAAAGCATAGAAGCGCGGCACACCACGGAAGGTGATGCTCGGATAGGCTTCCTTGATGAAGGAGTGATCCTTCGATGTCAGGTACTGAACCTCGTCACCGACCAGTACCGACAGGGAATACGCCGACAGGAAGTCATCCGGCAGCCCAAGGAAAGGACTGTCAGGCACCACATTCGACGTTGCCGTTTCCATCAGGTCCTGTAGCTGCACCTGACGGTAGATATCGTCCTCGCACAACCGGACAAATTGTCCGATGTTGTCGTTAAAGGTCGTCTCATCTACTTCCAGATACTGCTTTACCAGTGTCTTCAGTTCACCGTAATTCACGTGACCTCCACTCTAACGCGACCTGTCTCGGTGAAGGCCGTGCTTGTCAGGGGTGTGCCGACCGGGTCGAATGCGAACATGGCGCGTTCTTCCTTCAGCTCGGGGATGTCGCTTCTCATATCCGGCACAGACTGTTTGTCGTCGGTGCGGACATTGCGCGTATCAAGTTGTGGGTGGGAAGGATCGAGGCAGGATCGGCAAACGCGAGAGCCCGTATTACGCCCAAGGAGGTATTCGAACCTCAAGTCCTTGAGCTTGTATCTTAGACCGCATCTATCGCAGATGCCCGGGACAGGCTTCATGTAAGCCATGATCGCTCCTTAATAACGAGAGCGAGAGAAGTCCGGTACAAGGCGGAAGGGAGCCTTTTCCCGGTCCTCTTCCGCAGCCAACTGGAATTGACGGTCATATTCCGTCTTGAGCAGCACCACGCGGTCACCAGCTGCCGGGTTCTTCAGGGCCAGATAAAAGGCCAGACCGGAGGTCAGGGCAGGCAGGAAGCGTGGCGGGATATCCATGGTGTTGCCATAGGAACCCACATCCTGAATGGAGCGGATATTGTAATAACCGAACTCACCAGCCACAGCAGTGACAGGCCAAATCTCCACTTCGACAGGATGGGTCCGGTGAACCCAATACTGCGTCGGAAGACCGGGCTGGTTCTTGTTGGCGGTCTGAGCCCAATCGACAACATCAATCCGGGTCATCACCCGGTCATTCTGGTTGAGACCGGTACCCTGACGCCAGAAGGCGTCAAGGATATCGATCACATCATTCGGGAGCGTAATCTTGTCAACGCCGACATCAACAGGGACAATGCTTTCCCTGATCGTCCAGAAGTTGATCCCCTTGTTTCCCCATTCCCGCATCAACAGGTTCAGGGAGCGACGGGCCGTACGCATGTCATAGCCCGAGCGCATTTCTGTCCCGACCATCTCCCATGCTTCTTCAATGATATCGGTGATATCAAGTTCGAATGAGGTCGTGCCGGAAGTCGCCATCAGTACAGCAATACCATGAAAGTTGCAGTGGAACCGGCAAGAACTTTCTTCGGGCTGATCGGCAAGAACGTTCCAACCGGAACAGCCGTGAAAACAGTTGTTACGCCATCGCGATCAACGACAGAAACGTTACCGGCACCACCGACATAAAGGCCAAGGGCACCAGCAGGGACATCACTCGTACCCGGCGTTACCGCGAGGAATTTCTCCGCAAGACCCGATAGGCCGTGACGTGAAAGCGCCATTGAACTCTCCCTTAATCGAGCGAGCCGATGAGCGCGTTCAGCTTTGCTGCCAGAGTGGCAACATCGTTTTTGACAGCGGTGATGGCTGCATTGGTAGACGCGAGGGAAGCGGCAGTCGTGTCAGTCGTGGCGGCAGTGGCTGCGGGAATAGCAGCAACGGTGTTGCCACCAGAGGTGCCGCCTGAGCTGTCAGTAAGGACAGTGATCCCGGTGACTGCGCCCGAGATAGGGCCGACAAACCCACCCGGAGAGACCACCGGGCCGGTAAAATGTGTAGCTGCCATGATCATTCACCTTTCAGGATTTTACCGCGCGTGACGGCGATCAGTGGAAAAGAAAAAAGGGCCGGTTTCCCGGCCCCTTACGTTTCGAGATAAGCGATAGCTTTCTCAAATAGAGCCTTACTATGTCGCAAGCCTCCGATTGCTCGATTGCATTGCATACAAAGCAGTCCACGAATACGGTTTGTGCCGTGACAATGATCGACAGCCAGAGCGAGAGTTCTACCTCGGATAGCTGCGGTCTCTGGCAATTCACAGATTGCGCAAACGTAATTTTGCTTCTCAAGCAAGGCGATGTATTCCGCCTCGTCCATTCCGTAATGCCTCCGGAGATCAATTTTTTTCATGATCTCCGGATTTAGTTTCCGGTATTCCCGCATGTAAGCAGCCCATTCTTCTGGGTGCGTTTTCCTACGAGAATTAATAGACATCAAGCGCCAGCAGAGCCGTAAATGCCGAGCGGATCGGACCAGCCAAACGAGTAGCGTTCGCGCGCCTTGTAGCGGGCGTTGCCGGTCTCGAAGTCAGTGTCCATACCCGTCTTCAGCGGTGCGCGCTGGAACATCTTCAGGCCGTTCGGAACGTCGGTCGTCAGGAACCATGCGTCGGTATCGGTCAGGTAGTGGTTGATCCGGTACCCCTGCGGGATTGCGCCATTGTTCTTCAGGGCGTTGATGTCGTTGTCAGCCGTCGATACGCGCTGCGCTGTTTCCAGAATGCGGGTAGCTTCGAACTGAAGGGACGGCGGGATGATCAGCTTGACCGGGCGAGCCGCGATCAGAAGACCACGTTCATCCGTCCATGCTGCAATATCGATAACCGCATTTTCAAGTGCGGTCTCGTTGAGGTCAGACGCCACAGTCGGGATGTTGCGGTTGGTGCCGCCGCCGACGAGAGGGTGGGCGTTGCTGAACAGTGCGACACCGTCACCACCGGTAAAGGAACCGGAGAAGCCGTTGTTGAGCACCGATGCAGCCTTGACCTGCTTGGTATAGGCCATACCGCGAGCGAGAGCCTTGGTATAACGAGCCGACAGCTGATCGTAGAGATTGTCTTCGATTGCTTCTTCGGTGATCGCAAAGCCCATCGCAATCGTCTCGTGGACGTAGCGGGCGGTCCATGCTTCCTGCGCCGTGTCATAGCTGATGGCCTGACCTTCGAGCTTTACAGGAGCAGCACCGAAACCGGAGAGCTTCTGTTCTTCTTCGAAGGAGCGGTCCGACGTTTCCGTGGTGAAGATTTCACCGTGTTCTTCGTCGTAACGCTTGTATTCAAGCCCGAACAACTTGTTCAGACCCGGCAGAAGCTCTTTAAAGAGTTGCGCGCGTGAAATAGGCATCGTTCAACTCCTTACGCAGGTGCGTTGCCAGTGGCGGTGCGGTTGAAGTGAGTGTTCACACGAACAATGCAGTCCGTATAAGCATCACCCGGCGTGCTGAAACCCGGAATGCGGATCAGGTCCATGATGCGCAGCGGCAGGGTAGCCGTCAGTGCAATGGAGCCAGCATTCAGGGAAACACCCGAGATACCCAGCGTCACGTTACCCGTACCCTGAACGAGAGCGGCGTTGGTGCCGACCGAGTTCTGGGAGAGAGTGCCGTTTGCCTGTATCTGGAACAGAGCGTCAGGGTCTTCGCAGACATAGGCCATGGCATCGGGAGCGACCGTGCCGGAAAGCCATTGCTGCTTCTGAACCCAATACTTCATGTTCGGGTCGGTGTAGGAAACGCCCATAAAGACGCCAATCGGGAGCGCGGCAGTGGTGCCGGTCTCCTTCTGGATGGTACCGCCGATGGCCAGCTTCACGAGGTCGCCCGTCTTCAGATCGGCTGCATAGCCGGAAGCAATCGGGTATTGCGTGAAAGCATGGCTCTGGTTGGTATCACCAAGGCGCTTAACAAGGCGGAGGCCATATGGCGTTGCAGTAGTAGCCATTTCTGTTCTCCAAAAGAGGTTTCAAATAGGTGCTATTCTTCCGAAGCACCCTTGCCAAAGGTGGTGCGTGACCGGCGCTCGGGCTTCAACATCGGCATCCGAGGATCGCTTTCACGAAGGTAATTGTTGTCAACAGATGTCATCTGCTGCTGGGCACGGTCAGCGTAGTACTCGTTGCGAGCCTTCACATTTTCCGTGGAGTTCTTGCAGAGCAACAATCCGCCGACTTCTACACCAGCTTCGAACTGAGAGTTACGGTCAGACACAATCTGCAATTCAGGGTGGTCTTTCGCATTGACAGGGACCCAGCCTTCACGGAACCGGGCCGAAACATTCTTGTTATCGGACTGGCCACGGGACCCGACACGCACCCAACGGAAGGAAACACCTTCCTGCGGATCGGGAGAGGGAAGCAAAGACGGCGGGGTCCAAGAGGTCTTCCGTGCCTTGGCCGAACGGGTTTCGGTTTCGCGCGTAGAATTAGCCATGGGTCCATTCCTTCTTGCCGCTCTCGGCGGTCAACTGTTCTGCATATTGCTCAAGCGTCAGACCAAGACGCCGAGCGAGGTGCGCTTGACTTTGTGTCAGCGTTACTTTTCGCGTTGCTTTCGACTGTGAACGCACAGCCCCGGCTACAACGGTTTCCGTCCGACGTGGCGTGGTGGTCTGCTGGAAACGCTCTGGGAAGCGCTTGTGCATTTCACCATCGATACGACGGTAGTATTCATCCCCATCGGAGGGGAGAATGCCTTCGCGGTTGACCAGCTGTTGATGAACCCCCAGCGCAAAGGCTGTCATGGCTTCATCGCGGCCAAACCACTTGTTCTTGCCCTGCCATTCGACGGCAGCTGCTTCAGGCTCTGCCTGCTGCTGCGGCGCTGGCTGGGTGAAACGACCGAACTCCCGCTCATCCATCCGCTGCAATGGCTGCGGGCGATGGGTCGAAAGCCTGTCCTTTTCAGCGACCAGCTTGGCGAGGTTTTCCTGTGCGGCGATTTCGCCGTTGATATCCCCCGCATCGCGCGCTTCACGAAGCTGCATCTTTGCGGCGTTGATCTGACCGGCAAGACGGCCTTGGCTCTCAGTCATGAGAACCTTTTCGCCGTTTTCGATCAGCCCCTTCAGGGCATTATTCTCAGCAAGGATACGCTTGGACAGCTCGGCCAATTCGGTCAGCTGACGTTCGCGGTCTTCCTTGGCGCGGCGTTCGGCGTGAACCTTGGCCGTTTCCTTGGCGATGCGATCCTTGACGCGCTTCGAATACGCGGCCTGTTCGTCATCACCCTCGTCAGTGGACTTTTCGTCCGCCGACCATTTGCCCCGGTCTGCCTCCGGAGTATCGTCAACGATAGAGACCTCGACCTGATCGTCGTCCGACTTGTCTTCCTTTTGGGAAGACTTGTCGTCACGAAAGACCGGGAGATCATCCTTGACTTCGAATTCATCGAATTCCTGATCCAGCATATTCTTGCCAGCCATCAGTATGCCCTTTCAATGATGCGTGGATCGTCAACCACGGCCTCGACAGTATCGTCATTGATCAAGCGGTACTCGACACCTTGGACCTTCATCCGGGTACCAGAGTAAGACTTGAAGATGACCCAATCGCCTACTTGGCACCACGGGCCAGACGGAAACTTGTCCGGATCGGAATAGGCTTCCGCGCCCATATCGATCACGCATCCATAGATGCTGGCAGTTTCTTCGGCTTTGCGTAGCGCTTCAGGGATGATGACGCTGCCGATCTTCTCATCCTTTTTGGGGATGGCGATCATAACTTTATAGCCCTTGGGCTGCGGCAAGCTGATCCCTTCTGGGACCTCTACCGGGAGAGACATGCGTGGAACTCCACGTTACTGTTGGGGGAAATAAAAAACCCCTCTCGGGCCGGGAGGAGGGGTGCGAGAAGGGCTTTTATAGGTCCTGCGAAAGGTACCGATTGTAATATACAGATACGCTTGACAGTTCGTCAACGGTAATACTTGCGTAGACTTTTGTTCTCAGTCTTCGTCCTCGGCACCGATAAGATATTCGGTAACCATCTCCTCGATTATCTCGATCAGCTCGACCTGATCACACAAGGACTTGTACTGCTCTATGCTACTCGCCAGACCCCGAAGGAGTTGGTTTCTTCGAGCTTGCTTTAACTCGTTCAAGTGATAGAGAATGCTCTCGTTCTTTTTCGTTCTCTGCACGTTGGTGATCCAGTTCGTTGACGCGAATGCGGCTGTCGTTCACCATCTGGGTGAATTCCTTGGCATCATTATTGATGACACCGAGAACTTCCTTGGCAAGATCGATACCCTGCTTGCGTTCCTCTGCCTTGAGTTGTGCACCGAATGTAACGAGGTCTGCGCCGATCTTGGCGCTGGCCCGGGCTTCTTCGCTCTCGATACGACGGATATCGATAGCTTCCTTCGAACCGGCCTTCGCCATGTCGAGCATGTCGGCGGCAGCGTCCTTCTTGATCTGGTGATCCAGTTCTTTTTCCTTGAGCGCCACTTCGCGTTCGCGTAGCTGGAAGACCGGATCGTCCGCGATGGCCTTGGCTTCTGCCTGCTTGGCCTGAGCTTCGTGCTGTGCCTTGAGACGGGTAGCTGCCTGCGCCACCATGCGCGAGACCGCGTTCTCGATCTCCGGTGGAAGCTCCTCGCCCATCGGCGGGAGTTCGATCCCCAAGGTCTTCTGGATTTCCTGACGGTATTGATGCGCCAGATGTTCGGCCACGTGGGCTTCCATCTGAGCCTGAAGCTTCATGGCATTCGGTGACTGGCCGATCATCTGCGTGATCATCGGGTCCATTATCGCGGCCATGTGTGCAGTAATATGCGCCTGATGATCCTGATCGGGGTAGACCTTGACCGGCTGTCCCGTGAGAACTGACATGTTCTCCTGCACGGGGTCCATGCGCGGCGGGTCCTTGTCGACCGGGAGGATGCGATCATCGTTCTTGATGCCAATAGCCTGAAGGCCCGCGCGATGCAGTTCCTTCATGTTGTAGAGTTCCGGAGCCTGCATGGCCAGCTGCATGACAGCCTGCATCTGGACAATACGTTGCGCCTGTGTGGCAGCGTTCGGGTCAGAGACCGGAATGATATCGACGCGACCATCGAAGTCCTTCGACCGGTCGAACTGTCCTGTTTCATCCCAATCGTATTTCGGCGGCATATACTCAGCGATCACCTTGGCGATCAGCTTCAGTTCTTTCTTCAGGCTTGCATGCAGGCGCGCGTGAACCGCCGACATGACCTTCAGCGACCGTTCCATCAGGGCGAGTGTGGTACCAACAGGAGCATTCTCGCTGCCCGATCCGATATCCACATCGGCAATCGAACCGATCCTGCGGCCTTCTTCAATCAGGTTCTGGAGCAGAGCCGCCAAGACAGCACTTGGCTCCTTGTAGGGAAGCGGCATGATATTGTCTTTGAGCGCACCGGCTGGCACATCCACATCGCGCCATTCACCGGGGGCAATCGGGTCTTCGCCTCCCTTGGCCCGAAGGCCTCTGGTCTTCAGACCACCGGGCAGGTTGGAAAGCGTACCGGCATCGATCAGCTGGCGAAGGATGGATGTCGCGCCCTTGGCAATGGCACCCATGAGATGGATGAGACCAATGCCGTAGAAGCCGAGACCGGGCATATAGAAGTAATGCGTGAAGTAGCATTCCGCCTTGCGGGCCGGATCGTCTTCCGCCCAATTGCGGCGAATGCCGAGAACGGTAGCGGACGATTTGTCCACTGTGATGATGTACGGATCAGCCACGTCATCCGGGTCTTCGAAGATACCCGGCAGGTTATAGTTCACATGGAATTCGAGGATCGTGTACCGTTCGTCCTTGTAGGACGACATATCCTCGGTACCCTTCAGTTCGTCTTCCTTCTGCTTGCCATCCGAGAAATACGCAGTCGGGGTAGGAAGATCGACTTGCCGGTACAGACCGGCGCGCTTCATCTTGGCGACCTTGTTCTTCGACAGCCGCATGATTTGGGTGACACGTTCCGCATGGTCGAGATGCGAGGCCCCATACGGAACCACCAAATCTTCCGCAGGGACCATCGATGAACACGGCTTGCCGTTCATCGGATCGAAATAGGTCTTCTTGAATACCGACCCTGACAGCGGCAGACGGAACAGCAACTGTTCTGTCTCGGCACGGAAGTCAGTCATGTTCTCGGTCAACTGGTAGTTGAGTTCTTCCTTGACGCGAGTGGCCTGCTGGTATTTCTCGGTCGTGTAGTCGCCCAGCATCTTGGTCAGAACCGGGCCGGAAGCCGGGAAGATTTCCATGATCGCATTGGACTGGAAGCGAACCACCGCTTCGGTCAGGACAGGGTGATAGATACCGCTGGCCCCCTTGAACGGGAAGTCCCGTTCTTCTGCCGCAAACCCCAGATAATCAAGGCCATCGACATATTGCTGAAGCCATTCCGCGCGCGAGTTCTCGTCTTCCTCGAAAGACTGGATCAGCTCATTGGCAATTGCCTTCAGCTCGTTCTCATCAAGCAGATCGGCCAGATTGTCGCGATGATTGATGGCCATGTCTTCATCTGGAACGACTTCGACATTGCTCTCGTCACCGATCTCGACTTCCAATGGCAGGTTGTCGTTGCTCTCATCGAGCGGTGCCATATTTCTGGCGATTGCCATTACTTGCTCTCTTCCTGAGACTTCTCGGCTTCGGTCGGCTGGTCTTCCGGCTTGCGGACCCGGAAGCGCTTTTTACGCTGTTCCTGTTCGGCTGGCGGCGACAGGGTATAATCAAACTGGTGCATGGCCATATCAGTAATACCTTTTTCTGGGACGGTATTGTTCGTCACGCCACTCGTCGTTTTCATTGATGAGCCAGCCACCCTGACGGAACCGATACATTGCCATAGTGACTGTATCCACGTAGTCATCATGTTCGCCTGCTGGGAATGCTGCGCATTCCTCGATCACTTCTTCTGCCCACCGCTTGCTCATCGGCGCATAGACATTACCAGATGCGAAGATGTCTGTAACAGAATTGATGCGACTGATTTTGTCATTCCCCTGACCAATGGCACCCCGACCAACCGTGACTTCCTGTATCGGAATGCCCATGGCGCGGAGTTCGTAGATCAATGGCTGGCCGGTTGCGCGACCTTCAATCAGGCAGATATCTGGTTCATGCTGCTGGTAGAGTTCCAGCGCCTTGCGCTTCAGCTGCGGGAATTCCCACTTGCCGCGTTCTGCATCCAGAAGGATGATATTGTTCCGGCCTGTCTCTTCATTCTTGAAGATGCCCCATGTGGTGCAGGCGGAATAGTCTGATCTGGTACCAGTGGTAAACGCAGTATCCCAAGACTGCACAATCACGTCGCACTTCGGCGGCTTGGTTGACTTCCAGTCCTGCCACATGGCCCGCTTGATCAGTGCGCCCTCTTCCGAGGTCGGTTGCTGCTGATACTGAGCGTTCCACTTCGAGACCGCCATGGAATTCTTGGTGCGAAGGAGTTCTTCCATCTTCCAGAATTCGGGCCAGAGCGGACGTTCAGCCAGTCCCTTCTCTTCATTGGCGGGCATGATGGCCGGAAGCTCGATCACTTCCCATTCGTCGGAGCCGGGTGTGTTGATCTGTTTCTTGATCAGCTGGCCGGTCAGGTCTCTCAGCGACCAGCGGGTCATCACCACGATAATCGCGGCACCCGGTTGAAGGCGCTGGCGAGGCCCCTGCTCATACCAGTCCATCACCTTGGTGTAGATTTCCGGGTTGTATTCGCCTTGGATAGCGTCTTGTTCGGAATTATGGGTTACGACATAGCCTTCCCCGGCGAGGAAAAGACCATCTTCGCGGTCCACCGTGATGCATTGCACGGAACCGTATGTTCCGGTCTTCTGGACGGTGATACTGCGGCAGCGCTTGTCTGTCGGGGTGTAGGTGTATTGGTTCTTGCGCGGCATGAGCGCCGCCTTATGCATCCTGAACATCACGCGGTAGACGCGCTTGGCGCTGCCCCACCGGCTTCTCTTGTCGTCGGCCCAGCGCATCGTTGCCTTGACGCCGAGAGAATGAAGAAGCTGGACGACTGCCTCGACCAAAGCCTTGTTCGTATTATAGAACCCGCACTGGCCGTTTTTCAGGACAGTACCGTCTGTGTCCATCATCCCCTGAAGAAGGGCGGTGCGCTGGTCTATCGATCCCCGCAAGTACAATTCCGGCACATGCTTGTTATTCAACAGGCCTGCGTCGATAAGTTGCCGACGAAGACCCCTAACGCCAAAGCTGTATTCGTCCGCGAGATCGGTCACCTCGTATCCGCGTCTTGTAAATTCACCGACCATGTAGGCCCGGTCATCGGGATGGCATGTCATCCTTCCCAGAGATGAAGTTCCATCACCAAGCCATGCCCCAAGAACCCAAGGATCGATGGGAAGCTCTGCGTCAGGGTATGCGACAGGGAAATGGCGCGGCAGGCAGGGCTTGGACGACTTGTTCCATTCAGACAGTTGTTCGGTTGTGAATGTCGCATCGTTTGCAGAAAGCTTTGTGTCGGATCGCACCGTCCACAAATGCTTGCTGTCGCAGAGGATTTCCTGACCATCATCGGTCAGTACCGAGTAAAGCTCCCGATCATGCCAGATATCGGACTTGGCAATGATCTTGGTCGTCTCTCCGTCCGGACCGAAAACCTCGTCACCAACCCTCAAATCCTTGATCGCCACAAATCCTGACGGCGTCGGGATGGGAGTACCGACCTCCAAGGCGTGTGGGTCATCGATGATGAACAGGTCAGCGCCCTTACCGGCGACGGCACCGTTGACGCCGACAGCGAAATATTCGCCACCGCGATTGGTGGCCCAACGGCCTGCGGCCTTATTGTCCGCTGACAGTCTGACGCCGGGGAACAGTTCCTGAAAATCCTTGCGGTCGATCAGGCCTCTGACCTTACGACCGAAACCCACCGCAAGTTCTGCGGTGTGCGAGGCCATCATCACCTTTTTCTCAGGGGCTCGCCCCAAGAAGTATGCGGGCAGGTGGATGGAGGCAAACTCGGATTTGGTATGCCGTGGCGGCATGTTTATGATGACGCGCTTCTTCTTGCCAGCGATCACCTCATCGAAGAGGTTGGCCATCTTCTTATGATGTGCGCCGTCGATGAAGCTCGGCCACATGTAATGGATGAAGGGCAGGAAGTTCTGGGTGGCTTCCTGCTTCGCCTTGGCGGTGTCCAGCTTCTGCATCAATGTGAGCAGAGCTTTCTGTTCGCTCGGGGGCAGGAGCGCGATCTGCGGCAGGTATTTTGCTAGATCGTCCATGTCTCAGACAAAAATAAAGCCGCCCATGAAGGCGGCTTGTTAATCTTGTGGTAGCCTAAAAACTACAGGAGGTTGACTTTACTGTCAACTTTCCCATTCATGATCTTCAATCATGCGCCTGCGCAAAGCATCCGCAACGAAGGCCGGAAGCAAGGTACGGCCAATATAGCTGTCCTTGTCTATCCGGTACCCCAAAGAAGACATGCCGTCCTGATCCCAGCCGAACACGACATAGCCATGCAGGATGGGTGTATACTCGGATACCATACGCGCCGCGCGCATGATGCCCGCGTGAGCTTCATCCTTTTCCAGCACCGGAAGGCGATGCAGGATTGCACCGCCTTTCAGCTTGATCTTACCAATCCGGCAACCGCTCACTGCCCTATTCCTTGAACAGGACCGAGCGTACAGCACAGTCCTTGGCTTCCAGAAGCTTGCGCAGAGCGGTGGTCTGCTCCGGGTTGTTCGGCAGGGTATCGCTGATCTGCCTTGCCAGTTCACCGAAAGGCTTGCTGATCTCCTGAAGATGCGGAGGCAGATGTTCGTATGCGAAGAATTGCAGAAGGTACATTACTGCCTCACCGGGGTTTTGTTGATCGACTTGACATCCGCAGAGTTCAGACGGTTGAACCAGTTGCGAACATCTTCTTCGAACTTCGGATCACTGTTGCGACGTGTCAGGCAGGCAAGGATAAACATCTTGATGTCGATCACATGCTCGCTGTCATCGTCGCCGGGGGGTGTGATCCTGACGTAGTCGTCGTCAAGAAATATTGCGAGGGTGGGGTCTGGCATTCCATCATTCCTTCTTCGGACAAGTAAATTGCCCTGATTTCTTTCGGGATTGAGAGAACAATGGGAGCGATCTTATTCCGGATGCCCCGCAAGTAAGGACGCCTTGGATGAACCCGCTCCTGCATTGTCTCGAATTGTGGTGGTGCGACATAATGTTGACGGAACATCTCATGCCGGATCACGTCGTAAACAGACCTGCCCCTCTCGTATTCCTCCCGGGTCAGGGACTTGAAGACTTCCCTGATCGGGCGGCTGTTGCCATGCATCCCGATATACGCCTTGAAGGTGTCATACGGGATTGAGCCACGCATATTGTTGCATAGGTGGCAGGCACCAACAAGATTGTCATACAGGTCCTTCCCGCCCTTCGACTTTGGCAAGATGTGGTCTTCGGTTGCGTGATACTTCCCCCCGAGGGAACGGGTCATCTGCACGTCGCAATAATGGCACCTCCCTTTCTGTTTCTTCATGAGGTATAGCCGTGTCGTCAATCAGGTTTACTCCTATCCTCGCCATCCACTGTTTCGCCCTCCGGTAGTCGAGGCATCCTATCTTCGGGCGACGGAATGAATAGATCAGATAATACCGGTTCAGGGCTTCTCTGCCATCCCCATCGGAGAAGCCGCCGAAGAAAAATCTGAACCGGTATCTGGTCTTGCCTGCCGTCCAGCGGGCTGTTTTCATGAGATTTCGGTGGCCAGCGCCTCCGCTGCCACACGGTCCACTTCTGCCTGAGTAGGCATGGGTTCGATCACCGGACGCAGGGTGCGGATCGAACGTTCCAGCGCCAAGATAACCCGGTTGGTATCTTCGACCTGTTCATCGATAATCAACTGTTGGTTGCGCAATTCATCCCGCCGCTTAAGGGCGTCATTGATCTGGGCACGCAGCTGATTGTAGACTTCATTTGTCATCACGTTCGGCATTTTTCATCTCCTTGTATGCGTGAACATAAAAAGCAAAGTTCACGTGTTTTCTGATTTTGCGTTGAATATAAAGTTCGTCCATGAGCACGGACAAGCCGCACTCGGGACCACCATACGACCTCTGCCAGTACGCGCTGAACGGGTAGCCATCCAACTCTATCTTGAAGAGGGTATCCCCCACTTGTTCAGATAGTGGTAGACCCGTAATTTCGACCAGCGCGGCCTGCCAATGGGCGAGCGCCTCTTCGGGAACCTCCCTTCCTTTTCGAGAAACCTGATCCTCGAAGGTGACAGCTTCACCAGCTTCGACACCTCCGTCAAGGTCAAGGTGACGACCTTCCGAGACCTTTTTACTTTCAAAGTATGCAGCTCCTCTCCATGGAAACTTAACTTCCGGTCTTCTCTCTGATCTTAGATTTATACTTCTTTTATACCTGCTCATTGGATTTCCTAGCTGACTGCGCGTCGGGGTGGTGCCATTCTCCGTTCGCCAGTCTGATATGTCTCTCCCATCGGTATCTGCCGCCAGCATCCTGCTTCGATGGGGGTCTGTGGAAGTAGAATTTTGAGTACCAATTGGGGTAATAATAGGTGATGACATAGTCGGGCGAGAAGCCCATCGCCATGATGATTGGCACCAGACTGGTGTTCCACTTCATCGGCTTGCGGCGGCGAGCCAGCGAATAGAACCTGTCCCTGTCCAAAGCGCTAAGCTTCATTCCTCCATTTCCTTCACGTCCGGTTTAATCCAAGCGCCATATGCATAAGAATAGGTGCGCCGCCCCCGGGTTATGGTCGCTCCCTTGAACCGCTCATGTTTGAACTCGATATACCATCTCAGCTCATCCGGCACGTCGGCGGGATAGAGCCGGATGAACACCTTCGTGTGGATCACGCAATGCAGGTACATCAGGCGGGCCCCGGTGTTCTTGAGAGGCTTTCTGTGGGCGATCATTTGAAGCATCCGGGTGATCATGTTTCCGTCTCTTTCGTGTCCAAAGAGGTTATCCTCTCGCCCCAAAGTATTTCGAGATGACGGGAGGCATAGTGCCGGGAACATCTGGGAAGCCGGACATGCTTAAACAGCCGGTACCAGTTAAACCCATGGTGATACATATAATCAAACCAGTTCAGCCGCTTGAACGGACGGAAGTCAGCGGCCAGTTCCCATGCTTCATGCTTGCGGCGTTTCAACTTCTTACGGTAGCACAACAGACCGAAATGCTGCCTTTCTGCGTTCTTGCGCATCAGCTTTAGCCTCATATCATCTCTGGCCATGTCCCCTGCCTCCATCCATAAATCAGCGCGATCTTGCGTCTGATTTGCATATTCCTGCCGCGCAGGACCCTGACGGTGATCATCCGCTCATGCCAGAGACGATCCTTCCGCTGCATCGAGTAGTAATTAGACGACAGGTCATCCATCGAGGACGCGCATTTGCTATCGCCCTTATGGGCCAGTTCGTAAGACCGAAAGCAGTCAACCTTTAGTCGCTTCCTGTCCCGGATGAAGAAATTTTGTCTCATATCGATGCTCCCATGCGCCATTCCCCATAAGCATGCTGGTAAGTCCGGGTTGCCCGACTGCCTCTGGCGATAGGCGTGTGAAACCGCCATTGCTTCAGGCCTTGGTACCAGCCAAAGACATCAACGTCCATGTCCACCTTCAGCTCCAGACGCAGCTGCATCACTCGTCTGGAGACACCGCGATCCATCTTCTTTGGCTTCCGGTTGTGATAAAGAAGGCCGGTCAGGAAGCGTTCTTCATAATTCCTCACAGCCACGTCCCCCATGCATACCGAATACAGTTCATCGCCCTTGCTCTGCCATGACCATGGAAGCGCCTCTGCTTGTTCATAAGGTACCAGTCGATAACATCACACGGAACATCTTGGAGGTCGCACGTCCTGATTTCGCGATCCATCAGATTGAAGCTCTGGCGGATATTCAATACCTTCATCTTGCGGGCCTTCTTGATGGCGTAATAACGGAAGTAGGTGGGGAATTGCTGTACTTTTTGATCGTACATCACTTCTCTTCCTCCGTGAGGCCATACCCAACCTGCCTGACGACATATTGGACATAGGAATATGTCAATATTTTCAGGGGCTTGCGTTCGGTCAGGACATCACCCAACCGGACATTGAAGCGACCATGCTTGGCACCAAAACCAGCTATCTCGGTGAACTCCTTGATGGCAAACGGGAAGCTATAGAGGGCAACGTCATCCCCATCCCCGTTATAGGTCAATATGTCCGTAGGCTGGAATTCCTCTCTTTCGCCATAGATGATCCGCACCGCAGGCTGGGTGTAGACCTTCAGATATTTACGGGAGTGAAGAACCTTATCATACCCATAACCATAGGCCATCTGGTCCACCGAGGGTTCCTTGAGCAGATCAAACGCATATCCGATCTGGGCAGGCATGCTTACGTGATTAAATTGCAGCATATCTATTTTCCACTTTAGCGGACGGCTAACTTGCCCACCTCACCCAGACAGTGAACCACGAGATATTCAACATCAGCGAAACCAGACCGGCGATGACAATCACCAGTATCCCGCTATCGCCCTGTACATGGGACTTAGCGAGGGAAATAATCTTCAAGTTCGCTAGAACGATCCCTGCCATAATTACGGAGACCAAGAGAATAGAATAGATGAGTTGCGAGAGTTCTTGTGACATTCTTCCTTACCTTCCTTGCCTGATAGAGTTCATCATAAGATTTGAACGGGTTGCTTCTTCTGTATTCAACCCGCATTGCCAGTGACCGGGACTGGAACGTCTTGTCGCCCGCTTTGTCATAGTCATAGAAGTAGATCGGGGGATAGTTCTCTGGCACCCGAAAGAAGTGCATGACAAACTCTTCCCGGTAAACCTTCTTGCCTTTCCGGTGCGTGTAAAGCCCATCGAGACGTTCCAGAAGTGCAAACTGTAAAGCATCCTCATCATACACCATGAGCGGCAGATGCTGATTGAAGGCACAACAAACCCGGGGTCTATGACAAAATCTTATCTTTCCCGTCATTTCGTCCGCCCCTTTCGCTTGGGAAGTTCGGGGCGCATAACCCCCCTTATCAGGTTGCCTATCCATTTCTTCGTGATCACCTTATGCCTCTTCCGTACATGATAAACAGAAGCGGCCCGATACATATACCTGCTGGGGACCCCCGTATTCTCACCGATCCGAGACGACAGGGAGAAGTTCTCTACCGATGCGGCCGATCTGATGACGGGAGGTTCCAAGTAGTCAAACTCCACCTCACCCCTCGTCTCGAAATAATGTCTGACGAACTTCAGATGGTATCTCTTCAGGACCTTGCGGCGGGATATGAGGAAGTCCGCATAATCCAGAAGGCGATATTCAGCGGTATTGGGCGGGAGGTCATAGACATCCTCCATATGCACATCATCAGCACGGGTCTTGCCGATGCGATGTGGAAAGGGGGTGTATTTGTCGAGTGGGTTCATTGGGCGGCTCTTGGGTCAAAGGGCTGAAGCCGCCGATGATGGGGGGAGGGTCTGGCCATGTCAAACCCGGGGGGCTATGTCACCTCCTGATATGTCTTACCTGCAAATATGGCGCTTATAGAGCCTTGATGGACGCCAAGCTCTTTGGCTATTTCTGTATGATTTTTGAAGCCAAACATAGAGCGCACATAACGCACTTGTTCATCCGTCAAAAGACGCTGCCTACGGTGCTGCGTCCCATGAATAATACGATCACCTTGGTTCTCTTCCGGAGTGGCCCATCTGACGTGAGCATGGTTAATGCAGGAAGGGTTCCCGCATCTATGTGCCGCCTGATGAGTATCGGAAGGAGCTTCCCCGTGGACAAGATAACAGACAAGACGATGCGCTGGCCAAACGAAGTCCATATATAAAACGCGCCCATATCCACGAGCTTTTGCATACGGCCATATGATGCATTCGTCTGTGATCGCCTCAAGGTGAGACATCAAAAACTTTAAAGCCTCCCCACGAGCAGCCATTATTTGTTCGCCTCCATGTGTACGCGCAGAACATCCTGCATCCGCACCTGCCAGCCGGGGCCGGTCGAACGGAACCAGTCCAGCACATCGTCATCCAAGCGGATATTCGTGCGGGCCTTCGTTTTCGCTTTCCGTTTGGTCGTCCCGAAGAACTCGTCAGCCCTCTGGCTTTTTATGTCGAGCGCCTTCACTGCGATCTCCCGTTTTTCGCTCGGTGTCTCAACGGGCTTTTTGACCGGTGTCTGGGGGGAACGATATTCGATTGCCATAATATGTCTCCGTGTGTGCCTTAAGGGGCATACTACAAGGCATCCGGATTTGAAATGCAAAATTGGAAAATTTTTGAAAGCGGATTTTCGTTTTCAGGGAATGGATTTTTGGGTGGTCGAGTGGGTGGGTTAGTATGTGTTACGGGCGAGGGCGGGGGCCTGCGCGCGGGGGTGGGGGCGGGTGGGGGCGCGCGTGACGCCTACCAGATGTAGGGGTAGGTACTTGCCTGACCCACTACATGTAGTGCCCATGCGCTGGCAGTGACACAGCCTGTGTTGAAGAACATCAATGATATCATACACTTACATCATACGGTTTAGACACTGAGATTGTTTCGTTTCCGTAACGATACGCGCGCGTTGTGTGATGGCACCATAAACATATCAATACAATCACACATACAATCCCCCTCTTAATCCCCATAATCATATCAATTCAACCAGTCGCATAACCTATCAGGTAATCGC
>Ga0164309_10000568_pt1 | contig 20040 bp, 17 predicted proteins | sample Whisoiple_247_MG_FD_109984 | JGI IMG/M metagenome (GOLD analysis project Ga0164309, IMG submission 109984) | Soil microbial communities amended with fresh organic matter from upstate New York, USA - Whitman soil sample_247_MG | ecosystem: Environmental > Terrestrial > Soil > Unclassified >...
ATGGCCGTTTCAGGGGCCGGTTTGAGCGCGTAGGCTCGCTCGTAGAGGCTCGCTGCCGCCTTGTAGCGCCGTGCCTCGAAGAGGATGCCAGCCAGCTCTCGCCAGAAATACTCGCGCCCTGCATACCCAGGATTGAGGTGCAGGGCGGCTCGATACTGCCCTACCGCGCGCCTCAAGAGTCCTTTCCTGGAGAGTCCTCTCCCGGAGAGAGCCTTGCCAAGGTTGTACCTGAGAATGCCAGCATTCACTTTGTCGCCCTTGGTTTCCGAATCGCGAGCAAGTCTCAGTAGCGTTTCATTAGCCAGGTCGAACTCCGCTTCACTGAGATGTTGACGCGTGACGAGGAAGGCGAGAAAGGCATTTGCGGCGCTCCGTGGAGACGCTTGGTGCAGCACTTCAATACAACGGATGGCCTCGTCAGTTCGACCTGCGGCCGATAGGCATTGGGCGATGTGGAGGGCTGGGGTGGGGCGGCTGGACAACGTGGACCGCTGATAGCTCGACAACACCAACCTAGAAGCGCTTGCAATGTGCCCGAGGCGATACAGCGACAGGCCGACCGCGACAACGAGGTCGGCCGTCTGCTGGGCGTAGGTCGCGCCCGGGGTTTCTTCATACGACACGGTCTGGAAGCCAGCGAGCGCGATCTCCGTCCGCGATCCTTGCGTCCGAGCCCGGTGTGAGGTCATCGAATTGTCCACAAGGCGCAGCTCATCCGAGATGCCCTTGAAGTCCTGAGCCAAATGCGATCGAAGCTGGTAGTCGGTCGTCGGATCAGCCACTGCCAGGGCGAGAAGCAGCGGGCGGCGTCTCGACGTTGACCGAACGTCATAGAAATCACGGGTCGCGATTTCGAGCGATGCTATTGCGTTCTCATCAATGAGGTCTGCCGAAACGAATCGGCAAGTGATGCTCCCACGCCTGGTTTGTCGCAGCGAATGCACCCACCTCACAAACAGATCCCCCGTCCCGGCCACGAAGAGGACAAGGAGGACAGGGCGCTGAAGGCTTTGGTAGTAGTTGACCTTGCTCGGGCTGAGCGTGACCTTCCGTTGCGCGGTGTCAGTCGCCTTTAGCTGAACCAGGAAAGTAGCCCCTGTGGCGGCGCCGTCCGAATCGAAGATCTCGACTTCGGCGTCGATTCCGTAGTCCTGGACGGCATCCCGAAAGACCCAGGCGGAGGGCAAGCGCTGCCGAAAGCTTCGGCGCGACTCCTCCTCAAGCTGATGCGACCGGGGTCGCATTGGTGTGGGCCTCTTGCTCCTGGGGTTCACCGGCCGGGTCCTCGAATGCCACACGGAGTCGGAACGAGAATCGCTTGAGGACGCGAGCGCCGCCATTGGACACGAAGCCAGACCTGCAGGCGTCCCATGGTGTGCGAGGGAGAACCTTTTGGGGTCACGGCGCGCGTTGGGGCATTTTGGCGAGCAAGAGGATAGCGCGTGCGTGACGTCCTAAACATGTCGCGTGCCCAAGGTGTCAAGTGCCGCGCGAGCTAGAAGAGTGAGGACTCGACGCCAAGCGGCCAATTCGGGAGGCTCCTCGAACGTCGAGGGGACGAACATCTGCGTGCGCTGATCCTGCTTCGCGTGAACGATGCTGTTACGGAAGTCGTAGAGTCTGTTGCCGAGGAGCTGAGCATCCGCCCGTTCGATCAAGCTGTCTGTAGCAGCACCATTCAGAATCGTCGCATCAGCCAGTGAAGCCACCATCCGGCAGATGTTGGAGCGTTCCTCGCCGCCGATGACCTTGGCCACCTCAAGGGTGAATTCCTTTGAGGAAAGGTCCGGACGTCGTCGGAGCGCCTCAACCTCGTTGTGCCTGCCGACGACGGAAAAATACTCAAGCACTCGGTAGAATTGGAGGATTGCAGTTGCGGAGTCAGGTTGAATTTGGCCGTCGTGGTAGAGGCGCAATGCGGGGATGTCAGTGATCGCCGAGGGCAGTTGAAGTTCGATAGGTTCTTCAGAGTTCGTTTCGAACTCGTCCCCGTAGTCATACTCAAAAATCTGGTAGAACCGCAGTGCCGGACAATGCTGCCGAGCCAGAGCGGCGTGACCTTCCAGCAGGTATGCCTCAGCGAGGTCAGGAGGACAGTTCCACAGGCGCATCGAGCTTAGGCCTTCCCATTCACCGTGAATGTCGCTGTCGTGCTGGTTGTTGAAGAGGTAGCGGAAGAGCGGCGTCGGCTCTCCAAGTGTCAGCTCAACCGTACCCATCTTCAGAATTGCGCTCGCCGGATGCGGAACGTCTTGAAGCGCCAACACTTCGGTGTACTGACCCAAGGTGAAGCCGAATTGTCCATGCATGCGAAGGCCTGGGGTCTTGGCCAGCGCATCGGCCACGTTGGGCGTCCGCCAGAAGCGGTATTCGGGCTCCGGGGGTGAATGCACCAAGGTCAGCGCGAGTTCGCGCCATCTCACGGTCGTCAACCCTTTCTCATCCGAGATGTCCAGTGGGGCCCACCGCTTCTCGTCGCTGTGCTCATAGTCGAAGGTGAGGGGGACGTGGGGCATACTATCCTTTCATCCTACGGGGCTGCACGACTCCTGGCCTGGTTGGGTCGAGGTGACAAGGGCGATCAAGTCACGGCCGAGGCCGGCGTTGCCATTCCGGCACGCCCCCGGGACTGTTCCTATGAGCGATCACGATGTACCGTGACGGGGCGCATTGACGGGGAACCGGCTGGTAGCATGGCGCACGACGACGACGTGACAACGACCTTCCACCAACGAGCCCAAGAGGACTATTCGCAATTCTCTCAGCACTTGCGTGCATCGCTGCAGTTCGTTTTTACCGCCAATGGCGGGGCAGCACTAGCGATGCTGTCCTGCCTCACCGCGGTGTGTACTTCGAAGGATGTCAACTCGGCGATTTCGGTGCCGGTTCTTTTGTCGCGGTTCGCCTGGTCCGCGTTGCTCTACCTTGGTGGTGTGTTCTGCTCGGTCCTCTCGATGTGTGCGTTTAGCGCTTCAAAGCAGAATTGGGGTCAATTTTGGGAGGACAACGCACTCACAGGAATTGTGGACTTCCGAAAGGCGTACGCTCGGAAGGGTGAGCGGCTTTCACGGCTCGGCTTTGGCTTACTGGTCGTCGGAGCGTTCGCGTTTGTTGGTGCGTCCATCACTGCCGTCGCTGCGTTCCTGCGCTGGTGACACATCGACGGACTTCGGTGGGCGTGCACCAGACCGAATCGCTCCGGACTAGTCAGCAGCGTCCTTTGCTGAGCCCTGATTCTCGGAAGACGGGGACTTCAGCTGTATTGATGCCCCTGGTAGAGGGACATCGATAGAGCTTCTAGGGCCCTCAACGAGCCGACCAATCAAGTAGATCTGAACGCGAACACGTTCATTCTCGGGAAGGTCCTCGGCGCGCTTGAATGCTGCCAGGAGCTTCCATAGCTCCAACAAGCTATCCGAGGTCCTGTTCAGGCGCGAGAAGGTTGTCTTGAATAGGACTAGGCCGAGGCCTGAGACAACCTCCACAACAATTCCCGCTACGGTGGTCAGTCGACTGTTTGGTACAGCAGAGCCGAAGAGGTCGCCGAGCGCACCCGCCAGAACAACGCAAATGCCCATGACCATCAGAATTAGGGCGGCGACGAAACCCTGCGACGCTTGTCCTCGGTTGATGTCCAGGTTCTTTGCCAGTTGCTTGATCGTTAGCTCCAGGTCAGAAGAAGTAACCGCCGATTCGAGCTCGGTCACACCGCCGACTCTACGCAGCTCCACGGCCATGAATGCCAGACCAACGATAGTAACAGCGGCACTGAAGGTGAAGATGAGGTAGTCCCCGACTCTCAGGTGGTCCGAGGGGTGGAGCGTGCCCTTGGAGTACACCAACATGAATCCAAGCAGGACCAAGGGAAGCCCGAACGACTTGCGGATGATCGTGTGTGGAAGCTCGACGAGCCGCTGAGTGACGTTGTCCATTGGAGGCCCCTCGAATAGGCCCGGATATCGACGCCGGCGCAACATCGAAATCCTATCGAGCGCTTGGGCAGGCTTATTTAAGCGCGGGCTTGATTGACGCTTCTTCGCTCCGACAGTTTAATTTGTTCAATGTCCGGTTCTTCATCGCATACCGCGGGAGGACAGCTTGCGGGCTACATGTGGCAGGTGCGTCGGGCATTGCTGGAACTGATGCGTGCAGACACCGGCACGATGGTTCAGATTGAAACGCGAGACGACATCGTCATTTGCACTACCTCTGGTGAAGTGCTGGTGTCCCTCCAAGCCAAACACAGCGTTGACCCGGGTTCGCTGTCGCCGTCCTCCGTCGAGGTGTGGAAGAGCCTCAGGGCCTGGATTGATGTTGGAGAGCCTGGAAGGCGGGACAACGCTGGGTGCCTTGCCATCGTTGCCACGCAAGCGGTACCGGCCTCCGGCCTTCTGGGCCCCTTTCGTGGTATTCCGGGGACCACGCCAAGCCCTTCGGCCTGCGTTGGACTGCGCGAGTCACTCGACCGCATTGCGCAGGCGCAACCAAACCAGGCGTTGAAAAAGGCGTATGCCGCTTGGCGCAGCCTCGCCCTGGATAAACGCGAGCTGCTCCTTGGCAAGCTCCGGATCCTGGATGCCCAGAAGCAGCTCAGTGCGATCGATGGCGAGCTCCAAAAGTGTTCCTCCACTCATGTTCGGCCAGAGCACCTTGTGGCGTTCACGGAACAGCTCATTGGTTGGTTTGAAGGGCGGGTGGCGGAAAGCCTTGGTACTGACGGTGTGACCATTTCCAAAGAACAGTTGCGCGAACAGGTATTTCTCATGATGGACTCACTGTCTCAGACACTCACCTTCGACGTGTTCGCGCGTGCGGAGCACCCTGAACCTGCGGCCGAGGTCGAGAGCCGACCGAGGTATCTTCGACAACTAGAACTGCTCAATGCCGCTGAATCGGCCTGCGGCGCGGCGTTGCAGACACGCTTTCGGGCTATCGCTGAACGTGACAATCACCTTCAGCGATCCGTTCGAGGTCGCATCGACCTTGATCTCTTTGATCAGGACCTCACTGACTTCTGGGGTCCGGTGTTTGACGCTCCGAGAGGCGAGTCGCTTGAGGCACAGGGCTGGGACGTGTACCGAGCTTGCATGGCGTACAGCCCGTCGATCGCAGCAACGGCGGCGCCCCGTTTCCTTGTCTGCGGCACCTTTCACGATCTGGCGGATCGCGTCGATGGGATCGGTTGGCACCCAGACTACGAGGCCCTCTTGGAGGAAGAAGGAGACGAATGAGTTCCCGTGGCAAGCAAACAACGGATTGGGAGATTCAAGGCAACCCGGCCTTTGTGGCGACAACCATAGCTTGGCTGTGCGAGGGTCATGCCTCCGGAACGTCGTCGGGCCTGTTTCCCCCTTGGGGCATGCTGTCTCTTGCTCTGATTGCTCCGGATGCCGTGCGGAGTCAGCTGCCGAAACGCGCCAACAAGAAGCTGGGCAATTTGCTCCAGGAGCATCCGCTCTGGCGCGGCCTCTGCTCGGACGCCGTGCGCAGTTGGGCGCCTGCCTTTTGGAGTGGCTTGCGGCTCGCAGTTGGGACGGGTGCAGTCAGGATTGATCATGGTCGGCTCTACCATGTTGCCCCGTTGCAGGACGCGCGAACGCCGTTCGAGCGTGAAGTCCACCGGGCAAGTATTACCCTAGGAAAGATTATCGCTAAAGAACCGAGCGACGCAGTGCTTAGCGCCCTGTTCGGCATGAGACTCTTGCCATGAGCTGGCGCATTCGAACGATCGGCATCTACTCGCACGCCGGCACGCTCCGCGAGGTTCACCTGGAACCAAAGGGACTGAATGTCATCACGGGTGCTCCTGCCAAGGGCAAGAGCACGATATTGGACATCGTCGACTATTGCCTCCTGAGCCGCGCGTGCCCGATCGCGCGGGGTGTGGTGCGCTCGCGCGTTGCGAGTGTCGCGATTCTTCTCGAGTGCGATGGATCTAGGTTCGCGATTGCACGAAGGCTGCCAGGTGTCGGTCAACAGGCAAGTTCCGCAGTCGCCGTGGAATTTGGGCCCGACGTGGTGCTGTGGTCTTCGGAACCCGATTTTGGCTGGTCGTTGGAGATGGCGCGCGAGGAATTGGCCGGATTCACACGCATCGAAGCGATACCGCTACTCCGTGGGTACGATGGCGACCCGACGAAGCGGCACCCAGTAGGGATTCGTCACTGCATTCCGTATCTGTTTCAACCCCAAGACGTCATCGCAAGCCGCAACGTAACCTTCCCAAGTCTCGACGACACCTGGCGGAGGAACCATGCGATCGATGCCTTGCCGTACTTTCTTGGCCTTGTCTCCGGTCAGCACACGTTAGATCGCCAGCGGCTTCGACAGCTTCAGACAGAACGGAACCAGGTCGTTCGCGAGCTAGAGACGGCAACAAGGGCGGAAGCGAATGCGAATGCGCAATTCGTAGACCTCTTCAACGAGGCGGTGGCTTTTGGTCTGACGGGGCGCGACGACGTGAGCACCGTGAGTGAGATGCACAAGCGACTGCGCGTTGTGGCGAGTTGGCCGCAGGAGGTCGACGCGGGACGTAGGGCTCAGGGCGACCCGGGAGACGCGCTCGACGACGCTAGGGGGATCGAGAACCAGCTCAGTCGGAAGGTTGCTGATCTGCGCGCTCGATTGGCCGACATCGGTAGCGCGCTGCAAGCGGCGGAGACCTATCGCGACGTTCGCGGCAAGCAGCTAGGGCGTTTGCGCATCGGAGAGCTCCTTCCGAAGGAGCTGAGCGTCGGAGCCTGTCCTCTTTGCGGCAACGGAACGCTCGACGCGGGTGAGCTTCAGACGCAACTTGCTCTTACGGAGGAAAGTCTGGCGGCAATGGATGGCCACAATGATCGGCGCCTCATGTCGCGGCTCGAGCAAGAGAAAGTTCAACACGAGGAGGACCTGTCCAATCTTCAGCGAGACCTAAAGGCGGCACAGCGTGCCGTAGTAATTGGGCAGGCCGCGACGCAGCAACGCCGGGACCAGCAAGAGTATGAACGCCGCCGATGGCATCTGGTGGGACGAATTGCAGCCGTGGAATCGTTGCGGTCCGCGCCTATCGATCCGTTGCGCGAAAGGCTGGAAAGCTTGGACAGAGAAATCGGCGACTTGAGACAGCGCGTTAGCGAGGGTGCCATTCGAAAGGCGCTTGACCGCACCGAGGAGGAGATCGCCGCAAGAATGACAGCACTCGCTCAAAGGCTAGGCGTTGAGTTTCCGGATGCTCGGTGTCGGTTGAGGCTCTCAGAACTGCGCATTGAGGTTGAGCTCGACGAGGACTTCTCTCCGCTGAGCGAACTTGGCAGCGGTGCAAATTGGGTAGGCTACCACGTTGCTGCAAGCCTTGCCTTGCACGAGTACCTCGGTGAGGTCGGTAGCCCGGTGCCGAGAGTAATAGTGCTCGACCAGTTGAGCCAGGCTTGGTTTCCGCAGGTTCGCGGGCCATGGCAGCGTTCCGCCATTCCGAAGAACGACAAGGACCTTCAGGCTGTCCGCCAAGTTTTTGAAGTGCTTCACAAGTGTGCGAAAGAGCCCAGAGCTCCACAGATAGTCGCAATTGATCACGCTGATTTCGACGAGCCATGGTTCAAATCGTCGACACAGGAGAATTGGCATGGCGATGAGGGACTGGTGCCTTCTGACTGGCCGTCCGCTGGCTAGCCTATGCGAGGACGCTCGCGTCTCGGCCACCCAGAAACGCGTCAGCGAGCACGGCGCGGAAAAGGCGGATCAGTTTCTTCGGGCTCCTCGTCGGCGTCGCCGTGAACGAGCATGAAAGAGGTGACCGTATGCAGGCCGATGACTTCGCGTCGGACCGAGCCGTCTTCAACGGTGAAGAAGCTCGTGCACGGCAGCGCACCAATCGGGAGCGCGATCTTCGCGACAGGATTGTGGAAGATTGTCACCCCTTGGGCCCATTTTTCTGGCGGAGCGGTGGGGTCATTCGGATCGTAGCCGTATGAAAGGATTGCCAGGTCCATTTTTTCGCCCACCCGGTCAAGCGCAATGCCCTGTCGCCATACCGACAGCCTTTCGATGTGCCCTGTCGGCGGGCCAAGACGGAAGAACCTGGGAACCGTGAACTGGTTGCAGAACGCGACAGCACTCACGGCGGAGACAGACGTGTCTAGAAACAAGGGCAATGACGTGCCCCGCGTTGGCCCCTCGGGGGACCCATACAGGACGTCCACCAAGGCCTCGTCGACCTCATACACCGAACCCGGAGCGAAGAATGGAGCGACGTAGAGTACCAACGGTTTCCCTACGCAGTGAGGCAGTCTGTCGTAGTGTCTGGATACCTTCCTTCGAAGGACAGACATGGTTCGACGTCGAAAATCGGCGGTAGCGCGCCCAATGTTCTCGCGTTCCATCCTCAACACAGAGATGTCCCTCGGGGCGTTGGCGGACGGATTTGAGGCGGTAACCTCTATTGCCGCGACAGGGGTGATGAAGTCCGGCTTGGTGTACCCCTTCTCCACGGGCAATGCGGCTTCGCGAAGATAGGCAAAACAGGCCAGCTCGAACACACGACTGTGGAACCCCTCCGATTGAAAGTCTGCGGGGAAGCGACCAGTGCAATCCCCCATCTCGTCAAAGAGGTCGTTCATGAGTCGGCGCACGCCGTCATGCACGGGAGAGCGCTGGAGATCGCGGAACTGTGGATGCAATCGTCCTTCCGGGAGCAGTGGTGCGAAGAGGTCCATTTCTGACGCGCTAGAGGGGGTAATTGGTCATGGCAATGCGTACGAGCTAGCCGAGGGTACCGGTCATGGACGGTCTCGTCCGCATCGAGGCTGAGGAGACGGTCTTTCGGCGCCGCCTAGGTGTCACCGTGATCGAGTCGGAAGGAAAGCTCCAAGGGTCCCGTGCGACTCAGCTCCGATCGGACAAGCATCCCTCCAACGTGCGAGAGCATGGTTACCTGATGGCGATGTCTCGAGTCGCTTCGACAGTCGCAATCGGATCTCGACGGAACCCTGGAAGGCTGTCCTTCATCGAGACGATAGGCATACCCAGCATTCGCGGCGACCCCCGTCACCTCTGTCCCCGTGTGCTCAACGACCAGCTCGCCGACTTCGACTAGCCCTTCGCCGATGGCCCTGGCCACAAGTCCTTTCCCGTAGCAGGGCCTGTCGGCGATCCGTGGGTCCATCCACAGCGCTGCTGGCTCGACGACAACGACCCCACAATCCGCAACGAAATCAAAGAGCCGCTCCCAGTATGGCTCTTCTGCACATCCGTTTGCGTAGAGCAGCAGCTCTGGCACGCGAAGGAACACGGCATTGGCTAGGGGTGGAGGAGGGTCACGAGCTACCCAAATGTCACGGGCGACGTACGCTTCCCCAGGGCTTGGGCACGGAGGTGGGCATTCATACTCGGGTAGAGACAAGCTGCGCTCGTACACTCCACCTGGGCCCTTGACCCACGGGAGTCCAAGGAACGCGCAGAGTAGCGGGTCTTCGGTTCGGCTGGGGAAGAGCTCGCCCTGCCGCGCGGGACCTTGCAGCGCTGCGTACTCGCTGAGAACGCTACTCGGCCCTTCGATCTGTGCGACGACAGCGTCGGGTGGTAGCGGACCAGATAGCGGGCCAATTAGCACTGCGCGTTGGGCCGACATGCGCGTCCGCGCCTCCAAGCTCGAGAAGCGTTCAAGCAGATCTACCTGCCCAATTCCGTGCGAAGCCAGGGCATCGGCAGAGAAAACATAGAGCAGGGCTTTCGCCTCGAGCGTGCGGGCATAGGTGACGACCCTCTGAGCGGCGGCGATCTGTCCACCATGTCGCTGATCAAGCGATGTAGCAACGCGCGCCTCGGCATAGGAATGTGACGCGAACCACGCTGCCACGGCTGGTTCTGTCGTTGCGTCCAAGAAGAACGATCGCCAACCGTAGTGTTGCAGCAGGGCGCTGGACAAGTCGAGACTTGGGGCAATCGTTCCACCTGAAACGTGCTCAATGAGCGCGCCCGCGTAGTGCGTCCACTTTCGCGTGGTTAGGGGGACGCAGCCATGCCGATGGAAGGTTGCTTGGAAGGTCGGCGTACCGTGGGCATCCAAGTACGCGTTGGGCTGCCCGCGGAACAGGTGCGATTTGTGTCCGAATCTGACTATCTCACGGTGAAGCTGCTCCACGGATGTGACCTGCACGTGCTCCATGGACTTTTCTTACTGCCCCCCGGTATCGAATGGGTGTCCTTGAGCACTATCCATCAGGCCTCAAGATACTCTGCCAGGAGGGCCTCAATAGTGGCTAAACGCCGCTCTAGCTTCGCGAGGTCTCCATGTCGGGTCCGCGGAGGTGCCAATCCCACGGGCGCCCGAAGTCCGACGTCCATCCTTCCCCGTAGCCCCTCTACCTCCGCCTCGCTGAACCGCCAAACCCCACGCCAATCGCGTGATGGGTGGAGCTCCACCCCCTCCAACCCGCCGGACCGTCGCAAGGCTCTTTCCGAGCCGTCGAGCCACCTGGGAGCGGGTCAGCATCCGGTGATTCTGAACCGAGGGCGCCTGGATGGAAATGTCCGGGTGGACAAATTGGGGGCGCCCCCTGCCCGGGCAGGGAAGGGCAGGCGCCCTGGGGCGTACGCCCTCCCGGTGACAACGAGCAAAACCCTCGGAATTCTCGACGTAGCGCGAAGGGCGCAGAATGCTCTGGAGCTCCTGCGGCGACTACTCGGTGAAGACTTTCCGAAGGGAGTCGCCGAGATGAGCCGGTACAGGCGTCTTTTGGCGTACGCCCGCGCGGCGAACAAAAAGGGGCAGTGGCCCAAGGTGCGGTTCGTGCTCGGCATCGCGGAGCCGGAGGCATGGGACGCCAGCTCGTTCATGTACTTGCGCGGAACGCCCGGAGAGGTCCTTCTCGATGACCTGGAGAAGGTTCTCGCACTCTACGGCCAGCTGGAGGCCGCCCTCCGAGTGCTCACCAACCGCGCCCTGGGGCTTTCGTGGCAGTTCGGCGAGAATCCCAACGACTTAGGGGCTGCCCTGCTTGGCTTGGTGGCAGACCTGTCCATGAACGAGGAAAGCAGCGTTTCCTCGCGACGTCTGGAATTCCTCATTCTTGGGCAGCTTGAGCCCATCGCACGTGAACGGGCCCGCGTGCCGACCCGCGTAGGGATGACGGCCCGGGCTGAGCGGTACCAGGGTCAGCGACTCGAAGCGCAGATGCGAAAGCTGGGTTTCTCGCAGTCCGAAGTAGGACTGATGATCGACGGTCTTGCACCATCCGTCGCTGCTGCTGGTCGCAAGTTCGCCCAGCGCGAGGCGGCACGCCGCCGGAGGCTGACCGCCCCCCGAGAGCCGGGTACCCAATCATCGGGGAGTGACCAAGACACCCAAGACTGATTGAAAGGTCGGGTGACATCCGAAACGTCACCTGACCTCCTCTACGTCGAAGAAATCGCCGCTCTCCTACGCTGTCCGCCGGGATCCGTGCGGGCCTGGATTGCGGCCGGAAGGCTCCGCGCGGTCAAACCCGGCCGCCGCCACCTCATTCGGCGGGCGGATTTTGAGGCTTTCCTGCAAGCTAGCATCAGGGGGAATCGATGACGCCTCCACTCGGCGCCTTGGAGCCTGCGTCCTCGCAAGACGTAGGGGTACCTTCGGCCGTGGTCTCCGGATCACGGGCGCAGGCTCCAGTGCGTGGGGTGCCTGCGCTCGATTCGAGCGCGGTCGAAGGTACCGAGGGTGAGCCGCAGGCGAGGGAGCAGAGCTCCTTGCGCGGGAGTGCGAGGGCAGCGCCCTCGCCAGGAACGCCGCCGGGCGTTCCATCTTTAGTTCATACTAAGGACATAACACGACCTTCGGGGCCAGGATCCGCCCACGGCCAGGAGGAAGCGTCGACATCGGAGGCGCGGGCGGATCAAGACGGTCCAGCGATCGGGTCCTTGGGGCAACCTCGGGAGATTCCGGAAATACGGCTCGCGTGGCTTGAGCGCGTCGGCGTCGAAATCAGCGACTATTGCAACGGGAAGGCCCGAACGCTCTTTGCCAGAGCGATCGAAAGGACTCGCGCCGCGCTCCGCGCCGGGTACTCGGAGCAGTACGCGCGCGAGGAAGGCGCGTGGCATCGTCAGCGGGCCAAGGGGCAGCAGGAGCGCGTGGAACGCGTGATGGCCTGCGGTGCGAAAGTGATCGAGATCACCTGCCAAGGATGCGGCAGGACGCATGAACGGAGGGTGGGCTGTCGCATTGGGCTGCTCTGTCCTTGGTGCCGGGGGAGTATCGCGGCCGAGTGTCGTGCGCGCTTTCTGGGTGGTCGAGCAGCATGGTTCGAAGATGCTCGCCCTCGGGGCCTTCTTCTCGCGAACCGTCGTGGCGGCGCGTACACGGAGAAGTTCGTCACCCTGACAGCGCCACACATTGCCGGCGATACGGTCGGCTCCAGAATCGAGCGAGTCTTGGCGGCGTGGCCGGCGTTCCTCAAGGCCTTGAACCGCTACTTGAAAGGCATTGGCGCTGCTTCGGCCCAGTTCTATCGCTGCATCGAGTGGGTGAGCGCGAAGGACGATGACGCCGGGCATCCTCACGTCCACTTCTGGTTCGTCGGTCCGTTCCTCCACTGGGAACAGCAGGTCCAATTCTGGTGGCGGAATGCCCTCCTGTATGCGGGTATGCCGGCGAGCGCGCCAGGCCCCTTCGTGCATATCCAAAGGGTCACCGATGGCGCTGGCGGTTCGCGAGAGCTGATCAAGTACCTGACGAAGGACATCGATCACACGGGCAGGCTCGTGCCTCCGGTCGTCTTCGCTCGTGTGTATGAGTCATTCGATGGGCGGCGGCTCCGGCAAGCGTCTTCCGGGTTCCTCGCGAAGGCGAAGGGCCGACAGCAATGCGAGTGCGGGTCCGATCTGCCGCACTCGGTTCGCCTTCGGCGGGAGACCCTGGAGACGCCATGACCCGCCACCTCCTCACGACCACCGAGGCCGCCAGCTACTGCGGCTTCAAGACGACCGGCGCCGTCCGGAAAGCGGTGCGCGAGGGGAGGCTCGTCCCCGCAGGTCGCCGCGGGGGCACGGGGACCCATGTCTTTGAGCTAGCCGAGCTCGATCGGTTCCTGACCGGTCGCCGGGGGGATAGCGTGCCCTTGGATCGTCCGGGTGCGCCCTTTCCGAAAGGGAGCCCGAATGAAAGACCGAAACTGGAAGAAGATAGACAACAACCTCGTGAGGCCGACGCGCCTCCCGGGAGTGTTCGAAAGGAAAGGAGGAGGATACGTGGTGCGCGCCCGAGTGAAGGACCCGATGACGGGGCGCATGCGCGAGATCAAGAAGGTTCTGGACGACCAGGACGAACGAGCTGCCTACAACTGGCTCGAAGAAGAGAAGAGTCGAATTCGCCTGTGCATCGGCTCGGCGAGCACACACAGGCCGCGCTTCGGCGACTTCGCGGTCTCTCTGCTTGAAAAGAAGATCGCGACCCGCGACCTCAGAAGCGCGCTGACCGAGGAGCGCTGGAAGCACGCACTCGTGCATCTCATCGCGGGGACGACCAGCCCAAGTGGGGACTTCGTGCCCGGCTTTGGTGAGCTACCCATCGACGAGATCCGGATGGCCCACGTGGACCGCTGGAAGGTGGGGCACGCGGGCATGATCGAGCGAGGCGAATATTCGCCGAACACGGTCAACGGCTGGCTTTCGATCTTGAGGGTCATCCTCAAGGCTGCGGGCCGTGAGTTCGACCTGCCGCGCACGTTGGTCGAGGACATCTCGAACTTCGACGCGTCGGACCACGTCACCTATTCGGAGGAGGAGCCTCAAAGCCTCTCCCCCGCGCAGGTGAAGGAATTTCTCGCGCTGATGCGGGCCCTCTATCCGCAGCACTACGCGATGACCTTCCTTGGCCTCTGCACGGGTCTCCGCCCATCGAGCTTGCGCCCCCTCCGGCGCAGGGGAGAGCAGGCGGACGTTCTCTGGGACAAGGGGCGGCTCCTCGTGCGGCGGTCGCAAACGCGCGGAGAGCGGGTGCTCGAAACGACCAAGCAGCGGACTCGGTACAACATCGCGCTCCCCGAGGAAGCGGTGGCCGTGCTTCGGTGGCACGTGGAGACGCAGCTCGAAACGGACGAGCAGCGGGAATCCGATCTCCTCTTTCCTGCCATCAACGGGGCGTTTCGCTCGCCGAGCGTGCTGAACAAGCCTTTCGAGGACGTCTCGTCCCGAATGGGCCTGGGCTACACGTTCACCCAGCGAGGGATGCGCCGCACGTTCAACGACCTGGCACGCGCCGCGCACGTCGGCGACCTCGTGACCAGGAGCATCAGCGGGCACGCCACGCCGCGGATGCAGGCGCACTACTCCACGGTGGGCGCCGAGGAGCAGGCGAGCGGGCTTGCGAAGGTCATCGACCTCCTGCAGGTGCGCGCTGAGCGGGCCGATCAGGCCCCGAGTGGTGCGACAGGTGGTGCGACGCCTCAGGAGGTGGTGCGAAATTGAAAAAGCCGGAAGTGAGCTGACTCACAACCGGCCGTATCACTTAGACTTTCTTGAGCGGGAAAAGGGATTTGAACCCTCGACTTCGACCTTGGCAAGGTCGCACTCTACCACTGAGTTACTCCCGCATTCTCCCGGGCGGGAGAACCCTGGCTCGGCCGCCTCGAGAGGGGGTCCGCCGCTAGGGCCCGAACATCTACTTTCGGGGATCGCACCTGTCAAGGCGCGGAAAGCAGGCGCAGGCGACGATTGGAAACCCGGTTTCTGGGCTGGCTTTCTCGCCGCCCTTTGCGGCTGGCGCCGGCGCTGTGTGCAGAGTCCGGGGATTCTGGGCTGCCTGCGTTTCGCTGCCCGACCTGGATTTGCTATGAGGGCCGGGATTTCAGGAGCGAACCATGCGCGGAGCCAAGATCGTTTGCACCATGGGCCCGGCCACCCAGGCGGAGGGCGTCGTCGAGCGCCTCATTGAAGAGGGGATGGACTGTGCTCGGCTGAACTTCAGTCATGGGGAGCAGGCGGGGCACCTGGCCATGGCGGAGCGCATTCGCGCGGCGGCGAAGAAGGCTGGGCGGTCCGTGAGCATCTTGGCTGACCTGCAGGGGCCCAAGATCCGGGTGGGGAAGTTCCCCGGTGGCCCCGTCGACCTCGTGACGGGGCATCAGTACGTGCTGACGGGGGATGAATCGCCCTGTAACGCCGAGCGCGCTTGGGTCAGCTATGAGCTTTTGGCCGAGGATGCCAAGCCGGGCGATCTGATTTTGCTCGATGATGGGCTCTTGGCGATGCGGGTCAAAGAGATCCGCGGCCGGGATGTGGTGTGCATCATCGAGACGGGCGGCAAGCTGTCCGATCGCAAGGGTGTGAACCTGCCCGGCGTGAAGACGACGCTCCCGGCGCTCACGAAGAAGGACATCGCCGACCTCAAGTATGCGGTCGAGGTGGTGAAGGTCGAATACCTGGCGCTGTCCTTCGTGCGGCGCGCCGAGGACATCGAGCAGGCCAGAGCCCTGGCGGGGGACACGCCGCTCATCGCCAAGCTGGAGAAGCCCGAGGCGCTGGACAATCTGGAATCCATCGTGGACGCGGCCGACGGGATCATGGTGGCGCGCGGCGACCTCGGCGTGGAGCTCGGGTCCGAGAAGGTGCCCATGGCCCAGAAGCGGATGATCCGCCTGGCCAACCAGAAGCGGAAGATCGTCATCACCGCGACGCAGATGCTCGACTCGATGATCCGCAACCCGCGACCGACGCGGGCCGAGGCCGCCGACGTGGCCAATGCCGTGCTCGACGGAACGGATGCGGTGATGCTCAGCGGCGAGACGGCGAGCGGTCAGTACCCGATCGAGTCGGTGCGCATGATGAAGTCGCTCGTCTTGGAGGCAGAAGCTGCCAGCGACTTCACGGTCGATCCCAGGCAGCTCGCGCGGGTGGGCGGCGGCTGGGAGTTCACGGGCGCCGCGGCGCGCGGCGCGGCCATTCTGACGGGGGCCCTGCAGCTGGCCGCGGTCGTCGTCGTGACCTCGGATGGCCAGAGCGCGGGCCTCCTCGCCAGCTACCGGCCCCGCTGTCCGATCATCGCCATCACGGACGACGAGATGGTCGCGCGCCGTTTGGCCCTGCGCTGGGGTGTGCATGCACGCGTCGAACCGCCGACGCCCAACGTGCTCGGCTCGATCGACTTGGCCAGGAAGGTTTTGGCCGAGATGTTCCCGCACCTGACCGAGGGTTCGTTCTGTTTGGTGACCGGCTTCCCCAAGGGCAGCCGCACCAACACCGTGACCTTGCAGACGCTCAGGGCTTGAACCGGAACAGCCGCTCGAAGTTGGCTTCGAAGGTGCGCAGGGCTTCGTCCTCGGGCAGCTGCCAGAGCTCTGCTGCATAGGCCAGTGTGGTTTTCACGTTGGCGGGCTCGTTGCGGGTGCCGGCTTCGGGCGCCAGGTAGGGACAATCGGTCTCGAGCAGGAGCTGCTCGCGCTTGGCCCCACGCAAGAGGCCGCTGAAGGTCTCGTTCTTGCGCGCGTTGGCGGGGATCGAGAGGAAGTGGCCTGCCTCGGCAATCTGACGACCCAGGGTGAGGCGACTCGAGTAGCAGTGCCAGTTGACGCGGGGCGCCTTCAGCTCGACCAGGACCTCCAGCGTGCGGCGTTCGGCTTTGCGGGTGTGGATGATGATGGGCAGGTCGAGCTCGAGCGCGAGGGCCACGAACTGGCGGAAGATCTGCTCTTGGCGGGGCCAGAGCTCTTCGGGCACCCAATGGTGGTCGAGGCCAATTTCGCCGATGGCGACGGCATCCTTGGCGTGCTGCCGGATCCAGTCGATGGTTTCTTCAGGGCTGTGCACGATGATGTCGTCGCGCGGGTAGTCGACGCCGAGAGCGTTCATCTCGGGCAAGACCGCGTCCACCGGGTAGAGGCCAAAGGCGGGGCGGACGAGGGGCTCGCGCGAGGCGAGGGAGAGCACCTTCTCGTTGTCCGTGACGTTCAGGCCGTTGGAGATGATGGTGCTGACGCCAGCGGCGGCGGCGCGGCGGATCACGTCGTCTCGGTCGTCGTCGAAGCGCGTGCTGGTCAGGTGGGCGTGCACGTCGAAGAGGCCCATGGTGGGGCTCTTATACGTCGGGAAGTCGGGTCAGGCATTCCCGGCTGGGATCGATGAGGATCCCCGGCCCCAGATCGACCAGCGTCTGCCGGCCGACGAGCAGCGGGAAGCGCATGCCTTCGCGGTGCGTGAGCGTGAGCTCGGTTTCTGCCTCGATGTTGCCGAGCCGGACTTCCGTCAAGATGACGTAACGGAGCTCCTCCGTGCCGCCGGAGTTTCTGATGATGCGCTGATCGAGGCAGGGCGCCCGCACGCGGCGCACCCCACCACCGGGCCAGGCTTCCGCCGACGACTGGCGGCGCAGAAGGGGCGGGGTGAACTCGACCTCGCTGCCCGCACCGACCAGCTGGACGTCGCGAGCGTGGAGCGTGGAATAGTCGGCGCCCGAGTCGATGCGGCCGTAGCACAGGTCGATGCCCAGGCCCGGTAAGCTCACCGGCTCGAACCAGCCGACCACGAGGACATCCATGTCGCCTCCAGGTTACTCCGGAAAGCGTGTGCTGCGTGAGAAGAGTGAGCTCGTGACTTAGTGCGTCGCGCCGCCGGCGCCGCCGGCGCCGCCCGCCCCGCCCGCGCCGAGAAGTTCTTCGCAGAGCGCAATGCAGTCGTCGTACATGTCCGCGCACACCTCGGGATCACCCTCGTGCCCGAACTCGTGGCAGGCCTGAGCCTGAGCGTTGGTTTCCCCGGGCTCGTGGCACAGGGAGCCCATCTCCTCGCACTGCTCGCTCGTCTCGTGCGAGTCCGCGCTGCTGCAGCCGACGAAGGCTGCAGCGGCCAGAAGGGGGAGGGTCAAAAGGACGGAGGGATGGAGCTTCATGGCGCGCGGTGTAGTGGCCCAAGGCCCCGACGGGCATGCGACCATTTGTCGCGCCCGCGATTTTCCTGCTTATCCCCTCGCGAGCTATCCCCTCGCGAGCTAGCCATAGTGCAGCGCCGTGATGCGCATGCCCCCGAAGGTGCCCGAGAAAGCCACCCGCCCGGGGTCATTTCCAGCGGCACCGGCCACGACCATCAGGGGTAGGAGGTGTTCCTCGCGCGGGTGCGCCTGCCGCGCCGCCGGGGCCTCCGCCCAGTGAATGAGGCGCTCACGGCGCACGTCGGGCTCGGCCTGTCCCGCGTCCTGCAGCCAGGCGTCGAAGGCCTCGGCGACCGGCTGGGCCGCCGTGCGGCCGAAGGCGCGCAAGTTGTGGTAGCTCATGCCGCTGCCGACGATCAGCACCCCTTCATCGCGGAGCGGAGCCAGCGCTTGGCCGAGGGCGATGTGCTCGGCCGGATCGAGACCGCGCTTGAGCGAGAGTTGCACCGCGGGCAGCTCGGCCGTGGGGAACGCCAGCTTGAGGGGCACGAAGGTCCCGTGATCGAAGCCGCGCTTTTCGTCCTCGGCGCTGTCGATGCCAGCGGCCCGAAGCAGCTGGCGCACGCGTGAAGCCAGCGTCTTGTCGCCAGGTGCCGCCCATTCGATGCGGTACGAGGCTTCGGGAAAGCCGTAGTAGTCGTACAGCATCGGTGGATGCTCGGCCGTCATCACGGTGGGCACGGCCTCTTCCCAATGGGCGGAGATGACGAGCAAGGCCCGCACACCCGGGGGCAGTTCGTGCGGGAAGCCTTCCAGATAGGCGCGGAGAGCCTCGGCCTCACCCGGCCAGACGAAACGGCCGAGGTCGACGAAGGGCCACGGCCCGCCGCCGTGGGGCAGGTAGATGACGGGCAGGCGTGGCCCCCCTGAGGATGTGTGTTCCGGGTTTTCGGTCATTTTGGCTTCGGCGCTCGGGAAAGGAACTGGCCGCCCGGGGCGGCGAAAAGCGGCCAGTACCGCGATCCCGCCGAGCCCCAGTCCGAGCGCGCCCAGGGCGCGGCGGCGGACCAGGTTCTTGGGACGGCGGGAGGGGGGAAGCATGGCTTTACGCCAGCAAGCTGCGCAGCATCCAGGCTGTCTTCTCGTGGACCTGCATGCGCTGGGTGAGCAGATCACAGGTGGGTTGGTCGCTCGCAGATTCAGCGACCTTGAACACCTCACGCGCCGTGCGCGCGGTCGTTTCGTGGCCCTCGACCAGGAGGCGGATCATGTCCTCGGCCTTGGGAATGGAGTCTTCTTCCTTGATCGAGGACAGCGCCGAGAACGCCTTGTAAGTGCCCGGAGCGTAGACGCCGAGTGCCCGGATGCGTTCGGCGACCAGGTCCACCGCGAGCGCGAGCTCGGTGTACTGGGTCTCGAACATCAAGTGCAGCGTTTGGAACATGGGGCCGGTCACGTTCCAGTGGAAGTTGTGCGTCTTCAGATAGAGCGTGTACGAGTCCGAGAGGACGCGGGAGAGGCCGGCGGCGATCTTTTCGCGGGTGTCCGTGGGGATTCCGATATCGATCTTCATGGGGTGCTCCATAGCGAGAACTATAACCATTTCGCCCGGAGCGGCATCCCCCACGCAGAAGTCACAAAGTGAGGCGCAAACCCAGCGCGGCCGTTAGGAGCGGAAAGCCAACTTCCTTTTCTTCTGCTCCGATCTGAACGACCGGACGCGGCAAGAGCACGAGCGCCCGCACCTCGCTCACCACCCCGAAATGACGGTTGATGCGCACGTGCCCGCCGAGGCCACCCCCCGTGCTCACGACCCACGCCCCATCCGCTTGCCCGACGTAATCGCCCGAGGCCGTCCCTCGCACTTCGAGGTACGTGCCGCCGATCGACGGGAATAGGTAGATGGCGTGGCCGTCCTTTCGCCAGGGCGCCCAAATCGGTTCGGCCAGGATCGTCATCGAGATCGAGTCGAACGTGCCGGAGCTGGCGCTGGTCGTGGCGGCCACCAGGGGTCCGATGGCGCTGAGCTGGACGCCGAAAGTCGCTAGCGAGAGCCCCGCTGTCGCCGCAGGGGCGACCGAGGGCGTCCCATCGGGCAAGGAGAGCCCGGCCGCAGCTGCGAGGCCGAAGTAGAAGAACGGCCCTTGCTCCTGGCTCTTTTTGAGCTCGGTCACCGCCGAGGCGGCACGCTCGGGATGGGCGCCCTCGACCAAGCGCGGCTTTTC
>Ga0164309_10000569_pt1 | contig 20031 bp, 51 predicted proteins | sample Whisoiple_247_MG_FD_109984 | JGI IMG/M metagenome (GOLD analysis project Ga0164309, IMG submission 109984) | Soil microbial communities amended with fresh organic matter from upstate New York, USA - Whitman soil sample_247_MG | ecosystem: Environmental > Terrestrial > Soil > Unclassified >...
CAGTTGCATGTCCCGACGTAGCGCGTCCCGGACGAACGCGCAAGTCGAACCGTGTGACGTGGTTAATGCTTCGATAACGCCCGGTTGATCGGGGCTTTAACCGCGCGTAAACCATAGGCCGAGGTCTCGCTTGCGGGCTCATCCGGGATGCGCTACATCCGGGTCATCAGCAACGAGAGGCCAGACAGATGTCACAATTTCGCGTTTACTTTTTCAACCTTGAAACCCGCAAGGAAATGACCGACTACGAGGGCAACGGCAAAACGTGGCTCGGAACCGGCGGCATGGTTCTCAACAAGAACCGCAAGTATGTGCAGGGCACGACCACCGAAGTCGGTTTCTGCTCTTACGGTTCGCTCTCGAAGGTCGTCGGCGAAAAGCGTGTCGTCGCTGCCGACTTCGATCATCCGGTCGCCGTCAAGATTTGGTTCGGGCCGGACAACTTCGAATGGCGCAAGCTCGTCGCCCCGGATGCGTTCGCCGGGAGCGTCGCCGAGGCAGTCGCCTCCGCCAAGTACAAGCCGAGGGCCGCGTGATGTTAGGACCCGTCACCTTCATCCCCACTGGGCAGAGCGGCATGTTCGCCGCTCGCCACTTCTACCGCAAGGTCGCGTTTCGCGCGCCCAAGAAGGGCGAATGGTATCTCTCCGGTGCAATCGTCGATGCCTATCAGGCCCCGAACGATTTGACCGACGAGTATCAGGTCGTCGAGAAGGGTCCGCGCGCAGTGCGCCGCATGATCGAGGTGCCAGCATGACACGCGCTGTCCCCGCAAACGGCGACCGTTGGCTCGCCTTCTACGTCGGCCGTGATGGCAGGATGCGCGTCGCTCGTGACGCGCGAGGTCTGCCAATCGAATGTGAGACCGAGCAACTAGCGCTCTCGGTCGCACGGTATCGCCGCAAGCGCATGAGGATTTGGAAATGAAACGACATTGGAGCGAAGTTCTGTCCTGTCAGTGCGGCCAGCGCTTTCGGTCGATGTCGGCCGAGGCCGTGCACCGTCACAACTTCCCGACCCTCTGTCGGCGCAAGCCAAAGAAGGCGTGGGAAGTCGTCGCCGGACTGGAGTGGACGCGCAAGCGTGACGGCTTCGACAACTCGGGGCGGCCGATGTATGACTACGAGGCCCACTATGGAACGGTTCACTTCCATATCACGAAAAGCACCGACGCGGGTTTCGGGATCAGCGTCTACGACCGAGGCGAGCGTTTGACCTCGCAACAAATCGAATGGCGACGCACGCTCAAAGCCTGCCATGCCCGAGCCGTCGAGATCATGGCCGCACTGCGGAGGAAAGCCGATGCAACACGTGGAGAAGCTGGTAGCTGACGGCGTCGTCGAGGTCCGGGACGGAAAAGTCTATCTAACCCGACAGGCGTGGAACGATGCGGTAAAGGGCACGCCCTACGAAGAGCGCGGTCTGTATCACTTCGTCGGCTTCAAGGATGATCGATACCTGACGGCGGTGAAGACATTCGGCAAGCCGGATTTCGTTCACCGCTTTTGGGACCGCCGAGCCCGGGACGAAGTCGCCCCGGGAGATGTCGTCTTCTTCGCCGAGGGAGACGAGACCCAACCCGTGCGCGAGTTCGCATACGACGACAGCGCCAACTTTTAAGGAACCGACTATGCGTAAATCGAAGACCCATAAGTTCGTCGTAACGATCTCGACAAACCGCGCCTGCACGCGGAAGGTCGCGCTTCGCGAGATACGCGACAACGTGCACGGGCAGCACTACTGCACTGAGTTGGACGACGGAGAGCCCGAGACCTTCCGTATCCGCTCTATTCGTCCCCACGTCGAGCGTCGATGATGGTCGATCTTCAAGATGATATCACACTGGAGCTTTCCCGGCTCCAGCGGTCCGCCATTGCGCGCATCCGTGAGCGCATGGCCGCGCAACAGTTGGGCGAGGCATGGGTTGGGCTCGAAGCTCCGCTCGTGCCGCCTCCAGCGCTCGTCGATAGTCGTCGAGCATCTGCTTGAACATGCGGTTCGATGGAGCGGCCCTAGCTGCGCCCGGGGTCCGCTCCAGAAGCGAGATCGCCGCAGCTAGACTAGCTGTCACCGCGACGAACGGGTCCCGTGTCTTTTCGCGGGTCTTATTTTCGGAATTTACGAAATGCGTCATCTCGGTCCGGAACCGGCGGAGACGTTTGGCCTGACCGAGCAAGCCCGAGACTGTGATGTCTCGGGCTATCGCGTCCATCGAGCGCAGGATTTGCTCGGGTCGCCTCACGCCGACTGTTCCCCGGTTACCACCTTCTTGAGCCGTTTGCCGACGCTGGCGAGCCCGCCCAGAAGCCCGACAGGGGCCGGGGCCGGGACAGCGCCCCGCTTGACCGAGCGATACGGGTAGGGCTTGCTGCGCGGCACGCCGGTATACTGGCGGCCGACGAAGATCGGGGTCGGCTTCCGGTCGCCGACCGGCTTCGCCGGAACCTGCGGCAGAGCCTCGGTGAGCCGCACGGTGTTGAGCCGCTTGCCGCTCTCATCCGTGATGCGCTTGACGAGGGTCCGGCCCCGGACGCCCATGGTCGTGATCATGTCGCCCTTGTCCGCGACGAACGCCTTGGCGTTGCGGTACGGCCTGAGCGGCGACTTGTTTATTTTCTTCCGACGTGTCTTGGCCATTGGCCGACCCTCCGTTGCTGATGAAGCTTACTGTTGAATGCCGCCCGACCCGTGATCCGGCGTCTCCGGCGGCAGCGTGAGCGTGAAGTCCACTGCGGGCTTCGCGATCTCGTCGGCGTAGTCCTTCAACCATGGGCCGACTGCGTTCTGGAGCGCCATGAAATGCTTCGCTTGCGCCGCCGGTTCATTCGGCGAAAAGCTCGCTAACACCATGAGGTGAAGTCCGCGCAGGATCAGTTGTTCTGCTGACGTGGCCATGTGGGTTCTTCCTTCGTTGGATTGTGCAATAGATGGAGCCGGGCTCAACGCGAGCGTAGGTGATCTCGACTAGGCCTGCATCAACGATGAGGTCAAGAAGTTTCTCACGGTCACTCGCGTCGAGGCATTTCATGTTAGAAGCTCGACCCGCTGTCGGATGACGACGACGAGAAGCTCGACCCGCTGTCGGATGACGACGAGTAGCTCGACGAACTGTCCGACGACGAGCTATAGGACGATGAGCTATCGCTCACGCTCGGCGACGGCGATGACGATGGCGTCGGGTCCGGGGCTGGGGCCGGTTCGCTGCTCGGCGCGCTATAATCCGATGAGCCCTTGAAGCTGGCCGGATCACTGAGCGGATCATGGCTCGCACTGACCGCGATGCCGACAGCAACAGCCGTGGCGGCCGGGTCGTTCGTCCACGAGCCCGAGGCTCCAGCGCCCGCATACTCGCCGCCCTGTCCGTTGTAGGGCTTCTCGGGGTCGATGGCGATGCCGCTGGAGACGTGACAGTGCGACGACTGATGGTCAGCAAAAAGGACCTCGTAAAGGATCAGGTACGTGATCCAATCCGTGCCATTGTCCGGCTGCTTGCGGGGTTGGTCCCACGCATGAGCAACTGCGTTCTGGATACCCGCGATGTTGAGCGCGGGCTTACCGAGCCATCGGCGTTCGATGTTGACGCGCTCCAGTTGACGCGGCGTCAGATAGATGGTCGATGGCACATACGGCGCGGCAAGCGTCGGGCTCTTGCGCATCGGACGCATCCTGCGACGATGACCGAACGTCCCGGGGCTCCGCTCTTCGCGCTTGATCTGGGCGAAGGTGGTGACGTGCTCGTCAACCTTCGGCTTGGCGAGCGGCGACCGAGGGCGCGTCAAGAACATGATCACGATGGCGACAGCGAAAACTAAGAACACGAGAAGTAACTCCATAGCTAGGTCCCTTCGATGATCTTCCATTGATAGGATGCGCGCTGAGCGTCGTGGAACGCAACCCGATGTGCGCGCTCGCCCTTCGGGTTGAAGTAGTAGAGCAACTTGTCTTCCTTCACATACCGCATTGTCCAACCGACCGTCATCGTCGCGTCGTCGCGAACGGCGACGCCACTCTCGGCCGCTTTGATTGCCGCGTTCAAGTCCATGAGTGCACGAGGCTCCAGACGAGCAGGATGGCCGGGCCGATCAGGGTCACGGCGTAGGTTCGTAGGTTCGTAGTTGCATCTCGGTCATCGGATCATCCAGTATGAGACCGCACCGCCGACGATGACGAGCGCGAAGATGATCGCGATAGCTGTTTCAAATGGCATCGTCAAGTCCTTTCGCGCGAGCGTCCCATCCGGCCGCGAAGCCATCCTTGATCGCTGCGATCACGACCGAGTTGTATCGGTTGGCGTAGTGAGCCTCGACGATGAACCGGCTACAGGCCTCGTCCCGGGCGCTACGCACGGGGACGGGAGTGCGGCCGGGCTGTTCGGGGAGCGGCGGCACGGGCATGCGCCACGGTTCGTTTCTGGGGGCTGGCGGGCCTACTCGGTCTGACATGGTTTGCATCCACGGTTAGGAGGTGACGACACTTGACGCACGTGATCATGTCCGACTGCGTCGAGCAGAAAAATTGATTTCCGTTTCGCGCGATGAGATCGTAGCGCGTCGGACCGGCGGCCGAGACTACAGGATGATCGATGGTCCGGCCGCAGCGCGTTCGCACCGTTGGCACCTCGCCAGTCGGGACCGGGTCAGTGACCATGTGCACGATCACGGCGCGCTTAGGTTTATTCGGGTGCGTTGTCACGATGACACTCCTGACATTCCCACTGAGCGCCGTCAGGCGTCGCGTTCTCGCGTTGGCGTTTCCACCAATTGCAAGTGACGCAACAGAAGACCATGCTGTCGAGCGCCTGCAAAAATCTTTGATCGTCCACGACAGCGCTAATGGCCTCGTCATTGTCGGCGAGGTCCTCAAGGCTGTCGGTAGTGTATTCGAGCTTCTGCGCCGCCTTAGCCGCGAGCGCGATCACGTCGGACACGTCGAGCCTCCGATGTTCATGCACGTGCACTTGGGATAGCGACAGGGATCATTCGTGTTGCGCTCTCCGCACTTCGAGACGTTCGGCGGGATGACCCGGCCGTTGGCGACCTCGTAGTCGAAATAGGCTGGCGGCGAAAAGCGACATGCGGCCTCGTGGCCTACCATGTTGTCGGGGCACGTGCACGGCCTGACGGGCTTGATCGCAAAAGCACGCTCGCCTTTGTCGTATCGCGCCTCCGGGACCCAGCGCGCGTATCGCCACGGACGCGTGTCGTAGGCGTCCTCGACGCGACGGTAGTGAACCCATTCAAGCCATACCGTTCCGTCCGGGGTCCACTTCGGGGTCCACGCAAAGCACACGCCGCGATCTGGGGTCGGCTTGTTGATGATCATGACGTAGTTACCTCGACGGTTTTGTCGGACGGCAGAACAGCGGTGACGCCCGAGACATCGATCTCGTGAAACTTGTCCGGCCGGAAGTAGAGCCGGAGCATCGCGTGATGGCCCGCGCGCACGACCCCCAGCGAGAGAACCCTGTCCGTGATGATACGGAGCCCGTTGAAGCCTACGCGCACTGGAGCGGCCTCGGTCAATTGCACGGGCTCGTCGAGGTCGTGATCGTCGGCGATGCCCCAGAGCGACGCGGTCGCGACAGCCCAGACGCGGCAGCGCGGATCATGGCGTGCGTTGATCGCGCCTCTCATAGCATCATCCCCACTAGCCCGACGATGAGCAGGCCTATGGCGATAGCGCGCAGTATCAGCACGCGCGTCTCCATGCGATTGATCTTGCCCATCTCGCGCATCAGCATCAGTTGGCGACGATGGCGTTCCTGTTTAAGCTCGAAGTCGTCCATGGCCTAGCTCCAGAGCCGAGCGGCCATGTAGGCGAAGACGCCGCATGCGATCAGCGAGCACGCGATGTGGACGCCGAGCTTGTTGCGCGCTCGAAACTCCGGCGCAGGCCGGAACAGCTTCACGACGAAGAACAGGGCGAGCGCCCAGAACGGGAGCGAAGCAACTTGCCAAGCGGTGAGGCCGAAGTCGAGAACGTTCATGGTCATCGTTCCTTTTGTTTGATCGTCGAGACAGGATACCAGCGCCGCGTTATGCCGCACTCGACCTCGTCGAACCCACTGACCGGGTCGTCGATGGTGAAGCACAATCCGTGGTGTTCGTCAAGCTTCAATGCTTGCACGGTGCCAGCTTCGCCGTTGAACGTGGCGATAGCTTTGCCCACGAGATCGCGCTCGGCCTGATGAAGCCAATCCACAATGCGGAGGGCAGCGCTTTCGTAGACGTGGCTCATTCGATCTCCAGTCCTGAGAAGCGAGCGCCGAGCGCGTCCTTCGGCTCGTCGAACTCGTCCGTGAGTGTATCGTTCGGGAAGCTGACCTCGACCGGCGGCTTCCATCGCTTCGCGTTCGGGCCTACCTTGATCCGCTCGCGCAGCCGGTCCGGCAATGGCGGGGCCGGGGTGAGCGCGACCTCGGGGTCGGAGCCCGCGCGCTTGACATCCTTGGCCGCGACGACGCCGAGGTGCGCGGTCACTGCGATCTTATCCCGGACAGGGCCGAAGTCGGCCGAGCCCTCGGTCGTGAACTTGATCAGGCCCTCGCGATAGAGGTACTCGCCGAAACGCGCAGCGAGCCCGCGCTCGATGGGCATCTGTAGCTTTGCGAAGTCCGACGCCGGATACGTGGTTGTGACCTTCGTCGCTCGCACACGCTTGAACGGCACCATGCAACACTGGGGGCACGGAAATTCCTTGAACGTCGGGTTCATCACTGAGACCTCGGCCTCCGCCGCTTCCCCGGATAGCTCCATCAAGGGCCATACCGCGAGGCTGACGGTCTTCTCGCCTCGGCAAACATCACAGTACGGCATTGAGATCGTCCTCGAAGTAGAGGTTGCCGAACAGGATGGAGGTCACGACGAACGCGCCGCCGAGGAAGGCGTGCGAGCCCCAGAGCGTCCCGGAGAAGATCGCGACGACAGGATCAACGACGCCGTGAAACACGGCGAGCCAGACGAGGTAGTCCGCGATCAGTTTCATCGCACGTGTCCCGTTAAAAACATCGCGGCGGTTATCCCGAGCAGCGCGAGCGCCGAGAGCGAGGCGCACGCGAGCGAGATGCCCGTGATCCGCCAGAAAGCACGCTCACGCTCCAGTCGCTCCCAGATGCGCCGGTTGCGCGCCGCGATGCGAAGTTGCTTCTTGAGATCGAAGTCGTCAGAACGGTCGGCCACTTTTCCCGCCCGCTCGTTTGTGCGCGCGGCTTCCCGCGACGAAGCACGTGACCACGAACCCAAAGCCGAACCACGCCGACGCGGCGGCCATCCACCACGGATGATCGGCGAACGGCGCAGCAATGGCGAAGACCGCGCAGAGCGCGAGCAGCACGCGAGCAGCAATGGCTTCGCGCTGCATCTGGAGCCGCAACAGTTGCGTGGCTGGGTCCGGAAACACTGGCGAAAGCTTGCGCTTCTCAGCGAAGAACTTCTGATCGTTGTTGAGGTGGTCGAGCGGCATGCGGATTGCTCCATAGCGGTGATCGGCCCCATGGCCGATCTCACATCAGGCTGTCGATATCCGCCTGTCGGCGGGCCTCGGCGTCTTCGCTGTCTAAGCCATCACTGGCGGGCTTGTCAAGCTGAGCCTGCAAATATTTTCGAGCCTCCCGTTGCTCGGTCGCGATGATCCGCGCGCAGTGAACGCATCCGCCGCCCGCGACGTAGCGAACATAGGTGCCGCACTTCGCGTGACGCGAGCCGGTGTAAGTGCGCAGGCCCAGCGCGAGCGCGTTCTGGCGGTCTTCGTTGATCGGTCGTCCTGTCATGGTCAGTCATCCTCGTAGCATGCGACGCACTTGCCGTTGAGCCCGGCGAGGCACGGAACGTCCTTGCCATGGCACGCGGAGCCGTTGCGATTGTGAGACTTGCGAACCGGCTTCGCCCCGTGGCACTCCCATCGAGCGGCGTCGCTCGGCGCGAGCTTCGCGTGCTGCGGAGCATCTGATTTGTCAGTCATGACTTCTCGTCCTTCTTTGGTTGCGCGTAGTCGTTGCGCGCCGTCAGTGAACCGTGCGACAGGATGTAGTGATCCGGCGGGATGGTCGCATTGTGGAACGCGCCCTGCAACATCCCGGCCTTCAATCGCTTCATCGCGTGCTTGCGTTGCGCGGCCGATGGCTGCGGATGCTCGATGACTATTTTCATTTTGGGTTTCCTCGCCGCGTGATGGAGCCGGGCTCGATGGTGATCGACCCGTTGACGCCGATGCGCTTGCCGCCGCAATAGATGTCGCCGCTGCCCGTGGGCATCGGTTGCGTGATCGCATAGCACGTCATGTCGTAGCCGAGCGCCTTCGCCCGGTCGTAGAGGCTCTTCGGAATGTAGACCGGGTACTTCGTTGGGCCGGGCCACGTCGGCAGCGCCTCCATGACCTTCTGCAACGCGGCCGGGACCTTGTAGCTGTCCGGGACGCCCGCGATGATGTGCGGCGTGAGACCCTTCTCGCGATGGCTCATGTCAGATGACCTCGCCCGCTGTCGGCTCGCGCCCGGGATAGTGCACGCCCGCGCGCTGCTCGTCCGTGATCGTCGCGTTGATCACGCTGATGCGCTCGTCGGTCTTGCGGACTTGCTCTCGCATGTCGTCGCGGACGAACGTCGAGCGCGCCTCGTAGCCGAGCGCCCGCATGATGGCGCGCTGATTTTCGAGGATCAGCTTCTCGCTGTCGGTGTTCATCGCGGCATCTCCAGCTTCCACGCGTTGGCGCGAAGCTCTTCGCGCAACTCGTTGCGCATCTCCGGCTCGTGATCGCCGACGATCACATGCGTTTCGGATTTCAGGAAGCGGTGCGTCAGGGCTCGCGCTCGCGCGATGTGAACGTCGTGGTCAACTTTCGTCTGGGACATGATCGCCTCTGTGGCAGGGAGCGGGAGCTTTTCCCTAATTGAGAACCTGTCCGGTGTCAAGCTCGGATTTTTCTTAATCCCATATTTTTATTTTTCTAAATTTCGGTTCAAAAACGAGGAAGTGTGTGGAAGCTAGGGGGCATAGGCAGTCCCGACCTCTCGCGAAATCTGGGTCCTACCCCGTAACTCGCCCGGCCCCATTTTAGCACGTACCGGGGGTCGCGTCAACGCATGAGTTCGCGTTAACCTTAATAGTTAAGGTTAATAGGTTCATCACTTACTATGTGATGTATATCACGCATACTAGTGTGTATTAACCTTAATAGTTAAGGTTAATGCCACATAGGTAGTATAGTGGGGTAGACATACCCCTGTGTACGTGGTAGCAGGGGCATATTAACGTTAATAATCAACCATTTAGCCCCCTACAGGGGGTGTTAATCTAAAGAATTAAGGTTAATCTCGCGTGCGGGATTAAGGTTAATGGTTAAGGTTAACGCGCCACGTCGAGGCGTTAATCATAACTCTAAATTAGTGCCTTCGTCCCTGACGCTAGGAGGCGGAGCCATCCCTCACAAAAGGGCCATTACTCAGCAACTCAGCACTTTGCCTCACTCCTATACTATAACAATCTTATACTGGGTAAAGGGCTATGTACTGAGATAGTGAGAAATGTGGTCGTTCTCAATGGGATAAGTTGACAATTCCGGTGAGAACAGTATTTGAGAAGCTGAGAAATGATGAACCTCCACACGGGCGAATACGCTAGAGATCACAAGGCCCTAGCAAGGGATTTAGGTTTATTGCGGCCCCAACCGTAGAGCGCAAAAAAGTGGAAAAAGACCCCTGAAAAACGGCCTCGTCGATGCAAGAAACCCAATGTTTATGCGGGTCGGCGAAAACGGTTGACAGCATGAAAACGGCCTGTTAAGGCGTTTTGAGGTCGATATCTCAGACTTTTCTCACTACTTGCTCAGGTCTTTCTCAGACTATTTCTAAGGTCGAACTCATGCACCCATATCGCGGAGCCCATCGCAGACTTGACCGGCTGGCCATCGGTGAAAGCTCCCTGCTCAGGACCCCGGCCGGGATGAGCTTGCAAGATCATCGGCGGAGTGTTACGAACGCGGTGAACCATCTCAACCGATCACGCGACCGGCCGGGACGGCTCAAGGTCAGGGCTGAATTGCACGGTGTCCGCGTCACGAGGGTCCAACCCATGACGATGGACGAGGCGGTTTCCGCGCTCGACCGTCTCGTGCCACTCAAGATTTAGATCAATGCCGCGCATCGGCCGCCGCCCCGGGGAGAAACCAATGGCTTCGTTACTGTCCACCATGACCACGGTGATCGGCCGTTTGCCAGAGAGGGTCAAAGTCGAAATTTATAGAATGGCAGACGCGGCCCCCGAGCGCGGCATGTCCGTGATCGTGGACGGCGTCAGCAATTATGAGGCGCGGAGCATCATCGACCACGTGATCAGGTTGGAGCAAGCGCGCGGCGGAGCCGAGGCGGTGTTGACACCAACGGAATATGGAAATAGGTTCTCCGGCCTCGACCTCGACGGCGACAGCAAATGAGCCTCTTTCGCAGCAAACCAAAATCAGGGCCACGGCTCGTTGCCATCACGGTCAACAAGTACGCGACGCCCACGCTTGAGAACGCGGCATGCCCGTTCTCGGTCGGCGTGATGAACCTGACCCAAGCCGAGGCTGACAAGCTGTCTGAGTACGCGGTGCAGCTACAGTGTGATCGGTCGATCACGGCGACCGAGATGCGCGAGCGCGAGAAGAACGTTATGATCGGCAACAGCCCGGCCTATTCGAACATGGTCAGCGATGTCGAAGCCAATCTCAAGCGCGAGATCGAACGCGTGAAAGCTGAGCGAGCACTAAAGCGCGCGGAGCGCAACGCGTATGGTGATGCTCCCGGCTTCGCCAACGGCGGCGAGGTGCCGAACGCGTTCAACGAAAAGATGGAGGCCATCGGTCGCGCGTTGAAGGAAGGCATGATCAGCGCGGACGCGGCGATGGCGGCGATGAAAGAGTTTGGCCAAGTCGTCGGTGACGGCGGCTATGACTACGGCGGCGACCCGGATGGGCTCAAGTTTCCCACGAACGAGAGCGTCTATGCGGCTGCCGGTGAGAGGTTGCGCCGTGAAGCGCTCGCTGATATAGAGCGCGCGGACGCACGCAAGCAGAAAGCGATTGAAGACGCGAAGCCGAGGAACAGGTTCTCAGGATTGGACATCGAATGAGCAAGCGCATCAGAAGCAAAAGCAAATACCGCACGGCGCGTCGGCGTAGCGAACGGCGCGTCAACTTCGACATCGAGACGAGGGGCGTGATGGGCGACAGCCACATCGGTCGGCTGGATCAATTGTTGACCTACGCGGTCGCGGCCGGGATGACAGCGGGCGACGAGGTCGTGATCGTGCACATGGGCGATCACATCAACGATTGTCGTCTCAAGCCGCACCACCTCCCCATGGACGAGGCCCACATCAAGCGATGCAACCAAGAGATCGCGCGCATGTTCGCACCTCGCATGGACTGGCCGTCTATCCGTGATGAGCGGCGAGACCCAGCGACCGGGCGCATCATGCCCGTTCGCGTTAACGATGAGGACGAGTGATGCGCGAGTTCGTGCTCGGAATGCTTTTTGCGCTTGCCATCATCGGTTGGATGGTCTATGTGGACCCACTCATCAGCGCGCACGTATGGTGCGCGGTGAGCCAAAGCGAACGGTGTTTTCGATGAGCAAGCAGCGAACAGAATACCGCGATGATGCCACTGACAAGCTTGTCGCTCTCGTGCGCGAACACGTGCAAGGCCATCATATGGGCGAGCTTGTCTTCCTGCCCCAGTGCGGACGGTGTTACGTCACGGCGGTCGAGCCCGCATCGATTGAGCGGATCAACAACAACGCCGAGGACTGCATAGCGGTCCACGTGATCAGGGTGCGAGCATGAGCGAGCAGTGGGGAACGATCAGCGCGACCAAGTACGGCGAGACGGTTGACTTTCCGCTCTACCCGGGGCAGAACTCATTCGGCGAGGCCGACGTGTTCGTTGCGAATTGCAAGGCCACGATGCGTCGCGAGTTCATGGCGCTGCGCGGCTATCCGCTCTATGCCATACAACAATGGCTTGTGGATCGCGGCTACACATACGAGGTGAAGTGATGAAGCTCAAAATTCATTCCCCGTGGCGGTTCGTCGCTGTCGTAGTCGGTGCGACTGCATTCTTTGTTTTCGGTGATGCGAGTGTCGGGGTCGCATTTCTAGTAGGCGCTGCCGTGGGCAGTGCAAACGCGGAGTTTAGGTGATGGCGAAGTGTTTTCAGGTGGTCGGTCAAGGCATTCCGGTTCGCATGAGCGACGAGGATGCGTTCCAGATTGTGGACCGCGACCGTGATGGGCAATACTGCCCCAAGCACGTGTGGAAGGCGCATCGCGCCTCCGTGAAGGAAGGCGACAACTGCCTCGCTAAGCTCGTGGGCAACAAGATCATGCCCACGCGCACGCTGGCTCGGAGCGATCAGCATGCGCGTAGACGTTAAAGCCCTGCGATTGCAGGCGTGGCGTGCGGAAGAGTTCTACGCGGAGTTCATTCGCTACGCGAAGAGCATCGGCTGCCGCGTCAACGGTGAAGAGATCATCAGTGATGATGATCAGGCGCAGAAGCTCGCTAATTGGTGGAAGGACAGGACATGACGTTCATCGCAGAGGGCGGCGGTCGCACGGTGACCAACGGCTCGGTCTATGACGCGCGCAAAGTGTATCAGGTCGTGGCCAATGTGGTGCTCGACGAGGTCCGGAGCGTTTACGGTACGGGCGAGGTCGAGAAGACAGTCAAGCAAGTGACCGAGCAGCGCGTGTATCACTTCATTGCCGCGAACGAGGCATTGGCCCGGGTACTCTACGACGAGAAGTTCGCCAGCCCGTCGTGGCGGCACACGCTCATCAGTATCACGCCGCTGTTCTGTATCGACGGCGAGATCAATTGGGGACACAAGTGATATGAGCACGAACATCCACGTTAACTCCATCACTGCTACCATCACGGATACCGGCTACCCTGTCTGGGTCAATCTCACGCACGAGACGGCGGGCTGCTCGCACTTCTTTGGCACGATGAGCCATCGAGAGCTTGTCGATCTCAAGTTCGCAGTCGAGCGCTCAATCGCGGCTGCACGCGAGGCGTTGCCCGAGGGTCACAAACACGAGGTTGATTGACATGCGCGAAGTGAACATGGGCGACGGAAAGATACTGCACATGCCTGACACTGAGCAGCGCGAGGCGACGCCGATCTTCGTCCCGTATTGTCGTTGCCACGTGCGATTGGGTAACGACTACTACTTCTTGCCTCGCAACTCTTGCCTGTTCGGCACATGCGACAATCCCGAAGGTCGGCAGCCATGATCCTGCGCATCATATTCATAACCGTCTTCATCCTTGGCATCGGTGGGCTCGAAGTTCAGCTTCGAAACATCCACGAGGACCTCGTGCGATTGGAGCAACGGCGATGAACCTGTCCAGCGCAGAACTGATGGTCGAGTACCGTGCGAAGCTCAAGACGCTGCGCAAGGCGCGCGAGGCATGCGACCCCGGGCACAACACGGTCAGCGTCAAGACGTGGTATCACGGCGAAGAGTTCGATCTCGCTGCGTTGCTATCAAAGGCGAGCGTGCGCGCTCAGCTTGCCATCATGCTCGACCGTGAGATCGCCGCGCTCACGCGAGATATCGAAGCGCACGGCGTCAACGTGGATGAATGATCATGGGCGTGCAGGATGACTACAACGAGGCGTGGGAGGCTGGCGAGCGCGCCGGTCGGCGTGACGAGATCGAACGGTGCGCGATGCTGTGCACGATGCGCGGCGACATCAGCCGGGAGACGGCGAAGCGTCTGCGCGCCGAGGGCTCGTACACCACGCGCGCCATCTGGCCCCCGTTCAAGAAGTCAACCCACGTGCATCCGAAGTGGGAGAAGAACGCGGAATGGTTTGATCTCGTCGCCAAGGCGTTCGATACTCTGGCGCGCGGCGTTCGTCTGGGATGGGACCCGCGCAAGCTGGAGCCCAAGACCGACGAGGTCGTCGATCTCCAAGTGTTCATCCCGTGTCAGCACTGCATCGAGCCGATGGACTGTGCATCGGTGCAGACGTGCGAGCACGGTGTCCCTGACCGTATGGTGACGCATGTCCGCACCAAGACAAAGTGAAGCCGCTCGGCTTCTCACGATCTCGCCTAGCCTGCCTGACCGCAACGTGGCTGCGATGATCGCGGCCATGATGCTGGAGATCGACCGTCAGCCCTATTGGTTCTCGATCAACCATGACACTCGCCCGCCCGCGTGTCGGGCCTGTCGGCTCGACTACGATTGGAATTTGAAGGGCCGCGTCGGCATAAAGACGATGAACCGGGAGCGAGCCCGGCGGTGGATCACGCACGCGCTGTTGCTCCAGTATCAGGTATCGCGTGAAGGCGGAAAGCCATTGACATCGTCGCTGGAGATTGCTAGACGGCGAGCAGCCAACCATCAACGTCCCCCATCGGAGAACACGGATGACGATATTCCCTTCTGACGGTCGCCCGCCCCGCGTTGATCGAACCGATCTCTCGCCCAACGCGAAGCGCGTGGAGGTGTCGGACCCGACCCTCGCTGCGTTCCACGCGCCGAGAGACGAGCCTGTGCCGACGTATGACCACGTGATGATCGACATCGAGACTTTGTCCCTGTCGAAGCATAACGCGCTGATCCTGTCGGTTGGCATGGTCGAGTTCACGCCCGAACCACTGGAAGCGCCGAGATTTGGAAACCGCGCGCTCATCATCCCCAACATCGAGCAGCAACTATTGCTCGGTCGCGAGGTCAGCAAGGGCACGCAAAAGTTCTGGCGTGAGCAGAAGCCCGAGGCCTCGGCGCACTGGGCAGTCTATGGCGGCGAGCGTGCGTCCATCCGAACGATGTGCAAGCTAATCAAGACGTTCTGCGCGAACTCGTCGCGCGTGTGGGCCAACGGCACGCAATTCGATCTGACCAATCTCGAAGTGATCAACGAGCAACTCGGCGCTGAGAGCGTCGGCGATCTCTGGCACTATCAGGCCCCGCGTGACATGCGGACCTTCTGTCGCGAGAACCCAACAACCCGGCTCGTCCCTATCGGGGACGCGCTCGACATTCCGGGAGTACCTCATGAGCCAGTCTACGACTGCATCTCCCAAGCGTGGAAAGTCTGGAGCCACTGGCCCCAAGCCTAAACTCTTGACCGGCGCGGACCGAAGGAAGTTCTTCGATCTCATCGACAAGACTAGCTCGCGCTACAACGGCGAGCGTGTGGTGGCTCGGCTCCAGTTGAACTCGTTCGTCATCAAGAAGGGCGAGGACATCTGCAAAGCCACGTACCTCGACGAGAAAGAAAAGAGGAAACGCAAATGACCACGTTCCGTGAGAAGGCGGATATCGGCAGCGTGAAGATCAGCCTCGGCCCGGTGTTCTCTGTCAATCCGCAGTGCGTGGAAAGGATCGTGACATTGCCCGAGAGCATCGGCGACCCCACATGGATCAATGTCCACTGCTATGGTGACATCGTGCTCCAAACTGAGCTTGAGAGCCCGCAGACGTGCAAGGACCTCGTCGCGGAGTTCATCGCAGCCAACCCGGCTATCCGAGTTGAAGAGTTCAAATAGATGACCCGCGTTCCCGCCAAGGACTTCGAGCCCGCTCGGCTCATACAGGACTACATCGACGAAGAGCGAGCCCGATGCGCTGCTCTCGTGCGAGCGTATCGCCCTTGGCATAGCCGCGAGTTCCTGTCATACTGCATCGAGAACTCGGTGCAGCTTGCCGACCGCGACGCGGCCCGGAAACGGTTCGATGAGTTGAAGACCGACGATGACGACGACATAGAGGACCTAATGTGATGCGTGGACATGGCCCAGTGACGACCAACGAACGACAGGCGGCCCGGCCGGAATGGCTTGAGCCTATCCGTGATGGGATGAACAAGCACCGCCGGTTCATCTGGATCAAACGGGGAGGCACGGCGAGTTCCTCGGGCTCCGGCCCGCAGGGGCGCAAAGCCACTCGCCGAGCCCTTCTATCGCGTGCCATGGCCGAGCGCGCCGGAGTGGCGCAGGCCGTCACCGCGCGACAGGCGGCCCGCGTGGCCGAGAAGGCGAGGCCTCTGGCGATCATCTGGCCGGACCGGGCGAAGGAGGGCTGGCCCCATGCGTAAGTTAAGCGAGCCGACGCTGCAATGGTTCGAAGGCTATGAGGTCCGCGAGGGTAAGGATGGCAAGCCGGGCATCTATACCCGGGACTACAATTGCCGACTGGCCACGTTCAACGCCAACACGCACGCGCTCCAGACACGGCTCAAGCTTCTCTTCGAGCGCGCTAATGCGCCCAAGATCAAACCGAAACGCAAACGCAAGCCGCCCCCGATCAATGAGGCGTGGGGACCCGGCTCGGGGAATTGGTGATCCATGGCAGACGTGATTGAGATGACAGGTCGTCAGCGGCGCATGATCCGCAAGGCGACCGAGGACTACGTCGCCACTCGTGAAGAGCGCGAGCGGCTGATGCGCGCCATCATCGAATTGTATTGGGCGCATCGCGATGGCAAATAGCAGCGTCATTTGGTGCGACCGAGGTTGGATGCCGTATCACTACGGCTTCTGTCCCAACAAGCGTTCGTGGGACGACGAGATGAAGCGTCTCGCCATCCCCGAGCGGGTGCCGTATCCCGAACTCTACGACGGCCGGTGCACGCACTTCACCAACACTCATGATCACAACGCGTGCTCTATCGTGACGATCAGGCCCGGCAATAAATCCGCGCTCGAAGTGATCAGCATGTTGACGCACGAGGCCGTGCACGTTTGGCAGGCGATGCGCGATGCCATCGGCGAGACGCATCCGTCGAGCGAGTTCGAAGCGTATTCCATCCAAGCCATCTCGAAGAACCTGATCAAGGCCTACGAACAGGGCCGGTGCAAATTGGTTTTGAGAGGCAAGAAAGGTCGGGGTTTCTGATGTCTGCGCCATCCTCTCTTGAGTGTCAGTGCCCGATCTCCTACACAGTGAAGTCGCTCCCGGATGGACGCCGGGTCGCTCAGTGGGATCAAGAGCCGCCGAGCCTGATGCAGATGTGCTTTGGCCGGTGCCAACGCTGCGGCCTCCCCTATCATACCGAGTTCTCGACCGACGAGCCCGTGTGATGTATCGCATATGGCTCGATACCGCGTGCACGGTTTGCGCGCTCGTGTCCTATGAGGACTACGAGTGGGCGCTCCAGTGGAAATGGCAAATCACGTGGGACCGGCACAAGCGCAAGGCCTACGCCACGCGCTCGGCGAGCACGCATGGCGGGCGTCGGATCAAATACTATCTGCACAAGGAAGTGCTCAAGCGCTCGATGAAACTCCCGCCCTCGGCCAAGCATACCATGGGCGACCACGGCGACGGTAACAGCCTGAATTGTGAGCGGTGGAACCTTGACTGGGCGACGCCCTCCCAGAACCGCAGAACAGCCCGCCCATGCGCCCGGCCGGAGCCGGTCCCGGAAGACATCCCCTTTTAAGCAAATCGCCCAGCGCTTGCGCGCCGGGCGAGATGAGGCCGTTCTGTTGCGAGGTGGCCCGGACCCCAGCCGGTTACGCCGCGAGGCGCATTTCGACAGGGAAATTGTCGTTGTTTGCGACAGTTTCAGGGTGACCCGATAACGGCGGTATCATGCCGAGTTCACTCTACGACTTCCATTGGCGTCCATCGAGCCTATTTCGGCCCCATCAGAGACAGCGCGAGACCCTTCGTAGAGGCGTCGCGACTTGAGCGCACGGTATCCATACCGCTTCGCGCTGTCCGTGGTGGAGCCGCCGGGTACTGCCCCCGGGTCTGACCGCCTGACATCGTAACATTCAGAACCATCGCTCGCACTGGTCAACCACACGCTACCCATCCTGTCCGCGTCGGCTCTGTGAACCGTCATTGACAGGCCAAAGCCTTGTCCGTTGCGTGCGAGCGTGACGAGAATAGCGCGTCTAATCTCGTCATGTCAAGGTGGGATCAGTAAATTCCTCTGACGCGTCACCGCCGTCATCGTCCGGGATGATCGCTTCGAGCGGCTGATTTTTCCCGGCTTTGATCTTGTCGTCTTCATAGATTTTGCCTGCGCTCGCGCGTGGCATCGCCGTGAGGATGCCGCCGGAGCCGTTAATCGCTATGAGACGGGGACGCTTGCCGCTCGGCGTCAGACATTGTCCGAGGTCGGAACCGGATAGCTCAGTGAGCAAAAATTTCTTGATGGTGCTGTGAAGCCGGAAGCCCTTGGTCTCCAGCCTCTTCGGCAACATCAGGATCACGTCTTCGACCGTGACGGCGCGAGCCGACAATGGCCACTCGCCGCGATTGTCATTGAGCCAATGCTCAAGATCGCCCATAGCCGCCCGCTTCATCCCGGCCTTCGCTTCGGTGCGAGGTGCCGGTTGCTGGCCGCTGTAGCCCGCGAGATCGCGATTGAGCAGCGAGTACATCACTGCGCCCATCGCGGCCGGGTCATCAAGTTTGGCGAACAGCCGGTCGAAGTATCCACTGGCCGACTTGGCTCGCGCCTCTTCCTCGGTGCGGTCGGTGCGGATCACGAGGTATCGGCGGTCGGTGTTGTCGAGGTCGAGCGCGGCGTCGTCATTGGTGAATGCGAGCACGCCGAAACAGCTATCGACCATCATGCTGTCGATGCCTTTCTTCTCGACGTTGATGCGGTCCTCGGTGATGATGTCGTGCAACGCCTCCTTGACCGCGCGCTTATCAGAGGCGCGCAACTCTTCGATCACGATGAGCTTGCACTGGAGCGCCCACGCATTGAACCGGCCCGAGAGGCCGTTCTGCGGAACGATGGAGACGTTCGCCGGATGCAGGATGCGCGACAGCACTCGACCGATGAAGCTCTTGCCCGTGCCGTTGACCTCGCCTTGGATAATCAGTGCGTGCTTCGGTTTCTTTTCGAGGTTCTGCAACAGCCAAGCCATCCAATTCAACAAATGGTTTCGGTAGGTCTCGTCAGGGAAAAGGTATTCGAGATGCTCATTCCACCACGTCAAGTCGCCTTCGGCAGCTTCGATGTCCGGCTGGCGATACAGATTGAAGGTCTGGCCGAACTCAAGCGACTGCGGCTGACCGGGCTTGAACCCGACGCGCAAGAACTGTTGAAGGCCGCCCTTCTTTTCGCGGAAGAGCTTGTCCGAACCGCTGCCGGTCTTCGGCGCGAGAATGCTGTTGAACGCGCTGTCGAACGACTTCACGTCCCAAACATCTCGGTCATTGTTGTTGAGCGGATCAGTCTTGCAGATGAACCGCTTCATGTTGATGATCCAAACCCACTGATCGATGATCTCGTTTTTGGTCTTCGGCCGACCCGGGTCGTCGCCGCGAGACTTGTCACGGGCGCGAGCGGCGGCGCGTTCTTTCTTCTGCGCCTTGATTTTCTTTTTGCTGCCCATCGGCGTGATCGGCGGCGGAGGATCATCAGAGAAGTCAGCCTCGGCGGTTTTGCCGCCGACCTTCGAGAGGTTCGCGTAGGTGTAGGCCCCGGCCATCTTCTTTTCGAGGTCTTCCATGTCCCACGGCGGTTCGCATCGCGGGTTGAAATACTCGTTGAGCAACTGCGCGCCGAGCGATTGCGAGATGCCGAGGTCCTTGAGATAGTACGCTGCCTTGAGCAGGTTGTAGTCGCCGCCCTGACCTTGAATGGAGGGCTCGGCATCGCTCTTCAAGAAGTCAATCGCGGTGTCGATGTTCGCCTGCTTGTCTAGTTCGACCACAACCTCGCCCGCGTCCGTGATGCGGGACTTGGTCTTCGCTGTCCTGATCGTGTCGTAAACCCATTCGGGGCAACGCACGGCCTCGGCGTCATTGCCGACGTAGCTCGTGCCGTCGTCGAACGTGCAGCCGGGGATGAGCGTGTAGTTCGGGCTGTCGATGTCTTTGCCGATGCCGTTCTCGCCCAGCGCCATGATGTGCTCGGGATGCTTGTCGTCGGCCCAGCCCTCATAGATCATGTGGAAGCCGCCGGACGGCGTCGTGGTGCGCTCGGTCTCCGGCCAGCCGTACATCAAGTCCAAATCATCATACGTGATCTGCCCGGTCTTGCCTTTGGCCGCGTTCGTGTCTACGTCGGC
>Ga0164309_10000570_pt1 | contig 20030 bp, 18 predicted proteins | sample Whisoiple_247_MG_FD_109984 | JGI IMG/M metagenome (GOLD analysis project Ga0164309, IMG submission 109984) | Soil microbial communities amended with fresh organic matter from upstate New York, USA - Whitman soil sample_247_MG | ecosystem: Environmental > Terrestrial > Soil > Unclassified >...
ACCGCCCGGGCGGCGTCGGCCGGCCCGCCCGGCGGGACTGGTCGCTGATCAGCGTCATCGCCGACGGGTACGCGGTGGACGTGCCGAGCCCGATGAGCACCCGCGCCGCGAGCACGCCGCCGAACCCGGACCACAGCAGCGGCAGGACCCCGGCGACCAGCACGCCGACCAGGCCGGCCGTGTAGACCCGGCGCGGGCCGAGCAGGTCCGCGAACCGGCCCATCACGGGCTGGGCGACCGCGCTCGCGAGGTACAGGCCGGCGACCAGCCAGATCGCGCGGGACGTCGGGATGCCCAGGTCCCGGGAGATCGGCACCAGCGCGACCGAGATCATCGTGGTGTTGATGGGGTTCAGGACGGGGCCGATCAGCACCGGCGCGACGAACCGGGGACCGAATCCGCGTTCTGAGGGCACGGCTCCCCACGCTACGTCGCCGGGGGCGGCGGGGTTCACCCGGGCGGACCTCTCCCGCGCACCGCGCCGCTGCCGATGGGAGGCGGCGTCCGACCCACCCCCCACCCGAAACGGCGGTCCCGTGACCAGCAGCTGGAACCGGCAGTCCATCGGCGCGCGCATGGCGGCGGTCTTCGGGCTGCTGACCTCGCTCATCGTCGTCGCGATCGCGCTGGGCGTCGTCACCGCGCAGGTGCAGCGGTCCTACGCCGAGCGGATCGCGGACGCCGACCGGGTGCTGCGGCTGGCCGAGGAGGCGCGGTTCCAGATCGCCGACGCCACCGGGTGGCAGGGCCTGGTGGTCGCGGACGCGGCGGCCCAGGGACCGGAGGCGGCGCTGGCCGACTCGGCGTACAACCGCAGCAGCCTGCTCGCGACCGGGGCGGACGTGCGCGCGTGGCTCGCGGACCTCGACACCACCGGGGCGACGGCCGAGGAGCAGCGGGCGTTCGACGGGCTCGCGGGCGCCTGGGACTCCTTCTTCGCGGGCGACGACGAGGTGGTCGCCCTGCTCGCGACCGGCGACCCCGCGGACTACGCGGCCGCGCTGACCTCCATCAACGAGGGCGCCGCCGGCGCGTCGTACGACGAGGTGCTGACGCTGGCGGACCAGATCCAGGCCTCGGCCGAGGAGCGGGTGCAGGACCTGCAGGCGCGGCAGCAGGCCGAGCAGGAGCAGGGCCGCGCGGTGCTCGTGGGGCTCGGGGTGCTGTCCGCGGCGTTCGCGGCGTACGCCGGGCGCAAGGTCACCCGGGACATCGCGGGGCCGGCCGGCCGCATCTCCGAGGTCGCGGCCGCGCTCGCGCAGGGCGACCTGACGCGCCGCACCGGCCTGGACGCGGGCGGGGAGATCTCCCGTGCGGGCAAGGCGCTCGACGACGCGGTGGCCGCGGTGTCGGCGCTGGTCGGCCAGGTCGCCCGCACCGCGCAGGGCTCCGACGCCACCGTCGGCTCGCTGCGCGGCGCCGCGGCCGAGGGCGCCGCCGCGGCGCGGGAGACCAGCGCGCAGGTCGGCGCCGTCTCCGCGTCCGCGGAGCAGGTGTCCCGGAACGTGCAGGCGGTCGCGGCGGGCGCCGAGCAGATGGGCGCGAGCATCCGGGAGATCGCGCAGAACGCGACGCAGGCCGCGAAGGTGGCCGCGGAGGCGATGTCCGAGGTGAGCGCGACGAACGCGACCGTGGCCCGCCTCGGCGCCTCCTCCCAGGAGATCGGGGACGTCGTCAAGGTGATCACGTCCATCGCCGAGCAGACCAACCTCCTCGCGCTCAACGCCACCATCGAGGCCGCGCGCGCCGGGGAGGCCGGCAAGGGCTTCGCGGTCGTCGCGGGCGAGGTCAAGGAGCTCGCGACCGAGACCGCCCGCGCCACCGAGGACATCGCCCGCCGGGTCGAGGCGATCCAGGGCGACACCACCGGGGCGGTCGACGCGATCGACGGCATCTCGCGCATCATCGGCCGGATCAACGACTACCAGCTGACGATCGCCTCCGCGGTCGAGGAGCAGACGGCGACCACGTCCGAGATGTCCCGCGGCGTCGCCGAGGCGGCCACCGGGGCCGGCGAGATCGCGGCGGGGCTGGGGTCGGTCGCGGCCGCGGCGGAGCTCAGCGCGGGCACGCTGGCGCGCGTCGACGGCGACATGGCGCGGGTGGCGGACGCGTCGCGCGACCTGGCGACGCAGATCGCGGCGTTCCGGGTCTGAGACCTGCGGGTCAGCGCCGGCGCGCGGCCCGGACCAGGCTCACGGCGAACCACACGACGGCGGAGACCGTCAGCACGACCACCAGCGCGAGCGTGACGTGCCAGGGCTTGATCGCGCTCACGGTCCTCCGTCGGGTCGTCCCGGTGCCGCCCCGGGGGGCGGGGCGCCTCCGGTGCAGGCGGCCCGGCGTCGACGCTACCGACCGGAGCGCGCCCGCGTGGCCGGTTCGGCGACCGGATGTCCCGCCGGGGGCCCCGGCCGGCGTCAGCCCCGCGGCGCCCCGAACGGCCCGCCCGCCGCGAACGCCGTCGCGGCGAACCGCTCGCCGATCAGCCGGTGCGTCGCGGCGTCCGGGTGCAGCTCGTCGGGCAGCGGGTGCGCCGCGGCGTCCGCCTCGCCGTACAGCGACAGCCCGTCCAGCAGGTGCAGGTGCGGGTCGTCCGTCCGGCGCCCCGCCACGGCGGCCAGGGCGTCCCGGACCACCCGCAGGGTGAGCCGGCCGTTCGACAGGTCGTCCCCGCCCGTCGCCACGAACCGCACCCGGCCCGCGGCGAGCTCGGCCGGGTCGAACGCCCCGGGCCCGGGGGTGTCCTCGTGGATCCCGCAGAAGATCGGCGTGACGAGCACCAGCGGGGTGTCGGGGTGGCCGTCGCGCACGGTGTCGAGGAACCCGTGCACCGCCGCCTCGAACGTCCGCCGCCGCATGCCGTCGAGGTTCACGACGTTGATGCCGAGCGCCACGCTGATCAGGTCGGCCGGCGCGTCGCGGATCACGCGGGCGGTCGCCGGGTCGACGAGCGCGCTGCCGCCCAGGCCCAGGTTCCGCAGGTCGACCCCGCCGAGCCGCGCCGCGACCCCCGGCCAGGTGCCGGCCGGGGTCGCCGCGTTGGAGCCCTGGCTGATCGACGAGCCGTGGTGCACCCACACCGGGCGGTCGTCGGGCGCGGGGCGGACCGGCGCGTCGGCCCGCAGGGCCACGACCTCGACCGACTCGTTGTGCGGCAGCCACACCTCGACGGTCGTGTCCCCCGCGGGCAGGCCGGCGAGCACGACGGTCTGCGGCGCGCCGGGCAGCAGCGCGGACGCCCCCGTCGCGAGGTCGGTCTCGATCGCGTCGCCGCCGGTCAGCGGCTCGCTCGCGAGCACGGCCCCGTCCACGACCAGGTCGACGGCGCCGCGCGGGCGCTCGACCTGCCGGTAGGCCAGGCGGGTCGGGTGCAGGACGACCTCGACGGCGGTGGCCTCGGTCGCGAACGCCAGTCGGACGCCGGAGGGCTGCGCCTCCATCGCCGCCAGCTGCGGGTCGCCGAGCTGCCGGCCCACCCACGCGGGCAGCCGGTGCGGCCGCAGCCCGCGCGCGGTGCGCTCGGTCCAGGCGGCGCCGCGGACCAGCGCGGCGAGGTCGGTCGGGGGGACGTCGATCATGCGGGGGTGTCCTCGGTGTCGGGGGCGGGCCAGGCCCGCAGCAGGGAGTCGAGCGCGTCGACCGTCCGGCCCCAGGAGTCCGCCGGGGCGGGCGCGCTGTGGTCGAAGCTGCCGATGCGCTCGAGCTGGACGAAGCCGTTGATGGTGCTGCCGAGCAGCCGGATGACGTGCACACGCTGGTCGGCCGGGACGGCGTAGCCGCGCAGCAGGGCGTCGGTGAGCGCGACGACGTCCACCGCCGACGGCGCGGCGACGGCGGCCGGGCCCGCGCGGCGCTGCATCGCCGCCCAGCGGCCGGGGTGCTCGCGCGCGTAGTCGCGGAACGCGTCGGCGTACCCGCGCAGCGCGTCCCGGCCCGACCGCCCGGCGATCCCCGTGGCGATCCGCGCCGCCACCTCGGCCATCGCGAGGGCGGTGACGCCGTCGAGCAGCGCGCCGCGGTCCCGGACGTGCGCGTACAGGCTGGCGGTCTGCACCCCCAGCCGCCGGGCGACGGCGGACAGCGTGAGCGCGTCGAAACCGGCCTCGTCGGCCAGCGCCGCGGCGTCGGCGACGACGAGGGCGGGGGTCAGTCCGGCGCGCGTCACGACCCACAACCTACACCCTGTAGGTTTTTGCCATACACCCGTAGCCCGCGGCGCGTGCGGGAGGATGGGGGCGTGACTCCCGCGCCCTCGGCCCCCCGGTACGTGTTCCTCGACGTCGACGGGACCTACGCGCACCACGGCGAGGTCCCCCCGGGGCACGAGCGGGTCGTGCGCGCCGCCCGGGCCAACGGGCACCGCGTCCTGCTGTGCACCGGCCGCCCGATGTCGATGCTCCCGGAGCGGGTCCGCGCGGCGGGGTTCGACGGGGTCGTGGCGTCGGCCGGCGGCTACGTCGAGGTCGACGGCGTGGTGCTGCGCGACCAGCGGTTCCCGCCCGACCTCGCGGCGCGGGCCGTCGAGGTGCTGGACCGGCACGACGCCGCCTACCTCCTGGAGGCGCCCGGCGCGCTGTACGGCCGGCCCGGCGTCGACCGCCGGCTCGGGGAGCTGCTCGGCGGCCACTTCGGCCGCGCCGACGGCGGCACCGACGGCGCCGCGAGCCCGCTCGAGATCCTCAAGGCGCTGGAGACGCGCGAGGACCTCGGCTCCTGCTCGTTCGCCAAGATCACCTACTTCGGCGCGGCGGTCCCGTGGCCGGAGCTCGGCGCGGAGCTCGGGGACCGCCTCGGCATCCTGCCCAGCTCGATCGCCGCGATGGGTGAGTCCGCGGGCGAGATCTACCTGGTCGGCGTGCACAAGGCGCTCGGCATCGAGGCGGTCACGGCGCACTTCGGCGTCCCGCGCGAGCACGTGATCGCGTTCGGGGACGGGCTCAACGACCTGGAGATGCTCGAGCACGCCGGGACCGGTGTCGCCATCGAGGGGGCCGACCCGCGGGTGCTGGCCGTCGCCGACCTGGTCGTGGCCGGGCCGCAGGCCGAGGGCCTGGTCGAGGGGTTCGCGCGCGTCGGCCTGGTCTGACGCCTCAGTCGACCCAGACCACCACGCCGGTCACCCCGCCCAGCACGGAGGCGACCCCGGCGCGCACCGCCCGGTCGGCGCGCTCGGCGGTGAACGTCGCCGGGTCGTGGTCGGAGGCCGAGCCCAGCCCCTCGCCGCGGAACGAGGCCCCGGTCCAGTCGACCGCCGTGACGTTGCCGGTCGGCTCGGCGATCTCGGCGCCCACGACCAGGAACTGCTGGTCCAGGTGGCTCGCACTCACGACCGCGAGCGGGTCCACCAGGTCCTCGCCCGCGCTGATCACCAGGTCCGGCCCCATGTCGACCGCCTCGGCGATGCTCGGCACCAGGTCGTCGGGCGTCTCCGGCTCGACCACCCGCAGGTCGACGCCCTCCGCGTCCGCCCACGCGCGCACGGCGTCCGCGAGGGTCCGGGTCGGGTCGTCGTCGCCGCGGGTCAGCAGCACCACCCGGTAGCCGTCGCGCGGTCCGATGCCGTCCCAGGACCCCGCCTCCGGCACGATCGTCGCCTCGGGCGTCGGCGTCTCGCCGGGCTCGAGGAAGCCGGCCGACAGCGCGCCGACGGCGACCGGGCCGTCGTGCGGGGTCGACCAGTCCGAGCCGCAGGCGGCGAGCAGGGACCCGGCGAGGACCGGGGCGGCGACGGCGGCGAGCAGGGCGCGGGCGCGAGGGCGTCGAGGGCGCACGGAGGGACCTCCGAGGGCGGGGGCGGCGGCCCGGGGGCGCCGCGGCGGGCGGCCGGGCGGCGGCCCGGCGGCGTCCTTCCTACCCCACCGCCCCGGCGTCCCCGTGGCTCGGTCCCGTCCGGGCGGCGAGCGTTCCGCGGCTGTTCGCCCGCCGGGCGCCGCGCGTTCACGCGGCAGGACGAGATTGCGCGGGCCGACCTCCCGGAGGAGACCCATGCCACCCCGCGCGACCGCCGCGACCACCCGCCCCGCCCCGACGACCCCCGGCGCCGCGCGCCCCGGCACCAGCCGGCCCGGCACCCGCCGCGCCCGCGCCCGCCTGCGCGACCTCGCGCCGCTCGCGCTCCTCGGCGCCGCCCTGCTGGGCACCCTGGCCGCCCCCGCCGCGTCCGCCCACGGCTTCACGTCCGTGGCGTTCGCCGACGTGACCGCGCCCGAGCGCGGCGTCGTCCGCACCGAGCTCGGCCTGGAGTACGACCTGCTGGTCGTGTCCGCGGCCGACGCCCAGGGCGACGACTCCCTGTTCCAGGACGGCACCGACGCGTTCGAGAGCGGCGACCTCGCCGCGCAGGCCGCCGCGCTCGAGGCGCACGCCGACACGGTGCTCGCCTACGTCGCGGACCGGTTCACCGTCGCCTCGGCCGGCGCGACCTGCACCCCGTCCCTGGTCGGCGACGTCGTCGTCGACATCCAGGAGGACGTCCCGTACGCGAACCTCACCGTCGACCACGCCTGCGGGGGGCCGGACGGCGCCCACGAGATCACCAGCGGCCTGTTCGCCGACGACGAGGGCTACGTCCGCGGCACGAAGACCGTCGTGACCTACGAGCTCGACGCCCGCTCCGGCAGCGCCGCGCTCGACGCGGAGCACCCGACGTTCTCGACCGACCAGGCGTGGACCGAGCGGTTCGCGGAGTTCTTCGTGCTGGGGGCCGAGCACCTGCTGTTCGGGCTCGACCACATCCTGTTCCTGCTCGCCGTCATCGTCGGCTCCCGCCGGCTGCGCGAGATCGTGCTGACCGCGACCGCGTTCACGGTGGCGCACTCGATCACGTTCGTCCTGGCGGCCACGGGCGTGGTGCACGTGGCGGGCGCGGTCGTCGAGCCGGTCATCGCGCTGTCGATCGCCGTCGTCGCCGGCTGGCACCTGTGGCGGCTGCGGTCCGGGTCGGCGGCGGACCTGCCGGACCGGAGCGGGCCGCTGGGCCTCGACCGGTCCGGCTGGGTGCGCATCGCCGTGGTGCTGGTGTTCGGCCTGGTCCACGGGCTGGGCTTCGCGGGCGCGCTGGGCATCGACGAGCCCTGGTCCTGGACGCTGCTGTGGTCCCTGCTGGTGTTCAACGTCGGCATCGAGGCCGTGCAGCTCGCGATCATCGCGGTCGTGTTCCCGGTGCTGGCGCTGCTGCGCCGGCGGGCGCCGGCCGTCGGGGCCTGGGCGACCGGGACCGTGGCCGCGGGGGTCGCCGCGATGGGGCTGGTGTGGTTCGTGCAGCGGGTCGCGGGGCTGTAGCCGCACCGGGCCGGGACGCCTGACGGGTCAGTTGCCTGCACTGGCCAGGTGTTCCGGCCCGGGTCGGCCGCCGGACGGGAGCCGTTCACCCGGCGGTCACCGGCCGGGAGGAGGTTGTGCGTCGCCTCCCCGGTACGTCCCATTTCTCCTTTTTCTCAACCGCAGAGAACGGACGACTTCATGTCCCCCAGCACGACAGCTCCGCGGGAGCGCGCCCGGCGCGTCTCCGCGCGGATCGCCGCGGCGGCGCTCGGCGCGTCGATCGTCCTCGGCGGCCTCGCGGCCGTCCCGGCGACCGCCGCCGACGACACGTCCGGCCTGACCGGCATCGTCCTCGGGATCGGCGCCGACGAGACCCAGCGCATGGTCACCTGGTACTCGACCGCCGACACCGACCAGGTGGTGCAGCTCGCGCCCGCCACCGCCGTCGTGGCCGGCCAGTTCCCCGCCGACGCGAAGACCTTCGCCGCCACGGGCGCCGCCAACATCGCCTCGAGCGGCGGCTTCAACCGGCACGCCACGATCACCGGCCTGCAGGAGAACACCGCGTACGCCTACCGGGTCGGCGCCGCCGGCGCCTGGTCCACCGCCTCCACGTTCACCACGCAGTCCTTCGAGGGCGACTACGACTTCCTGTTCCTCGGCGACCCGCAGATCGGCTCGTCCGGCGACGTCGCCCGGGACCAGGCCGGGTGGCAGGACACCCTCGACGTCGCGCTCGCCGCGAACCCGCAGGCGGAGATCCTGGTCTCCGGCGGCGACCAGGTCGAGACCGCGAACACCGAGTCGCAGTGGGACGCGTTCCTCGCGCCCGACCAGCTGCGCCAGTACCCGTTCGCCGCGACCATCGGCAACCACGACGTCGGCGGCAAGGCCTACGAGCAGCACCTGGCCACGCCGAACACCGACCGGTCCGCCGCGCTCTACGCCAACGGCCAGCCCACCTCGAACACCTCGGGCGGCGACTACTGGTACATCTACAAGGACGTGCTGTTCATCGACCTGAACAGCAACTCCTACACGTCGTCCTCGGGCGGCGGCGGCGACGCGGCGCACGTCCAGTACGTGACCGACGTGATCGACCAGCACGGCGCGGACGCGAAGTACACGGTGCTCGTCTACCACCACTCGATCTACTCGGCCGCGGCGCACGCCAAGGACGCCGACAACAAGGTCCGGCGCGTCGACTTCCCGACGACGTTCTCCCAGCTCGGCGTCGACCTGGTGCTGCAGGGCCACGACCACGTCTACACCCGCAGCTACCTGATCAAGAACGGCGAGAAGGCCGACGCGGCCGAGCAGCCGGGCCAGGACGAGGTGTTCGCCGGCCCCGGCGGCGTCCTGTACGTGACGGCCAACTCGGCGTCGGGGTCGAAGTACTACGACATCACCAAGCCGGACGCCAGCGGCACCTCGGGCGCCGGCAACGGGGCGGACCCGCTGGACCCCGACTCCTACTGGTACAACTCGGTCCAGAACCAGGAGCACGTCCGCTCCTACGTGAAGGTCCAGGTGCGCAGCGACAAGCTGGTCGTGGAGAACATCCGCTCCGGCACGTGCGACGCCCCGAACGCGGCCGTCGAGCGCGGCAACGTCTCGTGGTGCGGCCCGGACAGCGGCGCCACCGCGGCGCAGCCGGTCGGCTCCGTCGTCGACGCCGTGACCGTGCACCCGTACCAGGGCGAGGGCCAGGAGATCCAGGTCGCCGTGCCGGACGCCGCCCCGGGCGAGTTCGGCTGGACCATCGACGGCTACAACGGCCTGGTCGACCTCGGCACCGCCGTCGACAACGCGGGCGCCTACTTCGAGGCGACCGGCGCGATCAACCCGATCGCGGTCACCGACACCCGGCGGACCCAGTCGCCGTGGTCGATCTCGGCCTCGGTCGGGGACTTCCACGACGGCGACAAGACCTTCGACGGCTCGGCCCTCGGCTGGACCCCGAAGGTGGTCGAGGCCGGGGCGGGCGCCCGCGCCGGCGCCCCGGTGGCGTCCGGCTACGACGGCGGCACCGGCCTGTCGGTCTCCCGCGCGCTCGGCGCGGCCGACCAGGGCCACGAGACCGGCACCGCGAAGCTCGGCGCCGACCTCGACCTGAAGATCCCCGGCGACGTCGCGAAGGGCACCTACCGCGCGACGCTCACCATCACGGCCCTGAGCAGCTGACGCTACCCGGACCGTCCCGGCCGACGGGGGCGGGCGTCCACGCGACGCCCGCCCCCGCCGGCGCAGCCCGCACCACCGCGGCACCCCGCTCCCCCGTGGCACCCGCACCACCGCCGCACCCCGCTCCCCCGACGCACCGCGAGGCCCCGACATGTCCGCACCCCGCACTACCGCCGGCCGGCTGCTCCGTGCCGCCGCCGGCGCCCTGCTCGTCCTGCCGGCCGCCGCGGGCGCGCTCGTCGCCGCGGGCGGTCCGGCCGCCGCGGCCGACGACGACGTGACCTGGACCGTCCGCACCGCCGCGAACGACTTCGGCTCCGACCGCACCGGCTTCACCTACGCCGTCGACCCGGGCCACGCCGTCGGCGACGCCCTGGTGGTCGCGAACCACGGCGACGAGCCGCTCGACCTCGCCGTCTACGCCGCCGACGGCTTCACCACCGACGCGGGCCAGTTCGACGTGCTCACCGCGGGCACCGAGTCGGCCGCCGTGGGCGCCTGGCTCCGCACCGGCACCGACGCGATCACCGTCGAGCCCGGCGGCAGCATCGAGGTCCCGTTCACCGTCGAGGTGCCCGAGGACGCGACCCCCGGCGACTACTCCGGCGCCGTCATCACCTCGCTCACCCGGCCCGACGACGCCGCCGGAATCTCCGTCGACCGGCGGCTCGGCATCCGCGTCGACCTGCGCGTCGGCGGCGACCTCCGGCCCTCCCTGGCCGTCGAGGACGTGCACCTGACCTACGGCGGCACCGCGAACCCCGCCGGCACCGGCGACGCCGGCGTGACGTACACGCTGCACAACACCGGCAACACGGTCCTGAACGCGCAGCAGACCGTCGCGGTCGCCGGGCCGTTCGGCTGGTTCCGGGTCGAGAGCGGCGACGTCCCGCCCGCGCCCGACCTGCTGCCCGGCGAGAGCTGGGACGTCACGGTCCCGGTCGACGGGGTCGTGCCGTCCGTGCGGCTCGGGGCGACGGTGTCCGCGCTGCCGGTGCTGACCGACGCGGCGGGGTCGACGTCGACGCTGGGCGTGGTCACGGGCTCGACGCACGCGTGGGCGGTGCCGTGGGCGGCGCTGGCGGTGCTCGTGCTCGTCGTCGCGGCGGCGGTGCTCGGGCGGCGGCTGGCGGTCCGGCGGCGCCGGGCGCGGGCCGCGCGCGAGGACGCGCGGGTGCAGGAGCGGGTCGCCGAGGCCCTGCGGGAGCGCACGGACGCCTGACGCGCTCGACCGACCCGGGGACCGCCGAGTTCGGTGGTTCCCGCCGAGTTCGGTGCTCCCAGCCACCGAAGTCGGCGAGAGGCACCGAACTCGACGCGCGGGCCGGCGGAGCGGAGCGGGATCCGGGGCGCGGAAGCCGCACGCGGCGGCGGGTCGCTGGCCTAGCGTGGCGGTGATGAGCCTGCCCACCGCCCCGCCACCGCCACCTCCGGCCGCACCGGGTCCGCGCCTCGTGCCGCCGTCGTCGACCGCGCACCTCGCGGCGCGGCTGGTCCTGCTCGTCGTGGTGCTGGCCTCGGTCGCCTACGCGCTGCTGCGGCCCGCGGGCGCCGACCGGTCGGGCCTCGGCTCGTACGACGCCCCGGACGCACTCCTCGCGCTCGGCGTGCTCGTCGCGCTGACCGTGACGATCATCGCGGGCCCAGAGCCCCGGCTGGCGACCCGGTGGGCGTGGTTCTGGCTCGTCGCCTACGTCTGGCCGGCGGCGGTCGTCTACCTGCTGCTGGAGCCGACGGCGGCGTGGCGGCGCGAGCCGGCCCGCGCGCCCGGGCGCCGGCTCACGGGCGGGTGGGGCTTGCTGATCGGCCTGCTGCTCGGCACGCCGCTCACCGCGCTGCTCGCCTCGCGCTGAGCACCGTGACCAGCGTCCCCGTCCCCGCCGCCACGCTCCCGGCCGGGCGCCCGGTGCGGCCGTCGTCGCGCCTGCACCTGGTGGTGCGGCTGGTGCTGCTCGCGGTGCTCGCCGCGGGCGCCGTGCAGGCGACGCTGCGCCCGGTCGACCGCACGGCGGACCAGCTGGAGGCGGCGCTGGCCGCGGGCGAGGTCGCGACGATGACCATCGAGCGACCGACCGTCCCCACGATCGGCGCGGTCGGGGTGACATGGACCGGCGACGGCCGGCCCGGGCGCGCGACCTACCGGTTCGACTCGATCTCGGACGAGCCGGTCGACGAGGGCCGCCGGCTGCTCGCCGCGGCGGCCGCGTCGCCGCGGGACGTCGAGGTGCGGCAGGTCGAGGAGCTCCCCACGCGGTCGACCCCGGCGTGGCAGCTGTACCTGGGGCTCGGCGCCCTCGTCGCCCTGCCGCTCGCCCTGATCGCCGGGCCCGAGCCGCGGCTCGCGACGCGCTGGGCGTGGTTCTGGCTGGGCGTGCACGCGTGGCCGGTCGCGATCGCCTACCTCGCGCTGGAGCCGACGCCGGTCTGGGACCGCCGCGGGCTCACCGCGCCGGAGCGCCGGCTCACGGGGGGCTGGGCGTTCCTGCTCGGGCTGCTGCTCGGCCCGCCGCTGCTGCGCGCGCTGACGGGCTCCTGACCGGCACCCGACCCGCGCGGCGGGATCACCAGCCGGCGACCTGCCGCAGCCCCTCGGCCGGCGTGAGCTGCACGAGCGAGAAGCCGCCCGCGTCCTCGACCTCCAGGCTCACCGCGACGGCCCGGCCGCGCTGGTGCCGGCCGACCCACTCGAGCACCTCGAGCACGTCGCCGCCGTCGACCAGCCGCCAGCGCTCCGCGGGTGCGCCCGCCGAGGCCAGGAAGTCGACGACGTACACCGGGTGCTCCACCTGGACCCACGAGTACCGCGTGCCCACGTCCCGTACCGCCTGCATCCGCCGCACCCCTCTCGCGCGTGATCGTCGGCACCGAGTGTGGCCGCCGCAGATGAACGCCGGGCGTCCAGGAGATGGGGACTTCCTGAGAGCCGCTCGGCACGCGCGCCCCTTGTCCTCATGCATCGCGGCGCGATATATATCGGCCATGGCGATGCGACTCACCGAGCAGGCCTACCTGGTGCTGCTCGCCCTCGCGGACGAGCCCCGGCACGGCTACGGCGTCGTCCAGGAGGTGCGCACGCTGTCCGGGGGCACGGTCCGGCTGGGCGCGGGCACGTTGTACGGGATCCTCGACCGGCTCGTGGCCGCCGGCTACGCCGAGGGGTCGGGCGAGGTGGTCGTCGACGGGCGCCTGCGCCGGTACTACCGGCTCACCCCCGAGGGCCACGACGCGCTCACCGCCGAGACCGCCCGGCTGACGGCGCTCGCCCGGCGGGCCGACCGGCTGCTCGGCGGCGTCACCCGGCCCGGGATCGCCTGATGGGCCCCGGCGTCGACGCGGCGTTCGCGCGCTCGGTCGGGCGGTGGCTGCGCGCGTATCCGCGGCGGTGGCGGGCGGCGCGCGCGGACGAGATCACGGCGGTGCTCGCCGACCTCGCGCCCCCCGGAGCGCGGCGGCTCGACCTGCGCTCGGGGCTCGGCCTGCTGGTCGCGGGCTGGCGGACCCGGTGGCGGGAGCACCCGCCGCCGCTCGCGTACCTCGGGTACGTGGCCCTCGAGCTGCGGCTCGACCCCCGGTACCGGGACTGGGCGCGGGACGACATCGAGGGGCCGTGGTTCGTCGTGCGGCGGTGGGGGGTCGCGTTCGCCGTGGTGGGGGCGATCGCCTGGCTGCCGGTCCTCGGCGGTGACGACCCGCCGCTGGACCTGGTCCGGTGGTGGGCGCCGACGATGCTGCTGGGCATCGCGATCTGGGGCGGCCACTGGCGCGCCCGGATGGTCGCCCGCCAGCTGGTCGTGCAGCCCGGGGAGACGGTGACCCGGAGCGGGCGGATCCCGGGCGTCGTCGCGCGACCGCGGATCGGGGCGCGGTCGTGGATCGCGGCGGCACGGGTGGTCGCCGTGACCGTGCTCGTGCTGTGCGTCGCCCTGCTGGTGCTCGCCCCGAACCGCACGGACGCCGTCCGGGAGGGCGCCGGGCTCCAGATCACGTCGGCGCCGATGACCGCGGGCGCGCGCAGCCTCGGGCTCGGGCTCGCCGCGCTCGGCGCGCTGGTGGGGCTCGCGCTCGCCCGCGGCGCGGTCGGAGCGCGCCTGCGGGCGTGGCGGCCCGTCGCCCAGCCGTACCGCTGGGTGGTCCCGCTCGGCGCCGCCGGACGGAGTCGGCTCGCAGCGGCCGTCGGCGGTGGTGCGCTCCTGGCGCTGTGGGTCCCGGGGTTCGCCGCCCTGCTCGCCGGCCCCGTCGCCGCGCTCGCGGCCGCCGCGCTGCCGGTGCTCGCCGCCACCCGCCGGGGGGTCTCGGAGGGCGGCACCGGCGTCGTCGCGGGGATCGACGTCGTGCGCGCGCTGCGTCGGCAGCCGGACCGGGCCGACACCCCCGTCGACGGCCACCTGCCCGCGGCGGACTGGCTCCCGGTCGGCACGGTCGTCCCGCTGCCCGGGGACCCGGCCGCCGCCGCCCCGACGCCGGGCACGGCGGTCGACCGCCGGGGCTGAGGCCCGACCGCGGTGCCGAGGTCGGTGGTTCGTCGCGAGGTCGGTGGTTGCAGGCACCCAACTCGGCGCGAACCACCGACCTCGACGCCCGGCGCGGGCCGGGCGCGCGGCGCGGCGGGCGCGGGGCCCGGCCGGCGCGGCGCCGTCAGCCCACCGGCTCCGCGCGGCGCGCGAGCCGCCCGCCGACCGCGCGGGCCAGCCGGTGCGACGGCCGCTCGACCACGCGGAAGAACCCCTCGGCCAGCAGCAGCGCGGCCGGCACGGTGAGCAGCAGCACCGCGGGCGAGGTCCAGCCCGTCAGGGAGCCGACCGCGACGACGACCGGCTCGTGCACCAGGTACAGGCTGAACGACCGGGTGCCGAGCCAGCGCACCGCCGGCCGGCTCAGCGGCCGGGCGAGCGGCCCGAGCGCCGCGAGCACGAGCAGCCCCGCGCCCGCCGCCTGGAGGACCCGGGTCAGCGCGACCACGCCGAGCGGCACGTCCGCCCGCTCACCGCCGAGGTCCAGCAGCCAGTAGCTCGTCGTGAGCAGCACCGCCGCGACGAGCACGCCCGCCCAGGCGACCCGGCCCCAACGCGCGGTGACGGCGGCGACCCGGTCCCGGCCGACGGCCAGCACGCAGCCGAGCGCGAACAGCGGCAGCTGGTAGAGCGCGCCGAGCGCGTAGGGCCGGTCGACCGGACCGGTCGCGGCACCCACCCAGGCGACGGCCGCGAGCGCCCCGAGGACCAGCGGCGCCCAGTGCCGCAGCCGGGTCGCCGCGAGCACGAACAGCGGCAGGAGCAGGGAGAACAGCACCTCCCAGCGCAGCGACCACAGCGCGGTCATCGTCGAGCCGGCCGGCCCGGCGAGCAGGAGCAGGTCGCCGAGGACCCCGGCCCGACCGACGTCCCCGTGGAACGCGAGCCACGGGCTGAGCCCCGACGGGTCGCCGACGGGCACCGCGATCCGCAGGGCCACGGCGAGCACCACAGCGGCCCACACCGGCAGGTACAGCCGGAGCAGCCGCTGCGGGTAGTACGGGCCCCACCGGTGCGACGGGCGGGTCGCGGCGACCGTGAGCACGAACCCGCTCAGCACGAAGAACACCTGCACCGCGACCTCGCCCTCCCAGAGCAGGTGCAGCGGCGTCGCCGACACGACCTCGACGAGCGCGCTCCGCGGGGCGGCCGGGTCGTCGTGCACCGCCATCAGCGCCGGTGTCAGCAGCAGCGAGTGGTGCACCAGGACGACGAGCGCGGCGACGCCGCGCAGGCCGTCGAGGCCCGGCAGCCGACCGACGCCCGCGCCCGCTGCCGGCGCGCCGGGGACCGGGCCGCGGACGGTCGTGGGGACGGACATCGCCACCTCCGGGTCGGGGGCCGTCCCGGGCGGCCGACGGCGCCCGGCCTCACGACCCGAGGCTCCGTTGATAGCCCAGCGCCAGGGCAGGCATGTCCGTTTTGCGCGGTTTTCGCCCGATCGGACGTACCGTTCAGCCCGCCCGGCCCTCGCCCTCCCCGGGGCGGTAGCGCGGGAGGCGGCTCGCCGGCAGCGCGGCGACGGCGCTCAGGCCGGCGAGCACCAGCAGCCCGACCCGCAGCGTGTCCAGCCGGACCTGCTCGTTGACCGCCACGGCCGCGTCGACCTGCGCGGGGTCGGCGTCGGTCCGGGACCGCAGCGCCTCGCGGAGGTCGTCGTTGCTGACGAAGTCGACGGAGTCGAGGTCGACCTGCGCGACCAGCGAGAGCGGCAGCTCCGGGTGCGCGAGCACGGCGCGCCCGACCCCGATGCCGAGGATCGTCACGAGCAGCGCGCCGACGAGGGCGGTGCCGACCGCCGACGCGAGGTTCTGCGTGGTGCCGCGGATCGCGCCGACGTCCCCGGCCTGCTCCCGCGGCGCGGCGGTGACCAGCACGTTGAACACGATCGTCACCAGCGCGCCCTGGCCGACCCCGAACACCACCAGCCCGAGGACGGTCGGCAGCGTCTCCCAGTTGTTCGTCACGACCAGCGACAGCCAGGTCAGCGCGGCGGTGGTGAGCCCGAAGCCGGCGAGCGCGATCGTGCGCGGCGGGAACCGGCCGTACAGCCGGACCACGAGCGTGGCGACGACGAGCACCGTGAGGTTGAACGGCATCATCGCCAGGGCGGTGTCGAGCGGGGTGCGCCCCTGCACGATCTGGATGTAGAGCGGCACGGTGAAGTTCAGCGCCGCCTCGAGCGCGACCACCGTGAACATCGCGTAGACCGCCGCGCGCTCCTGCGGCGCGCCGAGCACCGACAGGTCGACGAGCGGGGTCCGCCCGGCCGCGACCCGGCGGCGGGTCCACCGCACGAACGCCTGCCCGAGCACGACGCCGAGGACGACGAGAACCGGGGCCGGCGAGACCCCCGCCACGTCGAACGGCGCACCCGGCGCGGCGAGCAGCAGGCCCCACGCGTCGAGGTTCTGGAAGCCGACGGACACGAGGACCACCCCGGCCCCGACGAGCACCGCCCCGACCGCGTCGACCCGGACCGCCGGGTCGCCGGGGACCGGGTGCAGCCGGGTGCTCAGCACCAGCACGGCCACGGCCAGCGCCAGGGCGACGCCGAACACGGGGCGCCAGCCGACGAGCGTGCCCAGCACCCCGCCGAGCAGGAACGCGGCGACCCCCGCGAGCGCGCGCGCCGAGCCGAGGGACCCGATGGCGGTGGCCCGCTGGTCGCCGACGTAGCTCTGGGCGATGAGCGCGACCAGCGAGGGCACGATGACGGCGGCGGACGCGCCCGCGAGCGCCTGCGCCGCGATCACCCAGCCGACGGAGGGCGCGAGCAGCATGAGCAGGCTCGACACCGCGAACGTGCTGACCACGGCCCGGAACGCGCGGACCCAGCCGAGCCGCTGCCCGACCTTCGCCCCGGTCATCACCAGAGCGGCGACCGACAGGCCGTAGGTCACGATCGCGCCGCTCACGGCGGTCGGGGGGACCCCGAAGTCGGCGACCATGCCGCCGATGGACACCGGCAACGAGGCCAGGTTGAAGGCCATCAGCACCTGCGCCAGGAACAGGCAGACCAGGGGCAGCCACGACGCGCGCCGCCCCGCGGGCGCGTCCGCCCGGATCCCCTCGCTCATGCACCGCCCCCTCCCGGCCGCGGTCCGGTCACCGGCCCGTGCGGGCGGTGGGCCCAGGGTCCTCCCACCTGCGCGGAGACGTCCAGGGCACGGTCGGCGGCGCGTCTGGTCAGCGCGACGTCCGACCGGCTGGGCCGCCACCTACCCAGCCAGGGCCCGCGACCGCGGCTGCGACCGCCCCTGCCAGGCTGCCGCCGTGACGACCGACCTGCTCTGGCTGGGCGCCCTGGCGCTGCCGGCCGTGCTCGCCGCCGTGCTGCTGGGGCGGGGCGGCGACCGGCGCCGGACCACGGCCGCCGCTGCGCCGATCGCGCTGCTCCCGCTCGCGGTGCTGGCCGTGCTGGGCACCGGGACGGTGTCCGGCGCGGGCCCGGACGGGCTGGTGCTGGTCGACGCGCTGTCGCGCCCCCTGGTGCTGGTCGCGACGGTGCTGTACGCGGCGGCGCTGGTCGTCACCGCGCGGGCGGGGACCCCCGGCGCCGTCCGGCTGACGGCGCTGCTGCTGCTCTGCTGCACCGGCAACGCCCTCGCGCTGCTCGCCGCGAACGTGCTCGCGCTGGTCGCCGGGTGCCTGCTCACCACGGTCGCGGTCGCGCTGATGGCGCGGCTCCCGGCGGGCGGCGCCGCGCGGTCGGCCGCCCGGGTGCACCTGGCGCTGGCCGTCGCCTCGGACGCCGCGCTCGCCGCCGCCGCGGCGCTGGTCCTGTCGGCGGGCGGCGGGCGGCTCGTCGACGCGCCCGCGGTGGTCGCGGCGTCGCCCGTGCTGGTGCCGGTCGTGGCGCTCACCCTCGTCGCGTTCGGCATCCGCGCCGCCACGTTCCCGCTGCACGGCTGGTTGCCGCTGCTCGAGTCGACGGTGGCGATCCCAGTCGGCGCGGTGCTGAGCGGCACCGTCGTCAAGGTCGGGCTGGTCGGGCTGCTGCGCCTGCTGCCGCTCGGCGAGGTCGCCCTGCCCGGCTGGGGCACCGCCCTGGTGGTCGTCGGGCTGGCCGGCGGCCTGCTCGCCGTCGTGCCGGGGGTGCTGAACGACGACGCCGAGGTGTCGCTCGGGTACAGCACCGTCGGCCAGATGGGCTTCATCACGGTGCTGGTGGGGGTGGCGCTCGCGATCCCGGGGCTGGCGCGGGCGTGCGCGCTGTCGGCCGTCGTCTACGCGGTGCACCACGGGATGGCCAAGGGCGGCCTCGTGCTGTCCGTGCAGATCTGGCAGCGGCACGGGGGCGGGCGGCTGCGCGGGCTGGTCCTCGCGGGCGCCGCCGTGCTCGCCCTCGCCGTGGTCGGCGCGCCGTTCGGCAGCGGCGCGGTGGCGAAGTACGCCGCCAAGCGCGCCCTCGCCGACGGCCCGGAGCTGGCCGTGATCACCGTGGCCCTGCCGTTCGTCGCGACGGTCTCGACGCTGATCCTGGTCCGCACCGCCACGATCCTGCGCCGGCACGTCCGGCCCGGGCCGGTGGGCGCCGACGTGGGCCTGGTGTCCTGGGTCGTGCTCTGCCTCGGGGGGACCGTCGCGACCTGGTACCTGGCCGGCCGGTGGGTGCCGGTGCTGTCGGTGCCCGCGCTCGACACCGTCACGCTGTGGCAGGCGACGTGGCCCGTCCTGCTCGGGCTGGGGCTCGCCGGGGCCGGGGCGGGGGCGCTACGGGCCGGGCTGGTGCCGCCGCGGCTGCGCGCCGCCACCGTCCCGCGCGGCGACCTGGTGGCGCTGCTGGGACGGGCGCTGGACGCGGCGGCCGCCGCGCGGGGACGGTCCCGCGGCGGGCGGGAGCCGGGCGGGCGGTCACCGGGCGAGCAGGCGGCGGCTCGCGCGCCCGGTCCGCCGGACCGGCCTGCCTGACGCCCACCCGGGCGGGGACGAGCCGCCGTCGACCCCGAGCAGGTCGCCCCCCTCGCCCGCCTCGACGGCACCGGTCGCCGTCCCGGTCCGCGCCCCGGTTGCCGCGCGGCCCCGGTCGTGCGGGGATGGGGCGTGCTCGCTGATCCGACAGGGCCGCGCCGGTGACCGGCCGCCCCCCGCTGCGCATCTCGGTCGTCGTCCCCGCGTGGGACGAGGAGGACCGGCTCCCGCGCTGCCTCGCGTCCCTCGCGGCCCAGACCCGGCTGCCCGACGAGGTGGTCGTCGTGGACAACGCGAGCGGGGACGCCACCGCGCGGGTCGCCGCGGCCGCCGGCGCCCGGGTGGTGCACGAGGCCGAGCGCGGCATCTGGCCGGCGGCCGCCGCCGGGTACGACGCCGCCACCGGCGACGTCATCGCGCGGGTGGACGCCGACACCGTGCTGCCGCCGGGCTGGCTCGCGCGGGTCGAGGCCCTCCTCGCGGACGACCCCGGGTGCGTCGCGGTGACGGGGCCGGGGCGGTTCCGGCTCGGCGCGGTCGGCGGGCTGGGGAGCGCGCTGGTGCACCTGCTCTACATGCGCGCGTACTTCGTGCTCGCGGGGCTCGCCCTCGGCGGTCCCCCGGTGTTCGGGTCGGCGTGCGCGGTGCGCGCCACCGCGTGGCGGTCCGCCCGCCACGAGGTGCACCGGGAGGCCGACGTGCACGACGACCTGGACCTGAGCTTCCACCTGCCGCCGGGGTCGGTCCGGTACGACGCCGGCCTGGCGGTGTCGATCTCCGCCCGGCCGCTGCGGTCACCGCGCGGGATGGGCCGGCGGCTCGCCCGCGGGTGGCGGTCCGTGGTGCTGCACTGGCCGGAGCAGGCGCCGTGGCGGGCGGCGGGGCGCAGGGCGGCCTGGTGGCGGGGGCGGGCGGCGCCGGCCGGGCCGCCGCGCTGACCCCGCATCAGCCGGCCGGCCGGGCCGGCCGCGTCGGGGCGCGGGGCGCGGAAAAGGCCTGGGCCCGCCGCGGGGGCCGGTGCTACGGTCGCCCCGTGGAGACGATCGAGGTCGACAGAGCCTAGCCACCGGACCGCCGGTGGCTCGCCCCGTCGTCCGACGCGCAGCGCCGGTCCGCCCGCCGAGGGCGTCGACCGCGCGGCGACGAGCCCCCGCG
>Ga0164309_10000571_pt1 | contig 19998 bp, 16 predicted proteins | sample Whisoiple_247_MG_FD_109984 | JGI IMG/M metagenome (GOLD analysis project Ga0164309, IMG submission 109984) | Soil microbial communities amended with fresh organic matter from upstate New York, USA - Whitman soil sample_247_MG | ecosystem: Environmental > Terrestrial > Soil > Unclassified >...
CACGAGGTTTACAACCTGACTTCAAGCACCATCCTTAAGGCCCGGGCCAGGGGAAGATCGGAAATGTCCAGCGCAGCACAACTACAACCGGTCCTCGATCGCATCGACGCCGATTTCGACAACAGCCTGGAGCGGCTGTTCACGCTTTTGCGGATCAAGTCGATCTCGGCCGATCCGGCCTTTGCCGCCGATTGCAAGGCAGCCGCCGATCATCTGGCAAAGGACATTGCGACGCTCGGTTTTGCAACCGAGGTCCGGCCGACCGCCGGCCACCCTGCCATCGTCGCCAAGGCCAATGGCAGCAAGGCAAATGCAGGCAAGGATTCGCGACCCCATGTGCTGTTCTACGGTCACTATGATGTGCAACCAGTCGATCCGCTCAATCTATGGCATCGCCCGCCGTTCGAGCCCGTCCTCACCGATCACGCCGACGGACGCAAGATCATCGTGGCGCGCGGCGCCGAGGACGACAAGGGACAGTTGATGACTTTCGTCGAGGCCTGCCGGGCCTGGAAGCAGGTCACGGGCTCGCTGCCGGTCGATATCACCATTGTCATCGAGGGCGAGGAAGAAGTCGGCTCGAAGAACTTCGTGCCGTTCCTCGAACAGAACAAGGAAGAGTTCAAAGCGGATTTCGCGCTGGTCTGCGATACCGGCATGTGGGACCCGAATACGCCGGCGATCACCACTTCGCTGCGCGGCCTGCTCTACGAGGAGGTATGGATCAAGGCTGCCAATCGCGACCTGCATTCCGGCGTGTTCGGTGGCGGCGCGCAAAACCCGATCCGGGTTTTGACCCGTATTCTCGGCGGCTTGTTCGACGACGACGGCCGCATCACGATTCCCGGCTTCTATGACGGTGTGAAGGATTTGCCATCCGACATCCTGGCGCAATGGAAGAAGCTCGATTTGACGCCGGAGAGATTCCTCAAGCCGATCGGGCTCTCGGTGCCCGCCGGCGAAAAGGACCGCCTGCTGATCGAGCAGGTTTCCTCGCGTCCGACCTGCGACGTCAACGGCATCATCGGTGGCTATACCGGCGAAGGATCGAAGACCGTGATCCCGGCGCAGGCATCCGCCAAGGTCTCGTTCCGGCTGGTCGAGGGACAGGATCCCGTCAAGATCCGCAAGGCTTTCCGCGACTACGTCACCGCGCGGTTACCGAAGGATTGCAGTGCCGAGTTCGGCGACCATTCCAGTGCGCCGGCGATCGCGCTCGACTGGAACATGAAGCCGCTCGCCGCCGTCAGGCGCGCGCTGACCGATGAATGGGGCAAGGAGACGATCCTGTTCGGATCGGGCGCCTCGATTCCGATCGTCGCAGACTTCAAGAACAGGCTCGGTCTCGATACTGTGCTGGTGGGTTTCGGGCTGGACGACGACAACATCCATTCGCCGAACGAAAAATATGACCTCAAGAGCTTTCACAAGGGAATTCGTTCCTGGGCGCGAATCCTCTGCGCGCTGGCGGAGATGCCGAAAGCATGATCATCCACGTTAGCCCTTCGGATGATTTCGGAAACGATTAGGAGCGGCGGCAAAACACACTGAACTGGAAAAACTGAACCGAGCCCCAGGGCGTCGTGTGCGCATGCCGTCGGGTATGGACAAGCTCGAATGCCGGTCCGAGGACTTGTCCAAGGCCGTCGGCATCGTAACGCACCACCGGCAACCCGCTGCATTGCTCAGGCCCGTCGGGCGCGAAGGTGGCGATGATGGCGTACCCGCCCGTCGTCAGCGCTCGCGCGAGGCGCGCGACATAGGCGGCGCGGTCGTCTTGTTCGGTGAGGAAGTGAAACGCCGCACGGTCATGCCAGATATCGTATTTCTTCGGCGGCTCCCAGGCAGTGGCGTCCGCGACGATCCACCGCACCGATGCTGCGAGCCTGCCGAGGCGTGCCTTGGCTGCATCCAGTGCGGCTCCGGATAGATCGAGAACCGTCAGATCCTGAAATCCGCGATCGATCAGATGGTCGACCAGCCGCGAGGCGCCGCCGCCGATGTCAACGATGGCGGAAGCCGGACGTGCCTCGACTTCCGCCATCAATTCAAGTGAAGGCTCCGGGTTTTCCTGAAACCAGCTGACCCCGGCCTCACCCTTCGAGGTGTAGACACTTTGCCAATGCGCTTGGCGGGTTTCGCTCTGCATGGCTTTCTTCTCCACAGCGGCGGTAAAATGTTATGACGCATAGCCCCGCTTCAGAAGCATGTTCGCGGCACGTTCGAACTATGCAGGGGTCGGCATCGCGAAGTCGAGTGCGTCCGCATAACACATGACGATGCCAAACAAGGCCGCGACCGCGATTGCACGTTCAGGGCCTCGCGGCTCAAGTCCTCGTGGAGAGCGGCCTTGGCGTGCCCTGCGTCAAGATCGCGAAAATCGGAGATCGCCATGCATGCCGTCAAATCGCGCTCGAAGTAACCGTTAAAACCATTGCGCAGGAGGCGTCGGTGGCGGGTTCAACCGGGTGTTCCGGTGGACCTGTGGTTTCGAACTTGTGTGCAGCACACGAGGCTGCGGGTGCACCGCGCACCCGGCGTTTCCCGCGCGCCCCTTGAGGGTCGCGTGCGCCTCTACTTTCGGGGCAGAAAAATTTGCAAAACTCGGGCGCATGTGGTCGCGGGATCGCGAACGCTTATCTGCTGTTTGAAAGCTGAATCAGTACGATGTAGGGCGGCTTAACGCAACATGATCCGTCGCCTTCTCTGCGTTCTACAATGACGGGTTAGGCTGCGCTAACGCACCAATACGAAAGTAAAACGCCGCCCGGAATTGGGCGGCGTTTGGATTCGAAGTGCAGAGGTCGATGAGGCGAAGTTACAACGAAACTCTCAAAATTTCAATTCTTGTAACTGGGGTCGAGGCGATCGAGCTTGCGCAGCAGCGCCGGCCGGTAATTTGCCTCAAGGCGCGGGAATGGATAGCAGGCTGGAAATGCTGCGCCCGCGGATATCGTAGACGCGCGCGAACACCACGTCGTCGCGCTTGATCTCCACCATGACCGGCGCGGTCAGGCCCTTGCAGTAGAACTCGCCGAGCGTCATCGCGAAATCGGCGGCATGGCTGTCCCAGCCGATGGTGAAATCGGGGCCAAGCGCGACCTGGGCGGGACGTTGCGGTCCGCACACCGCGACCTTCCACTTGCGACCGTGCGGCGGCGCTTCCTGTCGCTCGTCGAGTTGTTCGTGCAGTCGGTCGGACGCCTGCTTAAAGGCGAGGCCCCAATAGTCCAGCATGAACAGGTCGTTCGCGCCTCGGACCGTTCCCGCAATATGGTTGAAATGGGTGTATTGATAGGGATGCAGCCGGATCATCTCGGTCAGCGGAAGCATCAGGCCGAACACGAAAGCAGCGACCGCGGCGGCCTGCCAGTGACGGCCATTGTCCTTGAGCCAGTTCAAGCCCCAGGCGAACGCGACGCCAGCCAGCACCGCCATCGGCGGAATCACGAAGATGAAATGGCGGATGCCGTTGTAGAGGGCCGGCCGCTTCACCATCGCGACTAGTAGCGGCAGCGTTGCCGCCGTGGTCAGCATCAAGAAGATGGTCTTGCGGCGGGCGGTTACGTTTTCGCGCGACAGCGAGATCACGGTGCCGACAACGCTGGCGATGAAGAGCCCGAGCAGGACCTCCGGCAGTTGTAGCGCGAACAAGGTTGGCAGATAGGACCATGGCATGTCTGGCACCGACACCAGCGCGCCGTCGAACATTTCCTTCCATGGCTTCTCGAAAAAGTGGGAGAAATAGGTCAGCGCCCGGAACGGATTGCCAGGCTCGATCACCGACCACGGCCAGATCAGCCCCATGATGAGGTAGCCGAGGGCGAGGCCCGGCAGCAGCACGTAAATGACTTGCGCGAACCGTTTGGCCGCCTCGCGAGCGCCCTCAGCGCGGATTTCCTGCAGCAACAGAGGCACAAAACCGATCAGCGCGTAGAGCAGCGCCAGGCCACCCAGCACGCGCGACCCCAGCGACAGTCCGGCGCCAAGACCGACGATCAGGGTAGTGCGCGGCGAAGGCGAAGGATATTCCTCGGCCAGCCTCACAAGGCCAAGCATCAGGATCACCATCGCCACAGCGAACGGCGCGTCCTTTGGGTTCATGAACATGTGCCCGTAGAAGGTCGGGCACAGCGCCAGCAGCAACAGCGCTGCGAGCCCAGCCAACGGACCGCCGATTCGGCGGCCGAGTCGCCAAGTTACCGCAAGGCCGATGATACCGACGAAGGCGCCGAGCAGGCGGCGGGTTTCAAACAGCTCGAGCGGGATGACCTTGTGCAGCAGCGCCGCCGCCATGTCGAAGCCGCCGCCATACATATAGAGATTGGCGAACGACAGCGCGCCGGTGTCCTTGAAGCCCGACCCGTACATGCGTAGCAGCAAATCGGCGTATTCGGCGTGGGTGTAATCGTCCCAGCCCAGTCCGTAGTCGCGAAACGTGAGGCCCGCGACGACGGCGACCGCCGCCAGCACAAGGATTGCGAGGTCGTCGCAGGTCTGCGCCACCGAGCGCCGCAAGGGCGTATCGACGGTCGACGTCGTAATTGATGACATGGCTATTGGTAACCCGGTATCTCCGATGGCCAAGCTTTAGCGCTCTTGGGCCTCGTTCCCCGGCATCCATATAGCGCAGTTAGCTTTCCGGTTAGTTGAGAAATGTGGCGCAATTGCCCCCAAGATGCACTGCAGTGAACAAAAGGAGGTAAGATCTGCCACCTTCCCGCATTAGACGCAAAACAGGAGTGGATCATTGTTTCGGCCCGTGACACGGACGTGTATGGGAACTTCGCCTGTAATTGTCGGTTGGCGACGGGCACAATATGACGGTATCGTGGCCTCCGCGGGCTGTGTGGTGATTCGCGCACAGCAGGGGTCGGTTGGATGATAGTCGCGTTATTGATCGCCGGGATTGGCTTTTTGCTGACCGGCCTGCTGGGGGTCGCTTACGGGATCCCGATCAAGGAATTCAGCTTCGGCAATACCCTGATCATTGCCGGTGCAATCACGGCCTGCACCGGCACGATGATGATCGCGCTCTACGTGGTCGTTCGCGAGTTGAAGGCCGTCGCGGAGCATCTTGAAATGAGCGCCGCAATGACGCCGCGAAGTGCATTTCCGGCGCCACTGGCTGGGGAAGACGCCATCTCCCACGGTCGGTCTTCCGACGACAACGGTTTCCCGTTCAACCAGATGGGTGCAGCAAATCCGGCCGACGCGGAGTCGGGAGCCTCGCCATCCGCGCCACCGCCCTGGCACGAAGAAACCGCGGCACGGGAACGCTCGCGCAACGAGGCGCCGCCGTTGCCCGCCGAAGCGGCAGTTGCGCCTAAGCAGCGCCGGAATCTGCTGTTTTCCTCGACCTCGCGACGCGGCGAGAGACGCGGAGCTGAGACTTCAGCGGCAGCGCCGAGCCCGGCCGGACCGAGTGAGCCGCAGCCAGCGACCTTCGAGGACGCCTGGTCGCAGTCGGAACGCGCCAGCGCGACCGATGTACCGCAGCGGCGCAGCGGCCGCGCTCCATCGGCCTTTGCCGAGCTAGATGCGGGCGCCGATCGCGCTATACCGATCGGCCGGCATGAGGAAGCCGCGGGCGTGACGGTGCTCAAATCAGGCGTGGTCGATGGCATGGCCTATACCCTGTATTCCGACGGCTCGATCGAGGCGCGGCTGCCCGAGGGCATGATGCGATTTGCATCGATCGACGCATTGCGAACACACCTCGACCAGCGTGCCTAGACCGGGCTCTACTTGGAGCGGATTCTGCCCGAAAATAAAACTTTGTTTTTCTTGTCAATTCCGCAGCAATTCGATCATATTCGGCAAGTAGTTGATGATTCCGCAAGCGTATTGAGGCGCCGAGATACTGTCCGATACGGGAACTTCCTGGTGTGCAAGAGATCGTCGAAAGGTTCAGGCCATGAGCGACGCCGCCGGTAAAAGCTTCATCGATCTGACTGCGAGTATCGTTTCCGCCTATCTCAGCAACAATCCGACGCCGGCCTCTGAGATCCCGGCCCTGATCGGCCAGATTCATGCGGCGCTGCAGCGGATCTCGACGGGGCGGGTCGAGACTCCGATGGAGCCTGCCAAGCCTGCGGTTTCCGTGAAAAAGTCGATGACGCCGGATTATCTGGTCTGTCTGGAGGATGGCAAGCGCTTCAAATCGCTGAAGCGTCATTTGCGCACGCAATACAACATGACGCCGGAGCAATACCGCGACAAATGGAGCCTTCCGCCCGATTACCCCATGGTCGCGCCAAACTACGCGGTGGCGCGTTCGCAACTCGCCAAGAAGATGGGATTGGGCCAGCAGCGCCGGCGGCGGAAATAGCCGACAATTCTACGACGCGGCGGCCAATGCCGCGCGTGCGTCGGAACGGATGCGTTCGACCATGGCGCGCAATCCATTGGAACGCTGGGGCGTCAAATGCTCGCGAAATCCGAATTCGTCGAACACCGCGAGCGCGTCGGTGGCCAGAATCTGTCGCGGGGTGTGGCCAGAATAGAGGGTCAGCAGAATAGCGACTAACCCGCGCACGATATGTGCATCGCTATCGCCGAGATATTCCAATAGCGGCTGGCCTGCGTCATCGCGGTTGAGCCGCCTGGAAAGCCAGACCTGGCTGGTGCAACCCTGGACCTTGTTGGCCGCGGAATGCTCGGCTTCGGGCATCGGCTCGAGCGTGCGGCCAAGCTCGATGACATACCGGTAGCGGTCGTCCCACTCGTCCAGCAGCGCAAAATTATCCCTGATTTCGTCGATCGTCATGATGTCCCGCTCGATCCAAGGATCTTGATCAGGCCCTATATAGTGTTCAAGACGATCGAAAGCGAGTTGGCCATTGAAAAATGCGCGCTATTTTCAGCCTCAAGGGGTCGGTGCCGCCCGCCATTCCGGGGCGAGATCGTCGGGCGTCAATGTGTCGCTCGGTGCCAGGTTCGCGGGTGAAGTGTCCGTCCTGTCGGCCGTGCCGATCGAACCCGTGCGGTCGGGCGCTCGCTTGTCAGTGATGATCCGGTACAGCTTGCGTGCGCCGTCCTCGGCGCGCTGTCCAATCACGGTCGCAGCCTGGCCGCCGACCTCGCAGGCTGCCGGTTGGCGCTTGCAGAACTGACTCATGTCCGACACTGCCGCGGTCGCAGCCTGCACGGCTTGCGAGGCTCCGATCTGCGGCAGCTTTTCCGATTCAGGTGTCTTCTCCCTTGGCAACAGCACAAGCACAAGCCCGAACCAGAACGCCATGCGCAGCAGAAAAAACATCTCGCGACCCTAGTCGTCTCTTTTTGACCCCGTTGCGCTTGATCTCGCGCAATCAACTCTCCACTAACAGCCGTTGATAAATCGCAAGTGTTTGCATTGAGACTAGTTCGGCGAAAATTCGCGGAAAGTCTGACTGTTTTGATTCGGCGTAAATTTTCGATTGATGGGCGTTTTTACGACAAAATTGCGCGGCCGGCACGTCCACCATTTCGAAACCATAACCGTCTCGTTCCGGAAACCCGTCGTTCACCATTCGGATCGAATGCCTCGGCGAAACTCGGCCAAATGTCTGCGAAGATATCGTCTTTGGCTGGTGGTCGCGACGCCTTAGCGTTCGCTTAATGTCGCTCTGACACGGTGGGGCAACAATAGAGGGGGTTCCGGCGCGCATCTATGTGACGCACGTGCCGAAGCGCAAGAACCGTGACCGTTTTGAACACTATCCGCGATTGCCTCGATGCGCTACTGCACCCGTCCGCGCGCCATGACGTGCTAACGCGCGTGCATCATCGCGCTTTCATCGCCCCGCGACTGCTTGGCAGCCTCGCGGCGCTCGCGGCATTCCCGCTCTATATCGCGATCTGCGGTGCGCCAACCGTCGCCGAAGTTGCGGCCTTCGCCTGGCTGATCGCGCCAATTCTGCTGTCGTGGTTCCTGTCGCGCACCGGTCGCTACGAAGGGGCTTATGCGCTATCGTCGCTGGCGTTGGCGGGCTTCATGCTGACGGTTGCAGTCAGCACTGGTGGCATCGAATCCTTTGCAGCGATCTGGTTGGTGGTAATTCCGCTCGAAGCAGCGCTTTCGGCCTCGCGCCGTATGGTCGCATTTGCCTCTGGGCTCGCGCTGGCGTGCGCCGCGTTGCTGATCGTGCTCGGCCAGTTCGCCTTGTTGCCTGCGCCGGATCCGGCGCTCCACAGCCTCTGCATGGCGTTCGGCATCACATCGGGAGCGCTCTATGCGACGGGAATTGCGTTTAGTGCAGTGTCGCTGGCGCGCACCAGCGTGTCGCTGTTGGATGGCGAGGAAGATCGTTACCGGCTGTTGGCGCGGAACATGAGCGACGTGATTTCACATCATCACCGCAACGGCAGCGTACAATTCATTTCGCCGGCGGTCGAAGCCATGCTTGGCTGGTCGGTGCCGCGGTTATTGGGCCACGGCCTGTTCGAACGTGTTCATGTCGCCGACCGTCCGGCTTATCTCACCGCATTGTCCAATGCGGCATGTTGCGACGATGAACACAGCGTCGAGTTTCGCGTGCGGCGTGATGGGTCACGTGACGGTGAGGACGGCTCGAACAACTCGATCGATTTCATCTGGGTTGAAATGCGCTGCCGTCCGCTGGGTCGGACGTCCGGCGCCGAGACTTCGGCTGAGGCCGAGGTGGTGGCTGTCATGCGCGACGTCACCGACCGTAAGATTCAGGAACAGGCCCTCGATCTGGCGCGCACCGCCGCCGAACAGGCCGACGTCTCCAAGAGCCGCTTCCTCGCCACCATGAGCCACGAGTTGCGCACGCCGCTCAATGCCATCATCGGTTTCTCCGAAATGATCGTGCAGGAAGACGCACTGATGCTGAATGCCGCCCGGCGCAAGGAATACGCTCAGCTAATCAACGATTCCGGCCAGCATTTGCTGGCGGTAGTCAATGGCATTCTCGACATGTCCAAGATTGAATCCGGTCGCTTCGAGATTTCCGCGGAACCGTTCATGCCGCGTGCGGCTTTGCTGAATTGCTGCAATCTATTAGCGCTCAAGGCGCGCGAAAACGGCATCGATCTCGTGATCCGCGCCAACCAGGATTTGCCTGGCATGACCGGCGACCCGCGCGCGTTCAAGCAGATTGTTCTCAATCTCGTTTCCAATGCGATAAAGTTCACCGAGCGTGGCGGCACGGTGACGGTTTCCGCTACGGTCGAGGGACCGCGCATGATGCTTCGGGTCATCGATACCGGCGTTGGCATTGCCGCCGACGATCTCAAGCGGGTTGGCGATCCGTTCTTCCAGGCCGGCAAGACCTACCAGCGTCGCCACGAAGGGACCGGTCTTGGCCTTTCAATAGTGAAAAGCCTGGTCGGCCTGCATGCCGGCGAGATGACCGTGCAGAGCAAGGTCGATGAGGGGACCACCGTGACGGTCGCATTGCCGCTGGCGTTTGCCCCGCCCATGCACGAGCCACCGTGCAATATCGCGATGCTCAAGCCGGCGGTGCGACCGGGATCGCCGGACCAAATCCACCAGGTGAAGAAAAGTGCCTAGACGAATTATCGATGACGAAGACATGCCTCGCCGCCGCCGTAGAGTCGCGGCGATTGCGGTTGAAGCGGATGCGGAGCGCGGTATTGTGCTGCGTATCCTGCTGCACAGCCCGAAAGACACCGTCGCGGCCATCGTGGCCTTTGTTGCGGTGGTCGCGATCATGATTAACGCGCTATTCCTGCAGGAAGGATCTCATTCATCGCCAATGCTCGGCTCGATCGTCACGATGCCAGCGCCGGTCCAAGTTCCGAACAGCCCGTTGCCGCGTCCGCGGCCGACGGAAGCGACGCGGTCAGAAGCGACTCCGGCCGAAACGAAGGCTCCGGAGTCCAGGACTGTCGAGACAAGGCCGGTTGAGGCGAAGGCAGCGGAGCCCAAGGGAGCGGAAGCCAGAAGCGGCGATCCCTTGGCCAATTTGGTCAAGGCGACAAGCGCGCCGCCGGCCGCGACGTCCTCAATTCTGCGTCCGCCGGCAGCGATCCCGGTGTCCTCTCGTAACGACAGCGTGCTGAGTCCCGGCGGCTCGCGCCGCGTGGCGGCAGTGCAGCGCGCGCTCACCGAATATGGCTATGGCCAGTTGAAGCCGACCGGCACCATCGGTCCAGATACCAAGGCGGCGATCGTGAAATTTGAACGCGAGCGCAAGATACCGGCGACGGGACAGATGAACGAACGCCTGGTGCGCGAACTCTCCGCCATGATCGGACATCCAATCGATTAATCCAGGAACTCGGGCGCGCACCGGAGCGTTATGCTGTGGGGCGGGCTCAATGCTCCGTAATATTACGGCTCGGGAAAAAGCCGTCGGCTCGATGTAGGGACGGGAAATGTTGCTGTCACGCTACATCTGTCCGAATTGGTATCTCATTTCGGCAACAGTGACGCTGATCGCGGAAGGGTCAGCAATTGCCTGTTTATGACTCCACGGTTGCCTAGGATGTGCGTTGAGCGCTAGCTTCCCAGAGTGTCCAATCGACCCATGTGCTGAGGCTGATTCGTAATCGGGCAATGTCCGTCGGTGAACCGGTTCGCGACCCAGCCGTTAACATCGATCAGATGGAGAGGGATCATGTACAACGATTCTCTGTTCAACGCTTTCGCCCGGTCGTTCGAAGCGCGAAGCCAGACCGACATGTCGATGGCCGAATATCTGGAATCGTGTCGAAGCGATCCGTTGCGATATGCCAACGCAGCCGAACGACTATTAGCGGCGATCGGTGAACCCACGATGATCGACACGGCCAAGGATCCCCGCCTTGGCCGTATCTTTTTGAACCGTACGATGCGGATCTATCCGGCGTTCTCCGGTTTCCACGGCATGGAAGAGACCATTGAGCGCATCGTCGGATTCTTCCGGCATGCCGCGCAAGGACTCGAGGAGCGCAAGCAGATCCTCTATCTGCTGGGGCCAGTCGGCGGCGGAAAGTCCTCGCTCGCCGAGCGGCTCAAGTCGCTAATGGAGATCCACCCGATCTACGTGTTGAAGGCCGGCGATGAACTCAGCCCGGTGTTCGAGAGTCCATTGAGCCTGTTCGATCCTGAAACGCTGGGGCCGATGATCGAGGAGAAGTACGGCATCCCACGCCGTCGTCTCAACGGTTTGATGAGTCCCTGGTGCTACAAGCGGCTCGAATCCTTCGGCGGTGACATCTCGCAGTTTCGCGTCGCACGGATCCAGCCGTCGCGGCTACGGCAGATCGCGATCGCGAAGACCGAGCCTGGCGACGAGAACAATCAGGACATCTCCTCGCTGGTCGGCAAGGTCGACATCCGCAAGCTCGAGACCTTTGCGCAGAACGATCCGGATGCCTACAACTATTCCGGTGGTCTCAATCGCGCCAACCAGGGCATTCTTGAGTTCGTTGAGATGTTCAAGGCCCCGATCAAGATGCTGCATCCGCTGCTGACGGCGACCCAGGAAGGTAACTACATCGGCAGCGAGAATATCGGCGCGATTCCCTTTACCGGCATCATCCTTGCCCATTCCAACGAATCCGAATGGCAAAGCTTCAAGACCAACAAGAACAATGAAGCCTTCATCGACCGTATTTGCGTCATCAAGGTGCCGTATTGTCTGCGCGTCACTGAGGAGCAGAAGATCTATCAGAAGCTGATCCAGGGATCGGAGCTAGCGACGGCGCCTTGCGCGCCGGCGACGCTCGAAACGCTAGCGCGTTTCTCGGTGATGTCGCGCCTGCGCAAGCACGAGAACTCGACGCTGTTTGCCAAGATGCGGGTTTACGACGGTGAGAGCCTGAAGGAATCCGATCCGAAGGCCCGTAGCGTGCAGGAATACAAGGATGCTGCTGGCGTCGATGAGGGCATGGACGGTGCTTCGACAAGGTTTGCGTTCAAGGTTCTGGCCGCGACCTTCAACCACGATACTTCGGAACTCGGCGCGGACGCGGTCCATCTGATGTATGCGCTCGAACAGGCGATCCGGCGCGAGCAGCTTCCCGAGGAAGTCGAGAAGCGCTATCTTGAGTTCATCAAGGCCGAGCTTGTGCCGCGCTATGCCGAGTTCATCGGTCATGAGATCCAGAAGGCCTATCTTGAATCTTATTCAGACTATGGCCAGAACCTGTTCGATCGCTACGTGGATTATGCCGACGCCTGGATCGAAGACCAGGACTTCAAGGACCCCGATACCGGCCAACTGCTTAACCGCGAGCTGCTCAATCAGGAACTGACCAAGATCGAGAAGCCCGCGGGCATTGCTAATCCCAAGGACTTCCGTAACGAGGTCGTCAAGTTCTCGCTGCGATCGCGCGCCCAGAATGGCGGCAAGAATCCGGGCTGGACAAGCTACGAAAAGATTCGCGACGTCATCGAGAAGCGGATATTCTCGCAAGTCGAGGATTTGTTGCCGGTTATCTCGTTCGGTTCGAAGAAGGACGGCGACACGGAAAAGAAGCACGGCGAGTTTGTTGCACGGATGGTAGAGCGCGGCTACACCGAGCGCCAGGTTCGCCGGCTAGTCGAATGGTACATGCGCGTCAAACAAGCCGGCTGAGGCGGCTGCAAGGATAGCCATGCATATCGTCGATCGGCGTCTCAATCCAGGGAGCAAGAGTCTTGAGAACCGCCAGCGTTTCCTGCGTCGCGCAAAGGCGCTGGTGAAGAATGCCGTCAAGAAATCTTCCGAAGGCCGTGACATCAAGGATGTACTGGAGGGCGGCGAGGTCAGTATCCCGCTTGACGGCATGGATGAGCCGCGCTTTCGCCGCGAAGGCGGTACGCGCGACATGGTGCTGCCCGGTAACAAGAAGTTCGTCGAGGGCGACATATTGCCGCGTTCGGGCCAACGCCGCGGCAGGGCTTCAGAGCCGGGCGAAGGCGACAGCGAGGATGCGTTCCGTTTCGTGTTAAGCCGCGACGAGTTCGTGGATCTGTTCCTCGACGATCTCGAACTGCCCGATCTTGCCAAGCGGAAGCTGGCGGAAGCGGAAGGCGAGGGGATTCATCGGGCGGGCTATGCGACCTCCGGATCGCCTGCGAACATTTCAGTGAGCCGCACGGTGCGGCTGGCGCTGGCGCGGCGGGTGGCGTTGCGACGGCCGCGGCCGGAACAAATCGCCGAGCTCGAGGCTGAGCTCGCGGACTGCGACGAGGGTCGTCGTGCCGGATTGATGGCCGAACTCGCTGCATTGAAGGCCAAGGCTCGGCGGATTCCGTTCATCGATCCGATCGATATCCGCTATCGGCGGTTCGAGACGCTGCCGAAGCCGGTGGCACAGGCCGTGATGTTCTGTCTGATGGACGTGTCGGGCTCGATGACAGAGCACATGAAGGATCTGGCCAAGCGGTTCTATATGCTGCTCTATGTTTTCCTGAAGCGGCGCTACCGCCACGTCGAGATAGTGTTCATTCGTCATACGGATCGGGCCGAGGAAGTCGACGAGAACACCTTCTTTCATGGCCCGGCCTCGGGAGGAACGCTGGTCTCGAGTGCGCTGCAGGCGATGCACGATATCGTCCGCTCCCGATTCCGTCCTGCTGACTGGAACATTTACGCGGCCCAGGCTTCCGATGGTGACAATTCCGGCTCGGACGGCGAGATCGCAGGCCGACTGCTGACCGAGATGATCCTGCCAATCAGTCAATTCTTCGCCTATCTCGAGGTCGGCGAAAGCGACGGCAACGCCTTCGATACTTTGGATTCGTCGCTCTGGTCGCTGTATGAGCGGTTGCGTGCCAATGGCGCACCGTTGTCGATGCGCAAGGTGAGGAATCGCAGCGAAATCTTCCCGGTGTTTCACGACCTGTTTCAACGCCGCGGAAAACAGGAGAAGACCGCGCCATGATTGCGCCATCTGGGCTCCTGTTCGAGGGAGCAGACTGGGATTTTCCGACTCTGCAGCGTATCCACGACGCCTGCGAGGATATTTCTCGGTCCGAACTGGGGCTTGACGTCTATCCCAATCAGATCGAGGTCATTACCGCCGAACAGATGCTGGATGCTTATTCCTCGGTCGGCATGCCCTTGTTCTACAAGCATTGGTCGTTCGGAAAGCATTTCGCGTATCAGGAGGCCTTCTACCGCAAGGGCTTTACCGGCCTTGCCTATGAGATCGTGATCAACAGCTCGCCCTGTATTTCGTATCTGATGGAGGAAAATACCGCGACGATGCAGGCGCTGGTGATCGCGCATGCCGCGTTCGGCCACAACCATTTCTTCAAGAATAACTATCTATTCCGGCAGTGGACCGACGCGAATGGCATCCTGAACTATCTGGACTTCGCCAAGGGCTATGTGGCGCAATGCGAGGAGCAGCACGGCCGGCTCGCGGTCGAGCAGACGCTCGATGCCGCGCATGCGTTGATGTCGCACGGCATCGATCGCTATCCGGGCAAGAAGAAACTCGATCTGCGCGCCGAGGAAAAGCGCGCCGGCAAGCGCCGTCTGCACGAGGAGAGCGCGTTTAATGATTTGTGGCGGACCGTGCCGAGCGGACCTGCCAAGAGCGAGGCATCGCTGAATACCGAACGAAGGCGCAAGTTGCTCGGACTGCCGCAGGAAAACCTGCTGTATTTCCTCGAGAAAGCCGCGCCGCGCCTGAAACCCTGGCAGCGCGAATTGCTGCGGATCGTGCGCCATATCGCTCAGTATTTCTATCCGCAGAGCCAGACCAAGGTGATGAACGAGGGCACCGCGACTTATGTGCACTATCGTATCATGACTTGCCTGCACGAGCAGGGCCGGATTTCTGACGGCAATTTCCTAGAATTCCTGCAGTCGCACACCAATGTGGTGTTTCAGCCCGATTTCGACGATCAGCGCTTCTCCGGCTTCAATCCATATGCGCTGGGCTTTGCAATGATGCAGGACATCGAGCGCATCGTTCGCAATCCCGACGAGGAGGATCGCGAGTGGTTTCCGGAGATTGCCGGCACCGGCGATGCGCTGGCAGTGCTGCGGGATGTCTGGGCCAACTACCGCGACGAGAGTTTCATCAGCCAGTTTCTCAGCCCGCGGCTGATGCGCCATATGCGGATGTTCCATCTGCATGACGATCCGGCGGAAACCGCAGGCATCAGGGTTGACGCGATTCACGATGCCCGCGGCTATCGCCGCATTCGCCGCGAATTGGCGCGGCAATATGATGTTGGATATATCGATCCTAACATTGAGGTGCTCGATGTCGATCTCGCCGGCGACCGCCGCCTGATGCTGCGCCATGCCGTGGTCAAGGGCGCCCGGCTCAACGAGACCGACGCCAAACGCGTGTTGCAACATCTGGCCAATCTCTGGAGTTATGACGTGTCGTTGGTCGAAGTCGACATCACCGGGAGCGTTCTCAAGGAGTACGTCGTCAATCCGCGCGGGCTTGCGGCGGCCGCGTAGCAGACCGCCGGTGAATCGAGCGGGCTCTCACTATTCCGCGCTGGCTTCGACCCCGGCGCTGGCCTATCGTCCGCTTCATGCGACTGAAATCCAGCATATGGGTGGCGGCTTATCTACGGCGCTGCCAGTCCGAGGGAATCTTCGGCGCCGTGCGCAAGCGCGGCGCGGAAGAAGCCGGCGCGGTCTTCGTCAAGATCGGACTGCTCGACGGCAATGCGATGCTGTATGCGCCGGCGCCGCAGACGGTTTACGACGAGAGCCGCCCGGTGGAGCGGATTTTCGTGGCGGCCTCGCCCCAGCCGCAACCTGAAGCCAATGTCGACGAGCGCCTCGCCCGGGAACTGAAATTCGATCCGGATGTCTGGATCGTCGAAACCGAGGACAAAGCCGGGCGGCATTTCCTCGATCTGGCGCGCGCCTGATCCTCAGCGTCCGGTGTTCTTGGTCGGTGTGCGGGCAATGATGCTCGAGCCCGGCTGCACGGTCGGGCGCGTCTGCCCCGGTGCCGAGCGTACGCGATGGCGTTCGTCGTCGTACAGCGCTGTGCGGTATTTTGCGCGCGTAGCCGCGAGCGTCGAGCCGCGCCATGCCGCCAGCATGATCAGGGCCGATCGCTCGCTCAAGCGGTCGTACAGCCGCGACAATCGGTAGACATTGTGCACCGAGGATCCGAATTCGGGATTGAGGAAAAGCAGCACGCGCTGGAACACCGCGCTCGGCATATCCACCGCCTTCGCGGCGCAAGCCAACGGTTCGCCGCCGGGATCGTTGACCACCTGGGCCGCAATCCGCGCCGGCAATATCAGGGCCTCCCCCAGTTCCAGCGTAAAGTTCTCGACGTCGGCGGCGAATGCCGCCATTTCCAGTATCTGGATGGCGCGCGCCGCACGGGCGGCGGGAATTCGCGCCGAGGCCCGCAGCGGCGTTTCCTGCAGATTGTACAGGATCAACGCGCGCTCGCCGGCGCTGGCGCCGAAAAACATATCGCTGATCTCGGCGGCGTCCTTTGGCTGCATCGACAAATTCGACGCCAACCGTTTCTCCACCTCGCTCAGCACCTTGGCCGGAGGTGTGGCCGTCGGCAGCGGTACCGGAAGCTCGGCGGGCACCGGCACGTGCCTATCGCCGTGGGCGGGTTTGAGACCGAGCTTGCGGGCAATTTCGGCCGGCGTGCCCGGATAGATCGCCAGCCGTGCCCGCACCATGGCGCGTGTCGCGTCATCGACCTGGTCGATCAGGCGGGAGGTGAGTTCGACGAACTGTCGGGCCTCTCCGGCGCTGTGCGCACGGGCCTGCACGTAGAGGTCGGTCAGGACCCGCAACAAGGTCGGACGAATATCAACGCCTTCCCGGCGGGACAGCGTCATCAATCCATCAAAGCCCGGAAACGTTGGAGAAGCGGTCATGTCTGGAATACGCGACTGAGTAATGTTTGCGCCAGCCTAGGCCGGTTGTTTTAATGGCTCGTTAAGGAAAACAATCTGTGAAGCGGACGTTCGTTTTCGGGACGCAAGACGCCTGATGACCTGATGCCGACTGGCAACAGCCCGTTAAGATGCCGTTAACCACGTCCTGTTCTTAATGATGGCGGGTCGCCGGCCAAATCATGTCGGTGCGGCGACGAGAGCGAGCTTGGATAATGGGCACCATCATTGAATTTCCGGCGGATGCGGCTTCGCGGCGGCCGGCCTCAGGTTTCGATGGCGGTCCGCGCGAAGCCGGGTCACGCGAAGCGATGGGCATCGTCCTGATCCTTCCCGTCGTCCGCATCGAACGCGAACCCGATAAGACCAGTGGTGGCAGGGGACCGGAAGAGGGAACGGCTCCCGGCCGCCGTCGCCGTCGCCGCTGACATCTCGACCGACAATAACCGGATATTCCAAAATGCCGGACAAGCGTTTTCCGATCCGGGCAGGGCAGGCATTGACACTAATGCTGCTCGGCCTCGCGCTCGGCGGCTGCAGCGGCGGCGATTTCGGCCGCACCCGCGAGGATTTTCGCAATGACGACATGCACCGCTGGATGGGCGCGGAAGTGACGGGTAGCGTCGGACTGCGCCCGTCGCAATTCCAGCTCACCGACTATGAACGCCAGCTTCGCGATCAGGCTTATCCCCTGATCGAGCCGCCGCACTCGCGCCCCGCCTGGAAAAGCGTGTTCGGCGACTACAAGCCGTTGCCCTCGCCGTGGCGGCAGGGAGTGCCGGTCTTCGATCGCTCCACCTATGGCCGTATGCTGATCGACGAACCGCACCGCTCGGATTCCTCGCGCTATGCGCAACTGATCGACGACGTGCGCGACGACATCACCCGGTTCGAACCGTTCTTCTCCACCGCCATCAAGGTATTCGACCTCGACCGCAAGCGTAACGCCAGCCTCGCCCATGTGTCCGAATTGTCGCCGCGCGAGCGCGCCGACGCGATCGCCCGCATGGAAGAAAACACCATGATCGTGCAATGGGTGCAGCAGTGCCTGGAGCGCAGGGTCTCGTCCTATCATTGGGCGCTGGAGCGCCTGGTGATCCAGGCGCCGGACAATATGGCGGCCGAGGCTGATCGTCTGATCAACGAACTGGCCGCCCAAACCGCCAATCCTCCGGTCGCGGTCCAGCCCGTGATCGGCCACGCCGTGAGCGTGCGGGGGTAGGGAGCTTTTCGGCATACCCGCGAAAGCAGACATCCGTTAATCCGCGACATTCTCAATTCCATCGCTGACCTTTCGTTGTACTGGATCGTCCGCTGGAGCCTGTCATCGGGCGCGCATTCGCGCGACCCGGTCGCGGACGATGACGGCTGGACGTGACGTCGCGTTCTCGCGACAGCATGCGCCCGAGTCTTGCAATTGTGTTCGCCCACGAGATAGCGAGGGCGCACGCGACCCCAAGGGAGGGCGCGGGAAACGCCGGGTGGGCGGGGCACCCGCGGCCCGTGTGCAGCAAAAAATGCACACGGTAGTCACCACAGGTACTCCGGACACCCGGCGCTTCCTGCGCAATGGTTTTAACGGCTTATGCCACGCTCTCCCCGGCGACGAATTCGTCTTGCCACCGTCATTGGCGAATTAGCGGCACTTCGAAGCCCGGTCGGGCTCAAAACCTCCGTCAACTTGACACCAGCAACGGGTGTCAGGACCACATGGTTTTGCCGTCCGCGGCCGTCTTTCGTTGAGGAACTTCGATGGCATGTGCACATCCGCCGAAGCCTCAGCGAAGACAGGGACAGCGCCGTTCGTCTTCGCGCGGTCTATGGCTCACAAGCAAGCTTGCCCTGCCATCGACGTCACGCGACGGCGCTGTCGCGGCCACCGCATCCCATCCCAACGTTCGTGACGATCGCGAAGCGCCCCTCGTGCGGGACAGGACGGTACGACAAAGGCAACTGATTTGCCGGCAATGAAAAGCGAAATTTTTCGGTCGAGAAGTCTGGACAGGGCAAATCGCATTGATTTGGCCCGAGAAAATTCAGTTTTGGCGCGACGCATCGCGTCCCTGATGATGCCTGTGCTGTGGATCCCCGGAACGGGCTGGACGACTGCCAGTTTGGTTCGGCGGCCCAAATCTCTCTCGGCGCCGCTGCTGGTCTCTCTTGCAGATTGTGCATTGCGGATAGAGCGGCCTCAGTTTCCCGGGCATTGAACGTTTATCGGTTGCACGGGCACACGCCTCGAAACCGGTGGCAAATCTCGAACAGCTTGCGGGGGCAACTTCAGGATCGACGCCTATCGTAGCCGCTTGGCCAGCTTCAGTGGTTATTAGATGACTGAAGGGTTGGTTCCACCGATTTACTTTAGCAAAATGCCGGCCGCTTCCAGCTGCTTGACCGCAGCCGCCTTCTGGGCAGGGCTGATTCCAACCGGCCAAGTCAGCTCGGACGCGCGAACCTCGGCGCGGTGCACCAGGATCGTGGCCCTTTGCGTGGTCGGGCTGAGGTTAACGAGATGGACGACGACACCGGCCGCGATCTGCGAGCCGTCGGTACCGTCCGGGTTAAGAGCTGTCACCTCGTTCTGGCCGCTCTCGCGGCCCACCGTCAGGGAGACAACCTGGGCGGCCACAAGCGCCTGGTTGGGCGCCACCATCAGAGCTTCACGTGAGAAACCGCCGGAGCCTTCGTAAACGACGAAGGTGCTGGGATGCCGGTTTTGGGTGGGGGCGGTGGAACTCACTTAGTTTCTCCAATCGGCGCGAAAATAAGCCCAGAAAGAATACCAATCTAAATGCCAGGCGCGCCAGAGGTTCCCTTTAGCGCACACAACGATCCAAATCAAACAATGTTAATGCTCGACCAAATGAAGCATCCCCCCAGCAGCCGCAGAGTCATCATTCGGCCCGACACCAATCGGCCTTCGCTCCTGCTTCCCTGCATCGCCAGTGCGAGGTCGGTTCGCTTTTGCGGCAGGGAAGTGCGACGCGGTGGCCATTCATGCTGGCTACCAATATGAAAAGCGTCCGGCGGCGGGCAAACGTAGTAACTTGCGCATTCACCGATGTGGGCAGGGCGTTTATACCAATGCTGCGGATAACATCGAGTCGGATGGTTCGACCGGCAATTCCTTGCGGGAGATTCCGTGTCACGGTGCGTGATGCCGGGCCGATAATTCGTGCACCGCGACGTTCTGGGCGGCACTCAAGCGA
>Ga0164309_10000572_pt1 | contig 19980 bp, 15 predicted proteins | sample Whisoiple_247_MG_FD_109984 | JGI IMG/M metagenome (GOLD analysis project Ga0164309, IMG submission 109984) | Soil microbial communities amended with fresh organic matter from upstate New York, USA - Whitman soil sample_247_MG | ecosystem: Environmental > Terrestrial > Soil > Unclassified >...
CTTGGCGGCTTGGCGGCTTGGCGGTCTCTCCCTCTCTACCGCGGCGCGCCGGGAATATTGCGTTGTTGTGAGGTGCGTTGCTGGAGTGTGAGCGCCCACTCTCATTCGATCGGTTCGATTTTAGGGGTGTTTTGGGTGGGCGGGGGAGCCGAGGACTTCTACTCTTGCTTCGAAGTGGCGACCGGAGGCTAGTGTGAAGTAGGCGCGGCCGGGGGCGTTGCCGCGGGGTGGCTCGAAGCCACGTTCGACGAGTTGGGCGGGTTCGCTTTCTTCTTTCACCGCGCGATCGGAGAGGGTGATGGTGATGCGAAACAGATCGCGGCCTGCGGAGCCGTTGTTTTGCAGCGCGAACAAGCCGCCGCCCAGTAGGGCGATCACGCGCTGGCGTAGGTGCTCGAACTGCGGCGGTGTGTCTTCGCCATCGTGCGCGCTCAGGATTTTGGCGCTGGCGATGTGTCCGTCTGCATCGACTTCGACGGCAAGGACGAACGGCTTCTGAGTTCCGGTGGGCAAGCTCTGCCAAATGGGATCGGCGCCAGTTGCGGGCGGAATCGCGCGCGCGAATGCGCTCGGCAAGCTGCGCACCCCGGGTGGCAGACCTTCCGAGCCGAACGTACCCGTGGCGGCTGCGGTGTTTGCGGCATGGTTGCCGTCGGTCGCCGGCGTCGGTGCGGCAGCGATTCCGGAACTTGGATTCGATGGCGGACGTGGGCGAGAACGTCGCGGAGCTGATTTGGGTTTTGCGGGTTGAGCTGGGACGTGGAGCGCTTCTGCCGGATGAGCGATGTGCGTGGGCTCATCGCTCACGATCGTTTGCGGCTTCGCGGCGGGCGCCGTCGTGGCTTCATTCGCGGTGGCGGCCGAGGGGGCCGACGACGACTCTGATTCGGGTGAGTTGGTCGCGTTTTCGATGTTGGGCGTCGCTTCCGGCGTGGCTACCGCGTCGACCTCGACCGCACTCGCGCCGAGCCAAGCATCTGGGCGCTCGGGTGTCTCGACAGTAACCGGAGGTTGGCGACGCGCGGCGAGCAACAACACGAGCACCACGCAAGCATGCAGGGTGAGCGAGCCCAACAGCGAGGTGATCTGAGCCGCCGATGCCGAACGCATGCCGTATCGATTGTGACACCCAACGCTACCGACAGGTTCCCGGAAAATTTCGCGGCAGCATCGGCCGCTCGCGTTGAGCGACGAAATGCGCTGTGCCAGTGTTATGTTCGGATGTCTCTGCAGAAAGGTGGGCACATGAACTCGGTCGATTCGGCACGAAGCATTGTTCTTCTCGGCCACGAACTCGTTGGGTCGGGGCCGACGCACGTCGTGATCATGAATGACTGGTTGTGCGATACCTCCACCTGGGACGGCGCCCGGGCCTTGTTGGACGTGGCGCGGTTTACGTATGCATTCGTCGACTTGCGCGGTTATGGGCGGTCGCGGGGGCAGAGCGGCACGTTCACGGTCGACGAGGCCGCGTCGGATGTGCTCGCGTTGGCAAACGCCCTGGGCTGGGGGCGCTTCGCGATCGTCGGCCACTCGATGAGCGCGCTGATCGCGCTGCACCTCGCCCAGCAGCACGCAGATCGGATCACGCGAGTGGTCGTGCTGACGCCACCGCCGCCGACGGGTTTCGGTGCCGACGAGGCGACGTTGGCCGCTTCGCGCGCGCTGGCGCTGGCGGACGACAGCGGGCGAATGGCCGCGCTCGAGCAACGCTTCGATGCGCGCCTTTCGCCGATGTGGAGAAAATTCAAACTGGCGCGCTGGCGGGCGAGCGCGGATCCGACGGCGGTCGCCGGCTATGTCGCAATGTTCGCGCGCGACGGTCTGCCCGATCCTCGCGCAGTGATCCGCGTCCCTGTGCACGCAATTACCGGCGAACAGGACGCGCCCCCGATGCGGTCTGCCGCGGTGAAGGAGAGCCTCTCACCGTTGTGCGCGGAGCTCATCGTCACCCCGTTGCTTGATTCAGGGCATTATCCAATGCAGGAAATGCCGCCCTTGACCGTCGCGCTCGTCGAGCGGTTTCTGGGCAGCTGATGAGCGCGATTCGAACTCGACTCGCAACATCGGCCGACGCTGACGCGGCGTTGGACGCGGTTCGCCAGTCGATCACAGTGCTGTGCACTGCAGACCACCAGCACGACGCCGCGACTCTCGAACGCTGGCTGTGCAACAAAACGCCGGAGCATTTTCAGCGCTGGTGCGCGGATCCCAACGCGCGTCTAGTCGTCGCCGTGGTCGAGTCTGGCATTGCCGGCGTGGCAGAGCTTCACCACTCCGGCGAGATTTATCTTTTCTACGTTCGGCCGGATCGCGTTCACGTGGGCGTCGGGCGGGCACTGATGCAGGCCCTCGAGGCACACGCGCGTGACTGGCAAATCGCGACTTTGACGTTGGGGAGCACGCTGGCCGCGCGACCCTTCTATGAGCGCTGCGGGTTTACGCCCAGCGGAGAGCCAACGCTCCACTTCGGCGTCCTGCGCAGCTATCCTTACGCCAAAGCGCTGTAGCGCATGCGTCGAGCACTCACGGGGGACAAATTTGGCAACACTTTATGCCGAGACCAAACAGCTGAGACTTCACACGGGCGCTGAAGTCGAAGCGTTCGTACGAGTCGAACCGAGCCACGGCACGCGACCAAAGTGCCTACTCCTTCACGGCAATCCAGGTTCGCTGCTGCATTGGGAACAGCTGATTCCACGGCTCACGAGCGCTGCTGACGTCGCAGCCGTCGACTTGCCCGGCTTTGGTAGGAGCGCTCGCACGTCCCCAGAGCAGGAAGCACTCAATCTCGATCGGCTCGCCGAGCACACCGTTGCCGCGATCGACGCGCTCGGCTGGCGCGAACCGATTACTGTGATCGGCCACAGCCACGGCGGCGGCGTGGCGCAAGTGGTGGCCGCGCGCTTTCCCGATCGCGTTTCTCGGCTAGTGCTGGTTGGTACACTCGGGGCACCCGCGCATGCCAGCTATCGCTTGCTGGCGCTGCCGGGGGCGAGTGTCGTCGTGCGCACTTTTGGTCGGCTGCTCCGCATTCAGCGCTTTCGAAGCCTCAATCGCTTGATCCTACGACGTGTGCTGGCCGACTTGTTCTCGCCGGATCCAGTCCCTCCCGCGACGCTAGAACGAGAGCTCGACTCGTTTGCCGCTCGCCCGGAGATCCTGGTCAGCATGGTGCACGTTGCGCTCGGTCGACCCTGCGCACAATTGCTGCGGTCCGCACCGGAAATCCGCTGTCCCACATTATTCATTCACGGCTCGAATGACGCCGTGGTGCCCCAAAAATACGCAAAAACGCTTCATGATCGCCTTGGCGAGAGCGGCGGGGCCTCGCAATTTCGAATACTCCGAGGCGCAGGTCACTTGCTCATCGACCAGCGGGCGCCGGAGCTCGCAGACATGATTCTCGAGGCGCTGCGAACGGTGCAAGTTCATGGATCGGAATTGGCGCGCGATCAATGACAAGTGCGCAGGCGCTCAATTGATGTGGTTTGACGGCAACACCACCATGACGTTCTAGGCCGCCGCGGTTGGATCGCATGAAGCCAGCGCGCGTCGTCGCGGTGATGTTCTGGGCGCTGGTGCTGATCGCGCATGGTGCCGCCGCGGTCGCCGCTCTGCTGCTGTTGCCGGGCGGATTTCCATTTGCGCACGCGCGCATGGTGGCTAACCGCGTGCTGCCCCTGTTCGCGATCGCGAACGTACTGGTGGTGTTCGCAGGCGTGCTGCGTCGCTCGCGCGCGGTGCCGGCTTCGTTGCTTCTCTTTCCAGCGGCTTGGTTCGGAGTCGCACTCGCCGCGAGAGCCGCATTTCCGGAGAGCGGCAACAAGGTTGCGCTCTCCGCGCTCGTGCTGGCGCTACTTTTTGCGCTGGGGCTGGTCGACTTTTGGCCGCGAGTGCGGCCGTCGCGCGTTGCTTGGGCGTGGGCGTTGCTCGGCGCAGCCTCGGGCGCCGTATTCGTGCTCGTGCAACGCGCCCCCGCGCCCTCGACGCGGCCCGCGCTCACGGAGCTGCTCCCTGGGCCCATCGCTGCTCAGCCGATGAGCGCGGCCGACGCGCGTGAATCCATCGCGCTCGCGCCGTGGCTTCAAGTCGATTCGCGCCCGGAGCGTGTGACGCTGCGGGCGGGCAAGGTCAGCATCGTGGTCGAGCCGCGGCTCACTTTCGATTCGCGTTCGCCGGACGGGTTCTGGACGGTGTTTGCTCCGGTGCGTGCCGTGCCAGCGGTGCCTATCATTCGCGTTGAACGAACCGACTCCAGCGTTCAGTGGCAAGACGCGCAGGGAGGCACTTTGCAAGTCGCAGTGAGTTCAGGTGGAAGCGCGCGGATCGAAGCGCAAACGCTGCTCGAAAAGACCGTGTTTTCGCATTTGAATGCGTATAGCGCGGTCTCGATCCGTGGCCACGAGCGGCTCGGGTTGCGCTTCTCACCCTGCCCGGCGTCGGTCGTGGAAGTGACTCATTCCGACTATCCCTTTGGCGCACCCGCGCGGCTCGCGTACCTCGATGCGAGTGGAACCTTTCGCGTCGTGCAAGCAAGCGACGCCGAAAAGGGCCCGTTCACGACGCTCGCTGAAGGACCACTCGCGCGTGGAGAACCGCTGCAAGTCGAGCTCGTCGAAATGGCAGACTCCGCGAAACGCACGCTGTCGACAATCGTATTTCGCGATTGGTCGCTTCAAGTCTCGACTGAGCTGTCACCCACCGCGGGCTGGGGGCTGCCGCAAAATGCGTTCGAGTTTGGACTCGAATCGCACGACTCGTCGTCGCCCGCGTACTTGGATTTGACGCTCGCGGGGACCAGTGTGGGTCGCGGTTGGGACAGTGTGGGCCACGGCCCCGGCGTGTACACCAACCACATGGAGATAGTGCCTCCCCCCGAATAACCCAAAAGCGCCGCGGTCGTCTTGAAGAAATCGGAAAAGCGCTACACTGACTTTGGCACCACGAGCAGCCCGGTGCTGATTAGATTGCGTTCGGCGCTGAACGCTGGAAGCTCCGCGGAGCGAATCTTTTGGCCCAATCGCGAGGGCGCTTCGCCGATCAGCTCGCGAAATTCTCGACTCATGTGCGCATGGTCGGCGAACGCGCTGGTGAGCGCGGTGTCGCTCAGTGGCACGCCGCCGCTGACGAGCAGATTGAGCGCGTATCGGATGCGCACGATGCGCGCCAGGTGCTTGGGCGCGAGCCCCGTTTCCTCGGCGGTCGAGCTGCGCAACGTGCGGCTGGTGCAGCCACATGCATGCGCGAGCTCCTCGGTCGAAATCTCGCCGTGCGCTGCTTCCATCAGGGCGAATGCGCGCTGCACGGTGCGACTCGGACGAACGATGCGGCCCGCTCGCGCGTGCAAGTGCCTTTCGAGCAGCGCTAGGCGCGCTCGCGCCGTTCCGGCGGCGACGAGGCGCTCGCGCAGCTCGCGTCCCTCGGTGCCCCATAGCTCGTCGAGCCCGAACAGGGGCGCGTCAGCCAGGCCTTCGGCCCCAGGCGGCATCACCAAGCGTAGTCCGGCAGGCAGCAGCGACGCGCCGATTGCCTGGCGAATGCTGCCCGGAATCGGGATCACCTGAAGATGCGCGGGTTGCACGAAGAGGCACGCGCGCAGCCCGCCGCCGAGCGGAGTGCCGCCCGGGAAGACGTTGCCCGCTTCGATCGCGAACACCAGTTGAGCCTCGACTTCCGGAAGCCGCGTGGCGTCGATTCGCGCCGCGAAGTGATCCGGGATTTGGCTGACGTAAAGGTATTCGACGAAGTACGACAGCGGCTCCGTCGTCGGAAAAAAGCGAAAGCTCGTCGCGTCCGGCTTGGTCAATGAGCAAGCATTCGGCATCGTTTGCCGATCCAGAATTTAGCAGAAGAAGCCGCTAGCGTGACCGGAACAAAGCGGAGAGCGGCACTTCGGGTGTGCGCTCGCCCGTGCTTGTAGGCTGTGCGCCGACGTCAGGCGTCTCGTCCGCTTCGACCACGCCGAGCGCCGAGCGCAAGGCGACGTCGAACAAGTGTGACGGGCGCACGTTGCCCAGTGCGGCGAACACGTTGGCGCGCACTTTCGGGTTCTTCGCGTTCAAGTCATTGAGCAGGTTCTTGATCTGCTTACGCTGCAGATTTTCTTGCGAACCGCACAAATCACAGGGGATGATCGGGAATTCCTTGAGCGCGGCAAACTCGCTCAATTCTTCCTCGCTCAGGTAGACCATCGGGCGAATCACGACGTTGCGGCCGTCATCCGAGCGCAAGCGCGCGGGCATGGCCTTCAACTGGCCTGAGTAGAGAAGGTTCAACAGCAACGTCTCGATCACGTCATCGCGGTGATGACCGAGTGCGATCTTGGTGGCGCCGAGTTCCTTGGCTTGCGTGTACAAGATACCGCGCCGGAGACGCGAGCACAGTGAGCAGAAGGTCTTGCCCTCGGGCACCTTCTCCTTGACGATGGAGTACGTATCCTCGGTGACGATCTTGTACTCGTAGCCTTCGCGCTCGAAGTATTCGGGCAAGGTACGATCGGGAAAACCAGGATGCCCTTGATCGACGTTCAGTGCGAATAGCGAGAACTCGAATGGCGCGCGGCGCTGGATCTGACGCAGCAAGTACAAGAGCGCGTGCGAGTCCTTGCCGCCGCTAACGGCGACCATGATGCGGTCGCCCGGTTCAATCAGTCGAAAGTCGTGGCTGGCGCGGGCAACTTCGGCGAGCAGCCGTTTTTCGAGGCGATCCATGGGGCGGGGGAGGCGACGTGTTCGACTTGCAGACGGGAAGCCCGGCGAGTGCGCGACGCGGCCGAGTCTTTGCCTGAATTTCTGGCTGGGGCAAGCCCGGAGCGTGCTCGCCTGCCGCGCCCGGTGCTAGGCTGCGCTCGCCGTGCTGTTCGCGAAGATTGCTCAAATTACCTGTATCGGTCTGGCTGCGCTGGGCGTGTACTCCTTCGTCTCGACCGCTCGTGACGGTGAGACACGTCGCGCTTGCACGCCACTGTGCGCGATGCGCCCGGACTACGCGGCGCGCAATCGTTTGGCGCCGGACTTCGAGCTACCCAAGGTCGGTGGTGGTACCGCGCGGCTCTCGAGCTACCGCGGCAAGACCGTGATCTTGAATTTCTGGACCAAGACCTGCCGCCCGTGCTTGGAGGAAATGCCTTCGATCGCCTCGCTGGCCAAGGCCTTGGCGTTTCATCCCGAGATCGCGCTGCTCACCGTGACCACGGACGAAAGCGCCGATGACGCGCGCGAGACTCTAAAATCCGTGCTCGGCGGCGCCGAGCCACCATTCGTGGTCATGATCGACCCCGAATTCAAGATCGTGCGCGACACGTTCGGCACCAAGCTGTACCCAGAAACGTGGTTCATCGACCCGAGCGGCGTGATTCGCGCCCGCATCGACGGCGGGCGTGAGTGGAACGCAGCGCTGACCATCGACTTGGCGCAAAGCTTCAACGACCCAGTGCAGTGCGGTCTCGAATATCGCGACCACAACCCCGAAGGGCCCTTTGCCAGCATCTGCGGCGAGCTCGCGCCGACGCGCTGACCGCCGCGTACTGGCTGCCTAACGAAACTCGTTTTGCGTGCTAAGGTCCGGGCCGTGAAAGTCCGTCTGATCAAAGAACTGCGTTTCGAAGCCGCCCACCGCTTGCCGCGCGTGCCCGAAGGGCACAAGTGCGCGCGCCTACACGGTCACAGCTTCAAAATCGAGCTCGCGGTGGAAGGCCCCGTGAATCCCGAAACTGGCTTTTTGATCGACTACAGCCGGCTCGACGAACTCTGGCAGCCCATTCACGACACGCTCGACCACAACTATTTGAACGACGTGCCGGGCCTCGAAAATCCCACCAGCGAAATCCTCGCGCATTGGTTGTGGCAGCGAATCAAGCCCACCCTCCCCGAACTCACCCGCGTCATCGTCCACGAAACCTGCGACGCCCGCTGCGAATACGAAGGCACCTAACCCCGCAGACGCGCCACGAGCGTCGTGTTTCGGCTCCCTGAATTTGAACCGCCGAGCCGCAGAGGCCGCAGAGATCTGAGGGAGATTTTGGGGGTGCTCTTTGCACACGGGGCGCGACAATTGAACTTCGGTTTGCGTTCTCGGGCGTAGACAAATTCGAACAACGCGCGCTCCGCTAACCCAAATGTCTCCGTGTTTTGGGGTGCGGTTGGTCTCGCTGAGTTTCGCTGGGTGCTCTGCGGCCTCTGCGGCTCTGCGGTCAATCTCTCAGGGAGCCGTCCATGGTCGAGAACCGCGCGGGCTGTGAGGTGCGATGCTGGGTTGCGAGCGCCCCCTCTCGAGATGAGTGCGTTACTCGGGGAGGCCGAAGCGTTTTTTGTTTTGGCCGACGAATTCTACGTAGGCGGAGGACTCTAGGCGGCCTTCGATTTCGCCGGCGTCGACGGCGGCTTCAAGGGCGCGTTTGATTTCGCCGATCAGACGCGAGGGCGGGAGTTTGAAGGTGGCCATGATTTCGTTGCCGACGCCGGTTGGCAAGAGCGGTTGCACGGCGTCTTCGGCGGCGAGCGTGGTGATGCGCTCACCGAGTTCGTCGATTTGAGCGATGCCGCGGCGCTTCTTTTCGGGGCGTTTGGTGGTGATGTCGGCGCGCGACAAACACAGCAAATCCTCGAGGTAAGGGCCGATTTCTTTGGCGAAGCGGCGCACGGCGCTGTCCGTCCATTTGCCGTCGTATTGGCTCGCGCGCAGGTGGTGCAAGACCAGGAAGCGCACTTCGTCACGCAGCGCCGCGTCGGCGGAGAACAGGCGTTCGCGGCGCTCGAGCTTGTCGAACATGCGCGCGCCGACTTCGGCGTGACCGAAGAAGTGCACTTCACCCGTGGGAGATATCGAGCGCGTACGCACCTTGCCGATGTCGTGGAACAAAGCCGAGTAACGCACTTCGATGCGCTGCACGCTTTGAGTCACGACTTGCTTGGTGTGCTTCCACACGTCCTTGTGACGCCACTCACCATCGCCGAAGCCAACGAGCGCCTTGATCTCGGGCAAGATGGCGTCGAGCGCGCCGGTGACGAGCAGTGAGTCCAAGCCGTCGCCCGCGAACTCGCCCATCATCACGCGGTCGAGGTGCGGACGAATGTCAGCGGGGCCGAGGGCGGCGAGATCGCCGGGGTTGAGCAGGACGACGGGCCGGTCCGCCTCGCCACGCTCCGCGCAGGCGACGGCACGCTCCAGCGCGTGGATCGCGCGCGCGGGGTCAGCGGCAGGTGCAACGGATTCGTGCGACATCGGATCCTCGGGCCAGAAAAAGGAGCCTCTTTCTATTCGCGAAGCTCGCGAGCGCAAGAACAATCGTGAGCCTAGCACGGGCCAGGCAGGGCTTAATTTTCCGAGGTTTTGTGAGGAAATATTAGCGGACACGTGCAAAACGAGCCCAATTGGCGCGCTCGCGATAGGCTTTACCCGCAAATGGCTCAGGGTCGGCTCGTCCTCGCGCTACCCACCCGAAATCGCGATTTCGGTCGGTTCGTCGCGCGTGTGGTGTGCGCCCTGTTCGCGCTTTTCGGGGCCTTGCCGCTCGTTCTTGGGTTCTTTCTGTCGTCGGCGCCGATCGAGAATTGGGCTGCGCGCGAGACCACGCGGATTCTGGGCGAGCAACTGGGGCTGACCGCCCGCTTTCGAGTCGAGCTGAAATTGCTGCCGTTGCGGGTGACTGTGAGCCAGCTCGTGGTTCCGGCGTCGGACGGCGGCACGCCCGCGTTGTCAGTGGCGCGAGTCGCGGTCACGCCGCGCATCTTCTCGCTGCTCGCCGGAAAACTCGACGCGGGTGACGTCGAAGTCGACCAGCCAAAAGCGCGCTTGGTGATCAAAGACGGGCAAGTTCAGAACCTGCGCTATCGCTTGCCCGAGCCGTCGAAGAAGACGCGCGCGCCGTCGAAGCAAGCGCCGTTCACGTCGCTCTCGGTTGGTGACGCGCGCTTCGTGCTCGACATCGACGGTGTCCATGTCGACACCGGTGAGGTCGATCTCGACGTGTTCGCCGAACAAGGCCCGAGCTTCGAGGTCGCGCTGCGCTCGAGCGGCACGCGCGTTTGGCGCGATCGCGTGGTGCGCGGTGTTCCGCCGCCACCACTCGGCACGATCGCCACCGACGAAGACACGTTGTGTCGGGTCGAACTACGCTTGCGCTACGATCCGAACGACATCTTGGTGCGGCGCTTCTCTGCGCTCGGCAGTGCAGATCTCGATGCCCAGCCGGGAACGCTGCCCAGCTGCGACAATCTGCGTGAAGACGATCCAGGTCGCGTCATGCTGCGGCTGTCGCAGCTGCGCGTAGGCCTGCGCAAGGGCGAAATGCCGCTGATCGACGGACACGTACTGCTCCGCGCGCCATTGCCGTTGGTCAACCGCTTCGTGCGCGCCGGGCCACTGCGCGGCGTCGCCTCGTTCTCGGGTGACGTGCGTTACGACGGCCGGCACAAGCTGCCCGAAGTGCGCGGCAAGCTGACTGGCTCTGGCGTGGAGTTCGAGAAGTTCAAGCTCGCCAAGACACTCGACGTCGATGTGTCGGTTGCGGGCGACGTGATCTCCATTCCCCGCTACCAAATGGGCTTCGCCGACGGCGATGTGGTGTTGAAGAACGCGCGCATCGCGCCGTTCGAGCCCGGAGTCGTGCTCAGCGCCGAGCGCGTCGACAGCAAGAGCATGGACTTCGAAGGGTTGATGCGCGACTTGGGCGTCACCGACGACACCCTGATCAAGTGGGACTTCGGCGATCTACGCGTGAGCAAAATCGCGGGCACGATTTCACCTTTGAAGATCGACGCCGAGGTGTACGCCGACACGCACAACTTCGAAGTCACGGATCTGTCGTTCCGTAATCCGAAGCGGAAGCGGATGATTGGCGTCAAAGCCGCATTGATCCGCGGGCACTTGGGTGTTCGCCCCAATTCATTCGATATTTACGACACGCGCACGGATTTCGGGAACAGCGCCGTGTACGTCAAGCTCGTCAGCATTTCCTTCAAGGATGCGGGCGTGAAGCTCATCGTGCCCAAGGGCGCGCACATCGATTTGGCCGACGTCACGCCGATCGTCGGCATTCCGATCTCGGGCAAGTCCGAGGTAGACGTCGAGATGAACGGCACCCACGGGGATGTCGTCCTCACCGGTAACTTGAAGGTGCAGAACTTCATGTTCGGCGGCTTCCCCTTCGGCGACATCAACAGCGCGCGCGTGCGCTTCGTGCCGCTCGTGCTCGAGTTGTTCGACGTGCAGGCCAAGAAGGGCAAGAGCGACTACTTCGTTTCGAGCGGGCGCTTGGACTTCGATGGCCCCGCGCCGATCGTGACCGACGCCCACGTGAAGAGTCCGAACTTCGATCTGCGCGACTTCTTCCACATGTGGCACTTCGAGACCGATCCGCGCTTCGACGACATCGCGGGGCAAACGGCGATCGACGCGACGGTGCACTATGTGCTCGGTGGGCCGGAAGATCGCTGCGGGGGCGGCAATTTGCGGGTCGCCGGCAGCGCGCGCTTGGCGGCGCTGGATCTGTTCGACGAGCGCTACGACTCCGGCAGCGCGGAGTTCGACTTTCGTTGGAGCGATCGCGACGCGACGTATATGGGCGTGGATTTGAGCGTGCCCAGCGTTACTTTGCGCAAGGGCGCGGGCACCATCGTGGGCTCGTTCGGGTTGCGACAGGGCGCGCAAGTGTACGGGCATTTCGTGGGCAGCGCAGTGCCGCTGTCGCACCTGGATGCGCTCCCGACATTGCTCCGCGCGGCAGAAGGCCAGGTCAGCGCGACGGCGGAAGTCGGCGGTACCCTCGACGCACTGACGCTCGATGCCAGCGGACGCATCACTCCGCTACGCATCGGTCGTGCGACGTTGCCGGCCTCCAAGTTCGAGCTGCGCCTCGTTCCAGAGGTGCATCCGCAAAAGGTGATCGGGACGACCCGCTGTAAGCAGCCCATCACCGGGCCGTTCGAGCGCGCGGAGTACGAGTCAGACCAAAATAGCGGCACCTTTCACGCGAGTGGCGAGCTATTCGGCGGTCAGATCGCGTTCAAGGATCTGAACTTCACGCGCCAACGCGCCAAGATCGTGCGCGGCGACATCGACTTCTCGGGTTTGGATTTGGGGGTATTGGCCGAACTCAATCCGACGCTCGGTGACTCCGATGCGCGCTTGGACGGCAAGTTGTCGGGCAAGCTGTCGCTGCACGAAATGCGGATGAAGACTCCGCTGCAGTCGCGCGTCGAGCTGTCGTTGACCGATGCCGGCATCAACCGTAAGGGTTATCACATCGAGCTGGCCTCGGGGACGCAGTCGATCGTGTTCGAGGACGGCCGCTTCGCGCTACCGGGCATCGGCTTCACCGCGACCACGCCGCGCGGCCAGCGCGTGACCTTCGACGCGCAGGGCACGATCAACAACGTGTCTACGTTTCCGCAGATTGACGCGAAGCTCACGCTGCGACCGATGCAACTCGCGAGTTTGCTCGGGGTCATCCCGCGCGCGGAACGCGCCGAGGGCACGCTCTCGGGGGAACTCGAGGTCAAAGGTCCGCTGTTTGCGCCGCGTTTTTCCGGTGGATTCGACCTGGAACACGGCGAGCTCTCGATCCGCGGTTTGCCGCTGCCCGTCTCGGACATCGAGCTCGCGTTGCGCGTCTCGGGCAACGAGCTGCGGATCGAAAAGGCCTCGGCCAAGGTCGGCTCCGGGACGCTCCAGGTGACTGGAGGCGCGCCGCTCCTGGGCACGAACTTGGGCCCTGCGCGCTTCGCGATCACGGCGCGTGAGCTGGCCTTGCCGATGGAGGACGGTATTCGTGCCGTGGCCGACGCCGATCTGAATCTCGTCCTTCGCCCGAACGGTGTCGGTGAGCATGAGCTGCCGCGCGTCACGGGCGACGTGACCTTGCGCTCGTTCGACTACACGCGGCCGGTGGTGATGACCGCCGACATCTCTTCGCTCGCGCAGCGCGGTAAGCGCACGGAAGTGAACGCGTACGATCCCGCGGACGACGTGCTTCAGTTCGAAGTGCGGCTGCGCTCGTTGAAAGCGATGAAGCTGCAAAATAACTTGATTGATGCGGAATTGGACGTCGCCGACGAAGGCCTGCTTTTGGCTGGCAGCAATGGTCGCTTCGGTTTGCGCGGAGCGATGACCCTGCACCCGCGCGGCAAGATCTTCCTGCGACGTAGCGAGTTCGAGGTGACGCAGGGTCGCGTGCGCTTCGACGACTTGACGCGCATCGCGCCCGAAGTCGACGTGACCGCAGTCACCGAATATCGCCGCTACCAGACCAACAACACGGCGGCCGCACCCACGACCTCGAGCAGCACTGGCGGTTCCACCGCGCCGACTTCGCAAGGTGGCCGCTGGCGAATCCAAATGCACGCGCACGGCGACGCGGACAAGCTCAAGGTCGACCTGACCAGCGATCCCGCGCTCGCGCAGGACGACATCTTCTTGCTGCTGACCGTAGGTTTGACTCGCGCCGAGCTCGATCAAGCGCAATCCGCGAGCGTCGGTGAAAGCGTGGCGCTGGAAGCGCTCGGTTCGCTCAGCGGCGCGGACCGCGCGGTCACCGACGCCGTGCCATTGATCGACGAATTCCGCTTCGGAAGCGCCTATTCCTCGCGCACCGGCCGCACCGAGCCCACGGTCACCATCGGCAAACGCCTCTCGAAGCGCATCCGCGCCAACGTGACCAGCGGCGTCGCCGACTCCCGTGAAGTGCGCTCCAACGTAGAATGGCAATTGAGCCCGCGCGTCAGCATCGAAGGCTCCTACGACAACGTAAACGACATCTCCAGCTCCACCCTAGGCAACCTAGGCGCCGACGTCAGGTGGCGCCTCGAATTCGAATAGCCCCTCCCCGGCGCAGTCCGAATTTTTGTTGATGGTCACCAACCACGTCCCAACCGTCCCAGCCTTCGGCGTCACGGACGAACGAGAGGGATTAACCGCCGAGCCGCAGAGGCCGCAGAGATCTGAGAGAGAAAGAAGGAGTTGGGTTTCCGTAGCGCGCCGCGTTTATTCGAAGGAATGTCCGACTTCGAGGCGCCAAGGAACCTCTCCGACGCGCATTGTTCTTTCCGTTCATCGTCGTGAACAACGACGAACCCTACCAACAAGCGCGAACCCCAAAAATCTCCCTCAGATCTCTGCGGCCTCTGCGGCTCGGCGGTTCAAAATTCAGGGAGTGCTCTTGGTCGGGAACACGGCGGGCTGTGAGGTGCGATGCTGGAGCGCGGGCGCCCCCCTCTTTCAGGCGGCGGGTTCGGGTTTGGTGGGGGCGCTTGGGACGGCGAAGCCTTTGGCGAAGAGTTTCGATGCGAGGGGCATGGCGAGGCCTGGGAGGCCTTGTTTGGGGGCGAGTTGGGCGCAGAGACCAAAGAGTAGAGCGAGCGTGCGTTCGACGTAGAAGTAGCCTTCGGGGTACTCCACGCTCTTCATCACGGCGCGTAGGCGGCCGCGAATTTGTTCGTAGCCGGAGAGCTTCTCCATCGTTTGTCGATCGAGCTTGCTGAAGTCGTCGATCTTTACGGATGACAGCACCTTCAGGTACTCGCGTCCGACTTGCTTCAAGAGTTCGCGATCTCCGCCTTCTGCGACGAAGCCCATCTGTTCGAGCCCGGCCAAGATTTGGTCGTCGTTGCGCGTGATCGCGCCGAGCACGACGATCTTCATGCCGTTCGAGAGCGCCGGCGTCAGTTCTTCGACCGCGCCGTAGTCGAGGATCACGAGCTGCGGCCCAGGGCGTGCCAAGAAGTTGCCGGGGTGCGGATCGGCGTGAAACACGCGGTGTTCGAGCAGCATCGTGAAGTAGCATTCCACGAGCAGTCGTCCGAGTGCTTGCGCGTCGATGCCTTGCTCGCGCTCCGCTTCCAGATCGTTGATCTTGGTGCCGGCCTCGAAGCTCATCGAGAGCACGCCCGCCGCGGTGAGCTCATCGATCACTTGCGGCACGATCACGTCCGCGTGGTTTTCGAAGATCTTGCGAATGCGTTCGATGTTGGCGCGCTCGTGTTGGTAGTCGGTTTCGCGCGCGAGCATCGCCCCGAGCTCGTGGAAGACGCGCTCCACGCGGCCGACTTTCACCACGATTTTGATCACCGGGAGCAGCGAGCGCATCACGGCCAAATCGCGCACGATCAAACGCTCGATTCCGGGATACAGGATTTTCACCGCGATTTGGCGGCCGTCGAGCGTGGTCGCTCGGTGCACTTGCGCGAGCGAGGCCGCCGCCAGCGCTTCGTGTTCGAAGCTGCCGAAGCGTGACAACGGGTCTGCGCCGAACGCTTCGCGTAACCGGCCCTCGATCTCAGCGAACGGCCGCGGTGGTACTTTGTCCTGCAGTGTCTCCAAGGCTTCGCCGAACGCGGCCGGGAGGAAGGTCCCCACCACGCTCAGCACTTGCCCCATCTTGATGAACACCCCACGCAGGCGCGCGAAGCCCTCGGCGAGCCGGCGCGCGTTTTTGAGATGTGCGCGTGCGAAGCGCGCACGAGAGCGCTCTTCGCTGAGCAGCAACGACAGCAGCCACTCCCAGGCGTAGGCGAGGAGGATGGTCCAAAACAGGAGCAGGGCGCGGAACGAACGGAGCACGCTTCACGCACATTAGTCCCCCAACCCGGCCTGGACCAACTCGTCCAACTGTAGGGTTTTGCGGTGCAATTCGGGACTGGCGCAGTGCGTTGTTGCCTTTTGTGCGCCTGGCCTGGTCGTTGCTTGGCTGCCCGCGATGCGAAACGGACGGCAAGCTTAAGGGCCTGCGCCGTGGCGCCGTAAGGTCCATCGAGGACCCCTTAGTGACTCGTATGTCCCAGCAATCACGGAGCGCAGAATGAAGATTCTGCTCGCCGACGACGAGCCGATTGCTCGGACCATGCTGGAGCATTGGCTCACAGGCTGGGGTTACGAAGTGGTCGCCGTGCGCGACGGCGAGGCGGCCCTGAACGCCCTCGCAGCCGATCCGACCCTGCGTCTAGCGATCATCGATTGGGTGATGCCGAAAGTCGACGGCATCGAAGTGTGTCGTCACATCCGCAGTGGGCCCGCGGAGCCCTACGTGTACGTCGTGCTGCTCACCGCCAAGGACGACAAGTCCGACATCATCGAAGGCCTCGACGCGGGCGCGGACGACTACCTGGTGAAGCCGTGCAACCCGCTCGAACTGAAGGTGCGGCTGCGCGCTGGCAAGCGAGTGATCGAGCTGCAAGAGCAGTTGGTTGCGGCTCGCGAATCGCTGCGCTTCGAAGCCATGCATGATTCGCTGACGCAGCTGCTCAATCGCGCCGCCACGCTGGAGCAACTTCAGCGTGAGCTGGTGCGCTCAGCGCGCCGCATGTCGCCGGTCACCGTGGTGATGGCCGATCTCGATCACTTCAAGTCGATTAACGACACCTTCGGCCACGCAACGGGAGACGTAGTGCTGAAGGAGGCCGCGCGTCGCTTGAAGCTGGGCGTGCGCGCCTACGACACGGTCGGCCGCCTCGGTGGTGAAGAGTTCATCTGTGTGCTGCCAGAGTGCGAAGCCAAGGTTGGGCTGCTAGTTGCGCAGCGTTTGTGCAAGATGGTCAGTGAGTCACCCGTCGTGACACCCGCGGGCAAAGTGCCCGTGACGGTCAGCATCGGTGTCGCCTCTTCCGATCAGTTCCCCGGTGCGACGGCCGAGGAGTTGATGCGCGCAGCGGATTCGGCGCTGTATCAGGCGAAACACAACGGACGTGCGCGCGCTGTCTTGGCGACCGGTACGGATTGGCAGGCGCAGGCGCCGGTCAACGACCCGGAAGCCACGACGCTCAAGCCACTCGCTAGCGCGCACGTTTGAGGCGTGTTTGCGCTGCTCGGCGCGTTTCGCACGAAACGTGGCGAAACTCGCGTGGCGCCTGAAAATACCGTGCTTGCCGTATTTCCCGAGATCCCGGCTGCAGTGCTAGCGTGACTCGCACTCGCGCGTTTCTCTGATTCAACGAGGAGAGGCATGAAGATCGGTATTCCCAAGGAGATCAGGCCTGGTGAGCGCCGTGTCGCCGCCACGCCGGACACCGTGAGCCGGCTGCTCAAGCTCGGCTTCGAAGTGCAAGTCGAGAGCCACGCCGGTGCAGGCGCGTCGTTCAGCGACGCTGACTACACGGCGCTCGGCGCAAGCATCGTCAGCGAGGCGCGCGAGCTGTGGTCGGCGAGCGATCTCATCCTCAAGGTGCAGCCACCCGAGCAGAACGTCGAGCTTGGGGTGCACGAGGCCGAGCTGTTGCGCGAGGGCGGCGTGCTCGTCAGCTTCATCTGGCCCGCGAAGAACGGCGAGCTCGTCGAGCGGCTCGCCGCGCGGCGCGCCACGGTGATCGCGATGGATCAAGTGCCGCGCATCACGCGCGCGCAAAAGATGGATGCGCTGAGCTCGATGGCGAACATCGCCGGGTACCGCGCGGTGATCGAAGCGGCCAGTTTTTACGGCAGATTCTTCACCGGGCAGATGACCGCCGCCGGCAAAGTGCCGCCGGCAAAGGTGCTGGTGATCGGCGCGGGCGTCGCGGGCTTGGCGGCGATCGGCGCGGCTCGCAGCTTGGGCGCCATCGTACGCGCGTTCGATACGCGCTCCGAGGTGCGCGAGCAGATTCAAAGCATGGGCGCCGAATTCCTGGAGGTGAGTATCAAGGAAGACGGCTCGGGTGGCGGCGGCTACGCAAAGACGATGAGCCCCGAGTTCATCGCAGCCGAGATGGCGCTGTTCGCGAAGCAAGCCAAAGACGTCGACATCATCATCACGACCGCGCTCATCCCCGGCAAAGCCGCGCCGGTGCTGATCACGGAAGAGATGGTCGAGAGCATGCGTCAGGGATCGGTGGTCGTCGATCTCGCGGCCGAGGCGGGCGGCAATTGTGCAATCACCCGTCCGGGTGAAGTCGTGAGTCGGCACGGCGTGACCGTGATCGGTTACGTGGACTTGCCGAGCCGGCTCGCCCCCACGGCGAGCCAGCTCTACGGCAGCAATCTGACGCATCTGTTGGCCGACATGGGCGGCGCCAAGAGCTTCCACATCGATCTGGAAGACGCCGTGGTGCGCGGCGCGATCGTGCTGCACGAGGGCAAACTGACTTGGCCTGCGCCGAAGTCAGCGCCGGTGCACGTCCCGCCCGTGCCTGCGACGAAGAGCGTCGCGCCGCCCGCGCCAGAGCCGCCCAAGCCCGTTGCTCATCCGGTGCGTGATGCGCTGCTCGCAGCGCTCGCGCTGGGTCTACTGGCACTATTGGGAACGGTTGCGCCCAAAGAGTTCGTCTCGCACCTGACCGTGTTCGTGCTCGCTTGCTTCATCGGCTGGCAAGTGGTGTGGAACGTCACTCCAGCGCTACACACACCGTTGATGAGCGTGACCAACGCCATCAGCGGCATCATCTTGGTCGGCGGAATGCTGCAGATTTCCGGGCCGATTTCTTCGCCGGTCACGCTGCTCAGCGCGGCTGCGGTGCTCTTGGCCACGATCAACATCAGCGGTGGTTTCTGGGTCACCACGCGCATGCTGCGCATGTTCCAACGGTAAGCGTCATGCCTGAAAGCCTCACTACGATTGCGTACCTGGTTGCAGGGGTGCTGTTCATCCTGAGTCTTGGCGGGCTCAGCACACAGAAGACCGCGCGTCGCGGCAATGCGTTCGGCATTGCTGGCATGCTGTTGGCGCTCGGCATTACCGCGGGCGGTCATGTGCAGAGCTACGGCGCGCTCGCGGTTGCGGTCGCGTTGGGCAGCGTGATCGGCGCGGTCTTGGCGTTGCGCGTGGAGATGACGTCCATGCCGGAGCTGGTGGCAGTGCTGCACAGCTTCGTCGGTTTGGCTGCAGTTTTGGTGGGAATTGCCAGCTATCTGGGCACCACGCCGGACATGGAGCACGCAGAAGGCGTGATTCACGCGGTCGAGGTGTTCGTCGGCGTGTTCGTCGGCGCATTGACGTTCACCGGTTCGGTGGTCGCATTCGGCAAGCTGAAAGGCCTCGTGCGTAGCAAGCCGCTCTTGCTTCCCGGGCGCCATCTGCTCAACCTGTTCTTGCTGTTGCTGTCCATTGGCTTGTGTGCGCGCTTCTTGGGCGCAGACGGACATGAGGGGCTCCAGTCGCTCTTGATCATGACCGGCATTGCAGGTTTGCTCGGGGTCCATTTGGTGCTCGCGATCGGCGGCGCGGACATGCCGGTGGTCGTCTCGATGCTCAATAGCTACTCGGGCTGGGCGGCCGCCGCGGCAGGCTTCATGCTCGAAAATGATCTGCTGATCATCACCGGCGCGCTGGTGGGCTCGAGCGGCGCGATCCTCAGCTACATCATGTGTCGGGCCATGAATCGCTCGTTCTGGAGCGTGATTTTCGGCGGTTTCGGCGCGGATGAAGGCGCCGCTCCGGCCAAGCGTGAGGGCGCGCAGCCGCAAGGCGAAGTTACCTCGGTCAGCGCGGCAGAAACAGCGGCGCTGCTGCGTGAAGCCAAGCAAGTCGTGATCGTGCCCGGCTACGGCATGGCCGTCGCTCACGCGCAGTATCCAGTGTACGAGATCGCGTCGCTGCTCCAGAAGCAAGGCGTCAAAGTCCGCTTCGCGATTCACCCCGTGGCAGGGCGCTTGCCGGGACACATGAACGTGCTCTTGGCCGAAGCCAAAGTGCCGTACGACATCGTGCTCGAGATGGAAGAGATCAACGAGGACTTCCCCGAGACGGACGTGGTGCTCGTGATCGGCGCCAACGACATCGTGAACCCCGGCGCGCTCACCGATAGCTCGAGCCCGATCTACGGCATGCCCGTGCTCGAGGTCTGGAAGTCCAAGGCGACGGTCGTGATGAAGCGCAGCATGGCGAGTGGCTACGCCGGTGTGGAAAATCCGCTGTTTTTCTTGGAGAACAGCAAGATGTTGTTCGGCGACGCCAAGAAAAACGTCGACGCGATCCTCACTGAACTGCGCGCCGCACACTCGTCCGCCGCAGCCGAATGAGAACGGCTTCCAGAGGGACTAACCGCCAAGCCGCCAAGCCGCCAAGAAGAGGGAGAA
>Ga0164309_10000574_pt1 | contig 19957 bp, 13 predicted proteins | sample Whisoiple_247_MG_FD_109984 | JGI IMG/M metagenome (GOLD analysis project Ga0164309, IMG submission 109984) | Soil microbial communities amended with fresh organic matter from upstate New York, USA - Whitman soil sample_247_MG | ecosystem: Environmental > Terrestrial > Soil > Unclassified >...
AAACAGGAACGCGAACAAGATTGCCAATCCCAGGATGATTCCGGTTTGCCCGGATGCCGCCTGCTCCTGATAGGCGGTGCCGGTCCATTCATAGGTGTAGCCGGCGGGCAGCGTCTTGTTCGAAATCTCCGCCATGGTCGCGAGCGCTGTACCCGACGACACGCCCGGGGCGGGCCCGCCATTAACCGTCACCGCGCGATAGTTGTTATACCGGGTAATGACCTGCGGTCCCTGCTCGACGCGCAAGCTCGCGATCGAGCGCACCGGCACCATCTCGCCGGCATTGTTGCGCACGTAGATTTGCCAGATGTCGGAAATGTCAGCGCGATTCTTGGCCTCGCCCTCGACGTTCACCTGCCAGGTGCGGCCATAAAGGTTGAAATTGTTGACATAAATACCGCCGAGCGTTGCCTGCAGCGCGGTGAAAACATCGCTGATATTCAGCCCAAGCGACTCCGCCTTGGCACGGTCGATGTCGAGATAGAGCGACGGATTCGTCGCGGTGAATGTCGAGAATACACGGGTGAGGTGCGGATCGCGGTTGGCAGCGCCGATCAGGCCCTGCGTGACGCTGCCCATCGCCGCGGGCTCCTGGCCTTCCAGCGCTTCGAGCTCGTATTCGAAACCGCCGCTCGTCGACAAGCCGATGATCGGCGGCAGGTTGAAGGGCGTCACGCTCGCCTGACGAATAGGTGCGGCGTCGCGGAATGTGCGCGCGATCAGCGCCTGCGCCGATTGCGCGGCGTCCCGGCGGTCCTCGAACGGCTTCAGGCGCACAACCATGAAGGCGGAATTCGGCTCGTTGGCGCCGTCGAGCAGCGAGAAACCGATGATCGACAGCGTGTGTTCCAGGCCGGGAAGTTTCTCCAGAATGTCTTCGACCTGTTTGACGACGGCGCTCGTCCGCGACCCCGAGGCGCCGTCCGGCAACTGCACCGAGATGAAAAAAGCGCCCTGATCTTCCTCCGGAAGGAATCCGGTCGGCGTGATCCTGGATATGCCGAAAATGCCGCCCGCAAACGCGAGGACAAGCAGAACAGAAATCACTGACACCCGCACGAGTCGCCGCACGCCCCCGGCATAACGGTCGCGCACCCAATCAATGCCGTTGAGGAGGCGGCCCATAACGCCGCGCCGGCCGCCGGTGTGACGCAAGAAGACCGCGCAAAGCGCCGGCGAGAGCGTCAGTGCGTTAATGGCCGAGATCACCATCGCGGCGCTGATCGTCACGGCGAATTGCCGGAACAGCGTGCCGGAAATGCCGGGAATGAAGGCGATCGGCACAAACACCGAGAGAAGAACGAGCGAGATCGCGATGATCGGCGCGGTGATCTGCGCCATCGCCTCCTTCGTCGCTTCCGCCGGCGTAAGTTCGGGATGCTCTTCGAGAACGCGCTCGACATTTTCGACGACAACGATCGCGTCATCGACAACGATGCCGATCGCCAACACCATCGCAAGCAGCGAAACAGTGTTTGCGGAATAGCCGAGCACGAGCAGCACGGCGAACGCCCCGATGAGGCTCACCGGAACGGCAACAGCCGGAATGATCGTCGCGCGCAGACTGCCGAGGAAGAGAAAGACGACAAGCACGACAAGGGCGAAGGCTTCGGCAAGGGTGCGCAGGACTTCGCCGATCGTGTCGCGCACGAAGGTGGTCGAGTCGTATTGGACGAGATATTTCAGTCCTTCCGGGAACCGCTTGCCCGCCTTCTCCAGCGTCTGTTGGACCGCGTTCGCGGTCGAAACCGCGTTTGCGCCCGGCGCGAGATAGATGCCGATCGGCACGCCCGCGCGTCCGTCGATGCGCGACTCGCTGTCGAGATTCTGCGCCCCGATCTCCACCCGCGCGACGTCGTGAATGCGCAGCGTCGAGCCGTCGGGATTGGCGCGCAGAACGATATTGCCGAACTGCTCCGGCGTCGAAAGACGTCCCTGCGTCTGCAGGTTCAGCTGGAATTGCTGGTCGTCGCGAATCGGCCTTGCGCCGATGCGGCCGACCGGCGCCTGGACACTCTGCGTACGGATTGCAGCAATCACATCCGAGGGCGCAAGATTGAGGCTTGTTAACCGTTGCGTATCGAACCAGATACGCATCGAGTAGTTCATCTTGGCGAAAAGAGTCGCTTGACCGACGCCCGGCGTCCGCGAAATCGCGTCAAGCACGTTGATAATCGCGTAATTGGTGATGAATAGCGGATCCTGCTGACCGTTCTCGCTGTAAAGCACGATGAATTGCAGAATCGCCGACGATTTCTTCTGGACCACCAAGCCCTGCAGCTGTACCTCGGGCGGCAGCTGTGGCAACGCCGTCTGCACGCGGTTGTTGACGTTGACCGTATCTATATTCGGATCGGTGCCGAGCGCGAAACTGACGGTGAGCGTATAGCTTCCGTCATTGCCGCTCGTCGATTTCATGTAAAGCATCTGGTCGACGCCGACGACCTGAGCCTCGAGCGGCTGCGCGACGCTGGTTTCGACAACGGGCGCGGAAGCGCCGGGATAATTTGTGGTGACGGTGACTTGCGGCGGCACAATGTCCGGAAACTGCGCGACCGGAATGCGCAGAAGCGCCAGCGCGCCGGCAATTGTGATGACAAACGCGATGACGATCGCCAGCCGCGGCCGATCGACGAAGACGGCCGAGATCATCCTCTAATGCCTGGCGGTCGGATTGCCCGCAGGTGGGCGCTGCGCGCCGCTGGCGGTGCCGGATGATGCCTGTCCGGCCGGCGGCGCAATACCTGCCGGTGCGTTTGCCGTGGTGCCGCCCGTCCGATCCGCTGCGCCAACGGCCGGCGAGGCGCCGGGCGCGTCGCTTCGGCCCGACGCGGCAGGCTGCACTTGGTTCTGATTGCCGCCGCCTTGCGCTGCGGATTGCATCGTCGCCTGCACTTCCGGGCTCGCCGGACCCGGCGAAACCGCCTGGCCCGGGCGCACTCGCTGCAGGCCTTCGACGATCACATGCTCGCCGTCTTTCAATCCGCTGATGATGGAAGCCATTGTCGAAGTCGATTGTCCAAGCTGCACGCGGCGCTGTTCAGCCTTGTTGTCGGCGCCCACAACGTAGACGTAATCGCCCTGCTGGTCGGAAAGAACGGAAGCGCGCGGCACGGCCAAAACCTCGACCGGCTGCACGCCTTCGAGCAGCACCGATACAAACTCTCCGTCGTACAATTCGCGCGCCGTGCCGCGCGTTTGAGCAAGCGGCAAACGCGGGTTGGCGATTTCACCGCGCAGGGTGATCGTGTCGGTATTCGGCGCGACGGTATTGTTGACGAAATCGAGCTTGCCGGTCTGGTCATATGACCGGCCGTCCGGCAAGTTGATGTGGATGACGACCGCGTTCAGCCCGCCACGCGGCAAGTATTTTTGGCGAAGCCCCAAAGCCTCGCGGAAAGAGACCGGAAACGTCACATACATCGGGTCTTGACCGACGATGGTTGTCAGCGTGCCGGAGCTCGGACTGACCACATTGCCGATCGTGATCTGGGTTCGGCCGATCCTGCCGTCGATCGGCGAGCGGATATCCGTGTATCCAAGATTTATTTGCGAGGATTGTAGTTGCGCTTGCGCGCCCTGCATTTGCGCTTCAAGGCTGCGTTCGGTCGCCAGCGCCGCATCGTAATTCGATTGCAAGCCCGCGGGTCCGCCGAGCAGGGTGCGCGCACGCTCGGTCGTCAGATGCGCATTGACAAGCTGCGCCTGCAACTGTGCGACCTGCGCCTGCTTGGCCGCGACGTCGGCTTCGAAGGGTCCTTTCTCAAGCTGGTAAAGCAGATCGCCCTTTTTGACCTCTACACCTTCGTCGAAAAGCTGCTTCTCCAGAAAGGCCGTTACGCGGGCTACAATGTTCACGTGGTTGATGGCTTCAATCCGCCCGTTGAATTCATTGACCTGCGTAATTGCCTGTCTGCGCGCCTCGACAATACCCACGGCGAGGGGCGGCCCTCCCGGTCCTGTCTGGGCGCGCGCCGCACCGGTGGGAACCGAGGCGAGAGCGAGCCCGGCAAGCAGGCAGCCGCAGATATTGAAGCGCATGCACTCCAGCTAGGGCCGAGCCCGCCGACCTCAAGCAATTTCTGTACGGCACGCAAAGGCGGCTGGTGGCCTCGCCTGCGCCCTAAAGCAGCGCTCGGTTTAACCGCGGCGGCGGTTTCTCCTGCGCGACGCCCTTGGTTTTGATCTTGATTAACAGCAATCGCCGCGTTGACGAGATGATCTGCCGCACCATGAATCAAGTCTAACGCCGCACACAATGGAGCGACGGCCGCGGGGGAAGTCATGGCTGATATTCGCGATCACGTCCTGTTCGGATTGCTCGGACTGCTCGGTGCGTTCGCATTCGCGCTCGTCGGCATCAATCGCGGCGAACCGGTCAACGCGCTCTGGATCGTCATTGCGGCGATTGCGGTCTACCTCATCGCCTATCGTTATTATTCGCTGTTCATCGCGCGTCGCGTCATGCGGCTCGACCCGACGCGGCCTACGCCGGCGGTGCGCCACAATGACGGCCTCGATTACGTCCCGACCAATAAATGCGTGCTTTTCGGCCACCATTTCGCGGCCATTGCCGGCGCCGGCCCGCTCGTCGGTCCGGTTCTCGCGGCACAGATGGGCTACCTGCCCGGCATGCTGTGGATTCTCGCGGGCGTGGTGCTTGCCGGTGCGGTGCAGGATTCGATGGTCCTGTTCGTCTCCGTGCGCCGCGACGGGCGCTCGCTCGGCGAGCTGATCCGCTCGGAGCTCGGGCCGGTGCCGGGCGTCATCGCGCTTTTCGGCACGTTTCTGATCATGATCATCATTCTTGCGGTCTTGGCGCTGATCGTCGTCAAGGCGCTCGCCGACAGCCCGTGGGGCACGTTCACCGTCGCCGCCACCATCCCGATCGCGATCTTCATGGGCATCTACATGCGCTTCATCCGGCCGGGCGCGGTCGGCGAGGTCTCGGTCATCGGCTTTGTCCTACTAATGCTGACGATCGTCTACGGCCAGCGCGTCGCCGAGGACCCGGCGCTCGCCGCCTATTTCACCTTCACCGGAACGCAGCTCTGCTGGCTGCTCATCGGCTACGGCATGATCGCCTCGATCCTGCCGGTTTGGCTCCTGCTCGCGCCGCGCGACTATCTCTCGACCTTCCTGAAGATCGGCGCGATCGTTTGCCTCGCCCTCGGCATCCTGTTCGTCGCGCCGAGCCTGAAAATGCCGGCGATCACAAAATTCGTCGACGGCAGCGGCCCGGTCTGGGCGGGCGCGCTCTTCCCGTTCCTGTTCATCACCATTGCCTGCGGCGCAGTCTCGGGCTTCCACAGCCTGATCTCGTCCGGCACGACGCCGAAGCTGATCGATACCGAAGCCAACGTCCGCTTCATCGGCTATGGCGGCATGCTGATGGAATCCTTCGTGGCGATGATGGCGCTGGTTTCCGCGTCCATTATCGAGCCCGGTATCTATTTCACCATGAACAGCCCCACCGCGGTCATCGGCACGACCGCCGATACCGCCTCGAAGGCGGTCACCGACATGGGCTTCCCCGTCACCGCCGAGCAAATCGCCGACACGGCCAAGGATGTCGGCGAGAAGACGATCATCTCGCGCGCCGGCGGCGCGCCGACGCTCGCCGTCGGCATGGCGCAAATCTTCTCGGGCGCCGTCGGCGGCAAGGCGATGATGGCCTTCTGGTATCATTTCGCCATCCTGTTCGAGGCGCTGTTCATCCTCACCGCGGTCGATGCCGGGACGCGGGCCGGGCGCTTCATGCTGCAGGATCTGCTCGGCTTCTTCGTGCCTTCGTTCCGCAACACCGCGTCGTGGCCCTCGACCATCGTCGCGACGTTACTGTGCGTCGGCGCCTGGGGGTACTTCCTCTACCAGGGCGTGACCGATCCACTCGGCGGCGTGAACACGTTGTGGCCGCTCTTCGGCATTTCGAACCAGATGCTCGCGGCCGTGGCGCTGACGCTCTGCACCGTCGTGATCTTCAAGATGAAGCGCCAACAATATGCCTGGGTCACGATCGTGCCGACCGCCTGGCTCGTCGTCTGCACCCTGACGGCAGGCTTGCAGAAGGTCTTCCATCCCGATGTGAAGATCGGCTTTCTATCGCATGCCTCGCGCTATGCCGAGGCGGCCGATAAAGGAGAGATCCTCGCGCCGGCAAAAGATGCGGCACAGATGAGCCAGATCATCTGGAACGACCGCATCGACGCGGCGCTCGCGGCGCTATTCGTGCTCGTCGTCGTCAGTATCCTTTATTTCGGCATACGTTCCTCAATCGATGCGTTCCGGACAAATCGCTGGACGGCGCTGGAGACGCCGCCGCCGGCCGGCGCGGTGCCCGCCGAATGAGCGAGGCTACGAGCGCATCGCCTCTGCGTAGTCGGCTTGCCGAATTCGGCCGCTGCGTCTGCCAAGGCGCGCGGCTCATGGTCGGCTTTCCCGATTACGACACTTACGTCGAGCACATGAAGCGTACCCATCCCGACCGCGCGGTGATGACGTATCCGGAGTTTTTCCGCGAACGTCAGGCCGCCCGTTACGGCGAAGGGGGCAGCAAGGGCTTTCGCTGCTGTTAGTCCTGCCCTGGTAAGGCCTACTGCATGCGCGGCGCAGGAGGTCCCGGGGAGTCATGCCCCTGAAAGGACAGCGTTTTAAGCCGCTGCTAACCAAGAATCGCCCTAATGCAGCCCAAGTGATCCCGCCAAGCTTCGGCAGGTTCAACGGGATTCGAACATGGCTGCACTCGGAAAGCGGGGCGAATGACGTACTGCGCGACCTATCCTGGATACACTTCTGCCTTCGATCGCCGCCCCCTATTTCGGGATTTTTTGTCTCAGGCCGGCTTCGGTCTGGTCACGGTGGCGTTTATCGGCGCGGCCGGGGCCTGCCTGATCTTCGCGCGGCCGGGCGGTACGGTGCGGGTCGCTAAGGCGCCGGAAATCACCACAATCGCGAAGGTCCGTCCGGGTAAGACCGTGCCAGCGCAACGGATCGCCGCGGCGAAACCGCGCATTGAGCTGCAGGACGTGATGTTCTCCTTGGATTTCGCACCGCTGTCGCTGGCTGAGAGCGCGCCGCGGGGCGCGAACTTCGAAGCCTTCAGCGCTGCTGTGCAGGTCGCAAGCGTCGCCTCCGCGAACGTCGCGCCTGTTCCGGTGCCGCCCGCGACCGACATTGCCGAGAACGTGCCGGTGCCGGCCCGCCGCCCGGCCGACCTCAGCCGCACGCCGGCGGCAACCCGGACGGCGCAAGCCAATCCTGCCCCGACAACGCCGGCTGAAACGAGCTCGATCTTCGACAGGCTGTTTGGCACGAAAACCGAGCAGCCTCCCGGCCCCGTCCTCGCTTATGCGAACCCTGAGGATGGCGCGCTCCGGACATCGCCGGGCGCGGCCACAAATGCGGTCGCTCCCGCCTCCGACAAATTCACCGCCGTGTACGATATCAGCGCACGCACCGTGTACCTGCCGAACGGCACCAAGCTCGAGGCACATTCGGGCTTACGCGAATATCTTGACGATCCCGGCCACGTCCATGTGCGTATGCGCGGCGCAACGCCGCCCGCCACCTACGAGCTGAAGCTGCGCGAAAGCCTGTTTCACGGGGTGCGAGCGCTGCGGCTCACGCCCATCGACAGCAATGTGTATGGCCGCGACGGGCTCCTCGCCCACACCTACATGCTCGGCCCGCGCGGCGACTCGAATGGCTGCGTGTCATTCAGGAACTACGACGCGTTCCTTCAGGCCTTTCTGCGCGGCGACGTCAAACGCCTGGCGGTGGTGGCGAAGCTGAACTGATCATCCCGTCACGCTGCCGCCCATCTTGCCGCTATTCTCGCTGGATGGACGGGTTCTCGATTCGACGCGGCTTCGCCAGTGGAGCGGGCCTGCGCTGCTTCACGTACGGCGCATTGCTCGGCGCCCTCCTCGCAACTGCGCCTGCGGTTTTCGCCGAATCCACGCCGTCCCCGACCCACGGCATCGCCATGCATGGCGCGCCGGCGTTGCCGCCGGGCTTCGATCATCTGCCCTACGCCAACCCCGGCGCGCCGAAAGGCGGGCGGCTTACGGTCGGCGTGCAGGGCACGTTCGACAGTTTGAACCCGTTCAATGTCAAAGCCGGATCGGCCGCGCAGGGCATTCAGGGCAATGTCTATCAGGGCCTGATGCAGCGCTCGTTCGACGAGTCCTTCACGCTCTATGGGCTGATCGCGCAATCGATCGAAACGGATGACGCGCGCTCCTTCATCACGTTCCATTTGGATCCGCGCGCGCATTTCTCTGACGGCGTGCCGATCACCTCCGCCGATGTGGCATTCAGCTTCGACCTCTTGAAGAATAAAGGCCGGCCGCAGCAACGCTCGGCTTTCTCGCTGGTCAGATCGATGACCACGCCGGACGAGCACACGATCTCTTACGATCTGACCGGCGCTGGAGATCGCGAACTGCCGCTCATCCTCGCGATCATGCCGGTCCTGCCGAAGCATGCGACGGATGTCGAGCGCTTCAGCGAGTCGACGCTGCAAGCGCCGATCGGCTCGGGCCCGTACAAAATAGCGGAAGTCAAAGTCGGCGAGCGCATCATCTTGAAACGCGATCCGGATTATTGGGGCCGCGGTCTGCCGATCCAAAAGGGTCTGCACAATTTCGATGAGATCGACATCGATTACTTCCGCGACGCAAACAGCTTGTTCGAATCCTTCAAAGCCGGGCTGATCGATTATCGCGATGAGGGGAACACGACACGCTGGATCAGCGGTTACGATTTTCCCGCCGTACGCGACGGTCGCGTCGTCAAAGAGGCTTTGCCGACCGGCGTACCAAAAGGCATGGAAGGCTTCGCTTTCAACCTTCGCCGGCCACTGTTTCAGGACGTACGCGTGCGCGAAGCGCTCGACATCATGTTCGATTTCGAATGGATCAATGCCAACTTCTTTTCAGGACTTTACACGCGCACGAAGAGCTTCTTCGACGATTCCGAACTCGCCTCGACCGGCCGTCCGGCAAGCGAAGCGGAGCGTGCGCTGCTTGCGCCGTTCCCCGGCGCGGTGCGCGACGACATCATGGAAGGCACTTGGCGCCCGCCTAAAACCGATGGTTCCGGGCGTGATCGCGACCAGGCACGAAGGGCGATGGCGCTGCTGAACGAGGCGGGTTGGCGAGTGAAAGACGGCGTGCTCACCAAAGACGGCGAGCCGTTCGCCTTCGAGATCATGGTAACCAACCGTGACCAGGAACGGCTGGCGTTGAACTATTCCGGTCAGCTCGCGCGCATCGGCGTCATCGCGCATGTGCGGCTCGTCGACGAGGTACAGTATCAGCGCCGCCGGCAAAAATTCGATTTCGACATGATGATCGGCACCTGGGCCGCCTCTGCCTCGCCCGGCAACGAGCAGCGCAATCGTTGGACGCAGGCAAGCGCAGATCAGGAATCGTCCTTCAATCTCACCGGCGCGCGCTCGCCGGCGCTCGATGCGCTGATCAGCGACCTTCTAGCTGCGAAAACGCATGATGAATTCGTCACCGCGGTGCGCGCCTATGATCGCGTGCTCCTGTCGGGCTTCTACATCGTGCCGCTCTATCATGCACAGGAACAATGGACTGCGCATTGGACGCGAATCGCGCGGCCGTCCAAACTCCCCCATTATGCAGCGCCGCTGTTCAACGTGACGCTCGATACATGGTGGAAAATACAGCCCTGAACGAAGCGGACGCGCTTGCCCGCAGGCATCCGATTGCCGCCTTCAGCCTCGACGCGCTGACCGCAGGCGCTGCGAAGCTGCGCCCGGATCGGATCGCGCTCGCTGAGGCGGTACCCGGCCAGCCGGCACGGGAAATTAGCTACGGCGAGTTTGATCGCCAGGTACGGGCGCTCGCGCAGCATATCGGCGAACTCGGCCTTGCTCCGGGCGAACGCGTTTTGATTCTCACCTCGCCCTGCATGGCCTGCGTCAATCGCGCCGATCGCCGCACTCGCTGCGGGGCTCGAGCCGCTGCTCGTGCGGATTGGTTTCGGGCCTGCGGAACTTGTGGCGATCGCTGCCGCGGCGAATTGCACAGCGATCGTCGGCGCCAGTTCTTACGCTGAGATCGATCTGGAAGAGGTGCTGTTTGAGACGGCGGCACGCTCGGAAACAATCCGGATCGTTGCGACGCTTGGGCCCGGCGCGGCCGATGGCGCGATCGATCTCGCGCCGGAACGTCTGAGCTTGCGCGACGCAAAGCCTTCGGTGGCTGCCGATCATCGGCCGCGGATCGGCACGCTCAGTACGCAAAACCAACCGATTTTCCACGAGCAAGGCGCCTTACTTTCGGCGGCGCTCGAGTTCGTCGGCAAGGCCGAGATAGGTGCGGGCTCGCGCCTTCTGTCGACCCTCGCCCCCGCCTCGTTCGCAAGCATCCGCGGCGATTGTGCGCTCGTTGAGGTCCGCATGATCGGCGAGAGCGCCCTTAGAATTGAACGAAGGGTACGGGCGAATTTGAAACCGGCTCCTATATTGTCAGGCCAAGTGCTCGCGCCGGTCCCCCCGCTGCGGCAAGCCGAACGGAGCTGGAGATGACGTTCGCGCCGGATGAAAAGCCAGAGCCGCTGACGATCGACATCGTCTCCGATGTCGTTTGCCCCTGGTGCTATATCGGCAAGCGCAATCTCGAAGCAGCGCTTGCGGAGTTGCCGCGTGATGATATCGAGATCCGTTGGCGTCCCTATCAGCTCGATCCGACGATCCCGCCAGAAGGAATCGCGCGCCGCGCCTATCTCGAACGGAAGTTCGGCGAGCGTGTCGATGAAATCTACACCCGCGTTGCCGCTGCGGGACGGGATGCGGGAATCGATTTCGCTTTCGATCGCATCGAACGCTCGCCAAATACGCTTGACGCGCATCGGCTGATCCGCTGGTCGCAATCGGTCGGCAAGCAAGTCGAGCTTGTTGAGCGGCTTTTCCGCGATTTCTTCGTTGAAGGCCGTGATGTGGGCGATCGCGCGGTGCTGATTGAAGCTGCCGGCGCGGTCGGGATGGAGCTTGACGTCGTCAAGCGGCTGCTTGCCGGGAACGCCGACAAAGACAGCGTGCGCGAGGAGATCGCGACCGCCCAGCGGCTCGGCGTCACCGGCGTCCCCTTCTTCATTCTCGCAGGGCGATTCGGGATGCCGGGTGCCCAGCCGCCGGAAGTGCTCGCCAGCGCGATCAAAAAGGCTGCAGAAAAAAGCGGCGAACTGGTTGAAGATTAACGATTTTTCACGCGCTTTTAGCATAGCTCGCCTGAGTTTGTTGCAGCGCACAAATGCCGCACTGAAATGTCACGGATCAGGGTTATCTTAGCTGCATGGACCTGATTCAGACCGCTCGCGACATCATCAAAAGCCATATCGGCCCGCAGCCAAGCTGGCCGCCAGGGCAGCTCTCCCTGGCCCTGCAGGGCGGCGGCTCTTTCGGCGCGTTCACCTGGGGCGTGCTCGACCGGCTCGTTGAGGAGCGCGAAATCCGCCTCGATACGATCAGCGGCGCCAGCGCCGGCGCAGTCAACGCGGTGCTTCTCGCCGCCGGCCTCGCCGAGGGCGGTCGAGAGGTAGCCAAGGAGAAGCTGGAGCATTTTTGGAAGCGGATGAGTGAAGCAGCGGCGTTCATCTCGCTCGCCAACGCGACGCAGATTTCAAGCATTGCGCCCTCGGGATTAGCGATGCTGACGCGGGCGCTTGCGCCGTTTCAGTTCAATCCCTTCGACTTGAATCCGCTGCGCAAGGCGCTTGCGGCGGAGGTGGATTTCGACCGCCTGCGCGAGAAGTCGCCGGTCCATTTGATGATTGCCGCGACCCGGATCAGTGACGGCAAGCTGCGCATATTCCGCAACGATGACATCAGCTTGGAAGCCGTGCTCGCGTCTGCCTGCCTGCCGCAGGTACACCACGCCGTGGAGATCGAGGGTGAGCTTTATTGGGATGGCGGTTACGTCGCCAATCCGCCGCTCGTGCGCCTCGTGCACGAATCCGAGACGTCGAACATCCTCGTCGTGCAGATCACGCCGACAAAGATCGAGCACGCGCCGACGACGTCCGGAGAGATCGCCAAGCGGGTCGACCAGATCACCTTCAATTCATCGCTGAACAGCGAATTCGACGTGCTCGATCTGGCGGCGGAAGTGGCGCCAAGTCCGAAGATCAGGAACCTGAAGATCGATCGGATCGCCGCCGACGAGCTCGTCGAGAATCTCGCCGACAAAAGTGCGGCGGATCTCGACTGGCCGTTTCTTTTGCGCCTGCGCGATAGCGGACGTCTGGCTTCGGAGAATTGGCTGCACAAGCAGCCTGCAGATTAACGCACGCGGCGGATCGACACCACGTTGCCGGGCGGGATCAGCCCCTGCTCCTGCTGCTGCTTGGCAATCGCCCCGACGAGATGGTCATCCCCGGAACCGCCGTGCCCGTCGACCCAGAGGTAGGCCGTGCGCCCATCCTCGTAGCCGATCTGGAACATCACCGAGCGAACGGTGGGTTTCCTGAAGGTTCTCATCATCTCGTCAAATCCCTCGCAAAAAACAAAAAAGGGCCAGTTTCCTGACCCTTCCGTGCTCAATCGAACGCCTCTTCAAGCTCCCGCGCCAGTACTTCCGTGGTCGGAGAACCCAAAGGGCACCCGAGAGGCCAGGCCACGAGCGATCTCGCATCCCGATGCAGCTTAGATAAGCGTCGGGGCCGTGAGATCAAGGGCGAGCGCTTACGCAGCCCTTTGCTTCTCCTTCTCGGCGAGGCCGACCAGGGTGCGTAGAATCTGCCGGGTGCCCTCCAGGCGTGCCTCGATCGTCTCGAAATCGCGCATGAAGACGACCCGCATGTCGGGCCGGACCTTCGCGTCGTTCCCCTGCTCCGCCACAAACCGCACGAGGCCGGCCGGATTGGCAAAGGAATCGTCGCGGAAGCCGACAATGACGCCTTTCGGCCCGGCCTCGACCTTCTCAACGTGAGCGCGGCGGCAGAGCGCCTTGATCGCCACCAGCTTCAAAAGGTCGCCGACCTCCTCCGGCAGCGGGCCGAAGCGGTCGATCAGCTCGGCGGCAAAGCTCTCGATCTCCGCGTCCTCCTCCATCGTCGCCAGGCGGCGGTAGAGCTGCAGCCTGAGCTGCAGGTCGGGCACGTAATGCTCCGGGATGGTCACCGGCGCGCCGATCGTGATCGAGGGCGACCACGCCTCCTCCGCCGGCTCGGTAATGCCGGCCTTAAGCGCCGCAATCGCGTCGGCCAGCATCTGCTGGTAAAGCTCGTAGCCGACCTCCTTGATGTGCCCGGACTGCTCGTCGCCGAGCAGGTTGCCGGCGCCGCGGATGTCAAGATCGTGGCTCGCGAGCTGGAAACCGGCGCCGAGCGTGTCGAGCGATTGCAGCACTTTGAGCCGCTTCTCCGCCTGCGGCGTGATCTGCCGGTTCGCCGGAATCGTGAACAGCGCGTAAGCCCTCGCCTTCGCGCGCCCAACCCTGCCCCGCAACTGATACAGCTGCGCCAGCCCGAACATGTCGGCGCGATGCACGATCATCGTGTTGGCGGTCGGGATATCCAAGCCCGATTCGACGATCGCCGTCGAAACGAGGATGTCGTACTTGCCGTCATAGAAGGCGGACATTTTGTCTTCGAGCTCGGTCGCAGCCATCTGCCCGTGGGCGATGACGAATTTCGCTTCCGGCACGGCCGTGCGCAGGAACGAAGCCGCTTCCTCCAAGTCTTCGATGCGCGGACAGACATAAAACGATTGCCCGCCGCGATAACGCTCGCGCAACAGCGCCTCGCGGATGATCAGCTCGTCGAACGGTGTCACGAATGTACGCACCGCAAGCCGATCGACCGGCGGCGTCGAGATCAGCGACAATTCGCGCACGCCGGTCATTGCGAGCTGCAGCGTGCGCGGGATCGGCGTCGCCGAGAGCGTCAGCACGTGCACTTCGGTCCGCAATTCTTTCAGCCGCTCTTTATGTTTCACGCCGAAATGCTGCTCCTCGTCGATGACGACGAGAGCGAGATCCTTGAACTGCACCTGTTTGCTGAGCACGGCATGCGTGCCGATGATGATGTCGACTTCGCCCGAGGCAATGCCTTCGCGCGCTTTTCTCTGCTCCGCCGTGGGCACGATGCGCGAGAGCTGCGCGATCTTCACCGGCAACCCGGCGAAGCGACTCGTGAAAACCTTGTAGTGCTGACGCGCGAGCAGCGTCGTCGGCACGACGACCGCCACCTGCCTGCCGTCGATCGCCACGGCAAACGCGGCGCGCAGCGCCACTTCCGTCTTGCCGAAACCGACATCGCCACAGACAAGCCGATCCATCGGCCGTCCGGCGGCGAGGTCCTCGAGCACCGCGTCGATCGCGGACAGCTGATCCTCGGTCTCGTCATAGGGAAAACGCGCGGAAAATTCGTCGAGCGCACCCGGCGACGGCACGAATTTCGGTGCGGCATGCGTTGCGCGTTCGGCGGCGATGCGGATCAGACCTTGGGCGATCTCGCGGATCCGATTCTTCATCCGCGACTTGCGCTGCTGCCAGCCTAAGCCGCCGAGGCGATCGAGCTGCGCTTCGGTATCTTCCGAGCCGTGGCGCGACAGAAGTTCGAGATTCTCGACTGGCAGGAAAAGCTTGTCGCCGCCGGCATAATGCAGCTCGAGACAATCGTGCGGCACGCCGGCCGCCATGATCGCTTCGAGGCCGACAAAGCGGCCGATGCCATGATCGACATGGACGACGAGATCGCCGGCGGAGAGCGCGCCGACTTCGGTCAGGACGTCGGCGCCGCGCTTGCTCTTGCGGCGCTGGCGCACGAGGCGGTCGCCCAAAATGTCCTGCTCGCCGATGACGGCGTAGTCGGCGGTCTCGAACCCCGCTTCCAAGCCGACCACCGCGAGCGCGATTGCGCCGTCTTTCACCGCGAGGGCTTGCGACAGCGTCGAGGCGAGCTCGGCGCGCTTCAGCCCATGCTCGGCAAGCACATGGCCCAAACGCTCGCGCGAACCGTCGGACCAGCCGGCGACAATGATCCTTTTCCCGCTCTCCTGCAGCGCGCGGATGTGCTGCGTGGCGGCTTCGAACACGTTGGCGTTCTCGTCGTTGCGTTCAGGTGCGAAGTTGCGGCCGGGACGCCCCCCGCAATCGATCGATATCCCCGCGGATTTCTCCAGAACTTCAAAAGGCGCGGTGCGCGCCAGGGCGTGAGCGTCTAATCTTTCGCGCCATTCCCTGGGCGAAAGATAAAGTGCATTCGGCGGCAGCGGCTTATAGGTGGATTTCGCCGGATCAGACTCGTGGGCTTCCTTGCGCGCGTCGTAATAATCCTTGATTTGCGCGAGACGCTCGCCCGCTGCCTCTTCGGCAAGCGGATCGAGAAGCAGCGGCGCATCGGATACATAATCGAACAGCACGTCCATCCGCTCGTGGAAAAGCGGCAGCCAATGCTCGAGTCCGGGATGACGACGGCCTTCGCTCACCGCCTCGTACAATGTGTCGCCGCGCGTCTGTGCGCCGAACGTCGCAACGTAACCCTGCCGAAAGCGCTTGATGCTTTGCGTGGTCAGCTGCACTTCGCTCATTGGCACGAGATCGAGCGCGCGAAATTGCCCGGTCGAGCGCTGCGTCTCGGGATCGAAAGAACGGATCGATTCAAGTGTGTCGCCGAAGAAATCGAGGCGAATAGGCGCCCGCATGCCCGGCGCCCAGAGGTCGAGAATGCCGCCGCGCATCGCATATTCGCCGGTCTCGCGCACCGTGCTCGAACGCAGGTAACCGTTCGTCTCGAACCAGCGCAGAAGCTCGTCGGTATCGACCGAATTCCCCGGCGCGGCGGAGAATGTTTCGGCGGCAATGCCGGCGCGCGGCGGCACGCGTTGCACGAGCGCATTGACCGTCGTCGCCAGAATGCGCGGGCGCTCGATCGATGAACCGGATCGCGCAAGGCGCGCCAGCGCCGTCATGCGCCGCGCCGATATCGCGGCATTCGGCGACACTCGATCGTAAGGCTGGCAATCCCAGGATGGGAAATCGAGCACTTCGATATCGGCCGCGGCAAAAGCGAACGCCTCCTGGAACGCGCGCGAGCGTTGGCCGTCGCGCGCGACATGGACGAGCACCGCGCCCCTGCCCTCGCCGGCGCGCGCCAAGGCACGCGTGAGATCAGCGGCGACGAATGCGTCGAAGCCGTCCGGCACGCGCTGCAATGTGAGGGAGCCGCCGTTCTCCAATTGGGCGACGGCGCGTTTGAGATCGCTCACGTCTATTCTTCTTGGTTCAGATCACACATGGAACGGGGCTTCGTGCACGCGAAACGCGCGCACTTTCTTCAGAACCGCCGTATCTTCCGCCGCCGGTGCGTCCTCAAATCCGGCAAGCCAGGCGAAGACGAGCGGGTCGGGCAGATCGAGCAGATGCTCGAATTCGTCGAGCTCCGCATCGTTGAGACGCGACAGCGCCGCATCGGCGAAACCGCCCATGAGCAGGTCCATCTCGCGTGTGCCACGATGCCAGGCGCGGAATCGGATGCGGCGGCGGCGGACCTCGCGGTCCACCTCCGGGGTACTGTCGGTCATATGAATCCCTGCGCCCCGGCTTCGCCGTGGCGCCGTCTATATAGTCGCGCGCGGGCGGGCCGTCACCCGCTCCGCATCTTTCAAACCGGCGTCAGCCGCACCAGCAGCCGGTCGCGCGGCTTCGGAATCGGCCACATCTGCCAGTTCGGCGTGTAGCCCTCCGGCACGCTCACCTTCGCGCTTGTCAACAGGTGATAGACGAAGCATTTCGCCTGCATGTAGGCGAAGTGCAGGCCGAGGCACATATGCGCGCCGCCGCCGAACGCTATCCAGGCGAATTTGTGCCGCCCGCGCGAGGCCTCCTCGGTGAAGCGCATAGGATCGAAGGCGAGCGGCTCCGGCCAGATCCCGGGCATGCGATGCGTAAACAGCGGATTGGCCGACGCGTTCGTGCCGGCGGGAAAATGATAGCCGCCGAACTCGAACGGCCGCACGGAGCGCCGCGGCACCGACGGCACCGGCGGATTGATGCGCATCGCTTCCTTGAACGCCATTTCCGTGAGTTCGAGCTCGCCGAGCCGCTCATAGGGCAGCGGCGCCGCGCCGCTGTTCTGCCGGCCGAGATGCAATCCAAAGGCTTCCTCCCGTAGCCGATCCTGCCATTGCGGATTTTTGGCAAGGAACCAGATGAGCGATGTCATCGATGATGTAAGCGTGTCGTGCGCCGCCATCATCAGAAAGCTCATGTGGTCGACAATGTCCTGCGTCGATAAGAGCGAACCGTCTTCGTAACTGGCACGACAAAGCTGGGAGAAAATATCCTCGCCCCCGGCTTCGCGACGGCGCGGAATCTCGCGTGAGAAGAGTTCCACGATCCGTTGGCGGCCCTGCACGCCGCGGTACATTTGGGTGCCCGGAATCGGTCTCCGCACCGGCGTAACAGCCGCCGCGACCATCTCGACAAAGGCGCGGTTCACCTCTTCCGAATGCAGCTGCGCGTCGTCGCCGATGAAAGACGTCGCGGCGAGATCGAGCGTCAGCTGCTTAATGGCGGGATAGAACAGGAATTGCGAATTGCTCTTGATCCAGCGCGCGACGCGCTCTTCGATGCCGCTGTTCAACTGCGCGAGGTAGGATTTCATCGGCCCGGACTTGAACGCGACCGACAGCGCCTTGCGGTGCAGCCGGTGCTCGTCGAAATCGAGCAGCATCAGCCCGCGCGGGAAAAGCAGCCCGAGGACGGGTGCCCAACCCATTTCGGAGGAGAACAGCCGCTGCTGATCGAACAAGATGAACTCGTTCGCCTCGGGGCCAAGCAAGGTGACGCCATGCATCCCGAGCAGATGATTGCGATAGACGGGCCCGTATGTCCGGTGCATCCGCTCGACATGGGCGACAGGATCGCGGAGCGCTTTCAAGGTGTTGCCGATGATCGGCCAGCCCTTCTCGCCGGGAATATGAGCGAGATCCTTTTCGCTGAGCGGCGGGATGCGTGCGGGGCGGGCCGGCGCCTCTGCTGCGGCGAGCGTCACTGATGTCATTGCGCGTCCTCCCCTGCCGAACGGCGGCGGATGCCATCACTCCTCAGGCGGGCCGTCAATCTGCCACGACGTCACAAAGGCGCGACCATGACAAAGCGCCTCCGATCGGCAAGATACCGCCGACATGCGCCCGTCCCTGCTCGATCCGCTGTTTGCCTCTGTGTCCGCCCTCTCCGGGGTCGGACCGAAAAGCGCGCTTTTGTTCGATCGCCTGCTTGCTCAGCCCGGCGGCGCCGCGCGAATCCTCGATCTTCTGTTTCACCTTCCTTACGACACGATCGATCGCCGCGCGCGGCCGAAAATCATCGATGCAGAGATCGGAAAACAGGTCGTGCTCGACGTGCGTGTGACCGAGCACCGCCCGCCGGGCGGGCGTTACGCCAAAGGCCCCTACCGCGTGCATGTCGAGGACGATACCGGCGACGTGCAGCTCGTCTTCTTCATGGCCAATGTCAGCTGGATCGAGAAGAGCCTGCCCGTCGGCGCGCGGCGTTTCGTGTCCGGACGGCTCGAACTTTACGACGGCTGTCGCCAGATCGTGCATCCCGATCGCGTTCTCGATGCCGAAAGCGTGCGAAATCTTGCAGCCGTCGAGCCGGTCTATGGCGCGACGGAAGGATTGCAGCTCCGCGCGATCGCCCGCGCCGTTGATGCGGCGCTGCAGCGCCTGCCACAAGACATACCGGAATGGCTCGAGCCGTCGTTTGTCGCCGCACAAAATTTTCCGGCCTTTGCCGACGCGCTCGAAGCGATCCACCATCCCGCCGATCCCGACGCGATCAAGCCGGAAAGCGCGGCTTATACGCGCCTCGCTTACGACGAGCTTTTGAGCCAGCAGCTCGCATTGCGTCTGGTGCGCGCGCGCATGCGCAGATCGGCCGGGCGCGCGAGCAAGGCGGAGGGCACAATCATCGCGAAGATCGAAGCCACCTTGCCGTTTTCGCTGACGCGCTCGCAACGCCAAGCGCATGGCGAGATTCGCGCCGATCTCGCTTCCGACAAACGCATGCTGCGCCTGCTGCAGGGCGATGTCGGCTCCGGCAAGACGTTGGTCGCGCTCATGGCCATGGCGCACGTCGTCGAAGCGGGCGCACAGGCAGCGATGATGGCGCCGACGGAAATCTTGGCCGAGCAGCATTACCGCAACCTGAAAGAATTCGCCGACGATTTGAGAATCCCCTCCGCGCTGCTCACCGCGGCTACTCCGGCCAAGGAAAAGAGGGCCTTGCTTCAAGCGATCGAGCGCGCCGACGTAGCTTTTGTCGTCGGCACCCACGCCTTGATCCAGCAAGAAGTGCACGCGCCACGCATGGGCTTGGGTGTGATCGACGAGCAGCATCGTTTCGGCGTGATGCAGCGGCTTTCGCTCCGACGTTTGGTCAACGGAGCCGCGCGCGACGCCGCTGCAACGCGGGAGCCGCATATGCTGCTGATGAGCGCGACGCCGATCCCGCGCAGTCTCGCGATGGTGCTTTATGGCGACATGGAAGTTTCGTTCATTGACGAAATGCCGCCGGGAAGAACGCCGGTACAAACCAAAGTTTTTGCCGAGCGCGAGCGCCGGCAAGTTTATTCGATCGTTCTCGACGAATTGAAACGGGGCCATCAGGCTTTCGTCGTGTTGCCCCTGGTGGAAGCTTCGGAACAACTCGAGCAAGTGCACGACGCCACCCAGATGGCGGAAAAAATGCGCCAGACCTTGTTCAAAGACTTCGGCATTGGGCTCGTGCACGGCCGTTTGAAGACAGAGGAGCGCGATGGCATCATGCGCTCTTTTCGTGACGGCAAACTCGGCCTGTTGGTCGCGACCACCGTGATTGAGGTCGGCATCGATATCCCCAACGCCACCGTGATGGTGGTCGAGCACGCCGAGCGTTTCGGACTATCGCAATTGCATCAACTGCGCGGCCGGGTCGGGCGC
>Ga0164309_10000575_pt1 | contig 19907 bp, 17 predicted proteins | sample Whisoiple_247_MG_FD_109984 | JGI IMG/M metagenome (GOLD analysis project Ga0164309, IMG submission 109984) | Soil microbial communities amended with fresh organic matter from upstate New York, USA - Whitman soil sample_247_MG | ecosystem: Environmental > Terrestrial > Soil > Unclassified >...
AGCGCGATCTGCACGGTCCACGACTCCTGGTCGCGGCCGATGACGAGCGGCCAGAGGAAGGCGTTCCACGAGCCGATGAAGGTGATGGTGCCGATGGCCGCGACGAAGCCGAACGAGTTGGGGACGACGATCTTCCAGAACGTGCCCCAGTAGCCGAGCCCGTCGATGAAGGCGGCCTCCTCGATCTCCTTGGGGAAGCCGAGGAAGAACTGCCGGAAGAGGAACGTCGCGAGCGCCTGGAAGAGCCCGGGGATGATGAGGCCACGCAGCGTCGAGATCCACCCGAGCGTCGACACGAGGACGAAGCTCGGCACGAACGTCACGGCCGCCGGGATGAGCAGCGTGGCAGTGATCGTGTAGAAGACGGCGTTGGACCAGCGATAGGGGATGCGGGCGAGACCGTAGCCGGCGAGCCCCGAGACGACGAGCACGCCGACCGTCTGGGTGACGGCGATGAGCCCCGAGTTGAGCAGGCTGCGCGCCATCGGGATCGCCGGGTTGTCGAAGAGTCCGGTGAGGTTGGAGGTCTCCCAGACCGGCGGCAGCCAGTGGAAGTCCGGCGACCCGAGGTCCTGCTCGCGCATGAACGCGCTGCGCACGAGCAGGTAGAAGGGGACGAGGAAGAGCAGCGCCGCCGCGACGAGGGCGCTGTAGCGGGCCCACCCCGTGATCCGGGACTGCCGCTTGCTGCGGACGATCGCCATCAGTCGCCCCTGTCGCCGAGTCGGAGGATGCGGCCCTGCACCACGGCGACGATCGCGATGATGAGGGTGAGGATGACAGCCCCCGCCGACCCGTGGCCGAAGTCCTGGCCGGAGCCGAGCGCCGTGTAGTAGAGGTAGACGAGCGGCGGCCGGGCGTACGGCGGGTAGGTGCCGAACGTCGACAGGATGTTGTAGAACTCGTCGAACGCCTGGAACGCGTTGATGAGCAGGAGCAGCAGCACCGCCGTCGACGTCGCGCGCAGCTGCGGCAGGGTGATGTGCCGGAAGACCTTCCACCCCTCGGCGCCGTCGATCGCAGCCGCCTCGTAGAGCGTCGGGCTGATCCGCTGGATGCCGGCGAGGAAGAGGATCATGTAGAAGCCGACCTGCAGCCAGAGCCGCGCGGTGACGATGACGAGCCAGTACCACGGCGGGTCGGCGAGGCTGAGCCACGGGATCGAGTCGGCGCCGAACCAGCCGAGCACCGCGTTGGCCAGGCCCGAGCGGATGCCGCTGAAGATCGACATCTTCCAGACGAGCGCGGCGACGACGTAGGAGCACGCGGTCGGCAGGAAGAAGACCGACCGGAAGAACGACTGCATGACCCGGGTGCGCGCGACGAGCAGCGCCGCCCCGAGCGAGATGACGAAGGTCGTCGGCACGATGAAGACGGCGAAGGCGAGGAACGTGACGAGGCTGCTGCGGAAGGCCGGGTCGCGCAGCATGTCGAGGTAGTTGCCGACGCCGACGAACTTCGTGGGCGTGACGGTGTTGTAGGACTCGAAGAACGACAGGTAGATCGACCAGGCGATCGGGATGTAGACGAAGACGATCAGCCCGATGACGAACGGCCCGACGAAGACCCAGAACCACAGGTTGCGGTCCTGGCGCCCGCGCAGGCGCCGACCGAGCGACGGCCTCCCCGCGGTGGGGGGCGGCGTCGCCCGGTCGGCTGCCTTCCGCTGCGCGGCGCTGTCGTATGCCGCCGGGTCGGCCTGCGCTGTCAGGCGAGGACCCGCTTCAGCTCGGCGTCGGCCACGGTCTTGACCTTGGCGATCTCACCGGCCGGGTCGGCGCCCTCCTTGACGATGCGGTTCATCGCGTCACCGAAGGCCGTGGCGCACTTGGGCGTCCACAGGATCGGGCTCTGCGCGTGGCCGACGTCGGTGGCGAGCTTGGCCGCCTCGGCCGCCTGCCCGCTCGTGAGCGTCGAGGCCTGGCCGATGAGGCTCGTGCGCGACGGGATGTGGAAGCCGTAGGCCGTTGCGAAGTCGAGCTGGTAGGCGGTCTGGTCGATCCACAGCCACTTCGCGAACTTCTTGGCGGCCTCGACGTCCTTGCTCTTGGCGCTGACGCACGAGCCGTAGGCGCCGACGGGGACCGACGCCTTGCCCTGGCCGTCGAGGGCGGGCCAGGCCATGACGCCGAAGTCGTCACCGAGGCCCTTCTTGAGGTCGGGGAAGGTCCAGAGGCCGGTGAACTGCATCGCCGTGAGGCCGGCGGTCAGGGCCGAGGGGTCGAACCAGTCCTTGGGCGCCCCGAGGAGCAGCACCTTGGCGTCCCACATCTCGCGGAGCTTGCCGAGGGCGGTCGCCGCGCGCGGGTCGTCGAAGCCGAACTGGTTGTCCTTGGTGAGGTAGTCGAGCCCGGCCGACCACAGCATCGGGCCACCCATGAGGCCGGCACCACCGTCGTTGCCGAGGAAGAGGCCCTTGACGTTGCCCTGCGTCAGCTTCTTCGCCGCGTCGATGAGCTCGTCGATGGTCTGGGGTGGCGTGATGCCGGCCTTGTCGAGCATCGACTTGCGATAGACGAGCAGCTGCATGTCGACGACCTGTGGGATCGCATACGTCTTGCCCTCGTAGGTCATCCGCTCGAGGATGCTCGGGTTGAAGTCGGACTTCGTGTCGCCGATGAGGTCGGTGAGGTCGACGACCTGTCCGCCCTTGATCATGTCGATGGTCGGGCCGTTGCCGTACTCGAAGACGTCGGGCCCGGCGTCCGTGAGCAGCGAGGCCGCGGTGGACTGGTCGTAGTCGCCGGGCTTCCAGCTGACCTTGACCGTGGCGTCCTTGTAGGCGGCGGCGTACTTCTCGACAGCCTGCTGCGTGCCGGCCTCGCCGTACTGGTGGTACCACTGGTTGAGCGTGGTCCCGCTGCCGCCTCCGGTCGCGCCACCGGTGGCTGCCGGCTCGCGTCCCGTGTTGCTGCCGCACGCGGCGAGCGCACCCGTGACCGCAGCGGCACCGCCGAGCGCGAAGAGCGAGCGCCGGGTGAGGTTGGCCCCGAGGGCCTGGCCGATCTCGCGACCGATCTGCTTGTCAGACATAGGGTTCCCCTGCGTCCTTCCTGCCCGGGTGTGCGGGCACCGTTCACGACGGGGCGGGCGCTCGGCCAGTCTGCTCGACCTCGCCCACCCGCCGATCGTATGCCCGTTACCTCCGCGTATGCCGGATGGGCCACCCCCGGAGGTCAGCGCGGCTCAGATGGTGGCCGGGGAGTTGAGCGGGTTGTCGCTCAGGGTCTCGGGGGCCGTCTGGAGCAGCTGCTCGACGAGGAGCAGGGTCTGCTCGTCCTCGAGGGTCATGCGGCGGCCGAAGTGGCCGCGGGCCAGGGCCACGCCCGCACCGACGCGCAGGATGCTCGACCGGACGTCGGTCCGCGTGTCGGGGTCCATGCGTTCGAGCAGCCGGCTCACGGAGAGCAGTCCGGAGACGACCGGTCGGCCGTCGAGCTCGAACTCGTCGAAGAGCCAGAGGCGCTCTGCTGCAGCGGTGCCGAGCAGCTCGCGCCCGGGACCCTCGCTGCGCAGGGCCGCGTCGGTCACGGCGTCCCAGAAGGCGCCGCGCTCGTCGTCGTCGAAGCGGATGCGGCCGGCCAGGGCGCTCAGCACCCACACGGGGGCGAGCCGGAGCGTGAACCACTCCTGCTCCGACCACTGCTCACGCCACTGCGACACGACCGCCACCGCCTCTCACGCGCTCGGGGCCCCTCCAGCGTACGACCGCCCTGCCCGTCAGGTCGCGGAGTCCACCGCTGGTAGACAGGAACCGTGCTCGACGACAACGCCGTCCTGACCGCCCCCACGGTCCTCACCCTGGTGGGCAGCTCAGGGCTGTCCGCCGAGGTCCTCGCCCACGGCGCCCTGCGCCGTCTCGAGGCCTTCGGCACCAGCCTGCTGCTGCACCCCGCGACCGTCGCAGAGGCAGGTCTGACGAACGTCCACCTGCGCGTGCACCGGCCGGACGGCATCCGTCGTCGGGCCCTGCTGGGCCCCGGCAGCGGCTCGGTCGTCACCTCGGTCGACGGCGCCGTCGTCGTCACCGGCCGCCACGAAGGCCTCGACTACCGCCTCGTCCTCACGCTCGGCGACGGGTCACCCGAGACGCCGACGTGGCACTGGGACCTCGAGCTGACGAACACGACGGGCGAGCCCGTCACCGCCGATGCGGTGCTGACCCACGACCCCGCTCTGGCGCCTCTCGGCAACGTCCGGATCAACGAGTACTACGTCAGCCAGTACCTCGACCTCACCCCGGTCGCGACGGACGGCCACGGCACCGCGGTCGCCGTTCGCCAGAACATGCCCGGTGAGCGCGTCCCGTGGCTCATGGTCGGGGCGACCGGCACGGGCACCGGCTGGGCGACCGACGCCCTCCAGCTCGCCCGCCGCACCGCGCACGGTGTCGACTGGGCCGGGCTCGACGCCGTCGACCTGCCGAGCGCGCGCCTCCAGCACGAGCACTCGCTCATCGCCCTGCAGGACGCCCCGGTCGAGATCGCACCCGCCGACACCCACCGCACCGGCTTCTGGGGCATCGCCCTCGAGGACCACCCCGAGGCCACGTCCGACGCCGACGCCCGCTGGGCCGACGCCGCGATCGCGGCCACCCCGACCCCGTGGGCGCCGGCGGGCGACGGCGCCCACGGCCAGGCCCTCGACGGTGCAGACGACGCCGCGACGCCTGCGACGCTGTGGTCGTCCAGCCCGGCCTTCGCGTCACGGCCACTCGACCGCGCCGAGCTCGGCGACGCCGGCCTGCTCGAGCACCGCACCGACGTCGAGACGGCCGACGACGGCACCGAGCTCGCGTGGACCGTCCGCGGCGGGCAGCTCGTCACCCTCGCCAAGGAGCTCGCGGTCCTGCGCCCGCACGGCCACCTGCTCCGCACCGGTGACACCTTCACGCCCGACTCGCGCTCGCTCGCGTCGACGGTGTGGATGGCCGGCACCTTCCACTCGCAGATCACCCGCGGCCACGTCGGCCGCGACCCGGTCGTGACGGGCCGCCGCACCTACCTCGGCCTCCAGCGCGCCCACGGCGTGCGCCTCTTCGTCGAGGACGCCAACGGCACGTGGAGCCTCCTCGAGACCCCGAGCGCGTGGTTCACCGGCCTCGACCACTGCACGTGGTGGTATGCCGCCGCGTCGGGTCCCGTGCTCACCGTGACCTCGAGCGCGCCTGCCGACGAGCACGCCCTGACGCTCTCGGTCGGGCAGCACGGCGCGGCTCCGCGACGGGTGCTGCTCGCGCTGCAGGTCGCCGACGACCTGTCCGACGCCCCGTCGGTGGCGACGGCCGACGACCACCTCGACGTCACGACGGCGAACGACCCACGGCCGTGGCGCGTCTCGTGGACCGGACCCGGAGACCCGGAGGTCGGCGACGCCCGGCTCCAGGCCGACGGCGTCGGCCGCGGACCGGGCTGGCTCACCGTTCTTTTCGACCCGAGCGATCAGCTCGAGGTCGTCGTCCGCTCCGCCCCGGGCGCCGGTGAGGCCGCGGCCGGCGAGGTCGTGCCCTCGGGTGAGCACCTCGGAGCATCGTTCTGGGACAAGGCCGGTCACGCCGTCGCCCTCGACGGCTCCGCGCTCGGCGAGGCCGGTTACCAGGCCGCGAACCTCTCGGCGGCGCTGCCGTGGTTCACGCACAACGCCTTCGTCCACTACCTCTCGCCGCGCGGGCTCGAGCAGTTCTCGGGCGGCGCGTGGGGCACCCGAGACGTCTGCCAGGGTCCGGTCGGTCTGCTCACGGCGCTCGGCCGTCAGGACGCCGTCCGCGACGTGCTGCTGCGCGTCTTCCGCGCCCAGAACGCCCGGGGTGACTGGCCGCAGGCCTTCGAGTTCCTCCCGCCGCTGCCCGAGACCGGCCAGCAGGACTCACACGGCGACGTCATCTTCTGGCCCGTCCTCGCGGCCGGCGACTACCTGCGCACGACCGGTGACGCGAGCCTGCTCGACGAGACGGTCGCCTTCGTCGGCGACGACGCACTCGGCGAGCCGGCCAGCGTGGCCGAGCACCTGCGTCGTGCGGTCGCGCGCATCGCGGAGTGCACGGTCCCCGGGAGCCCGCTGCCGGCATACGGCCACGGCGACTGGAACGACTCGCTCCAGCCGGCCGACCCGCACCTCGCGGCCCACCTCGTCTCCACGTGGACGGCGGTGCTCCAGACGCAGTCGCTGCGCACCCTCGCCGAGGGCCTCCACGCGGTCGGTGCGCCCAACGGCGCCTCGGCCCTGGCCGCCGACGCGGACGAGCTCGCCGAGCGCACCCACGACGCGCTCCTCGACCAGCTCGCGACCGACCCGGTGCTTCCCGGCTACCTGCTGCAGCACGAGGACGGGCACTTCGAGCCGCTCGTCCACCCGAGCGACGAGCGCACCGGGCTGCACTACGGCGTGCTGCCGTGGATCCACGCGATCGGCGCCGACCTGCTGACGCCCGAGCAGGCCCGCCACCACCTCGACCTCATCGAGGAGCACCTCCTCGGACCCGACGGGGCGCGGCTCTTCGACCGGCCGGTCAGCTACGTCGGCGGGCCGATGGCCGTCTTCCAGCGGGCCGAGGCGAGCACCTTCTGGGGTCGCGAGATCGGGCTCATGTACATGCACGCCCACCTGCGCTACGGCGAGGCATTGGCCCGTGTCGGTGACGGCGCAGCCCTGCTCACCGCTCTCGCAAAGGCGAGCCCCGTGGGCCTGGACTCGCTCGTGCCGCAGGCCCGCCCGCGCCAGACGACGTGCTACTACTCCTCGTCCGACGGCGCCTTCACCGACCGCTACGACGCGTCGGAGCGGTATGCCGCGCTCATGGCCGGCGACGTGCCCCTCGAGGGCGGGTGGCGCGTCTACTCCTCCGGCCCCGGCATCGTGCTGCGGCTCGTCACCGAGGTGCTCCTCGGCATCCGCCAGCGCGGCGACGACGTCGAGATCGACCCGGTCCTGCCACCGAGCGGCGACGCCGGCGCCTCCGAGCTGACCGCGCGGCTGCCGCTGGCCGGGACCGACCTCCCGGTCCGCTACGTCGTCGGGCCCGTCGGCCACGGCGTCCGCCGCGTCACCGTGAACGGGCGCGAGCTGAGCCTGCGACCGCTGACCAACCCCTACCGGCGGGCGGGTGCGGCCGTCCGGACCGCCGACCTGCTCGGGCTCCAGACTGCCCAGACTGCCCGGACTGCCGAGGCCACCGACGCCACGGCCCCGACCAGCGAGATCCTCGTGGAGACCCACTGACATGACCGACGTCACCGCCACGCCGCCCACCCAGCAGCGGCCGTGGCTCGATGCCACCCTGCCCGTCGAGGAGCGCATCGACCTTCTCATGGCCGAGATGACCCTGGCCGAGAAGGTCGGCCAGACCCACCAGGTCGCCAACATCAACCCGGACGACGACGCCGCCGAGATCGCGTCGGGCCGGATCAGCTCGAGCCTCTACGCCTCGGGCGCGACGGCCGGCAACGAGCGCGACGAGGGCGTCCTCGTCGGCAACATCGACGCCGCCCAGAGGCATGCCGTCGAGGGCAGCCGCCTCGGCATCCCGCTCCTCTTCGGCCGGCGAGCGACCCTGCCGCGAGGTCGTCCAGCTCTACTTCCGCGACCCCGTCGCCCAGGTGACCCGTCCCCTCGTCGAGCTGACCGACTGGGCGCTCGTCGACCTCGAGCCCGGCCAGGCACGCGAAGTCACCTTCGACGTGCAGGCCTCGCGATTCGCATACGCAGGCCGTGACCTCACGACGCGTGTCGACGAGGGCGAGATCGTCCTGCTCACCGGGCCCGACGCGGCCCGCCTCCAGTACGTGTCGGTGACCATCACGTCCCCGAAGGCCTCCTCATGATCGAGACCGTCCAGCGCCCGATCCGCATCGACGGCGAGCCCGTCATGGCGCCGTGCGTCTCATCAACAACAGTCATCGTCGACGCCCTCCCGATCGAATTGGCCCAGGGGAGCGGGCGCTCCGCCCCCGAGAGCGACGGCGCGGAGAACGGCCGGGGGCGCGACAAGAGTTCGCACCCCAGCCGCTCTGCTGCTGACCAACGGACCGACCGCGAGTAGCCCCATTCCGCCGCGAGTTGACCCCGCCCCGACCCGCACACATGTCCGCACGGACGGGGTTCGACACACGTCAGCTGCACGAAGGGTTCGGGCGCTCGACAACCCAGCCCGATGTCGGGCAGCGTTGGGAGTATGGCTGAGACCAAGAAGAACGCGAAGAGCGGGTTCAGCGCGGAGGAACGCGCCGCGATGAAAGCGGCCGCCGCTGAGCGCAAGGCGTCACAGAAGCAGCAGGACCTGGACAAGGCCCTCGCAGATGTGATTGCCCAGCTCCCGGAGGATGAACGAGCGATGGCAGAGAAGATCGATGCGATCGTGCGCGAGCACGCTCCGGAGCTCGCGTCCAAGACGTACTACGGCATGCCCGGATGGGCACGCGACGGCAAGATCTGCGTCTTCATGCAGCCGGCGACGAAGTTCAAGGTCCGGTACTGCACGATCGGCTTCGATCCGACTGCGAACCTTGACGACGGCAACATGTGGCCGACCTCCTTCGCCCTGCTGAAGATTGGACCTGCTGAGGAGGAGAAGATCATCGCTTTGGTGAAGCGGGCCGTCTCCTGACACGCCGCTGCAGGACTGTGCGCTTGGGCCCGGCCTTCTTGCTTCCCGGGCGTGGAGCGGCCCCCACCCCTGAGGTTCAGGAGTGGGGGCCGCTCGTACTGGAAGACGGCGCTAGGGGCTGACGAACCCCCGTGCCGGCCGGGTCACCGGGGCCAGAGCGTCTCGTCGAGGTTGGCCAGGGTGCCCTTCGCCAGGTTGTCGGTGTCCTTGGCGGTCAGGCGTCCGGGAGCGAAGCCACTCATCGAGCCGGAGACGGGCAGGTTCAGCCGCGTGGAGCGCAGGTCGACGGCATACGTGCCTGAACTGGTGTCGACAGCGATGACGCCGTTGCTCGCTCCACTCACGACGAGTCCCAGCTGGTGTCCGGCCGGGACGACGATGTCGTTCGCGGCCAGCTCGACGGTGACCTGGTGCTTGCCGGCGCCGTCGAGACGGGCCCAACCGCGGGCCAGCACCTGCAGCTGGGTGGTCTGCAGGCGACGCGTGACGTCCTTGTAGCAGGCGTCGTCGGTGGCGATGGACTCGCCCCAGCAGGTCTCGGTGGCCAAGGTCAGGGCACCGTCACCGGTGGTGCTGACCCGGTCCATGGCGCCGTAGTCGACGAGCATGACCGACACCTGCCCGACCGGAGCCGAGTGGGTCACGGTGAGGTCGACCGTCGGCGTCCCGGAGATCCGGACGTCCTTCGTCAGCCCTCCGGCGAGGAACTGCACCCGGTTCGGGTTGGCGGCCAGCGAGACGGCGTTCGTCTCGGACAGGCGGGAGTTGTTGACGTAGGACGCTGTAGCCGTGTCCTGCTTGCCCAGGGCCAGCGTGCCGTCCTCGCGCGGGTTGAGCGACATCGTGCGCGCGGACTGGATGGGCCACGTCTTCGACGTCTCCCACTGGTTCGGGGCGGTCTCGACGCGGACGGCCGGCTCGCGGTCGATGCCGTTGTCGATCCCCATGAGCTCGTGGTCGAACCACCGGTTGAGGGTGGTGACCCACTCCTGCCGGTCGTGGTCGAACGGGTCGACGTGGCCGAGCCGGCTGAGCCACATCTTGCGCTCGACTCCACTCTGCCCCAGCGCTTCCCACCACTTGGAGGCGTTCATCGTCTTGACGTTGGTGTCCTGGAGCCCGTGGACGATGAAGACGCTGGCCTTGACGTTGGACGCGTCGTAGAAGGTGCCGTCGCGATAGTCCCGCTCGGCCCAGAAGTCCGTGTAGGCGCCGGTGGAGTCGGCGTCGTTGGCGTCCATGTATGCCAACCGCGCCGAGCAGTCCGTGGGGATGGTGCGGCGCTGGGCGATGGTGCGCGAGAGGCTGCTGGCGTAGTGGCGCGACTTCACGGCGCCCTGCCAGCGGTTGTAGTCGTACCACGAGCTGATCGCGCTGATCGGAACGACGGTCTTGAGCCCGTCCACGCCGGTGGCGGCGACGCCGTTGGCGAGCGTGCCGTCGTAGGACTTGCCGATCATCCCGGTGCTGCCGTTGCTCCAGGACGCCTGGACGACGGCGCCGCTCGAGTCGTGGGCGCTGCCCTTGCCGTTGAGCCACTCGACGACCGCCTTGGCCGACTCGACGTCGGAGCGGCCACCCTCGTCGGTGCACCCGGTCGATCGGGCCGTGCCGGCCATGTCGACAGCGACGAACGCGTAGCCGCGTGGGACGAAATAGTTGTCGTAGTAGAGCGGGAACTTCGTCGGGCTGCCGTCAGCCGCGTACTCCTTGAACTCGCCGTCGTTGCCGCGGCCGAGGCTGAGGTAGTAGGGGCTGGCGTCCATGATGACCGGCACCCGCGCAGTGCCGTCGAGCTCGCGCGGCCGGATGATGTCGGTCGCGATGCGTTCTGCCTTGCCGTCCCCGTCCAAGTCGGGCGTGTCGACCCAGACGGTCTCGCGGATGGCGGTCGTGTAGTCGTACCTCGGCGAGGTCATCCCGTCGACCAGAGTGACGGGCGGGGCGTCGGTGGCGCTGGTCGGTGCGGCGTTGGCCTCCCCGACAGTCCCCATGGCCAACGGTGCGGCCACGGCGAGTGAGCTGGCGAGGGCAAGGATCCTGGCTTTCATGTGAGTCCTTCCTGCCCCCGGGACCGGCGACGTCCCTTGAGGGTGAGGGGCTTTCACAACGTAGCGAGCAAATGCCGGGAAAAGGAGGGCACGACGAACCAGATGCTTCCCTGTCCGCTTTCCTGTCCGACTGTCACTCCACCGTCTCGCTCCTGACGGGGCCAGCGGCCCCGCAACAACCCGGCTGGTCGGCACGCCGGAGCCGGCACAGCAGGTGATGCCGTACCGGCTCCAAAGTGCAGATCAGATGTCCGCGTGCGACGCCCGCTCCGTCAGGCGAGCACCTTGTAGGTGACGACGAGTCGCACGTAGCTGATGTCGTAGTCGTTGTCGTAGAAGTCGTTCGGCACATACAGAGTCGTCTCGACGGCCCGTGAGGAGTTCACCAGCCCGGACGCGGACACTGAACCGATGGTGCGCCACGCGCTCGCCGTGCCGGTGTAGATCTCGGGGGTGAACGCGTAGTTCGAGGTGCCCCACTTCGTGAAGCCGGCGCCGAGCGTCGACGTATCCATCGAGAACCCGTAGGTCTGCACCTTCAGCGAGCTGTAGCTGACCGCGGAGGGTACCGAGAAGCGGTACACGGCTCCGGCAATCTGGTAGCCGTCGTAGGACGCGCTGCACGTGTTGGCCAGCCACAGACCGTAGGGGTTGAAGTACGACAGACTCAGGCTCGCTCCGGCGCAGTAGTCGTCGCTGCCGCCGGCGCTGTAGAACTGGCTGCCTCGCTTGTCGAGCGTGGCCGTCTTCGTCACGAGCCGCTTGCTGCTCACGGTGACGGAGTACTTGGCGCTGGAGCGCCGGTTGCCGGCTGGGTCCTGAGCGGTCAACGTCCAGTAGTACGTGCCGCCAGCGACGAGGGAACCTGCGTTGTTACGACCGTTCCAGATGATGCTCGCCCGGCCGGTGCCTCGAGTGCCGCTGACGGATCGAACAAGGGTCCCGCCGCTGGTCCGGACCGTCAGCGTGATCGTCGCCGCCTCGCTCAACGTGAAGGCCGGCGCGAACGTGTCACGGTAGGTGTCCGGGTACGGGTAGAACCCGGAACCGCTACCCGTGATGGAGCTCATCGTCGGGGCAAGCTGGTCCACGCGGACGTTGATCGTGGCGAGGCCGCGCAACGTGCCGGCACTCGTCGTCCGCGTCGTGACGAGCTCGACCTTGTAGGCGCCGCTCGTGGCGCGTGCGCCGCCGTTGAGCAGACCGTTCCAGACGAAGCTGCGGGTGCCCGCGGCAAGCGTGCCGAGGCTTCCGGGGCCGCGAACCACAGTGCCGGCAGCGTTGCGGACCTGGTACTTCACCGTCTCGCTGTCGGGCAGGTAGTACGTGAGCTTCGTGCTGTCGGAGCGACCGTCACCGTTGGGGCTGAACACGCTCGGGCTGACCCCCGTGAACTTGGGGTGCAGTGACTGGTTCTTGAACGACACCGCGGTCGAGGTGGGGCCACTGCAGGTGCCGCCAGTTGTGCAGCTGACGGCCTTCACGGTGTGGGTTCCATCGGTGAGCGCGCTCACCGGGTAGGTCAGGGCGTACGGCGCGCTGGTGTCCTGCCCGCGGCGTACACCGTCGATGAAGAAGGCCACGGCGCCGCCCGGCGCGGTGGCGGTGAACGTCGCGGACCCGGAGACGAGCTGCGACGGCCGCGGCGAGGTGATGACGGGCGCCGCGTTGCCCAGCGCGACGGCGACCTGGGTGCCCGCCGTGTTGCACAGGTCTTTAAGGCTGCAGTCGACAGCGCGCAGGGTGTGGGCGCCGTTGGCCAGCCCCCACGTCGACCAGGTGGTCGTGGCGGTGCCGCTGTTGCTGGCCACGGGCGCACCCAGGGGAGCGCCGTCGACGAAGAAGCGGACCTTGGGTGCGGTGGAGGCTGCGGTCAGGGTGACGACGCCTGTGACGGACGACGCGTCGGCGGGGTTGGTCAGCGCAGGCACGGTGTTCGGCGCGACCGCGTCGAGAGCGGCGCGGAAGTCGACCTGTCCTGTGCCGAGCCCGAGACCGGTGTAACCGTGCGCGGTCGTCACGATGGCTGCACGGATGTCGGCGGCCTTCGCGCTGGGGCTTCGCGACCACAGCAGTGCCGCCTCAGCGGCCACGAGCGGTGCGGAGAACGAGGTGCCGTCCGCGGTGTCGTAGTCGAGCTGGAAGCCGGAGCTGGCGCTGGTGGGCGAGGTGCTCGTGATGGAAGTGCCTGGGGCGGCCACGGTCACCCAAGAGCCGTACTGGGAGAACGACGCCCGGTGGCCGGCGGCATCGGTGGCTCCCACGGCGACGACGCTGGGGTAGGCAGCGGGGTACGCGGGGAGCGTGTCGGCATCATTGCCGGCGGCGGCAACGACGAGGACGCCCTTGCTCACGGCGTACGCGACCGCGTCGGACTCGACCTGGTCGGGCGTGTCGCCGGAGAAGCTCATGTTGATGACGTTCGCGCCGTGGTCGGCAGCCCAGATGATGCCGGCGGCTTCGGTGTCAGTGAACACCTGACCGTACGGGTCTGCGACCTTGACGGCCATCACGCTTGCGCCCATCGACGCGCCGGCGACGCCGATCCCGTTGTCGGCGGTGGCGGCTGCGACGCCCGCGACGAAGGTGCCGTGGCCGATCTCGTCGACGACGTCGCTGCTGCCGTCGAACGCGTTGTAGGTACCGACCACTCGGTCGGTCAGGTCGGGGTGGTTCACGTCGAGGCCGCTGTCGATGACGGCGATGCGCACGGCAGCGTCACCATGCTGCACGTCCCACGCGGACGGCGCGTTGACCGCCTCGAGATAGGGGGCGCTGGCCGAGTACTTCTCGTCGTTGGGCACGAACGTCAGCGTTCTGCGGCTGACGATGTCGACGTGCTCGACGTCAGGGCGTTGACGCAGGGCGGCGGCCATGGATGCCGCATCAGCCTTCGGGACCTCCACGGACACGGTGGCCAGCTGGCGCATCATGCGCCGCTGGACACCACCTTGCGCTGTGGCTGAACGTGAGACCTCGGTCAGGGCCTTGGCTGCGCCAGCACCGCCTCGGACCTTCACCGACAACACGACCCGGTCGGAGTCACGCTGCGCCGCAAGGCCGCCCAACCGACCGCCTGCTCCGCGTCCCGTCGGCGCCGGCGTTCTGACGGGCTGGCCGTGCAGCTCCTCCAGCCGCTCTCGCTTCGTGGTCGGCGAAGGGCTGCCATCAGCCGCGGTTGCTGCTGATCCCGTCGGGACGAACAGGCCTATCGCGACGGTGGCAGCAACGAAGCATCGGCGACGAGCGCCCATAGAAGAACTCCCCTGTATGGCCCGCGCGGCCCGGTGGGCTGACACGCGGCATTGATCTCCCGCGCAGGACTGCAGCGGGCCGAGATCGGAATGTATCGGCGGATTTGTCCCTCCGAGGGACGAATCGCAAAACTCGGGCGCCGGCATCCCGCTGCTTGTGGGGGGAGCCCCGGGGACGCGCCAGCGGCGCCGGCCTCGGCAGAGGCGAGTGGACCGGGAGCTCAGCCCACACTCACACGGTTTCGCCCGCCGGGCTCAGCGGCTGGGGCGGGCCAAGGGGGTGCCATCCAGGGCGTAACGGAACGCAACCAGCGAGTCGAAGACCTGCAAGACCCCGGCTTCCTGCAGCTCACCGACGGAGAAGCCGCCGGTGCGGACCCCGAGGGTCGGGATGCTGAGCTTGGCCGCTGCCTGGGCGTCGTAGATCGAGTCGCCCACCATGATGGCGCTGGCGCCATCGACCTTGGCGAGCGCCGCTGACACGATGTCCGGCTCAGGCTTGCTCTTCTCCACGTCGTCCGAGGTCGTCCAGGCATCGGCGAGGGACTTGCCGTCGATGAGGTCGAGGAAGGCCTCGACGTGCTGGGTCTTGCCCGAGCTGGCGAGCACCAGCCGGAAGCCGCGCTCCTTGACCTCGGCCAACAGCTCGTGCGCGCCCTCGAAAGGCTGGATCTCGCCGATCAGCTCGTCGAACTCCTCCGCCCACGCCTCGCGCAGGTCGTCCCCGTGGGCTTCCTCGGCCTCACGACCGGCGACCGCCGAGACGAACTGGTCGCCACCCATCCCGATGCCGCGATGGATGCGCCACATCGGCCGAGTGATGTCGTAGCGGCGCAGGGCGCGGAACCACGCCAGCGCATGCTGGTAGTTGGTGTCCACGAGAGTGCCGTCGACATCGAAGATCGCCGTATCCGCCATGCCATCCTCATACCCCGCAGGGCAGCAGTGACCAGCCCGCGCGCGGTTGACGATGGACGCGGGGCCGGCCGGAGACCGTCGGCTCAGCGCTGCCGGCCTACGTCCCCGTGGGACGCGTCGACGGCCCGGAGCCGTGGTGTCGACGATGACGGCGAGCTGCCCAGCGGGCTGCTTCGTTGGCAGCAGCCGCCGCGGCGACCGCCAGCGTCAGTGCCGTCAGTGCCAGGTCTCCCTTGTGGTGATCCCGCAGACGCATGCCTCCACCATGCCCGCTGTCGCGTGCTGCAAACGCCCTCTCTCGGCCGGAGAAGCTCGGGACGTCTGCCGCGACCCCCGCTGGCCCGGCGATGGTGCCAGACACCGACGCGGTTGACGGCATACGGAATCAGTCGTTGGACGCGCCCAGATGACGGACGAGCTCGATGCCGACGGCGAGCAGCAAACCCAGGAAGCCGCCGATCGCCATGAGACCGCCGGGGTTGTAGAACGTCTGATCGCCCACGCTGACACATTCCGTCTCGAACCCAGCCAGCTGACACGGGCCCTTCAGGACGAACCACAGCAGGAGGGCGAGCACTCCACCGCCTATCGGCGCGCTGAAGAAGGTCACCGCCGTCTGAGAGTTGGACTCAGCCATTCCTCGACGGTAGGGCGCGAGCAGAGCGCGCGCAGGCGAATCGCACACGTCACCGCGTCCAGGTCGACAGGTGCGCCGCAGCAGGCGATTGGCATGGCTGGGGTCGAGCGTCACCACCGTCCGAAGGGCGACATCCCACCCCTGACCGTCGAGAGACGATGGGCCCTGAAGGCCGCGCCTCAGGCCTCGAAACCGGTGGGTCGGATGACTCGGGCCGGGACTCCGGCGGCGATGGTGTCGGCGGGGACGTCCTTGGTCACGACCGCTCCGGCGCCGACCACGGCGCCGTCGCCGATGGTCACGCCGGGCACGACCGTGACGTTTGCTCCCAGCCACACGTTGCGGCCGATCGTCACGGGGGCCGGCTCCATGTCGGCGCGCCGCGCCGGGTCCATCGAGTGGTTCAGCGTCGTGAGCGTGCTGCCGTGGCCGATCAGCGACCCGTCTCCGATGGAGATGCCGCCGGTGTCCTGGAAGCGGCAGCCCATGTTGATGAAGACGCCCTCGCCGAGCGTGAGGTTCTTGCCGAACTCGGAGTAGAACGGCGGGAAGACCGTCACCGACTCAGCCACCTCCCGACCGGTCAGCCGGGAGAGCAACGCCCGCACCTCGTCCGGCGAGCGGTAGGCGCCGTTCAGCTCGGCGAGCGTCCGCAGCGCCTCCTGCGACGCCTCGTGCATGAACGCGTGCGCCGCGGAGCCGCCCTCGATGAGGCGTCCGGCGTTCACGTGATCGAGGAACTCCTGCAGCTGCACCGCCATCACCCGGCCTCGACGGTCACCGTGACGGGACCCCGCAGGTCCGCGACCTGCGCAGCGGCGCCCTCGTCCAGGCGGCCGAGGACGACGATGCCGGGGAAGTAGGACTGGTCGCCGTAGTAGAGGACGAGGTCGTTGCCCGGGGCGTAGTAGCCCACGTCTCCGACGTCCGGGTCCGCCCCCTCGGGCTGTCCGTCGAGCGAGAGCGGTGACGGCAGCGGTCCCGTCTTCTCCACCCCGCCGTGGTCGACCATGTCGATCGTGAACGGTAGCTGTGCGAGCAGGTCACGCGCCGCGGCGCTGTCGTCGAGGGTGGCGCCGAGGCGCTGGCCCCCGAGCGTGATGACGATCTTCACCTGTTGGTCCTTTGCGTGGTCGGTCGACGGAAGTGGTGTGGATGGCGTATGCCGTGTGGTGGCGGTCGCGATGGTCTGCGCGCGGCCGGGCGCCTCCCGGGCGTCGACGGTCTCAACCGTCGAGCCACAGCCCGCGGTCAGGACCGTCGTCAGCCCGAGGGCCACCATCGGGCCGTGCGTCCTTCTCGAGAGCAAGCCCACACTCACAACGTCAGCAACACCTTGGTCGCCCGACGCTCGTCCATCGCCGCATAGCCAGCGGCAGCCTCCGAGAGCGGCAGGGTGAGGTCGAAGACCTTGCCGGGGTTGATCTTCCGGTCCCAGATGAGCTGGATCAGGTGCGGCAGGTACTCCCGAACCGGTGCCGGTCCGCCGTGGAGGTGGACGCCGGCCATGAACAGCTCGTCGCCGGGGATCGCGACGTCGTGCGACACCCCGACGAAGCCGACGTGCCCACCGGCCCGCGTCGAGTGGATCGCCTGCATCATCGCCTCCTGCGTCCCGACGGCCTCGATGACCGAGTGCGCCCCGAGCCCGTCGGTCAGCTCCTTGACCCGCGCCACGCCGGCCTCGCCGCGCTCCTCGACGATGTCGGTGGCACCGAACTCGCGCGCGAGCGCCTGACGGTCCGCGTGGCGGCTGAAGGCGATGATCCGCTCGGCCCCCAGTTCCCGGGCGGCCAGAACGCCCATCAGTCCCACCGCGCCGTCGCCGACGACGGCCACCGTCTTGCCCGGGCCCGCATCGGCGGCCACCGCGGCGAACCACCCGGTGCCGAGCACGTCGGAGGCCGCCATGAGCGAGGGGATCAGGTCGGCGTCCGGCTGCCCCGGCGTCGCCACGAGGGTGCCGTCCGCGAGGGGGATCCGCGTCAGCTCGGACTGGGTGCCGATCGTGCCCATGAGGACGCGGTGCACGCAGTACGCCTGGTAGCCGGCCCGGCAGATCTCGCACGTGTTGTCCGACGCCCAGAACGACCCGACGACGAAGTCGCCGACCGTGACGGTGCGCACCTCCGAGCCGACCTGCTCGACGACGCCGACGTACTCGTGCCCCATGACCTGGTGGTCGACCGGTTCCGCACCGCGGTAGGGCCACAGGTCGCTGCCGCAGATGCACGTCGCCGTCAGGCGGATGATCGCATCGGTCGGCTCGATGATCTGTGGATCCGCGCGCTCCTCCACCCGCACGTCGCCGGGCTCGTACATGACCACTCCACGCATCGCGTGTTCCTTCCATCGTCTCGTCGCGAGCCCACGGCCCGCCGGGCCCGACGGCCCACCACACGAGTGAAGCCGCCGGCGAGAGACCGAGGAAGTCCCTGTCGAGGCACGTACTGACAGGGCACCTCTCACGGCTCGGCCCACCCCTCGACGCGGCCTAGTCTCGAAGGCGTGGACAACCGCCAAGAGGTGCGCGAGTTCCTCATGACCCGCCGCGCCCGCATCACCCCCGACCAGGTCGGCCTGCCCGTCAGCCGCGGCCGACGCGTGCCCGGCCTGCGTCGCAGCGAGGTCGCGACCATCGCCGGGCTCAGCGTCGAGTACTACGCCCGCCTCGAGCGAGGCCAGATCGCCGGCGCCTCGGCCGGCGTCCTCGACGCGCTCGCTCGCGCCCTGCAGCTCGACGACACCGAGCGCGCGCACCTGCTCGACCTCGCGAGGGCAGCGGACGGCATACCCACGTCCGGGCGTCCGCGCCGACGCGCGGCCGGCAAGCCTGCGTCCCGGCCCAGCCTGCAGTGGGCCCTCGAGTCGATCCGCGACGCCGTCGCCTTCGTGCGCGACCCCCACCAGAACCTGCTCGCGACCAACGCGCTCGGCCGCGCCTTCTACTCGCCGGTCATCGGCGAGGGCGGCCGCCTGCCCAACCTCGCCCGCTTCCAGTTCCTCGACCCGGCCAGCCGCGACTTCTACCCCGACTGGGAGCTCTTCGCCGGGATGTGCGTCGGCATCATGCGCACCGAGGCCGGCCGCGACCCGCACGACCGCGGCCTGCAGGACCTCGTCGGCGAGCTCTCCACGCAGAGCGAGGTCTTCCGGCGGCTCTGGAGCGCCCACGACGTGCGCACCCACGGCACCGGCACCAAGCGCTTCACCCACCCCCTCGTCGGCGAGCTGACCCTCGCCTACGAGGAGCTCGCCATCACCGCCGAGCCCGGACTCGTCCTCATGGTCTACACCGCCGAGCCCGGCTCGCCCTCGGCCGAGCGCCTCCAGCTGCTCGCCTCCTGGGCCGCCGACACACCGAGCCCCACCGCGACCACCGACACTGCGATCCCCAACAGTCAGAAGGAAACCCATGCAGATCACCCGTAGCTCCGTCGACACCGTCAAGGGCCCGAGCGACTGGTTCACCGGCGACGTCTACATCGACGCGGTCGCCGCCGCGCCGGCACCGTCGCGCGTCTCGGCCAACCTCGTGCACTTCATGCCCGGCGCCCGCACCCACTGGCACCGTCACCCCCTGAGCCAGACCGTCTTCGTCACCGAGGGCGTCGGCCTCTGCCAGCGCCGCGGCGGCCCGATCGAGGTCATCCGCCCCGGCGACCGCGTCCTCTTCGAGGCCGACGAGGAGCACTGGCACGGCGCCGCGCCCACCCGGCTCATGGTGCACGTCGCCATCAACGAGGGCGACGACGACCACGACGTCGTGCACTGGCTGACCCCCGTCTCCGACGAGGAGTATGCCGCCGCCCCCTCCCTCTCCGACTGACCGACCCAGCCCTGCCGTCGACACGAGCGGCCCGGCCCGGGACGCCCGCAGGCCTGCGGAGGCGGCCTGTTAGACGGTCTCGGGAGAGCCCTCGAAGGAGCGCTCGAGGGAGGCCAGGGTGTGTGACCGCTCCCTCGTCACCATTCGCGCGGCCACCGGCTTGAACACCCGAGCCACGCCGTAGAGCTCCGCCTCGGCGGTGTGGTGGACGACCGTGGAGTCGCCGTCGACCTCGAGCACGTAGCGCGGACGCGCCTGGGTGAGCGGGTGGCCGAAGATGCTGAACGTCTCACTGAACGCGAGGCGCGTCGACGGCACGTGCTCGGTCACCTCCCCGACGAAGCGGCCCATCCGCGTCCGGTCGACATACGTCGTGCCCGACCGCACCGGTAGCGCGGACGTCAGCTCCGTGCCGCCGAACACGCCGTCGCGGTGCATCCACTGCCGATAGCCGGGGAGATCGGCCAGCCGCTCGAACACCTCGCTCGCCGGCCGACGGATCACCGTCCGCGCCTCGAACCGAATCACGCTCCCAGCCATGAAGCCTCCTCGATCGGTGCGGCGACCACTCAAGCCTAGGCAGGTCGAGGTGATCTGCCTACATCATCAGGTGCCA
>Ga0164309_10000578_pt1 | contig 19832 bp, 20 predicted proteins | sample Whisoiple_247_MG_FD_109984 | JGI IMG/M metagenome (GOLD analysis project Ga0164309, IMG submission 109984) | Soil microbial communities amended with fresh organic matter from upstate New York, USA - Whitman soil sample_247_MG | ecosystem: Environmental > Terrestrial > Soil > Unclassified >...
CGGCGTGGTGTTCGTGAGTGGTTACGCGGATGCCCAATATCGTGAGCGTATTCCTGCAAACGCTGAAGTGCTCGCGAAGCCGTTTCGCGCCGAGCAGTTGTTGCTCGCGATCCGCGGCAAGCTCGAAACTACCAGGGCGCTCGACACTACTCGCGTCTCGGACGCGATTGGGCGCGACCGGCCATAGGAGAAAGTTAGTGGTGTGCAACGGTGCTCGAGGCGTCGGACGGCGCATCGGGACTGTTGGCGACGCGCAGGTACCATGGCCGAGTCGATGTGCTGTGCACGGCTGCATCATGGCCGGCATGACCGGTTCACCTCAACGTTGCGTGGGGACGACGCGATGCACTGCGTCAATGATATCACCCCACAGTGTGTGGGGACGACGTCGAGCGGATTCATGTAGACGCTCTTGACGCCCGGTTCACCCCCGCGTGCTTGGGGATGACTGGGGCCCAGTATGCCTTCGCGTGTCTCGAGTCGGTTCACCCCCGCGTGCTTGGGAGGACTGTGTGCAGTGCAACCTGCTGAACCTCAGCAACGGTTCACCCCAACGTGCGTGAGGACGACTGCAGATTCGTCGGGGCGCCATTGATGGGGGGTGAACGGCTACGATTGGCCGCCCGGCGCCTCGCCTTGACGGTTTCGAGATAGACGGCTACAGACCGCCAACAGCAAGTGAAAGGGCAAAACGTCAAGATTTGGCCGGATCCGGAGGGGTCCACACAACGACGAACGCCTATGCTTCGGTTTGTTGTTGAACGCTGCCCCACACACACGGACCGATGCCAAACACGGCCTGGATGAAGCTTCGGCCCTTGTCTCGCAAGGGTCTGTTCCGAATCGTCTGGGTGTTGGCCGCCGTGGCGCTCGGCTTACAGCCAGGCGAGGGAGCGGACTACCCCCGCTACGATTATTGGGTGGACGTCTTCGCTTCGTACGATGTGCTGAAGCTGAATGTCTCGACGCTCTCGCCCGTCGGGGTACCGGTCAGCCATTGGTCCCATGCGCCAGCGCTCGTCGCGAACGCTTTGGACCGCTTGCTCGGCTTGCTGCCGTTCGTAAAGACTGGGCTGCACACCGCCTCGTGGCTCGCAGCCCTAGCGTTTTGGTGGGCGCTGATCGGACTGTCACGGCTGGTCTCGAAAGGCGATTCCACCACGCTGCTGCTCACGCTGGCGGTCGCTTACCTCGGCACGCACGCGGGGTTTTATTCAGTTCACCATAGCTCCGAAATCTTCGCGCTGGCAAGCTTCGCGGTTGCCACCTACTGGGCGCTCAGCGCCGGACCGGAGCGAGTGCGCGACAGCGTGGCCATCGGCATTGCCTGCGGATTGTTACTGATCATTCGCGTCAACCTGGTCATGTACGTCCCGTTGCCACTTGCGACACGCGCTTTGGTGGTCTGGCGCGGCCACGGTGGTAAGTGGAACAAGGCGCTGCTACTCCATGCCGCCGCCTTCGCGGTTCCGCTACTCGCGTTTGGTGCACAGTTGCCCGTGTTCAACTACTGGATGACCGGCTCTGCTGCGCGGAATCCCTACGTCTACGGCGGCGGCGGGTTTCGTAGTGTCGACTGGTCGCACCCCTTGTTTGGCACGACGCTGTTTCACTCTTGGCATGGCCTATTGAGTTATCACCCGCTCTTCGCGCTCGGCGCCATCGCGCTCGTCGGTCTCGGGCTGTCCCGCAGCTTGCCGGTCGCCGAACGCGTGTTGGCAATAGGCGCGCTTGCGGCAATGCTTGCGCAACTGTACATGCAGGCTAGCTGGTGGTGTTGGTGGTTGGGGAGGGGCACGTTCGGCAATCGAACTCTCGCGCTCGGCGGCCTGCTAGGCGTGGTTGCGCTCGCTCGCTGGCTCGTCTTGCTGCTTGAGCCCGGCGCCAGCCGCGCGCGACGTGCCGGCGGTTTCATCCTGCTCGGTTCGATGGTCGCCGCGTGCACCTGGTCATGGCTGCTTTATCTGCAAGGGCCTACGAACTTCCACAGCTGGCGGGAGCTGCTGTCCGGCCAGCGTGCGCTCGCGACGGACCAGCAAGTGTTCGTGCCGTTGGGCGTGACTGGTCTGCTCGCCGTCGGTGCCGCCCTGGCGTGGCGCACACGGTGGAGCCGGGCTGTGCTATCCATTGTTACCGCCTTCGTCGTTGCCATGGCGGCCCACGCACTGTTCGCAGAGCCCCTGCAAATTTGGTGCAACGAGGTCGGCTTGGGATCGCTCAGAGCGGTCCTGCTCTCGCTGCTGTGCACGCTCGCCTTCGCTGTCGTCGTCTCCCTGACAGGAGATCATGACACGCCCGTCCCCAGCCAGCTGGCGCGCGGGGTCGTCGGAGCCAGTCTTGGCTGGATCTTCCTGTGCGGGAGCTGGACATTCGTCAGGCTGACCCTCGCGACTAGAGACGTGATCAAGAACTCGACGGCCGAAACGCAGAACTACCTCTGGCGCTCGACCATGGTCGTAGAAGACATCGTGGAATCCGTGGAGGAGTACGAAGCCGTCGACGGCTTCCAGCGACGGAAGCGCGCGGCGAACCAGTTCCTCAGCGGCGTCCTCAGAGAGCAGTCGCTGCCGCCCGCAAAGCCCAAGTCACGTTCGCCGCACCGCAAAGCTACCGATCACGCGCACCTTACTCTCGGCGCGCCGTGAAGAGAGGTAGTCGCCTTCGAAGTAGAGCAATATGGAACCGAACTACCCACAGCGGGTAAAACTGAGCGTCGTCATCCCTTGCTACAACGAGGAAAAGACGCTCGAAGCGTGCGTCGGCAAGGTGCTCGAGATCGCGGACGACGACCTAGAGCTCGAGCTGATCATCGTGGACGATTGTTCCAAGGACGCCAGCCGGAGCGTCGCTGCGCAGCTCGCTGAGCGCGTTCAAGGCCTTAAACTCTTCCAGCACCAAGTCAACCAAGGCAAGGGAGCCGCGCTCAGGACGGGTATCACTCACGCCACGGGCGACTTCGTTGCGATCCAGGACGCGGACTTGGAATATGACCCGCTAGATCTGAAACGCCTGCTCCTACCGCTGCGCAAAGGTGAGGCGGATGTCGTGCTCGGCTCTCGCTTCCTGACACACGGATACCATCGCGTACTCTACTTTTGGCATTCGCTCGGCAATCGTTTCCTGACCTTGCTCTCGAACATGTTGACCGATCTGAATCTAACCGACATGGAGACTTGCTATAAAGTCTTTCGCCGTGAGGTGATCCAGAAGATCGAGATCGAAGAAAATCGCTTCGGATTCGAGCCGGAGGTCGTGGCCAAGATCGCCCAGCTTCGCCTGCGCATTTACGAGATGGGGATTTCGTACCGAGGACGCACCTACGCCGAAGGCAAGAAGATTGGTGTCAAGGACGGGATTCGAGCGCTGTATTGCATCCTCAAGTACAACCTGCACAACGCGCCCTGGGCGATTCAGTTCTTCTTCTACATCTTCATTGGCGGCGCGTCGGCGATCGTCAACCTGATGCTATTTCTGATTGTGCTGCCCCTGATCGGCGTTTCGGCAGCGGCCCTGCTGGCGTTCTTCCTCGCCGCGGCCCTCAATTACTACCTATCGGTGCAGATCCTGTTCCGCCGCCGAGCGAAGTGGAGCTCCGTCACGGAGATCCTGGTCTTCTTGGCTGTGGTCGCAGTGGTCAGCGTGGTCGATCTTTTTTCGACCCGCTTCTTGGTCAGTGCCGGCATTCACCCCGCGTGGGCCAAGACCGCGGCCACGGGCATCGGGCTCGTGCTCAACTTCGCCGGACGCCGGTTATTGGTCTTCCCAGAAAGACCGCGCCCGGACTGGAGACCTAGCGCTTAGTCTTCGACCTCTTTGCAATTGTGGGCAGCTAGGTCGCAATCGACCGCGCGCTTGTCGTTCGCAGGAAAAGCCGACAGCAAGATGCCAAGAGACTCGTGGACGGATAAGCCGCGGTGCATCCATTCCGCCACCCCGCAAGTATCTTCGCGAGTCGCGGCCACGGTCCCGCGCTCCAAATCCGTGAGCGGCGGTGGTCGCCTCCGCCGTCGCTGTCACCACAGCTTGTAGTGGTCGCTCAGTGATACTCTCGCTCAATGCGCTTCTGCTGGCGCAACGACGCGTCAAGCCCTTGAATCTGATGAAATGGAGATCAAGGGCTCCTCCGGCTTGACGGTGCTCCCAACCGCACCGATGGTTGTTGAGATGGCGGAGACCATAAGTGCTACCCTTCGGAACATGGCAGGTGACCTATGGGCGCCCGCAAATTGGTCTCCCGACTTTCCGCATCGTGCCAGCCTGTCTGAGGAATTGGTATTGCTGGACCAGCTATTCCCGCTGGATTGGAGGCTTGAGGCGCTCCGCGAGCCGAGTTCGAGACACCAGCTGCGTGGGGACCTACTGACGGTCGGGGGGCGGACACGGCTCCTCGACCTGGCAGCAGAGCTCCTTCGATTAATTGGCTCGGCACCAGGGCAATCGATTCCGATGCAAGGGCGCCTCCGTTGCTGGAGCCTTTACCAGTCGACCAAGAGCGAGCTTCTCGTCGGGCCCGTCTTGCGCTCGATTGGCGACGTGCATTGGCAACCCGAGCGCGGCGGTCATGGCGCTGACTACCGGTTGATCCACGGCTCCGGGGTGCACGTCGCCGAGGTCAAAAGACTATGCACCTCGGTCCGCCAAGAGCAGCTCGCCATGGGACGGCTCACCGCTAACATGTCGGGCTCCGGGCCCGTATTTACGGCAGACGAGCAAGCCCAGAACGCACGCGAAGACGCACGCCGTTTGTACCCGCGTGTCCGGCATGCCTCCAAGCAACTCAAGCAATCGGCAGGCCGAGCCGCGCGACAGTTCGGCCGACTCGCCCGAAGCATCCCGGGCATTCTCTTTCTCGACCTCAACGGCAACCCGTACCTGGGCAACATCGTCGAGTCGATTCACGGATGGATGGCTCTGTCATGGGCACGCCCGATCGATCTCATCCTCTTCTTCGACTTCGGGTACCGCGGTGGCGCTTGGGGGACCACCGTAGGCACGGTCTACTCGCGCAGCGGTGAAGCTTTCAATACAATGGACCGCGCGTTGCCAAAGTGCAGCCGCGGACACTTCCATTTCGGGAACAGACCGGCTGGTCCGTGCGAGCATCCGTTGCCTCTATAGACTGCTCGCTCAAGCCATCGCGATGGGTCCCCGCACTGTGCCTTCAGCAACTCATGCATGCAAACAGTCGCTCCGTCAGTTTTTAGAATTTCGGCCGCAGTGACGGTTGAACAGTCAGATTTCTCGTTTTTTGGAGCTAAGCGACGGTCGAACCCAGCTTACGTTGCGTTCCGCGCGCCGCTCAAATACAAAGTTAGACACACGCAGACTTCCACCCGGTGAACGAAATGGCAACGTACGACCTTGCAGTATCATTCGCTGGCGAGCAGCGTGCCCTTGCACGCCGGATATCGGAGCGGCTCGACGGATCGGGATATTCGATTTTCTTCGACGAGTTCCATCAGGGCTCGCTTTGGGGCAGCGATCTCACTATTGCGCTCAATGACGTTTACGAGCACGACGCCCGATGGTGCCTGATCCTGACATCGAAGGAATATGTCGAGAAAGCTTGGCCGAACCTGGAACGACAGAACGCACTATCTCGCTTCATTCGCGAGCGCACGGGGTATTTACTCTGCTTACGGTTGGACGACACGCTATTGCCTGGGCTACCCGCGACCATCGGATATCTAGACCTCCGAACCTCATCGGAAGACGCGGTTCATGGCTTACTCCTTCAGAAACTTGGCCCTCCATCGCATGGCGACTGCGTCGCGGGGATGGCCGAGTCAGATCGCGAACTTGCTCGCTCGGTGATCGCGGCTTGTTATCGGCGCGCGATTTTTACTCGCATGGTTTCAGAAATTGATCTTCCGGCGATGTATGACTCCATCGGCGAAGCAATCGGTCAATTGCAGCGTTTGATCCCAAGGATGGTCGACCCGCGCTTGCAGTTCCTCACTCTGCAGCTTGTTCGTTCGCTCGATGAGATCGAGCGCTTTCGGAACGCCTCGAGCGAAACGTTTTCACTAAACCTGTCCAAAGAACTTCGCTCGAGGATCGATGCTGAGAAAATCGAGACAATACGAGTGCTCTTGGATATTCGCAGATCCGCAGCCATCGGCGTCCAGCTGCCGACGTCACTGTGCGTGGCCCACTTCTTTACGCGGGAAGCGGCGCGGGAACCGCCGGGTGTCTAACTCCGGTTTGCTGTACGCGCCGGTATCGCTCGGCCGGCGCAGCTGAAAGGTACGTTGGACAGACGGGAGTAATGTATGCGCGGAGACATTCTTGAGCAGCTCGTTGACGACCACCTCCAGCTCCAGGGATACTTCACGCGGCATAACCTGAAGTTCAGGCCGCGTGCGGATCATAGCTCGTTCAGCAAGAAGCACGACTCGAACCACAGCGACATTGATGTCGTCGGCATTCATCCGAAGCTTGCTGGCGATAATCGGGTCGTCGCGGTGAGCTGCAAGAGCTGGCAGTCAGGATTCGACGTTAGGATCAAGCTCGATGAGCTCACGCGGAACAAGCGACGTGGCGGGCGCGAGTCGTGGAAGTTTTTTCGTGAGCTCATTGAGCCTAAGTGGTCGGAGGCCTTTGTGGATGCAGTTGAAGCCGCGACTGGCACGAGAAGATTTACGTACGTGGTCGCGGCAACGTCGGTTCGTGGAAACCCGTCCTTGTGGGAAGAGCATCAGCCGTTTCGTCGCGCACTCGAAGGCAATCCGATTCGTCTCCTCGGATTGAACGAGATGATCGAGGGGGTATGCAGCGGGCTAACGACAACACTGGTCCCTTCCCAACTCGGTCGAACTCTTCAGCTGCTGAAGGCTGCGGGGCTCATTGGCACGGGTCGTGGTGCGGCTCTTGGCGTCGCTGCCGAACGAGTCGCTGCAACTGACAGACGCCGCCCTCGCATTCGCCCGATCGGCGTTGCTGAAACTCGATAGTTTGGCCAACCTGTCAAGAGCAAACCCGCATGACCACGTCTGCATTGTCGCTCTGGTCGTCGTGATGGTGGCGGTTGTCCACGTTCACCACGAATCAGTAGAAGCGCAGGCCCGCGCTCGACGACCGCGGTGAGCGAGCTTCCTTGGATCGGCGGGCCAGCTCTTCTATCGCCGCGGCCCAGGCGACTTCGGCGCACCCAACGAGCCAAGCGGCGGGCTTCGGACCCATCCCAGACGACGCGCCTCAGGTAGCCCGTATCGAGGTCTTCGATGAACAGACTTTCCGGCCGCCCTAGGCGAGTCGATCCGTCGGGAGCAGGGTCTCGCCGGACAGCGCGGCCATTGTCGCCAAGCGGTAGCGTCGCCAATGTGAAGATCCGCACGGGCCGCACTCTGGCACCGCCTAGGAATCTGCTCTACGATTCGTCGCTTACGATGGCGACCCGTGAGCACATACTTGCTGAAATTCGTCGGACCGCCGGTGCGAATGGCGGCAAGGCGCTCGGTGTCAGGCGATTCTTGACCGAGACGGGGATTGCCGAATCGGATTGGCGAGGAAAGCTCTGGGCACGATGGGGGGATGCGGTTATCGAGGCCGGGCTTCAACCGAACGAGTGGCAAGGAGCGAATCCCGACGAGGACTCACTTTTACCGTTGGCTAATATGGTCAAGGAGCTGGGGCGATTTCCAGTCACATCAGAGATCGCTCTCCGCAGGAGGACCGACAAGAACTTCCCGAGCAAGGAGGTGTTCAGCCGGTTTGGAGGCAAAGCGGAGCTCATCGTTCGTCTCCGTGAATTCTGCTCGGCTCGCGGAGAGCATGAGATCGCTGATCTGTGCGGCGGTGGACAGGACGCCGTCGAGCCGAGCAACAACCGCATTGAGACAACTTCAAACGTTGCCGACGGCTACGTCTACATGCTCAAGCATGGCAAGCACTACAAGATCGGGAAGACGTTCTCAGTGCCACGCCGCCATCGTGAAATTGCGCTCGAGCTCCCCGAGAAACCTGACATCGTGCACACCATCCGCACCGACGATCCGACTGGCATCGAGGCGTATTGGCATAGCCGCTTCGCCTCGAAACGTACAAATGGCGAGTGGTTCGAGCTGACCCGTGAAGACGTGCAAGCGTTTAAGAAACGGAAGTTCATGTAACCATGGGACGCTGCGCGTCGTGCTCGTTGACCGAGCAACTCTCCTGCAACCACGACACGCTCGACCACCAGCGCAAGGCGCTGCAACGCAGGTTACTCGATGCGGGCGTCAGGGGGCGATGACCTGGTTGCCGCGGAACCTCCGAGATGAGCATGCACTAGGTGCAGTCTCAAGTCGCTCGGCGAACGGGACCGGCGAGAGCGATTGCGAGCGTTGCAATCGGCTGATTAGGTCTCGACACCAAGGCGCACCAGGTTGGGCTGTCTCGCGATATGCTTCAGGCCGGGCTCGTGCATGCGTGTCGCATGCACGAGCGAAGTCCGTATCCGGTTGCTGTAAGCACGGTAGCTTTATGCCCGCTCTCGGTCACCAAGGTCCGCGTCGCTCTGATCGAGCCCATTCAGATCGTCTAGGCCGCATTGGCAGAAGGGATCGCACGGATTGTCGGTGCACGTCTGTGACGTCGTCACGAGACCTCGAGCTCCGCCCGACAACGCTGGCGCGGACCCCAGCGGGTCGAGAGCCTGCGCATGCTGACCACGATCGACAGGAAGTTCGATTGAACGCGCTATTTGCCGCCAAACAGGGAGCCGATGATGTCGAGGTTGCCGCCGATCGCCATCGTAAGAGAGCCGATGACGTGGTTGGTTCCCGGGGTACCCTCAGTGATTTGCACCTTCATTGCGGTGTCCTTGTCGACCTTCTCCGTGTCGGATACCGCGTTTGAAAACGTGGCTCCCACCATCAAGGAGATGGCCGAGATCGGCGCGGCGACGAGGCCGACAGAAATTATCGGGCTCAGCTCTCGTGCCTGGTACGGGTCCCCCTCGATCGCTCGGGCGTTCACCGTGAACTTGGCTGGAATGCCAACATAGATGCCGGGTAGGTGTGCCCATGGTCCGCACTTTCCCCTCTCGTCTGTTCTCCATCCGGTGGCATCGAACACATTGCCCGTGTACGTGGCGGGGTCGTCCAGGAACGTTTTAAGGCGGTCGGACTCTTGCTTTTTCAGTGCTTCCGTTCGCTGCGGCTCGGCCAACGCTTTCACACGGTCTACCTCTTGCTGAGTCACCGATGGAACACGTTTGAGCGCCGTTGAATCCGCGTCCGATGAATCCGCCACGTCGAACAGCTTGCCTCTAGCCTTTACGCGCTGGACCGCCCATGCGACTGCTTCGGTATCGGCAACTTTTTGGGCATCGTCGGAATGGATCCACCCCGCCGCACAATAGGCCTTGGTGATGCGGCCTCGAACACCCCACCAAAATGGAAGGACAGCGAGATACGGCATCGCACTAACTCCCCATTGCCGCTGAAGTTCCTGCCCACCTGGAGCGTGCACTGCAACCGCCAGGCCTGCTGTGATTCCGTAGCGCACTAGCTTCCCTTCCTTGAACTGGTCTCCGAGGCTTTCGGGTTTTGCATCGTCGCCTTTGTCTTTGGCAGCGGCTGCGTTCTTGAGAAGGGCGTCGATCGCTTTCTGTTGATCTTCAGGCGTGAGCTGTGGCCTCGATAGTGCTGGTGCTCCAGGGAGTGCCGAGCTTGCAGGCGATGCCGGCTGAAGTGCAGCAGCCTTCTTGAGTTCGGCGACGTCAGACTGAAGCGCGGTAATTGCTGACGCCCGCTTGAGCTCTGCGACATCTCGCTTGAGCTCCTCGACCGTCCTATCGGTGTCCGGCTTCGCGGCAGTCTGTGCCCACGCACCAGCCGAGAATGCCAGACACACCGCGCCCGAGAGCACGCCGAAGAGCCGCTTCATCACCATGCTCGCCCGATAACACACAGCGATCCAACGGTGCGTTTCGGCTTGAAGGGTCGAAGAAATAACTATGGGGCGGTAGACCCGGCTTGAAGCTTGTTGCGCTTCTGTCAGCAATCAACCGCGAATGCCATTGTCGCGGGATCGCTGCGGGGTGACGACCGAGTCCGATCATGAAACGCGGTGTCGCAGATCCCAACGTCGCAACGGCCGATGTCGAACAAGTGCGCTGACTTCGAGCCCTTACCGGGCCAACAAGTACCGCGACGCAGTGGAATGCACGGGCCGAAGTCAATCACAGCGGAATGCCTGACTCCAACACTGTATGCGAAATTGCGCCCCCAGGTACGCATGTTATTGCGCTATCGACGATCAGACACACGAAGCGCGCAAGCCGGAAACGACTATCGCTCGCGCCGCTTCAGTGAGCGCTTGGGGACGGATCTGTCCGCCTTCGCGACGGACGGACGCGAGGTGGAAGTTGTCGGGTAGTTCGGCACTGCTCTCTTCGATCGTTGGCTGACGACTTCGACGAGCTTCTCTGGACGGACAACGATTGCGTACTCACCGACGCTGAGGCGCTACGTCTCGAGGGTCAGGAGGCCGCACGATGTTCGTTCATCACCCCGCCGCCCCCGTCTCCGTCCGCTTCGAAACCACCGCTGTAGCCGTCGGATCCGAAGTTGCCGCCGTCGTAGTCGTCACCGTCGTCGGCGTCGGCCGATCCAAAGACTTGCCGATCGCGTAGCTTGCGCCACTGATCCCAAGCAGCATCAAAATGCCTTCGTCAATGGTCGGAAACGCGGAACCCTTGAGCGTGAGCTGCAACAGTCCCGCGCCAATCACGAACGTGAAAAGCAGAAACTGAAACCGCGATAGGCTGGCGTCGCCGTGGTCGTCCGCGATCAATTGGTGCAGGTTGATCTTGTTGGTGGCGATTTGGTACAGAATCACCAGTTCGATGCCTGTGATGAACAGGACGACGGAGTACGCGAGTAGCGTGATGGGTGCGGTCATGGGGCTTTCTCTGGTTCAAACCTGACGGGCGCCTTTGAGCTTGTTCAGAGCTCGTTGGATGATCACCAGTCCGTTGCTGCCGCCGATCAGCGCGAGCAGTCGCGTGTCGACGGGCGGAAAAACACCGGTGGTTTGCTGGCGAATGGCTGCGGCATAGCTGGCGCTCGCAATCGCGGTCGCGATCAGCATTTGAAGCCGGACCGCGCTGGTGGCGCCAGTCGTGCGGTCTCTGAGCAGGCCGCGAGCTGAAATTGTGCCCAGAACTAGCCGATAGCTGACCAGCGCGGCCAAGGCGTAGAGAAATGCACGGACTGAAAACAGCAGGACGTGAGCTGGGGTTCCGAAGAGCGCTGCGGTCACGGCGATCTCCGCTGAAAGGTGCCGTCACCGGTGGTGACTAGTTCGACGTCACCGTCGCGCTCAGTGAGCCAGAGGCGTTCGCTCGTGGATACGGTGCGCCAGTGAGCGCGGTGTTCCGCGTCTTTGCATCTTACGGCGGCGTCGAAGGCTTTGGTTTCTCCCGTGCGTCGGCCCCCGAGAATTTGGTCCAGCTGCTGGACAGTGGACAGGCGAGGGTGACAGTAGCTGAGGTTGGTGCCTTCATCGCCTTTGCCCGATGAGATGACGGCATACTTGGGCTTGATGCGACTGATGAATTCCGTGGAGCTCGAGGTGTCGCTGCCGTGGTGGCCGACTTGCAGAAGCGTGACGGGGCCGCGCGGGTCGAGCAACTCTTCTTCATCCTGCTCGGCGTCACCGGTGAAGAGCACCGACGAATTGCAGTAGTCGACGCGCAGGCCAATCGAGCAATCGTTTGGGCGATCCTCGCAGTCGACCGGCCATTGCGCGGGCAATATCGGCGTCAGCCTCACCCCCGCCGCGTCTGGGATCGGTGAGTCTGGGTGCTCTGGATCGACGACTCGGAGTCTTACTCCGCGCTGCTTGACTGCACTGCGGGCGCGGGCGATCAGGGTGCTATCAAGGTTGGTGCCATTGTCTACGTAAGCGTCAACGTGGAAGCGGTTCAGGATCTCGGGCGCGTTTCCGGCGTGGTCCGAGTGTTGGTGGGTGATCCAGAAGAGCGCTAGCTGCTTGTCGGGCACGTCTGCGGCAAGGCTCGAGAGCAAGTGTTCGCTCCAGGCCTCGCATGCGTCACAACGCATCGCTTGTTCACCGGCATCGATCAGCACTCGGCGCCCGTCGGGAAGCGAGAGCAGCACGGAGAGTGCCTGTCCGACGTCGTAGAATTTGACCATCAATGGCTTGCCGTCACATTCGGCCGATGTAGCGCTCGGCGGGTCGCTGGCTGAGTTGGTGTTGGCGGGCTCGGCGAGGTGCAGGAGCGCTGGCGCCAATACGAGTCCGAGGGGCGCGAGCGAGCGCCGCGTGAAGAGCTGTTGAAGTCGCGATTGTGCCACGCTGCGTTACGTCGGCACACGCTATTCAGCGTTGTCGTGGTTGTCGCTCCCGCGTGGCACGCGCACCGCGTCTTGAGCGCCGTCTGTGACCCAAGGGTCTTTGGCACTCGGCTTCGCCGGAACGGTCGATGGATCGGTTGCTTCCTCGTCCGCGATCCCGCGCGCTGCACGGATCTCCTTGCGCGTCATGGGTCCGCGCAGCAGCGCCATGGCGAAGCGGGGTTGCATCAAGATCGGTGGCGACTCCACATGCGCGTTCCTGACTACAAACCAGCGAGGTGCTAGCCGTTGAAACGTGCTTTCGAGTTCCACAGCTTGGCCGTCCGTGGTCTGTGCCATCGCCAAGCCGTCCAGGACGCGAGCTCGATCCGCGTCCGTTTGGAGGCGTCCGATGAACCAAAGGCCGGCGTTGCTCAATGCTCGATAGTCCAAATCCATGGGGTTCTGCGTCGCCAGGACCACGCCAACGCCGAACCCGCGAGCTTGCTTCATCAGCGAGACGAGGGGACGCTTGGTGGGTGGATTGGATGGGTGAGGGGGCAAGAAGCCGTACACCTCGTCGAACATCAGCAGTGCTCGCAAGCGCGACGAGCCGGGCAGGGTCCGCACCCAAGAGAGCAGCTCTTCCAGCAGCACACCCAGTACCAACGCCCGTTCTTCATCATCCAAATGTGCGACGCTGACGATCACGATCGGCGTTCGGCCGGCCTTGGGAGTCAGCCATTCGCCTACGTCGAGCGTGGTCCCTTGTCTCCAGCTCGCGAATGAGGGAGCCGCGAGCAGGCTGTTGAGCGCAGCAGCGAGCGACTTGCGCTCGCTCTTCTTCATGAAGCTATCCACCGAGAGCGCGCCGATTTCACTAATGGGAGGGTCGAGCAAGTCTTCCATCAAGGCGCCGAGATCGGCGGTTTGCCCAGCCGCGAGGCGTCGCTCAGCGAGCACACTGAGCAGCACGTGCTCTCGGCTCTTGGCCGGATCGGGTTCGCGCCCCAACAGTCGCAGTACGAGCGACACCGCCGCGGTGAGGGCGTTGCGCGCCGCTTCCGGATCTGAATCCCAACGCGCTGAACGCCGCTCGAGCGACGACAGCATGTGCAGCGGTTCACCGGCGCTGCCACCTGGCGTGAGTACGCGCACGCTGGTTGCCGCGGTGTAGGCCGCGAGCTCCGGCTCGCCAATTTGCCATTCGGCCAATGCCGACTGGCGCCGGTTCGCCAATTCTGCCGCTTTTACTTTCCTCTGCTCGGTGCTGGCGTCCTCGCTGTCTAGCTCCACCCAGGGCTCTAACGCGCTTGCTGCCAAGCTTGGGAAAGTGAGCAGGAGATTGGGTAAATCACCCTTCACGTCGATGACTATCGTGGGTACACGAGCGCGAGCGGCCTCTTCGATCATCACGGTGCACAGTCCCGTCTTTCCGCTGCCGGTCATTCCCACGATGACTCCGTGAGTCACTAGGTGCTCCGCCGGCAGGCGAAGCGAGGAACTTCCCTCAGATCCGTTCAAGTATCGCCACGCTCCGAGGTTCAGTATCGGTTTCATGATTGTGGTTCCTCGCTTCGCTGTCGGACCGAGCTCAGGTCAAGAATGGGTCCTTACTACCGGGGCCGCCCTTCTGCGCGGCTGTTGCCGCCGCAACGGCGGCTGGTGTGACGGCAGGGAGCACTTGAATGCTATCAACTGAGGGTGTCGTTGATTTGGGGTCGGTCGCTTTTGGATCGGTAGATTTCTGATCCGTCTTAGCCGAGGAGCGAACGCGGCCTTTTCCAGTGTACAGGTTCGGCGTGATTGACTCGGCGTCACCTTCTCGACGACGAACGAAGGCAATAGCGGCACGCACCTCATCGTAGGCGCGAATGGTCAGGGTCCACACGCGCTGGCGTTGCTCGATCACCGCCGCTTGCTGAGCAGGGCTCTGTTCCCGCACGCCGATGATGCGGGTGAGCCGCGTCGCGATGCGTGATGCGGCTTGGAGGTCCTCGGCGGAAGTAGCCGATTTGCCCTGAATTTTGGCCCAATTCTCCTGAAGGATTTGGCTCAACATCTGCAAGTCTTGCGCAATATTGCCGACACCAGCGGCACCTTTCATTGATTCGAGCTTGCGCGGATCGATCAGCTCGTGAAGCGACAGAGCCGTCGCGTCTGCGAGCAAACGTGTACGCAAGCGAGTCGCTTCGTCCGATAGCTCGGCCAGCGCGTCGGGAGGCAGGGTCGCTGTTTGGTATGCCGCGTGCGCGAAGCGCAGCGCGAGCGCATAATCTTCCAACTTGTCGACATGAGAGATGTCGAAAGCCGGCAGCTCTTTGGCGATCCGTTCACGCAGCGCCAGCACCTCCGGCATCACACCCAAGATGGTGCTCGTGGCCTCCTGTAGATCCAAGTTTACTTGGATGAGCTGTTCTGGTTGCAACGCCGCTGTGGCCTGCGCAATGCGCGCGTAAGCGTCCGCAGCCAATTTTTCATCATTCGCCAAACTAGCAATCACTTCCATCATCACTCCTCTCTGAACCCCGTTAACGGGTGTGCGTACACCAAGCATTCCCAAAAGCCGGCGAGTCGATCGTGCCGGAGCGAAATTCCAAAAAGCTGACGGGTCGACCGTCACCGCGGACATAGAATTCGATGAACTCTGAACGGCCGACCGCGTAGCCAGACCTAAATTCCGCCGCGTGACGGGTCAACCGTCGCTCCGACTAGAAAATGGAGAAAGTTGACGGTTCGACCGTCACTCATCACGGGAAATTCCAAAAAGCTGACGGTTCGACCGTCACTCATCACGAGAAATTCCAAAAAGCTGACGGTTCGACCGTCTCGAAAGAAGAACGATTCTAAAAAACTGACGGGTGAACCGTCGATAAGAACGAGAAAACGGAGAAAGTGGACGGTACGACCGTCGCGAACTACGAATTAGAGAGTGCCGGTGACGGTTCGACCGTCTCCGACGACCGAAGGATTGCGCGGAGTGACGGTCAGACCGTCACCGCTTGGATTTCAGTAAACAGTGAGTCCGCCGTGATTGGCATTCCAAAGTCAACACCCGCAAAGCGAGTGTCTGAGTGAACGGTTGAGGCTGGGCGGACAGCCGATCGCCTCCGCTCGGCGCCTTTTCGCGCCAAAGCACGGCACCGCAGAGCCACTTGCGCCGCTTCGAAAACGCATGATCGCGCCCGACCCCTCGGTAAGAGAGTGAATCCACCAGTCCCGCACTCCTGTGTTTGAGTGTCTATCTTCTCGAGCGCAAGTGTCAAGGGTTTCAGTCTCGGTCGCGTTCTCTTTTTGCTTCTCAGCGTGTGCTGGTGAGCGTTCGAGACACTCTGTTGCTTCAGCACGTTGCCGAAACGTGAAGCACTCGCCTGGCGAGCTTCGCCACGTCGTGTCGTGCCAAGCGACCGATGGGAAGGTCGCATGCGGCTCGGCCGTGCATCGAAGACGACGTACCAAGCGTAGTGCTCGTCGATGATCAGGACGCATCGTTCCTCACGAACATGTCGGCGTGATCGCCGCACGGGTTGCGTGAAATCGAACACGACCGGTCACAGTATTTCGGAGGCGATTCGCTCGGCAACTGAGACGGACGCTTCACCAAGTCCGGCAGGTAGCGGGAACAGCGCTGTCGTGGCGACCACTGCGGCCTGTCGATCTCGTGCGCCTCTAAACACTGAGCGCGGTGCCTGGCTCACCAGAGGCGTTCATCACCGGGGCCGCGTTAACCATGCCAGCCTCTTGGGGCGTGCGCATGGAACGAAGAAGGATGCTTATTGTGCCCTGGTCGTTCGGACGGTGCTGGTGGTGTATCCGATGCACCGAGCCCGTTCTTCCAGAGCGCGTGATTGGTCGGCATCGTCACGCGCATGAAGCCAAGTACGGAAGCGATGCGGGTAGAGCGCATCGATGAATGGGCTCGGAGTGGTCAGTCGGCGGCAGAGTTTGCGGAGGATAAGCCGTTCACGACCGGGAACATTGACGTGGGCGGCGTCACGGTTGAAGGAGACCGGGAGTAGCAGCAAGCAAGGTAAGGGCCGGCCGCGCCGGGGCCCACATCCCACCGCCTTCGCCTGGAGACCGCGCGTACGTGTGCGATCCACGAGGGCCTCGGTGATCAGCGCGAAGTCGTGGCGATACTGAGGCAGGACGGCTCAAAAAAAACGGCGAGGCAGCGGCAACCCAAGTCTCCACGTTACTCCACGGATATGCCGCGAGCTTCTCCAGCCGATCGCGTAGGCCTTGAAGTCTTCCAAGCTGATTCGCATCCACGCCGGCACAGCAGCGTGTTTCATCGAGTCGAAGCTTGATGCGAAACCCAGCCAGTGGTCGCGCTTGGACACGAGTAAGCAAGCGTGGCGCTTGCTTGCTCGCACGTGCGGCGCGCAGGCTGCGCTGATCGGCTTCGTGCGAAACTCGCGTAAGCCCGAGCTGGCGTGCGGCTGTGGGGCGATGAGCTGGGCCATCCGAAAAAATGACGAGGTTTCTTTAGCGGCGCCAAATTCTAACGTTTTCGATAGTTTGAAGCTAAATGTGCATCGCCCCGGCCATCACAGGCAGCTTGTTCAGTGCTACGGATCAGGGTACGGGTGAGCAGTGCAAGTCTCCGCAGGTTTTCAGACCAAGAGGTCCGAATGAACTACCAGAAGAGACGCGAAATCCATGACCTCGCGGGCCGTGTGCGCGCTGCGCTCGGTCTGACCGGGCCTCGCCTCGACGTTGTAGCAGCCGTCAAAATGATCGGCGGCGAAATCGAAACGTCGCAGAGTCCTTTCGTCGAAGCGTGCGTGCGAAAGCGCGGCAAGGCGTTCGTCATCGAGCTGTCTGGCGATGTCAGAGATGAACGCACGCGGTTCTCTGTCGCACACGAGCTCGGGCACGTCTTTCTGCACATGGGCTACATGGTCGATCCAGCAACTTGGAATAGCGTCGACGAGTATCGCGACTCACCGATGTACCGAATGGGGCACTCGGAAGAGGAACTACAGGCGCACGAATTCGCCGCGGCGCTTCTGATGCCTGAGGCCGAGTTTCGTGCGGTCGCAACTCAACACTTGAAGCCTCAGGGCTTCGAGCTCGGTGGAATAGCAAAAGCGTTCGGCGTTTCGATTCCCGCGGCGCGTAACCGTGGGCGATGGTTGGGTTTGTTCTCTTGGGATTGATCGGTGGCGCGTCGGGCGACAAAAGAGCAGATCGGCGAACTGTTAGGAGAGCGAAAGGTGGAGCCCATCGCGGCACCTCCGGTTCGCACCTACCTGTTCATGTCCTTCGATTTGGTGAACTCGACCATTTTCAAACAGCACCACAGCGAAAAGTGGGCGAGCGAGACCAGTGAGTTCTACCGTTCTGCGGCGCAGGGCGTTTTAGCTCGCCTTCCGAGGGCATCGGTTTGGAAATACGCTGGCGACGAGATCCTTTTCTACTGTTCGGCGCAAAACGTGGAAGAGGTCAAAAGCTGGGTTACCAGTGGATACGAGATCCTCGGCGCACTTGATCAGCAGGTCGCGCAAAGATCAGACGCTCAACTGCGCGTCAAAGGAATTTGTTGGGCGGCGCTCGCCAGCACCGAACAGTCGACGGGTCTGGCCGCGCCCAACGTCGTCTTCATCCATGCCTCCGATGCGGGGGGCGCCAGTCGGGACTTTCTCGGCCCAGAGATCGACGCGGGATTTCGACTCGGCGGTAGCACATGCCAGCGAACCCTGGCGCTCAGTGCGGAACTCGCAGCGTTTCTGATTCGCTTCACTCCGGAGGAAGTGACCAAGTACATTCATTTCGTATCGCTGCAGAAGCTGAAGGGGGTTTGGAAGAACAAGCTCTACCCCATCTGCTGGTATCGACACGATTTGCACGACGGGTTTCAGTACGACGACCAGTACGAAAATCCCCTGCTCGCAGAGGCACTCAACAAGCCCCGAAAGAACAGCGAGATACGTTCAATCGTGGAAGAGGTGAAGCCAGGCTACGTCGACAAACTGCAAGCGTGCCTATCGGCGGAGCCGGAAACAGTGAGTGCGCCCCCAAAACTTTCAGTTCACTGCGCTGCTGTCGTGCAAGCACCCGACGGTAAAGTGCTCGTCGCCCGCCGGAGCAAAACGAAGGCAACGTATCCGGACACCTGGGAGTTTGGCTGTGCCCAGCTTCGGCCTGGCGAGTCCTTCGAGGATGCTGTGATCCGTGAATACAAGGAAGACTTCAACCTGACGGTTGGTTTCGATGAGCAGCGGCGTGTTTTCAACACCTATAGCTTTGAACGCGATGGCGTAAAGCATCCTGGGATCGTTATCCAAGCGCAGACCGCGACGCCGACGGATTGCAAGCCAGTGAAGCACGCCAAGTTCAAGTGGATAGATCCTGCAAATCCACCATCCGATGTGACGGAGAAATGCGTGCCCGACCTCCCGCAGGTGCTTGCACGGGTGAGCTCGCCTGCGTCACCCGCGGGAAAGTACCCGAAGCTGCCGCGCCCTCGATAGCACCTCGCATACTTGCGTGCTCGTGTTGCGCACGTACGTCACGAACAATGCTGTGCTTGCCCGCTTCCCGCTCGAATTGCAATCGATGGTTGTTCGCGTCGGGCTTCAGAGTTTCTGTCGGAATTGCAGAGGCCGCGCTAGTGCTTCTGTGTAGGGACAACAAAGAAGCTCGGTCTGCTCGATGGATATCTGCGTTCAGTCGCCTCGTGTCGAGGCGGGTGACATCGCGTTCAGGCGTCGGGCAGATCGACTGTGGGGTATGCTTCGACATACTCCTCACCGAGGCAGCCATAATAGGTGACCGTTCGAGCTGCAAAATCGACCTCATACCGCACGATGCCCGCTTTCCAGGATGCTTCGAGAAACTGCGGAAATGTCGTTTGCCCAGCCTGGTTGTCACGCAGCGCCCGAATGAGGCTCTCGCGATCGAACGGCGGCACGTCACTCGTACCGGCCGTCAACGGCGCACCCTGCGTGACTACAGGTCCATCGTGAGTCAGGTAGAAGGCTTGGCAGGCCGGTAGGAACCAAAGGTTTCGTGTTACTCCCGCGCGTCGGAGCGTTTCCGCCAGGTACGGGAAGCCACCGACCTTGGGGCGGATGGCCATGGCGCGCGCCTGTGCCGCCGTGAGTTTGTCGATCGCCTTGCTCATGGTGAAATCCTAGAGTTGAGGTTGGGATGGAGTGTGACGGCTAGTCCACGGGCACGTCGGGGAGCTCGTGAACTTGGGTTAGTTTTTCGAGGATACGTAGAAATTCGGCCTGTTCGCGCGGAGCCAAGCAGCCGAAGAACCGCTGATCATTCTGGTCGGCAAGCGCCGCGAACCTGGGGACTCGCTGCGGCGTACTCAGCCGAGTTCGCTCAACAGTGTTTCGAGCTCCGCTTGCTGCGCGGGCGTCACGACTTGCGCGAATTCGTCGAGCAGCTCGGCCTCATCACGTGAGTGGCTGCCGTAGGCAGCTTCGAAACGCTGATACGCGAGGCGCGCGTCGTTCGAGATCTCGGGGCTGCGCTCGGCCAGAAAGCTGAAGCGTACGAGCGCGCCGCAAATGATGTCGTGGCTGGCCTGAA